>Ga0209902_100383_pt1 | contig 53328 bp, 41 predicted proteins | sample FECB27metaG_FD_188304 | JGI IMG/M metagenome (GOLD analysis project Ga0209902, IMG submission 188304) | Cyanobacterial communities from the Joint Genome Institute, California, USA - FECB-27 (SPAdes) (version 2) | ecosystem: Environmental > Aquatic > Thermal springs > Hot (42-90C) > Microbial mats...
GTGGCGGGGGAGGGGGACCAGCGAAGCTGGTGGAGGGGGCGGCCAGACTCTCAGTCCCTCCCTGCAAGGGCAGGCGGGCCAATCGTACATTGCGTCAAAGCGCACTGATCTGCCTTCTCCCACAAGGGGAGAAGGCGACTACCTCCACTGCCGGTGCTCACTCATAGCGATGGGCCGAAGCATGCGGAGTACGCCCCGCAAGCTTACCCCGCAACCCGCTCGATCTCCGCGCCCACCGCGCTCAGCTTATCCTCCAACCGCTCAAACCCGCGGTCGAGGTGATAGATCCGGTTGACCACCGTCTCGCCGCGCGCTGCCAACCCCGCGATCACCAGCGACACCGAGGCGCGGAGGTCGGTCGCCATCACCTGCGCGCCCTTCAGCTGCGGCACGCCGGTCACCGTCGCCACCTGGCCGTCGACCTTGATGTCGGCGCCGAAGCGGGCGAGCTCGGCCACATGCATGTAGCGGTTCTCGAAGATCGTCTCGCGGATCTGCGAGGTGCCGTTGGCCATGGTCATCAGCGCCATGAACTGCGCCTGGAGGTCGGTCGGGAATCCGGGGAAGGGCTGCGTTTCGGCATGCACCGCCTGGATGCCGTTGCCGTTGCGCCGCACCCGAATGCCCGCTGCCTCGGAGCTGATTTCGACCCCCGCAGCTGCCAGCGTATCGAGCGCTGCCTGCAGGTGCTCGGCCCGCGCGTGCTTCAACAGCACATCGCCACCGGTCATCGCCGCCGCCATCGCATAGGTGCCGGTCTCGATCCGGTCGGCCACCACGGCATGGGTCGCACCATGCAGCTCGTCGACGCCCTCGATGGTCAGGGTGCGCGTGCCGATGCCGGAGATTTTCGCGCCCATCTTCACCAGGCACTCAGCCACGTCGCTGATCTCGGGCTCCATCGCGGCGTTCTCGAGCACCGTGGTGCCCTTGGCCAGCGTCGCCGCCATCAGCAGCACATGCGTTGCGCCGACGGTCACCTTGGGGAACACCACGCGCGCCCCGCGCAAGCCGCCCTTGGGCGCCCGCGCCACCACGTAGCCTTCGTCGATCTCGATCTCGGCGCCCAGTTCCTTCAGCCCCGCGAGGAACAGATCCACCGGGCGCGTGCCGATGGCGCAGCCGCCCGGCAGCGACACCCGCGCCTCATGCGCCCGCGCCAACAGCGGCCCGATCACCCAGAAGCTGGCGCGCATCGTCGAAACCAGCTCGTAGGGGGCGGTGGTGTCGACAATCTCGGCGGCCTGCAGCGTCATCCGCTGGCCCTCGAGCGTCGGGGCCTTCCGCCCATGCACCGCGATATCGACGCCGTGATTCTCGAGGATCTTTTCGAGCTGGTTGACGTCCGCCAGCCGCGGCACGTTTTCCAGCACCAGCGGATCCTTGGTCAGGAGCGAGGCGATCATCAGCGGCAGCGCCGCGTTCTTCGCGCCCGAGATGGGGATTTCACCCCGAAGCTCGTTGCCACCCACCAGACGAATGCGATCCATGTTGTCTTCCCAACTGCGGGGCGTTCTGCCCTTGAGTGTTAGCTATCCGAGTCAGCCGCAGGCTTCAACGCAGCCGCCTCGGCCGCGTCGTCTGCTTCTGCATCGCTTGGTGATTTGTCGCCGCCCGCCGCCCGGGCCCGCGCCTGTTCCTTCCGCCGCTTCAGGTTTTCCCGAAGCTTTGCGGCCAATCTTTGCTCCCGCTTCGCCGCGTCTTCCGCCACGTCCAGCCTTGCCTTCACGTCAGTCGATTTGCGACGCTACCCTAGCAGCAAAGCCACTCGGCGCGCTGTACCCCGTTTGCAAGCTTTTTGCGCTTGCACCATCGAAAGCCCTGTGGCAGTAACCGCCCCACGCCGCCGGGGCCTCGCCCCCAGCCCATGCGTTCGCTGCAGTAGCTCAGTGGTAGAGCACTCCCTTGGTAAGGGAGAGGTCGAGAGTTCAATCCTCTCTTGCAGCACCATTTTTCATATCAGGACAAGACATCTGGACTTCAGTGGTCGCCTCCGACGTGGGTAGGGTGTTCGGTTTGGCGCGTCCCTTGCGGCTGAGCACGCGGCAGGAAGGATGAAGTCGTCGTTTGGGTGGTGTTGCTACCAGCCGCCCGCTTGGTTTGAGGTCGCGCGGCAAAGCCATGCTCGGATTGGACCGATCGCTGGGTAGTCGATCTGCGCACGGTCGATTTTGGATTGGATCTTGCAGTGCCCCTTAAGATAGGGTTGTTTCATCGTGGCGCCTCTGCCGCGCCGATGTGAGGATTCTGTTGATGCGAGCCATTGATCTTTATTCCGGTGTGGGCGGATGGTCTCTGGGCTTGCGCCTCGCTGGAATTGAAGTCGTTGCGTCCTATGAGCGATGGGGACCCGCAAATGAGACGAACTTTAAGAACAATAAGCATCAGGCTCAGACGGTAGACATTAGACGACTCACCTTCGCCGAGCTTCCAAGAGATATCGACATTGTTGTCGGCAGCCCTCCGTGCACCCAATTCTCATACTCAAACCGAGGCGGTAGCGGCGACATTGATGATGGCCTTGAGGACATCGTCCGGTTTCTAGAGGTGGTAGACCATCTCCGTCCGAAGGCATGGGCGATGGAGAATGTGCCGCGCGTAGCACCCATCATTAGGAGGGAGCTGGCCGGGGGAGGGCGTCTTCATCAGTTTGCGCACCTCGGAATCGAGCCGCATGTTGTGAACATGGAAACCTATGGCCTTCCGCAACGTCGGCGGCGCTGTATAGCAGGAAACTTCGATTTCGCCCTGCTGGAATCATACTCAAAGAGGACCGCTAGGCTAACGCTGGGCGACATCGTCGACGCGTTGGCCACTGACCCAGTGATCGATCCGCTATACGGAATTAGCCTGCCACAGGCTGACTTGTTCGACCACGATCCGGAAGAGGCGCTGAACTCAGAGGAGGTTCGGATCAATCGAGCGGCGAAAACCTCGCATCCAGTGTATAATTCGATGCCTTTCCCGGACCCTCTCGACCGGAGCGTTCGCACAATTACCGCAACCTGCACCCGCGTTTCTCGTGAGAGCATCATAATTAAGATGGCGGATGCTGCAGATGCTTACAGGCGACTTACTGTCAGGGAGCGTGCCTGCCTTCAAGGTTTTCCCACTACCTTCCAATTCTATGGGGGAAGTTACTCGCAGAAATTGAGGATGGTCGGCAACGCAATACCGCCAGCGTTCTCGTTCCTTCTCGCGCAAACGTTCATAGGACGACGACCAGAAGACCTACCAACTCTAGCTTCAGCAGGGGCAACCCTGAGCGCCCCCAAGCCACCGCCAAAGAAGACGGTGCCGGATCAACCAGGTGCAACTTATCCATGGAGCCGCAACTTCCGATTTGCCATCGAGAGCCTTCAGCTCAAGAGCGGCGTGCGGTTCGAATTGGTGAATCTCGTAGAAGCCGACCGTGCCAATTGGCAGGTTGCGTTCTGGTTTGGAAACTCAAAGTCAATCCAAACCATCCCACTCGATGAGCAGCAGTATCGCTCTCTGATTGCCGGTCTCCCGGAAGGCGCAAAAGAACTCTGTCGCGCCCCATTAGTTCAGCTAGAAAGTTTCATTCAGCATGCGGACATCAAGAATATGCAGACGCTTTGGAGCCACCAGGGGCCGGGTCAGACCCGCCCTTTTATGTTGCTAGATGAGATGGTTGAGGTGGGCCAATCAGTGAGGTCGGCGCTGAATCGGCACCCGGAATCGGCGCAGATATTGGTCTCCGATGCGGTCAACCGAACGTTTGGAAACAGGGTTGGCGACATACCTGGTGTTGCCAAGTTGGTTCGCAACGCTCCACTGATCTTAGCAGGCCTCCTGGTCGGGTCGCTCGCAAACGTCGAACTCGGCAAACGAGCTGTCGAACTGAAATCCACACCGAATAAGCAAACGGCGACAACTACAGGGGACTGGTGACTTATCGACGGAGCATACGCCGCAATCTTCAAGCAGGTGCTTGTCAAATCGCTTCAGGCGACGTGAATTTATAACTAGTAGGTTCTGAGCGCCATCCCGCCGGATTGTCTTCAATGAAATAGGCGTAGGGGTCACTAACCATCTCTGGCTCGTAGCCCTGCTCGTCAATTCGCGATCGATCGATCAAATAGAGCCAGTACTTCTCGCGCTTCTGTCGTGCGACTGCTATCTCACAGTCTGACCAATAGAATGCTCGTTCGTTGGAATATCCTTTGACCTCGATGTGCCGGTCTAGAATTAAGCTCCGACAATCGTTGAACGAAAGCATGTCAAAGCCGGCGCCAATATCCTCCTTCGCAATCCAACGGACATGTTCGATGAGTCTGTGGCCATCAAGGCGCTTGCGCTCGAAGGTTAGCGCAAACGCTTCGGCTAGCTCACCCGCGGCCCTGCGTGCCGCCAACCACGCATCGAGCTGTGCGGGGGTTGTTGGGCGAACTCGCACCGCCTTGGAGTTAGCATCGGAAATTATGGCGAGAAACGCTGGCTCGGCATCTTCGGCGACCGCCCAGGCCCGCTCGCTTGTCCTCAAAACAATGCCGAACTCCACAAGGAGGTAGGGTAGGCCGAGATCGCGGAATGGGAGAAGGACCCGATCGGCGATCAAACGGCCTCCGGACGCGTCCAGTTGAAAGGCCCCGTCGATCGAGGTTGACGAAAGGAGCTGGCAATAGTGGCTCAGAATTGAGCGGCGCAGCACCTCACGCGGATTCTCGCTCGGGGACATGTTTGAGGTCAGAAGGCCGGACAGAGAGGACAACAGAAGGCCCATTTCTTGGAGGACGTTCAAGCTGTTGTGAGTCCGGCTCGCCGTCCCCAGGCCTCGGGCTCTCATGACCTCTACCGCTGTAGACGCCAACGCGGGCCTCTCGTTCAGCAACGCGAGTAGCTCCACAAGCCCCCTCGCGTCAAGGAGGCCATCAGATCGCCTTACGACGCTCATAGTCCCACAAGACCGCCCTAATGTCCTCGTTGCCGTCCTCGGAATCAGCGAGGCCAAACAATGGTATGTCCACCGAATCTACCAAATCAGCGAGCCGCGCTTCCTTCTGAATTAGGCGGTCAGCGATCGTTTGGTCGACTGTCCCCTCTGCCAGCAGAAAGTAGTACTTTACGTCTCCGAGCGGGTTGGGGTCATATCGATGAATGCGATCCTTCGACTGGATAAAGCGACCGGCGTTGAAGTCGCGATCAAAGTAAATCGCAGTTCGAGCGGCTTTGTGGAGGGAAATTGATTCACCAACCGCCTGGGGATTTGCGATCAGGATCGAGGTTTCACCTGCGAGATGGAATCGATCTATGATCGCCTCGCGAGTTGCAGGATCGATTTCAGCTTCAGCATCCTCGCAATCGAGATCGGCGTCTTCCTGCACCGGTGTTGCGCCCGTAAGGACGTCGACATGATCCGCCTCCGCAGAAAGGGCATTCCTAAGTAACTGAAGGTTACCCAGAAAGTAGGACCAGATCACAACTTTGCCCTGTTGCGCCACGATTTGTCGCGTCAGATCGACCAAACGCTGCAGTCGCAGCAAGTCCCGCAAAGGATCGAAGCGGGCTACTAGTTCGGCTATTTCCAACTCCGAGGAGGAAAAACTACCGCCGTCGATGTCATACAGGCCCTCCTCCTCAAGTGGCCTCAATAGCAGTGAAGGATTCACCGCCGCCTGGCGCAAGCGCATTAAACGAGCTCGAATGAGCGATGACGGGGTGCCTGCAACCGCTGCGCGGAGCTGAGGCATGATTACGCGCTCTACCCCTGAGTAGATTTGCTGATGCAGGGGTGAAAGGCTCACGGGCTCGTCCACACTCAGAGATGGCGAGAGTCCGAGATCTCTTTTTCGAATGCGAACATAGTAGGGTTGCAGACGAGTCTTGAGAGTCTCTATGCCGGCCGGCATAAATCCATCGGTCATCGCCCTGAGGGCAGTTGGCGGAAAGCCTACTATGTCACGATAAGGGTATAGGAAGAGAAAGAGGTTGCTTAGGTCCTCGTAGCCGTTGGGCGCCGGGGTGCCCGTGAGAACCACTCTTGCCCCAGCATGTGGCGCTATGGCCAGCGCCGCAGCAGCACGTACTCCGTCTCCGCGCTTTATGTTGTGCGCCTCATCAAGAACCACCATCGACCGTCGTCCGGGCAGCGTCAGAAATCGCGCAAAATCCTCAGGCGTCGATGCCAGGGTAGCGTAGGTAGTCACAGTCAACTCGGTAGGAGCGTCTTCGTATGTCAGGCCCCTCAGGTAGGCGCGTCTCTCTGCCATCGGCGTGAAGCCCGCGATCCTCTTCATTCGGGCCGGTGTTCCGAATCCGAAGCGAAACTCATCCTTCCATGCCTTGAATGAAGACAGAGGCCCGACCACCAGCAGATGATCGACGTGCTTGGGATTGTCGGGTGGGAGCGCCTTCAGATATGCGAAGGCAGCCAAGACAGTGGTCGTCTTCCCGGCGCCAGGGACCGAAAAGTTACATGCGTGTTGAGCAAACGCTAAGTGGAACGCGGACAGGAGCTGAAGAGGATACAACGTTCTGCCGGGCAACCGGTCAGCCACCACGGAGGCGAACTCCAATAAGGACGCCGGCCGGACTGAGCCGCGCCAGATCGCGGCAGCCTCGGCCGAAAATGCGGTGAACGCGACCTCCTCGGCTTCGACTTGGCGGATGGAGTCCTCCGCCTCCCCACGAACCTCAACCTTAACATTGAGTCTGCCGAGCAGCTCGACGAGTTCTTGGTATCGCAGATGCAGAGCCTCACGCGAGGTTGGAAAGACTGCTTGGCCATTTGGCAGTAAGTGGCCTCCCTCAATTCGAAGGTAGGCCCGAAAGGTCGAGTCCCGCGAAAGTGCCTTCGCGTCGGTGATCAGAATTGCTTCATCTCGTTCTTGGTCGAATCGCAGTTCGGCGATCATCACTGCGATCTCGTCGGTGCTCGATCGAATCTACGCTTCATCTCATAAATAAGGGAGTTTAGTTGCTTTACAAGCGGTTCATTTCCTGAGTCCTTCAGAAAGGAATCGCCATTATAGTTTACCCGATTAAGTTGCGCGAGCGCTCGTTCCAATAGTTTTCGTGGTTCGTCTTTATCTACTTCGGCCTCTAGCTCGTTGTGAGCCCTGTTAAAGTTGCCCTTCATTGGTCCGGAGGCACCGGCCTTCCACTCGCTTTCCCGTGAAATCGCGGCCTCGACCCGGGATGTTAGGTGCGGGTGTGCCGCTAGATACTCGTCCAATGAACCGACCGTGGCGTCCACTGGCTTGACCGCCCCCTGATGGCGGTCACGAAAAGGCTTCCAGATTGAGTCCTTTGCAAAAAAGCTCTCCTGGCCCTTCGCGTTGTGCGATATTTCGCGGTAGTCCTTACCCTCAAGCAGGCCCGCGCCCATTCGAATGTAGTCGAATTGAACCGTTCGGAGGTCGACCATGTCCATCTTTCCAACTGACCACGGAATGACCGCCTTTCCGCCTTCGACTCGTCTCAAGTCTAAGTACAAATCGACAAATGCCCCCTCTTTTGTGCTGCCGTCGCTTTCCTTCAACATCGTGTAAAGGCCCGCGCAGTCAATGTGCTCAAGGTAGTCGTCCATCAGGTCCATGATGGACTTTAGCCTGTTCACTTCGCCCTCGCCCAACGCCATCATCGCTGCAATTTCCTCGACATCGTACCAGCCAAGCAGCCGCTTCACCTTCAGGTATTTCTCAAGGGCGCCATAGTCGAGCTTGGCATCCTCGCCTATTTGAAACTCGGTCTCCAAGCGAACGATCGCCTTTTCATCGGCGTAGTAGTCGTCGGGAAGGATTACTGCTTCAAACATTCGCCTAGGCTTGATGCGATTCAACAGCATGGCCCGCCTGTTGCCATCTATTATTACCCCATCTAGACTGACGATGCCCGGTCGCTGCTGCTGCTTTGTTTCGATATCTGCGAGGGTGTGCTTGTTGCGCTCAACGTTGGATTTCCAGAGGAACTCGTCGATACGCTTATGTATCTCCGGCGTGTAATCACGCTCGCCCGCGTCATGTTCGAACTGCCAAGTGAGCATCTCACTCTCAATTCGTCCGTTATGGCGGTTGTAGACAAGGAGATCCAAGTCGATCTGGAAAACGTCAAACGGCTGTGACGAATCCTTGTAGTAGAGCTTGGTCTTTCCGACTGCCTTTCCCGATGCCCGAAGTGCCCTCAGCTGTTCAATGCGAGTTTCGACCGGCAATACCATAAATAGACTCCCCCGATTCCGACGCCCCGACGTCTGGTCAGGAGCATGGCGGCAACAGGGAGCCCAGCGCAAGATATGTTCTGCGTTAGCTAGGAGCCAGGACTCGTTACCATCGCCGCTGCCGATACGCACGCCCGCGTATCACAAGAGGTGCGATGGACAGGTGGGCCAGGTCATTGCAGTAGGAGGGACGAATTGATCCGTGCGCTGTGCGCGGGGGTAAATCTCGATCGGTCCTGCGCAGATATATTGCATCTCGAGTGACCCATCGCCGCTGTTAAGCATATGACCATGCAAGGTGAGATGCTGTTTGACGCCGACTTCTATCCTCTTGCAGCACGATGAAATGTTCGTACGGCGCAATCGTGTTGTGCAAGATTCAATCAGCTCGAGACCGTCGGGCGCAGGCGAAATCCACTCACACCCGCTCCGTCCCCCCGCCTTAATCAATGGCATCTGCGCCCCATCCTCCTGCAACAGCGCGATATCGGCCAGCGAATCCCCATCCACCACGATCAGATCGGCAAACGCCCCCGCCGCGATCGTCCCGATCTGCCCCGTCATCTGGCACAGATCCGCGCCGACCACCGTGGCCGAGCGGATGATCTCCGCGGGCGTCAGCACCTTGGTCAGCAGCTCGAACTCCATGCAGTGGTATTTCCTCAGCCCGCCCAGGAGGTCCGAGCCGAAGGCCATCGGCAACCCGGCGTCGCGCATGATTTCGAGGGATTTGAGCCCGCCTGAGCGCACCACGCTCTTGTCGAACTCGGCGGGGCCGAGGCCTGCGCCTTGCCTTGGTGCCACAGCGCGTCATAGGCGACGAGGGTGGGGATGGTGATGCAGCCCTTTTCCGCCGCGAGTTTTGCCGTTTCGGCGCTGATCAGGTTGCAGTGTTCGAGGGAGCGGCCGCCGAGATCGACGGGAGCGACGGATGGCGCGGTCGGTACACACGTGGGCGGCGACGTAGAGGCCGGCATTCGACCATGGCGACGATTCCTCGCGCGAATACTGGATCGAATGGATCGGGAGCGCTTGCCCGGAAGATCTGCTCAAGGCGCAGTCACCGAAATGTGGGCGAGCTGAATAGCTTGTCTGTTCTGGGGCAGTTGCCGCCTTCGCCGGCTCGGTACACCGCACCGCAACAGTGCTGATATTGTAGCTACACCAAGGTGCTGGTAGCTAAAGAGTATTTCGTGCAGGCAGTGTCGTAGGCAGTCGTTGGGGGGGCGATAATGAAGCAGTTTGTGAGCGTGAAGCGCGCGGCAACGGCGGTTGCGCGGGCTGGGTTGTTTGTCCTGATTGGCGGCACGGTAAGTCATGCGAGCGAGGTGCTGGTCAGCGGCTTCTTTGCCGCGAATCCTTCCGGGTGCTTCAACGGCACCGGCATCCTTTATGCCTGCAGCGACGGTCAGTGTACGTCTCGCGCCTACAAGGATACCGGCGCGCTTTCGCCGACCATCAGGTTCACTGAGACCATCGTTGCGAAATCGAGCGGCACCAGCAGTAGCGGCATCATCCGGGAGGCTGGCGACGTCACGCTGCGCTACCAGTCCTATGGTGCCGATTACCTGAAGATCGTTCGGCCTGCCGGGCAGATGCTGATCACCACTTACCTCGGCAAGACCGATCGGCAGGGCCAGATGGTTCTCCCACTCATCCTCGACAAGGAGGCAAAAGACCCGTCGACGACGTCCGAGGCGCTGTCGCGCTGCCTCAACTACGAGGAGGACGTGGCGGCGATCACGGCGGCGGGCCTGCCGGACAGCATCCCCAAGATTGAGACCTATGTGGCTCCGGGCCTGCCCCTGGAGTTCACCTATGCCGACCCGGAAGCCACCGAGCGGGCGGGGCCGATCAATGTGCCGGTGTATTTCTCGGCCCCCAAAGTCGACGCCTACATAGGTGAGGTCATCCCGCTGCCGTTCAGGAACGCGGATCATCCCGACCTGATGGTGCTCTGGACGATTTCGCCGGGCCTGCCGGTTCCGATCCAGGTTCTGTCTTACGATCCGAAACTGGCTGCCTACATCGACGACTCCCAGAATGCGTTTGCTGGCGATCGGCCCAGCACGGAAGGTCCGCACGACGTTGCATTGGGCGCGTTCATCGACACTCGCCCAAGCGTCTACATCGGCAATGCCGGCGAGGACAATCGGCGGGCGACCGGCGCAATCGACAACCTGCTTGTTCTCAACGAGGCGGGCAAGTTCGAGGATTTCAGCCACATGCTGACGCAGAAGCGCGGCTGGGGGCACGATCTGAGTTCGGGCGTGGTTGGGCCTGACGGCGTCATGGGGATATATGTTAACAAGATCCACAGCACGCCGGATGGGCCAACACAGTATCTGCAGGTCACCACTGACGGACTCGTCGACCGGTCGAAATGGGTTCCGAGCGACTACAGGTACACGCTTTCCTCAGCCCTCGCCGACTTCGATGGCGATGGCATCGCCGACCTGGCCCTGGGAACTGAGAAGGGCGGTGCCCTGTTCCTCAACCCCGGCGACGGCAATTTCGGCAAGGGGAAGAAGCTCAAACTGCCGAAGCCATCGGTGCCCTCGGCCTGGAGCCCGGTGAGCAAAGCCAAGGAGCGCCCGCGCGTCGTTGGCCTCGCCGGCATCACCACTGAGCTGAGCACCGGCAGCGACCTGCTGATGGTCAGCACGCCCTTCTACAAAGGCTACTCGCTCCAGTACCTCAAGAACGACGGCAGCGGGAAATTCCGGGACGAAACCGCGACTTACTTTCCCGGGGCGGAAACCGTTTATGTCAGCAAGAGCGATATGAACTACGTCTGGCTGCGGCGGGCCTGGGCGTTCGAAGCCAATGACGGGGTGCCGGACATTATCGCGAGGTCGGCGTCGGGCGCAGAGATTCCCTCCCGCGTGTTCCTGAACGAGGGCGGGATTTTCCATGAGGCGCTGTCCGTCTCCGGCCATGACATCGTCAATGTGATGCACATGGCCGGTCAGCCGGTCCTCATCCTGTCCAACACGCAGACGGTTTCATTTCTGGCTTACCCGTCCCTGGGTGCCGCGGACTGAAAGAGCGGCGGCCGGCAGTTGTTGCGTCAACTGCCGCCGCAAAGGGGGAGTGAGGCTACACCCCCTCCTTCACCACCCGTCCCCCCGCCATGATCAGCGGCATATGCGCCCCATCCCCCTGCAGCAGCGCGATGTCCGCCAGCGGATCCCCATCCACCACGATCAGATCCGCAAACGCCCCGGCAGCGATCGTCCCGATCTGCCCGGTCATCTGGCACAGCTCCGCCCCCACCACCGTGGCCGAGCGGATGATTTCGGCTGGGGTCAGCACCTTGGCCAGGAGCTCAAACTCCATGCAGTGGTATTTCCTCAGCCCACCCAGGAGGTCCGAGCCGAAGGCCATCGGCAACCCGGCGTCGCGCATGATTTCGAGGGATTTGAGCCCGCCTGAGCGGACCACTTCGATCTTGTCGAACTCGATGGGGCCGAGGCCGAGCGCCTTGCCTTCGAGCCACAGCGCGTCATAGGCGACGAGGGTGGGGATGGCGATGCAGCCCTTTTCCGCCGCGAGCTTTGCCGTCTCGGCGCTGATCAGGTTGCAGTGCTCGAGCGAGCGGACGCCGAGCTCGACGCAGCGGCGGATGGCGCGGTCGGTATAGACATGGGCGGCGACGTAGAGGCCGGCATTCTCGGCTTCCTCGACCATGGCGAGGATTTCCTCGCGCGAATACTGGATCGAGTGGATCGGGTCGTTCGGCGAGGAGACGCCGCCATTGGCCATCACCTTGATGAAGGTGGCGCCCTCCTTGATCATCTTGCGGCAGGCGGCGCGCACCTCGTCGACGCCGTCGGCGATGTAGCCCATCGAGCCCAGCCGATCCGACATCATGCCGGGCCGATCGTCGGTGCGCTTGCGCAAATCGGCATGCCCGCCGGTGGTGGTGAGGCCCTTGCCGCAGATGACGATGCGCGGCCCATCGATCAGCCCTTCCTCGACGCCGCGGACCAGCCCGTGATCGGCGCCGCCGAGATCGCGGATGGTGGTGAAGCCGCGCTGCAGCATCTCTTCCATCACCCGCCCGGCGCGGAGACCGGCGAGCGAGGAGGGGGCAACCATGTTGCCCCAGAGGTCGAGCGTTTCGGCGACCACATGCACGTGGCAATCGATCAGCCCCGGCATCAGCGTGCGGCCACCGAGATCGATGGTGCGGGCGTCAGGGGGGGCGGCGATGCCGGCGCCGACTTCGGCAATGCGGCCATCCTGCACCAGCACGGCGAGGCCATCCCGCGAGATACCGCGCTCGGCATCGAGGACGCGCCCGTTGATGAAGAGGATTGGCTGGGTCATGGGGTGGGCTTTCTATTTAGGTGGGGCTGCGGGCGTGGGGATGATTTTGTGCGGGAAGGATACCCCCACCCCTGTCCCCTCCCCGCAAGGGGGAGGGAGACGCTCACACAAGCGTCGGAGGGAGTGGGACGAAGACAAGTGAGCGCAGGTCACCTCCCCCCTTGCGGGGGAGGGACAGGGTGGGGGGTGCTCTTTCCGCACCGGCTGGGGAGGTAAATGGTCGCCATGGACGAAGCCTCCTACCGGTGATGGCAGGCGACCAACCGCCCGTCGTCCCGCGCTGTGAGCGGCGGCTCGGTGGTTTTGCAGATCTCGGTGGCCAGCGGGCAGCGGGTGTGGAAGGGGCAGCCGCTGGGTTTGTTGATGGCGCTTGGCACATCGTCATTGCTGGCGCTGAAGGTGTGGCGCGCCCGCGGGTCGAGCGTCGGCGCGGCGCGGGTCAGCATCTCGGTATAGGGATGGGTGGGCTTTTCGAACAGTTGGGTCTTCGGCGCGATTTCGACGATCTTGCCGAGGTACATCACCGCCACCCGGTGCGAGATGTGCTCGACCACGCCGAGATCGTGCGAGATGAACAGGTAGGCCACCCCGAGGTCGCGCTGCAGGTCGGCGAGCAGGTTGAGGATCTGCGCCTGCACCGAGACGTCGAGCGCCGATACCGGCTCGTCGCAGATGATGATGTCGGGTTTCAGCGCCAGGGCCCGGGCGATGCCGATGCGCTGCCGCTGGCCGCCGGAAAACTGGTGCGGGAAATTGTCGGCCTGGTCGGGCCGGAGGCCGACGCGGGCCATCAGCTGCGCCACTTCGGCGTCGCGCTCGGCGCGGGTGCCGATGCCGTGGATATCGAGGGGAGCTCTTACGGCGTCGCGGACGCGGTGGCGCGGGTTGAGCGACGAGAACGGATCCTGGAAGACGATCTGCACCCGGCGGCGATAATCCTTCAGCGCCCGGCGATCGAAGCCGCGGATTTCCTCGCCGCCGAAACGGACGCGGCCGCCGGTGGGGGTGATGAGGCCCATCAGCGCCAGCCCGGTGGTGGATTTGCCGCAGCCGCTTTCACCCACGAGGCTCAGCGTCTCGCCCTTGCCGATGGCAAAGCTCACCCCATCGACGGCCCGCACCAGGGCGGATTTGCGCTGGAACACGCCCGAGCGTACCGGGAAATGCACTTCGAGATTTTCGACGGCGAGCAGGGCCTCAGGCATCGACGTGCTCCCAGCAGGCGGCGAAGTGTCCGGGGCGCTTTTCCTCGAAGGGCGGTCGCTCCGCAAAGCAGCGGGCCGAGGCGCGCGGGCAGCGCGGCGCGAAGGCGCAACCCTTGGGCAGGTCCCACGGCGGCGGCACGGTGCCGGTGATATCGACCAGCCGCTCGCTGATCGGGCGCCCGGCGACGGAGCGCGGGATCGCCCCCATCAGGCCGAGCGTATAGGGGTGGATGGGGTTGTCGAAGAGATCGTAGACGCTGGCTTCCTCGACGCGGCGGCCGGCATACATCACCACCACCCGATCGGCGACTTCGGCGACCACGCCGAGATCGTGGGTGATGAGGATCAGCGCCGTGCCGAGCCGCTGCTGCAGATCGGACAACAGTCCGAGGATCTGCGCCTGGATGGTGACGTCGAGCGCGGTGGTCGGCTCATCCGCCACCACGATGCGCGGGTCGCAGGCGAGCGCCAGGGCGATCATCGCCCGCTGCCGCTGGCCGCCCGAGAGTTCGTGCGGATACTGCTTGGCGCGGCGCGCCGGGTCGGGCATCTGCACCAGGTGCAGCACTTCGATGGCCCGCTGCATCGCCGCGGCGCCGCCGACCTTCCGGTGCTGGCGCACCGATTCCGCGATCTGCTCGCCGATGGTCAGCACCGGGTTGAGCGCCGTCAGCGGCTCCTGGAAGATCATGGCGATCTGCTCGCCCCGCATGTCCTCGACCTCTCGGTCGCTGAGGCCCAGGAAATCCTCGCCGTTGATGCGGATCTCGCCGCCGGCGACCGAGGCTGCCTCGGGCAGCAGCCGCAGCAGCGACAGCGCCGTCATCGATTTGCCGCAGCCCGATTCACCGACGATGCAGAGCGTTTCGCCGCGGGCCACCGACAGCGCCATATCGGCGACCACCGGGTACGACCCATGGTCGCCCCGGATGCGGATCTCGAGCCCGGAGACGGCAATCGCCGGCCCCTCGGTCCTCTCCTGTGGCGCTGTCTCAGTCATCGCGTCTACTGCTCGGCGCCGTCGAGATTGCCGACCATGAAGCCATAGTCGCCGGCTTCGACGAGGTTGCGGCTCAGATGCTGCATCACCATGATGCCGTTCTCGAACGGCGTCGGGATCTCCTCGATGGTCTCGAAATCATACGGGCTGACGACGCGGCCGAGCAGCTGCCCGCCCTTGATGATCTCGCCATTGGCGGGCGAGAGCGGCTCGAGCCAGCCGCCATGTTTTGGGCGGATGCCGACCAGCTCGGTCACCACCACTTGCTTGGGGTTGGGCTGCACCTCGCCCTCGATGACGCCGAGATAGCGCAGCTGGTTCAGCATGCCGTCGACGGTGCGCTTCACATAGGGGCCCTGGTCGACAATGCCACCGCCGAGCTCGATGGTGGTCACCTTCATCTCGGGGCGCCGGTCGATGGTCACCGTCTTGGTGGTGCCGGTATAGACGGTGCCGGTCTTGCCGGTGGTCGGGCGGTAGAGGATCTTCGAGCCGAAGGCGCGCGACAGCCCCTCGTCGCTCCAGATGTAGACATAGTCGACGGTCGGCCGGTCGGTGCCGGAGTGGAGGTCGATATTGGCGTCGAGCTTGGCGAAATACTCTTCCGACAGCGCGTGGGCGAGCTGCTGCGTGTAGTTGCCGCGCGGGTCGCCCGGGAATTCGCGGTTGAGGTTCAGCTCGTCGAGCGGCGTGAAGCGGTGGTTCACCGCAAAGGCCTTCGGGTTGGCGACCGGCAGCAGCAGGATGCGGCCTTTGAGCTTCATCCCCTTCAGCACGCGGTAGAGATCGAGGATCGCCTGCGAGCCGGCATTCTCGTTGCCATGGATCGAGGCCGAGATGCCCACGGTCGGGCCGTCGCTTTCGCCGACCAGCTCATGGATGAAGAGCACCGCGTCGCTGCCATCGGCATGGGTCGTGAATTTTGGCCTCAGCTTGTTGATCGATTTGACCATGGTCGGTGTCCTTCTTCAGTCTTCTTGGAGTGTCTATTTCTTCGCCCCGACCCGGGTCAGCTGACGCGGATCGAGGATGTCGCGGAGGCCGTCGCCGAGCAGGTTGAAGCCGAGGACGGTAATCATGATGGTGGCGCCCGAAATGATGGAGAGCCACGGCTCGTCGCGGATGAACCGCGTCCCATAGGAGAGGGTCCAGCCCCAGGTCGGGGTTGGCGGCGGCAGGCCGAAGCCGAGAAAGCTCATGGCGCTTTCGATGATCACCGCGGTGCCGAGCCCGAGCGAGGCCAGCACCACGATGGGGCCGAGCGTATTGGGCAGGATTTCGCCGAACAGGATGCGCGGCGCACTGGCGCCGAGCGCCCGGGCCGCCTGCACATAGTTCTGCTCACGCAGCACCAGCGTGGTGGCGCGCACCACCCGGGCATACTCGGTCCAGGTGACGGCGATGATGGCGGCCGAGATGTTGATGACGCCCGGCCCCAGCACGGCGACGATGGCGAGGGTCAGCACCACGGCGGGAAAGCCGAGGAACACGTCGGTGATCCGCATCAGCAGCATATCGACCCAGCCGCCGAAATAGCCGGCGGCGAGCCCGACGCTGGTGCCGATGACGGCTGCCACCGTCACCGACAACAGGCCGATGGAGAGCGAGATCCGCGCCCCGTAGATCAGCCGGGACCACAGGTCCCGCCCGAGATTGTCGGTGCCGAGCAGGTGCTCGAACGACGGGTAGGAGAAGCGGTTCGCCATATCGAGCTTTTCGACCGGATGGGTCGCGAGCCACGGCGCGAACAACGCCAGCGAGATCAGCGTCACGATGATCAGACCGCCGATCACCAGCGAGGGGTTACGCAGAGGTTTGGGGAGCCGCATCGGATTACCCCAGCCTGACGCGCGGATCGACCAGTGCGTAGAGCAGGTCGACGACGAGGTTCACGAGCGCGAAGATCAGCGCGAAGGTCAGCACAATCCCCTGGATCAGCGGCAGGTCGCGCTGCGACACCGCCGAGAAGGTGAGCTGGCCGAGCCCCGGCCAGGCAAAGATCATTTCGACCAGCACCGCACCGCCGAGCAGCGCCCCGAAGCGCAGGCCAATGACGCTCAGCACCGGCAGCAGCGCATTACGCAGCGCATGGCGGATCACCACCCGGCCCCGGCGCAGCCCCTTGGCATAGGCGGTGCGGACGAAATCCTCGCGCAGCACTTCCAGCATCGAGGTGCGCACCAGCCGCGAAATGATCGCCGCCGAATTCGCCGCCAGCGCCAGGGCCGGAAGGAGGATATGGAGGATCGAATCCCACAGCACATCCGGCCGTCCGGTCAGTGCCATGCCGATCGCCTCGAGCATCGGCGTGCCGCGCCCGATCGCCGGCAGCCAGTTGAGTTGCACGGCAAAGCCCAGCATCAGCAACAACCCCATCCAGTAGACCGGCATGGAGACGCCGAGCTGCGCCAGGAGCATTGTCGCCGTATCGATGATCGAGCCCTGCTTGATCGCCGCCAAGACGCCGAGCGTCACGCCGATGATGGTCGCGAGCAGCAGCGCCACCACGGCGAGCTCGACGGTGGCGCCGATGCGCCCGGCAATGATCTCGCTCACCGGCGCGCTCTGGAAAATCGAGCGGCCGAGATCACCCTGCAGCAGGTGGACGAAGTAGTCCCACAGCCGGACATACCAGGGGTCATCGAGCCCCAGCGTGCGGCGGAGGTTGGTGATCATCTCGGGCGAGGCCTCGGGGCCAAGCAGCACCGCGGCCGGATCGCCCGGCACCAGCAGCAACAGGCCGAAGGTCACGACGACCATGCCGAAGGCCATCGGGATCAACAGCAGCAGCCGGCGGATGACATAGGCGATCATCGGTGCCCCGCTGACGATAGCGCATCTGTCGTGGGGATGGTCCGGTGCAAGAAGAGCACCCCCCACCCTGTCCCTCCCCCGCAAGGGGGGAGGAGACCAGAACACTGCTGCTGGTGAGAGCGTCTCCCTCCCCCTTGCGGGGAGGGGACAGGGGAGGGGGTGCTCTTTGCGCGCCGGCCCATCAGCCGCGCTGGCGCCACCTGCAACACCCCCACCGATGTGCTCACCGATACCCTCATGCGATCACGATCTCATCAATCCGCCGCGGATAATGCGTCATGCTGTCCGGGCCCTCGGCCGTCACCAGCACCGTGTCGGCAATCCGATAGCCCGCAAAACCCGGGATGGTGATCGAGGGTTCGCTCGAGGCGATCATGCCCGGCTCGAGAATGGTCTGGTCACCGGCTTCGATCCATGGCGGCTCGTGGAACATGATGCCCATGCCGTGCCCGACCCGGTGCAGGGCGTTTTCCTGCATGCCCTGGTCCTTGATGTAGCCGAGCGCCAGGTTGTCGGAGGAGGCGCAGGTGTGGCCGGCGATCAGCGCCGCGGTCGCCATTTTCTGCGCTTCGTAGGCGACGGAATAGTGCCGCTGCTGCTCGGCGGTGGGCTCGCCGATGAAGAAGGTGCGCTCGCTCTCGGCGGCGCGACCGCCGACCCGGCAGCCGAGCGACAGGATCAGGCTCTCGCCGCGCTTCACCGGATTGCCCGTCGGCATGCCGTGCGGGAACGACGAGCGGACGCCCGAATAGACCAGGCCGGAGGCCAGGCCCTGCACCAGCATCAGCTCTTCGTGCTCGGCATACATGATCGTCATGGCGTGCCGCGACACGTAGGATTCGATCTCGATTTCGCTCGGCAGCTCGCCACCCTTGCGGACCGCCTCGGTGATCAGCCGCACGCCTGCAGTAACCATGGCGTCGGAAATGCGGGCGGCTTCGCGATGCAGCCGGATTTCTTCCGGGTGCTTCCTCAGCCGCATCTTCTGGACAATGTCGGATGCCTGCACCCTGGCGTTGGGGAAGGCGGCGGCGATCTGCCCGATGCGACCATAGGCGATGCCGAAGCTGTGCGCCACGGTGCCCGATTGCGCCGGCAGTGCCCGCGCCAGCGCTTCGAACGGCCTGACGACGCCGGGAAACTCGAAATAGATGATCGGTTCGGCGGCGATCTCCTGGTGCGCCGCATGGCCCTGTTCGAGCCGCGGCAGCAGCAGCCAGGCGCCGGACTGGCTGATGGCGAACACCACCGGCCGCTCGGTCGTGTAGTGGGAGAAGCCAGTCGTGTAGATCACGTCGTCATTGGCATCGAGCAGCAGCAGGTCGATGCCGGCCTCCGCCATGCGGGCGCGGATATCGCGGTGAATGCGCGCGTAGAAATCTGCGCCGAGACGCTGCGTGAAACTCATGTCATCTCCTGGGCGCTTCAGCTGGCAAAAGCGCGAAAATCAAACGTCTGCAAAACCCGGCCGATGAGCCGGTGCGGGAAACGTACCCCCACCCCTGTCCCCTCCCCGCAAGGGGGAGGGAGACGCTCACTCCAGCGTCGGTGTTTTGGTCTCCTCCCCCCTTGCGGGGGAGGGCCGGGTGGGGGGTACTCTTCCCGAACCAGGCTATCCCCTCAGAACTGAAAACAGGGTGGCCGGCGCCTGGGAGGGGGCGCCGGCCGGGCGCGGCTTATTTCTCGAGGCCGATAAGGCCGCGGAAGTTGCCGCGCGGGGTGGCTTTCACTTCGACCGGGAAGTCCTTTTTGTAGAACAGCTGATAGCCCTGGTCGGAGATGATGTAGTAGGGCAGGTCGCTGGCGAGGATGGTCGCCGCCGCCTGGTAGGCGGTGGTGCGCGCCGCCTGGTCGAGCGACGAGCGGCCTTCCTGCAGGAGCTTATCGACTTCGGGGTTGGAATAGCCGCCCCAGTTGGTCGAGCCGCCGGTCGAGAGCTGGCCGAACAGCAGCCGGTCGGGGTCGACGATGTTGAGCCAGCCGAGCAGCGCGATCTGGTGCAGGCCCTTCTGCACATAGTTGGTCGAGAACGACGGCCAGTCGGTGATCTGCACCTGCGCATCGACGCCGGCCGACTGCATGATGGCCTGCGTCACTTCCACGGCCTGCACGCGGTTGGGGTCTTCGCTGTGGGTGGCGATCGTCACGGTCAGCTTCTTGCCGTCCTTGTCGAGGATGCCGTCGCCGTCGCTGTCCTTCCAGCCCAGCTCGTTGAACTTCGCCACCGCGCCCTCGACGCTGAAGGTCGGCTGCTTGATGTCGGCCGAATAAGCCCAGGACGAGGGCAGGATGATCGACGAGGCGATCTCGTCGACGCCCTGGTAGATGTCGTTGACGATCGACTGCTGGTCGATGAGCATCGAGAACGCCTGGCGCATCCCGGGATCGGCGAGCAGCGGATCCTTGACGTTGTAGTTGATGTAGGTGACGCCGAGCCCCGCCATGATGGCGTTGCCGAAGCGCGCATCGGCGCTGAGCCGCTTGATGTCGTTGGGCGACAGCGGCGACTGGATCACGTCGAGATCGCCGGCTTCGAAGGCCTGGGCGCGGGCCGAGTTGTCGCCGATGATCTTGACGGTGACATCGGTGACCGGCGCGACGCCGCCCCAATAGGTCGGGCTGGCCTTGAGCACGATATCGCTGCCGCGGTTCCAGGCGACCAGCGTCATCGGGCCGGCGCCGATCGGGTCGGTGGCCGGGTCCTTGCCCGCCTCGACCGCCGCCTTCGACACGATCCCCTTGTCGAGATAGCTGAGCAGCGGTGCATAGGGCGCCGACAGCGTGAACTTCACCGTCTGCGGGTCGACCGCTTCCACCGCTGTGATCGGCGTATAGAGCGCCCGATCCGGCGCGTTGAAATCGGGGTTGATGACGCTGGTATAGGTGAACACCACGTCATCGGCGGTCAGCGGCGAGCCGTCCGAGAATTTGAGGTCGGGCCGGAGCTTGAAGATCACGGTCTGCGGATCGGGCGATTCCCAGCTCTCCGCCAGATCCGGCACCGGCTCGAGGCTCGGCGTCAGGTGCACGAGGCCCGCATAAATCAGGTCGGCGGCGCGATAGGCGGTGGTGTCGCGCGTAAGGCGCGGATCGAGCGTGCCGGCATCGACGTCGGCGCCGATGACGATGGCGGTGTCCTGCGCCTGCGTGACAGTCGCCGGCAGCAGCCCCAGCGCCACTATGGCGGTGGTCAGCAACAGAAGTTTGTTCATTCCCGTTCCCCTGTGTGAAGTCATGTTGTCTGGTGATTGGCTAGCCGTTCGCCGCGTCTCTTTCGGTGGCGTCGATCTCGGCGCCACCGCCCTCCGGCGCCGTCTCGTTGACGGCGATTTTGCCCCGGCGCAGATCCGCCAGGTGCGGTACGAGCACGCCCTCCAGCGCGCCCGGATCCGGCGCATGCCGGTATTCGAAGCAGGGCACCCCAGGCTGCACCATGTCCGCCACATGGTCGGCGCCGGAGGCGAAGATCACCGCGTCGCATTGCGCGATGACCTCGCCGAGGTCGGGCGCCGACAGCCAGGTGACGCGGATATCGGACACATGCGGCGCGAACTCGCGGACGCTCGGGCGCATGATGGCGATGTATTCCTCGAAATAGGTCACCGCCGCGATGCGGGTGCGCGGGTCGAGCCCGGCCAGCGCCTGCCGCGTGCGCATCGAGGGGATGAAGCGCAGGCCAAGCACCCGCGCCTCGGGGATCAGCGCCTGCACCTCGGCCTCACGATGCAGGAACGTGAGGACGATATCGGCCTCGGTGCTGATCCGCCGCAGCTCCTCGGTGAGCCGCAATGAGTCGAGCGTGATCAACTGGATCTGGTCGTTGGTCGCCAGCACCGGCTTCAACTGCGCCACATAATCCCGCCCCGGCCCCTCGAAGATGGCGACGAACACGATCTTCAGCCCGGCCTTGGGCCGGCGCAGCAGCGATTGCGCGTTGATCATCGAGTTGAGGGTGAGGGTGGAGATGCCGAGCTTTTCGGCCTTGCCGATCAGCACTTCGATATCGGCGCGCAGCGACGAGACCGGCAGGGTGTCGGGCCCGCGCTTCTTCGCATCGGAGACGGCGAAGGCGCCGAGCCCATGCTTCATCTCGACAAGGCCGGCGTCGCGCAGCCGCTGATACACCTGCGCCACGGTCATCGGCGCGATGCCGAGCTCGGCTGCAAGCTGGCGTACCGATTGCAGGCGGGTGCCATGGGCAATGCCGCCGAACGACAATGCATAGCTCAACAGGCCATAGAGCTGCGTGCCCACCGGCACGGGCAGGGACTTGTCGATGCTGTTGGCGTCGATCGAGAACACGTGTTCTATCCACCTGATACACCATGACGGTAGCGTTCCCTTTCCGCCCTGACAATCGGGTGCGTACAAAAATCGTGCAGCGGCCCAAGGTTGCCCAAACGACATGCAAAATCGGGGAATATCAGTGGGTTGGCAGCCGTTTGACTCAGCGATCGCACCCTGCATGCAACGAAAGTCGATCTGGGCCACTGGCAGGAGCGCAGCGGATGGTGTTCTAGTACGCTATGTCAATCTGGGGTGAGGAGCGGGGATGAGCATGCAACTGGGATTGGAACTGGCGCGGCTGACCGCCGGCCTCGATCGGCTTTATCGCGACGTGCCGCGCACCCAGAGCTTCCTCGACCGCGAAGGGCTGATCCCGGTGGCGATGGCACAGGTCGAGCCCTATGCCCTCCAGAGCTACGGCGAGGCGCGCGACCGGCTGGAGGCGCTACAGGCGCGCATCCCCCGCGAGGCCGAGAGCGAGCTGCGCCGCGCCTACCTCCTCGAAATGGTGGATTCGCTGCTCGCCCTGCTCGACACCTTCGAGGGCCGGCAGATCTCTTACGCCGAGCGGCTGCGCCGGCAGATGCGGGTCGACACCCAGCTGGTCAGCGACGAGATCCTCGATGGCTACCGCGACACCATCCGCGCCAATCTCGATGAACTGGGTTATCGTGGCGGCTCGCTCGCGGAGGATGTCGGCCGCTTCGAGGCCGATACCATCGTGCCGCCGGACCAGGTGCTCGCCACCATGGCCGAGGTGACGCGCGAAGCGCAGCGCCGCACCAGCGAAATGATGTACCTGATGAACGACGAGTGGCTCGAGCCGGTGCGGCTCGACGATGTGCCGTTCACCGCCTATTGCGATTTTCCCGAGCGCAAGATGCGGCTCAACCTCGCCATGCCGTTCACTCGTTCGGCCATCAAGCATCTCGCCTGTCACGAGGCCTTCCCTGGCCACCTCGTCCACATGGCGCTGCGCCAGCGCTATGTCGCCGAAGGCAAGATGCCGCTCGACGGCGCGCAGGTGGTGACCAGCTCGGCCAGCAGTGCGCTGTTCGAAGGCATTGCCGACAATGGCTGGTTTTTCCTCGACTGGATCAACACCCCCGAGGATGTGGTCGGCATGACGCTCGAGCGGCTGAGGGCAGCGCTCCGCTGCAACGCCGCCTGGATGCTGCATGCTGAGGGACGCTCGCACGAGGAAGTGGCGCCGATCATCGCCGCGGCCGGCTATCAGGACCTCGCCACGGCCACCAACCGCATCGCCTTCCTCCGCCACGGCCTCCGCGCGCCGTTCGTCTATGGCTACTGGTGCGGCGATACCGCAACGCACGCCGTATGGGAGAAGGTGCCGAAGGAGCGGCGCACCGAGTTCTGGGCCTATCTCTACGGCAACATGCACACCCCCTCGACGCTGCGCGATTTCTGGGTTGCCTGATGGCCGCACCAGACCAGCACTGGCCGGCCTTTCTCGCGCTCGTGCGGCAGGCCGGGCCGACCGAGCCGATTTTCGATTTCGTCGCCGGGCTGATCGGCGAGGCGATCGGCAGCAAGCTCACCACTGCCACCCTGTTCGACGTCCCGGCCGGCCGGCTCCGCCGCCTCTACACCCAGAATGCCGCGGCCTACGCAGTCGGCGGCTTCAAGCCGATCCCCGACAACCAGTGGACCGAAACGCTGATCCGCCAGCAGAAAATCTACACCGCCCTCAGCCTCGAAGCGATCGCGGTGGATTTCGCCGACTGGCAACTGATCGGCTCACTCGGCTGCGAGTCGATCGCCAACCTGCCCATCGTCGTCGGCGGCCAGACCATCGGCGCCTTCAACCTGCTGCACGAGGCGGGGTATTACACAACGGAGCGGCTGGCCCGGGTGCCCGAGGTGATGCCGTTCGCGACGATGGCGTATCTGGCGACGGTGTTTGGGGAGCGGTCGGGGAGCTAAGCGCCCTGAGACCGCGCTCGGGGGCTCCCAAGGGGGCGCTGGAGGGCACAATGCGTGCTCCTCTGCCACCCTACTTCTTCTTACGCATCGCCTCGCTGAGCCTGTCGCCCAGTGAACCCGTACTGCGGGGCGCCTCCTGCTGCACCCGCTGGTTAGCCCGAACCGGCGGATCCCGAGGCCGGTCGCGCGGGGCGGAGGTGTCGATCTCCTTGCGCATGCTCAGCCCGATACGTTTGCGCGGCACATCGACCTCGACCACGCGAACCTTCACCACGTCGCCGGCCTTGACCACCTCGTGCGGGTCCTTGACGAATTTGTCGGCCAGCTGGGAGACGTGCACCAGCCCATCCTGATGGACGCCGATATCGACGAACGCCCCGAAGGCGGCGACATTGGTGACGGTGCCTTCCAGCAGCATGCCGGGCTTGAGGTGTTTGATATCGTCGACACCCTCGGCGAAGGTCGCCGTCTTGAAGGCGGGCCGGGGGTCGCGGCCGGGCTTTTCCAGTTCCGAGAGGATGTCGCGCACCGTCGGCAGGCCGAAGCGCTCATCGACGAAAAGCTTCGGATCGAGACCCGACAGCGCCGACTTGTCGCCCATGATGCTGCGCAGATCACGGCCGCAGGCGGCGACGATCTTGCGGGCCACGCCATAGGCTTCAGGGTGCACCGAGGAGGCATCGAGCGGCTCGGTGCCGTCGGTGATGCGCAGGAACCCGGCGCTCTGCTCGAAGGTGCGCTGGCCGAGGCGCGGCACGTCCAGCAACCCCTTGCGGGAGCGGAACGGCCCGTTGGCGTCGCGATGCGTGACGATGGCTTCGGCGACGGACGGGCCAAGGCCGGAGATCCGGGCGAGCAGCGGTGCGGAGGCGGTGTTGAGGTCGACGCCCACGGCGTTCACCGCGTCTTCGACCACGGCATCGAGCGAGCGGTTGAGGCGGTACTGGTCGACGTCGTGCTGATACTGCCCCACGCCGATCGCTTTGGGTTCGATCTTGACCAGTTCGGCCAGCGGGTCCTGCAAGCGGCGGGCGATGGAGACGGCGCCGCGTAGTGACACGTCGAGGTTGGGGAACTCGGCCGCCGCCAGCTCGGAGGCGGAATAGACCGACGCACCGGCCTCGGAGACGATGACTTTGGTCGGCTTCGGCGCCGGCAGGCGCTCGATCAGGTCGGCGACCAGCTTTTCGGTCTCGCGGCTGCCGGTGCCATTGCCGATGGCGATGAGTTGTACGCCGTGCTTCTTGATCAGCCCCTGGATGGCGGCCTGGGCGCCCATCACGTCGTTGCGCGGCGGAAAGGGGTAGATGGTTTCGGTGTCGAGCAGCTTGCCGGTGGCGTCGATGACCGCGACCTTGACGCCGGTGCGGATGCCGGGGTCGAGCCCCATGGTGGCGCGCGCCCCGGCGGGAGCCGCCAGCAGCAAATCCTTGAGGTTGCGGGCGAAGACGCCGATCGCCTCGACCTCGGCGCGCTCGCGCAGCTCGACCATCAGGTCGATGGAGAGCGAGAGGCGGAGGCGGGTGCGCCAGGCCCAGCCAGCCACCTCGCGCAGCCATCTGTCGCCTGCGCCGTTGGTTTGCACGTTGAGCGCGCCTGCGACCAAGCGCTCGGCCGGTTTGACCGGATCGGTGACGTCAGCATCCACCTCGATCTCGAGGCTGAGGAATTCCTCGTCCCGGCCGCGCATCATGGCGAGGGCGCGGTGGCCGGCGACCTTGGTCCAGCGCTCGGAGTGGTCGAAATAGTCGGAAAACTTGGCGCCGGCTTCTTCCTTGCCTTTCAGCACCTTGGCGCTCAGCATCGCCTTGTCGCGCATATGGGCGCGGAGCTGGCCGAGCAGGGCGGCGTTCTCCGACAGGCCCTCGATGACGATGTCGCGCGCGCCTTCCAGCGCCTCTTTCGTGCCGGGCACCTCTTCGGTGAGGTACCCCTCGGCGAGCAGTTGCGGATCGGCGTTGCGATTGGAGAGGATGGCTTCGGCGAGCGGGCCAAGCCCGCGTTCCCGGGCGATCTCGGCCTTGGTGCGCCGCTTGGGCTTGAACGGCAGATACAGGTCCTCGAGCTCGGCCTTGGTGGCCGCACCATTGATGGCGGCGCTCAGGTCGGCGGTGAGCTTACCCTGTTCGTCGATGGATTTGAGAATCGCGGCGCGGCGGGCTTCCAGTTCGCGCAGATAGGCCAGCCGCTCGGCCAAGAGGCGCAGCTGGGTGTCGTCTAGGCCACCGGTCACTTCCTTGCGATAGCGCGCCACGAACGGCACCGTGGCGCCGTCATCGAGCAGTTCCACGGCAGCCCGCACCTGGTCGGGGCGGGCGGCGATTTCGGTGGCGATCTGGGCGGCAATGCGGGTGTCGAGTTGGGACATGCGGCTACTTCTTGATTTGGCTGGGCCGACCATAGTCGCCTCCGGCCGAGGGGCACACCCAGCGCCGGACGATTTCCTCGATTTGTGAGAGTGGCGATGCGCCGCGGTTGGCCCGACTGCTTCGCACAGCTGGGTTTGGCGCGCGGCGGCGCGGGAGCATGAGGTGGCGCGGAGCGGCTAGCCAGTCACGCTCAGCCTCACCCCGGCCCCACGCTCGAACTGGATCGAGATATCTCTACCCGCGGCCTTCACGTTGCTGAGGCTGAAATGCTCGAGCCCGATGTCGATTGGATCGGCAGTCACCGTGCCGTCCTCGGCGATCTCGAGGCCGGCGACGTGGCGGATGATCAGGTCGATGAGGTAGGAGTGGTTGTAATCCACCTCGTCGCTGATCGGCTCGCCGCTCATGCTGTCATAGTGCTCGACGAGGTAAGGTGTTACCCCATCGCGCTGCTGGAAATGCAGCAGGGCGTATTTCCAGAAGAAATGGCTGAACAGTGCATCCTGCGCATGGGCGTTGCCGCGGCTCACCTTGCCGATGGCGTCGAGCACCACCGAATTGGTGTAGGGCCAGGTCGGGCCATCCCACATGCAGCCGTTGCGGCCCTTGAAGAACTGGCCTTTCCAGCTGCCGCCCGGCTGGAACACCTCGCATCTGGGTGACACCGACGGGAACGGGTTCGGCGTGTCGAACTCCTCGGGGCCGAGCGCCGCAAGCAGGCCGTCGAGGTGCTCGGGTCCGGTGATTTCGGCCCACCAGGGGTAAAAGCCGACGATGTTGCGGACCATCGCCTTCTCGTCGGTGGCGTGGTGCAGGTCGTAGAAGAATGCGGTGGTCGCGTCCCACTGCTTGCTGAGTACGTCCTGGCTGATGGCTTCGGCGAGTGTATCGAACTCGGCGGCCTCCGGGTCGCCGGCGAGCCGACAGAGCGCCGCCGTGCCGCGGGCGTTGAGATACTGGTAGATGGCGCGGTCGACCCGCTTCAGCGGCGTGTAGGTCGCCTGATCGAACGGATCGTCGGGGTAGCCATGGAAGTACCAGTAGCTCGGCTGGTACTCCTTGCCGGTGAGCTGGTGGCGCTGCTGGATCGGCAGGGTGTCGCCGCCGGTGGCGAGGAACGTCGCTTCGCCGCGCACCTGGTTCTTCAGCAGCGGCAAGGCGGCGCGCGTGTTGTCGTCGAGGCCCCTGGCCAGCGCGTACTGGTAAGTGCCCCAACCCATGAAATTGGCGTAGGGGTGGATGGTTCTGGTCAGCGTCCGCGCATCGAACTGGCCATCCTCGCGCTGCGTGCGGGCGAGGACATTAAACAAGCCATCGATCAGGTGCGGGTCGTGATGCCAGCGCGCTTCGACGAGGTGCATCGGCGTCGACAGCGGGATGAGCTTGGAAAACTCCCAGCCCACTGGCGCCCACGGCGTCTTGCTCATCTTGTGCGAGCGGCCCTCGTAGAACAGCGCGCCGTCGAGCGGGGCGAGGCCGGGGCGCGCCAGCGTATGGCGCATCAGAAACCAGCGATAGGCATAGAGCCGGTCGAGCACCGGGCTGCTGCTGGCGAAATGCGGCACCTGATCGAAGAACGATTGGTAGGCGGCCTGCTGTTCTGCGAGCCGCGCCGGGCCGGGCGTGGCCACGGCCTTGCTTGCCTTGGCCGTGAGCGTTGCCCAGTCATCCGACTCGGCGATGCCGACAGCTGCGGCGACGACGAACTCCGCGCTGGCGCCCGGAGCCAGCGTGAAGCCGCTCCAGAGTCTCGGTTCGCTGCTCGCGATGATGGTGCGGAGGGTGAAGCCATGCGCCTCGATGCGGCGCTCGCCGCGAGCGAAGGAGCCATCGTGGCCGACCCACTCGCTGTCGAGCTTCAGCCGCAGCGTGATGGGCTTGGTGCCATCATTGCGCCAACGCTGGATCGAGACGGCCTCGTCTTCCCAGGTAATGAACTTCTGTTCTTCGAGGCTGAGCTGGCCGAACCTGGTACGGGTGGTCAGGTGGCTGGGGCGCCACTCGACGTCCGATGGCAGGGTGGCCACCCCCCCGTCATGCTCGATGCCGAACAGCAGCGGCATGTTGAGCTTGTGGATGAAGTCGAGCGCCCCCGCAAAGCCGGGGGCGTCATCGAGATAGTCGGCCCAGAGCCGGGCGCCGGTCGAACCAAGCAACAGCGTGCCCGGCCTGGTGCGAAGGCCGCGGCGGCCGGTCTTCAGCAGCTCGTCAATCTTCATCCCGGAAAGTCCGCGTCGACCTGGTCGAGGATCGGGCCGAGTTTACCGATCTGCTCGTCGGTGAGGCGTACCAGCGGCGGGCGGGTGTTGGCCCAGCTCGCGGCGCCATAGCGGCGGGCCACCATCGCCTTGATGGTCGGGATCTGCGGGAAGCTGTTCGAGGCCTCGCGCAGCGCCACGATGCGCTTTTGCGCCGCCTCCACTTCGGCCGCGGCAGCCGAATCGGAGAACTTGTCGAACACGAACCGCAACTGCTTGCCGGCGAGGTTCGAGGTGGCGGTGATGCACCCGGCGCCGCCCTGTTGCAGCAGTGGCAAGAGCAGCGGATCGGCGCCGGCGAGTACCGACAGGGTCGGGAAGCGCTTCGCCATGCCAACCATGTTGTCGAGCGCGCCGCCTGAATCCTTCACCCCGACGATGGTGCGAGGGTATTTCTCGAGCAGCCGGCCGATGAGGTCGTGGCTCAGCGGCACCTGGGAGATCGGCGGGATGTGGTAGAGGACGACCTGCAGCCGGTCGTCGGCGATGCTGTCGAGCACGTGGCTATAGGCGTCGTAGAGCCCCTGGTCGGAGACGCCCTTGTAGTAGAACGGCGGCAGCATCACCACCTTGGTGACGCCGAGGCCGAGAGCGTGCCTGGTCAGTGCGATGGTCTCGGGCAGGGCGCAAAGCCCGGTGCCGGGCAGCAGGGCGTCGGCGGAGACCCCGCCCTTCACCACGGCTTCCAGCATCGCCATGCGCTCGGCGGACGAGAACGAGTTCGCCTCGCCGGTCGAGCCGAGCAGGGCAACACCATGCAGCCCATCGGCAAGGAGCTGTTTGGAATGCGCCACCAGCGCGCCGTGATCGGGCGAAAGGTCGGCATTGACCGGGGTGGCAGCGGCGCTGAACACGCCCTTGATCGACGACATCGGAGGTCTCCGGGCTTCAGGTGCGCGAGGCGGCGAGCTTGCGGGCGTAGTCGATCGCCGCGAGCATGTTGACGTGTTTGGCCTTGCCGGTACCGGCGAGGTCGAAGGCGGTGCCGTGGTCAACCGAGGTGCGATCGATCGGCAGCCCGAGCGAGACGTTCACCGCGGTATCGAAGGCAACGAGCTTGATCGGGATGTGGCCCTGGTCGTGGTATTGCGCCACCACCAGGTCAAAGGCGCCGGAATGGGCGCGGTAGTAGAGCGTATCGGCCGAGATCGGGCCGACCACGTCGATTCCTTCGGCCTGGGCGAGCGCAACGCCTGGCGCCACCTGCTCGTCATCCTCGCGGCCGAACAGCCCGTTCTCGCCGCAATGCGGGTTGATGCCGGCGACCGCGATGCGCGGATTGTCGTAACCGATGCGCTTGAGGTGATTGTACCCGGTGCGGATCGTCTCGAGGATGCGCTGCGGCGTGGCGCGCCCGATCGCATCCTTCAGTGAGATATGGGTCGAGACGTGGATCACTTTCAGCTTTTCGGAAGCCAGCAGCATGAAGCTGGAGCGCGAGCCGGTGAGATGCGCCAGCATGCCGGTGTGCCCGTCGAAATGGTGTCCGGCGAGGTTCAGCGCTTCCTTGTTGATCGGCGCGGTGACGATGCCCGCTGCGCTGCCGGCAGTGGTCAGTTCAACGGCGCGCGCGATATAGCGATAACTCGCTTCGCCCCCTACCGGATCGAGCTTGCCGAAGGGCAGGGGCATGCCATCGACCTCGACATGCTCGAGCCGTAGCAGGTTGCCTGTCGCGGGCGCGTCGGCGGGGCCGAGCTTCAGGCCGGCGCCGGTAACCGCGATGGCTTTTTCCAGTGTTTCGGCCGAGCCGACGACGACCAACTGGTCGCGGATGGCCTCCGGCAGGTCGGCGGCAGCCTTGACGATCACCTCGGCGCCGACGCCGGCCGGATCGCCCATGGTGATGGCGATGGGTTTGCTGGCCGTGGCCATTGTGTTTCTCCTCAGAGCGTTTCCAGGAAAAGTTGTGAGACTTTTCCGGTTCGGAAACGCGACAAACGAAAAGCTCTACGCGCCCTTCACCCAGTCGGGGCGGAAGCGAACGAACTTGATGGCCCGGCGGAACCACGTATAGGCCACATTGATCCGGCCTTCAGCGTCGGCCGTCACGGTCGGGTAGGACAGTTCGCGGGCCCGGCGGTCCGGCTTGTCGAGATTGAGCGCCGGCGGCGGCTCGGGGGCAAGTTCGATATCGCGGATCTCGGGCCAGCTGCGCCCCTCGTCATAGGACAGCGCCACCGAAAGCGGCGTACGCGGCACGCCCCAGATCGGGGCACCCTTGGCGTCCGCGCGTATGGATGCCTCTGCCGCGACATTGTTGAACACCAGTGCCCAGCTGCCATTGCCGAGGTCGCGGACCTGGATGGAGGAGTTGTTGTTGGGCAGCGCGGTGGCGACCGGCTTGCTCCAGCTCCGGCCGTGATCGTTCGAACTCGAGACCTGGATGTTGTCGGCGTAGCGGCTGCGGAAGAAGGCGACGAGCGAGCCGTCCCGGCGCTCGACGATGTTCATGTGCACGGCCCCCTTGCTGTCGGGCACGGCATGTTCGGTCCAGGTCCTGCCCTCGTCGCTCGAGATCTTCACCGCGCTGACATCGTTCTGGCCCTTCCAGTCTTCGCCTGGAACGGGAAGGCAGTGAAAGATCGGCAGGATCCAGTCGCCATTCCCGAGCACCAGCATGGGCTGGCGGATGAAGGTGCCGACCTCGTCGAACAGCGTGTCGATTTCGCCCCAGCTCCTGCCGCCATCCCTCGAGATGCGGCGGCGGACGATGGCGGTAGCCTGGTTGCCGAACAGCTGGCCGGTCCACAGCAGCCACAGCTCGCCCGACGGCGCCTCAAACAGCACCGGGTTCTGTTCGGAGCGTTCCGGATCGTCCGAGACTTTCACTTCCGGCGTCCATTGGTTCGAGCCGGCGGGCAGCCGCGTGAAGTAGATCGAGCCATCGGGCTTGCCCTCTTCCATGCCACCGAACCAGGTGCAGGTGAGGTCGCCATTGCTGAGCGCCAGGAGGAAAGAGGCATGCGTCTGCGCCACATGGGTGGGCAGGAAAGCCTCTTCCCGATGTGCGTCGCCCGCGGCTGCGCGGATCGTCCCATCAGCCTCGACGGTGGCCTGCGACATGGTTCTCACTCCCTGCGTTTCTAACTTGTAAAGTCATTATCATGCAGGTTTTGCGCATGCAAACTCATATTTTAGCATGAAAAATCAATATGATATCGTTTGGCGTCGGATTGTCGCGGCTGACAAGCAAGATACATGTTGACAGGATGGTTGTCCGATGATGATCATCCGGCCGCCATCACCGTGGCGGCTTGGTGCCGGAGGATACGGTGACCAAATGGGAGGAATTCATGGTCGAAAAATCGACTGGCGGCCTGTCGCGCCGCGACGTGCTTCGTGGCGGTGCTGGCGTCATCGTCAGCATGACTGCCTTCGGCCTGCTCGGCAGCGGGGCGCTGGCCCAGCAGTCTCAGGTCTTCAAGATCATCCATCCGTCGTTCGACATGAACTGGTCGCCCTATCGCGGCGGCGGTGCAGCATTGCGCTGGCACTCGCTGTGGTGGGCTTCGCCGATGTATTTCGACGACAAGGGCCAGGTGCAGCCCTACGTCTTCACCAGTTGGGAGCCGAATGCCGACTGGACCCAGTGGACCTTCAAGCTGGACCCCAAGGCGGTATTCTCGGACGGCTCGCCGATCACCCCGGCCGATGTGAAGGGCTCGTGGGAACTGGGCGCCATGCCGCTCACCGCCAGCCAGCGCGTGCCGCTCGTGCTTGCCGGCGTCGTCGGCTACGACGAGCTCTCTGCGGGCACCGGCACCGAACTCCCCGGCGTGGTCATCGTCGATGATGCGACCATCCAGGTGACGCTGAAGGCGCCCGATCCGATCTTCTACATGCGGCTCGCCAACCACCTGGTGCCGATCTCCAAGGTGTCGCAGTCGCGCGGCGCCGACGGCAACCAGAACCCGGAGTGGTACACGCCCGAGGGCGGCGTGGTCAGCTCCGGCCCGTTCAAGCTGGTGGCAATGAACCTCGACGAGGGCACTGTCGCCTGGGAGCCGAACGAGAACTTCTTCGGGCCGAAGGTGAAGCTCAGCCGCATCGAGCTGCGCGTCATCGAGGACTCGGTGGCGGCAACCGCTCTGCTGAAGAGCGGCGAGGCGCATGCGCACACCGCGCTCGTGACCCCGACCATCGTCGACGACCTCGGCGTGGATTTCTCCAAGGGCACCGAGATTCCGAACGGCCAGCACTTCTACTTCAACTCGAAGACCGCGCCTTTCGATGACGTCAACGTGCGTAAGGCGCTGATCCTCGCCGTCGATCGGGCCGAGATGATGCGGGCCTCCTTCCCCAAGGGGCCGCACAAGATGGCCGAGCAGATCCTCGTCGGCGTCAAGGGTGTCGACCCCAACTGGGTGCCGTATCCGTACGATCCGGAAGCCGCCAAGGCGGCCCTTGCCGCTTCGAAATATGGCTCGCCGGACAAGCTGCCGCGCATCATCTTCGCCGGCATCATCGCTCCGGCCGAGCAGGCAGCGGCCCAATTCGCCATTGAGCAGTGGCGCCAGAACCTCGGCATTACCGCCATCGAGCTGAAGCCGACGCTCGACAACTTCCAGCCTGCCGACGTGCACATCGTTCGTGACGATGCCGGCTCGCGCGTGCCGGATGCCACGGAGTTCCTCCACACCGCCATCCACTCGAGCTCGAGCGTCGCCAAGAACAAGATGAACGGCTACTCGAACCCGGAAGTCGACAAGCTGCTCGACGAGGCGGCGCCGCTGCCGGTGGACGATCCGAAGCGCGATGAACTGGCCCAACAGGCGCAGCGCATCTTCCGCGAAGATTACCAGCTCCTCCCCTGGTACATCGAAGCCATGTCCCGCTGGGCCCTGCCCAACGTCAACGGCATGGAAAAGAACCTCGACTGGCAGGTGTTCGCTCCCTGGAACATCGAGATCACCTGATCTCGGCGCTGCGAGTAGAGTAGGGGGCCGCGCGGTCATGCGCGGTCCCAACAGACGAGGTCGCCCATGCTCACCTATGCCCTCAAACGCCTGCTGTTGTGGATTCCGTCAGTGCTGCTGGTGCTGCTCGCGGTCTACGCGCTGGCCTTCTACGGCGCCGGCGATCCCATCAAGCTGATCTTCCTGCGTGAACCGGGCGGCGTCGCGTTCGATCCGACCCGGCTGGCGGCGATCCGCGAGGCGGCCGGCATCGACCGGCCGTTCTTCGAGCAGTTCGGTGACTATGTCTGGCGTGTGCTGCATTTCGATTTCGGCAACTCGCTGACTTCGGGCCGCTCCGTCGCCAAGACCATCGCCGCGGCAGCGCCGGTGTCGATCCAGCTCGGCCTCCTGGCCATCGTGCTGACCGCCATCATCGCCATTCCGCTCGGCGTGATCGCGGCGCTGAACCAGAACCGGGCGCTCGACTACGCCATTCTCGGCTCGGCGCTGTTCTTCTACGCCATCCCGGCCTATGTCGCCGGCCCGATCCTGATGGTGCTGCTGATCCTTGTCCTGCCCGGTGGCGCCGTCCCCTACGGCTGGGGTGGGCTGTTCGACGTCCGGGTCGTCCTGCCGTTGATCGTCCTCTCCATGCACCCGATCGCCCTCATCGTCCGCCAGACCCGCTCGGCGGTGATCGAGGTGCTGAGCGAGGATTTCGTCCGCACCGCGCGCGCCAAGGGCCTGCCCGCCGGCAAGATCGTGACGCGCCACATCCTCAGGCCGATCCTGACGCCGGTGCTGACCCAGCTCGGGCTGATCATGATCACCCTGGTCAATGGTGCGGTGTTCGTCGAGCTGGTGTTCGGCCTGCCCGGGCTGGGGCGCCTCGCCATCCAGTCGCTGCTCAACTCCGACTACCCGGTGATCCTCGCTGTGACGCTGATCGCCTCGGCCCTCGTGATGGTCTCCAACCTCGTGATCGACCTGGCCTACCCGCTGCTCGATCCGCGCGCCGCCGAGAGGAAGTAAGCCATGACCGCAATCGATCCGGCCAGCGCCGTCAAACTCGAGGAAAAACCCGCCGGACTCTGGTCCGATGCGTGGGACCGGCTGCGCGCCAACAAGATCGCCATGGTGGGGCTGGGGGCGATCGTCCTCCTGATCCTCATCGCCATCTTCGGGCCGCTGCTGACCCCATATGATTTCCTGACTCAGAACCTCGACAGCCGAAACCTGCCGCCGTCTGCCGCGCACTGGCTCGGTACCGACGAGCTGGGCCGCGACGTTGCCAGCCGGGTGATCTACGGCACCCGCACCGCCTTCCTCGTCGCCGTCGTGGTGACCGCGATCTCGGTGCTGATCGGCTCGGCGCTGGGCGCCATTGCCGGCTATTTCGGTGGCAAGATCGACGCCACCATCATGTGGTTCACCGACATCTTCATGTCGGTGCCCAACCTGCTGCTGGTCATCGTCATCAACACCTCGATGAAGCCGCCGCTCGGCCGCTGGATGGACCAGATGTACCTGGCGACCGGCAACACGCTGTTCCGCAACACCGTGATCGTCGATTTCCTCCTGGTGTTCGGCACCATTTCGCTGGTGATGTGGCCGCCTTATGCCCGCACCGTACGCGCCCAGATCCTTTCGGTGCGCAGCCAGCCCTATGTCCTCGCCGCCCGTTCGCTCGGCCTCACCAGCGGGCAGATCATCCTGCGCTACCTGATCCCCAATTCGCTGGGCCCGCTGATCGTCGCGGTGTCGGCGGGTCTCGGCGGCGCCATGGTGCTCGAAAGCGCCTTCAGCTTCCTCGGCGTGGGCGTGCAGCCCCCGACCCCGAGCTGGGGCCTGATGATCTCCGACGGCCTCCGGACCTGGCAGCAATATCCGCATCTGCTGGCGGCGCCCGCCATCGCGCTGGCCATCGCGTCGGTCGCATTCAGTTTCATCGGCGACGGTCTCAACGACGCCCTCAATCCCAAAGGTGCCAAGTAATGTCATCGGGTTCCCCCGCAGCGGCGGCGGCGTTGCTGCGCCCGGTTTCCTTCGTCCAGCCGACCCGGATCGAGTATGGTCCGGGCAAGGCGCGGACGCTGGGCGAGTTCGTGCCGGATTGGCAGAGCAAGCGCGTGCTGGTGGTCGCCGACGCCTTCAATGCGGCGCGTGTCGAACTGCTTGGTTTACCCCTGGCGAACCACGTCTTTTCGAAGGTGAAGCCCGAGCCCGACCTGCCCAACCTCGAGCAGGCGCTGGACGAGGCCCGCAGCTTTGCGCCCGACGTCATCGTCAGCTTCGGTGGCGGCAGCGCCATGGACCTCGCCAAACTCGTCTCGGTGCTGGTTGGTAGTGGCAAGGGGTTCCGTGACATCGTCGGCGTCGGCAAGGCCGACCCGCGCAGCTGCGGCCTGATCGCCATCCCGACGACGGCAGGCACCGGCAGCGAGGTGGGTGCCCGCGCCTTGGTCACCGATCCGGTGAGCCAGTCGAAGTCGGCAGCCGACAGCCGCCACATGGTCGCCGATCTCGCCGTGGTCGACCCCGACCTCACCTTGTCGCTGCCGGCGGCAGTCACCGCCGCAACCGGCGTCGATGCGCTGGCCCATTGCGTCGAGAGCTTCACCTCGAAGCGCTCGCACCCGCTGGTCGATATCTACGCCCGGGCCGGCATCACGCTGGTCGGCCAGTACCTGAAGCGCGCCGTCGCCGATGGCGACGACGTCGAAGCCCGTGCCGGCCTCGCCATGGCAGCGCTATACGGCGGCCTTTGCCTCGGGCCGGTCAACACCACCGCCGGCCACGCGCTGTCCTACCCGCTCGGCACCCGCTACGGCATCGCTCACGGCCTCGCGAATGCGGTGATCTTCCCGCATACGCTGGCTTTCAATGCGCCCGTTGAGGCCGACAAGACAGCCGAGATCGCTACCCTGATGGGCTTTGGCGACGACCTGCTCGACAGTGCGTACCGCTATTGCGCCGAACTCGGCATCGAGATGCACATATCGAAGCTGGGGGTGCCCGAAGACGACCTGCAGTCGATGGCCGACGAGGCGCACGGCATCCGCCGGCTGCTGGATTTCAATCCGCGACAGATGAGCCCGGCCGAGATTTTTGGGCTGTACCGGGCGGCTTACTGAGCGTCTGCGGCTGCACAACCCGCTCCTTCGATCGTGGCTTTCCCCTCATCCGGCCCTTCGGGCCACCTCCGGGCGAGGGCTACGCCCTCGTCCCGCGACCCCGACGGGGAGAAGAATCCGGAGAGTGCGGTGACCTCCACTATTCCTCTCCCCGTCGGGGCGAGGGAGGATCGGCCGAAGGCCGAGACGGGTGAGGGTTGGAGCACCTGTCTATCCAGCGATAGCTGATTGGCCTGCAGCGGTGCTCGCAGTGGCAGTGAGAAGCTACCGAACGCAGCGCAGTTCCTTGCCCCCTACAGCGACAGATCCAGCATCCGCCCTTCGAACAACCGATCCCTCGATCCCTCGAGATGCTGCCGCATCAACTGGCGCGCGGTATCGGATTGCCGGTCGCGGATCGCCTCGAAGATGGCACGGTGTTCGCCCAGCACCTTCTCTAGCCCGCGGCCCGGCCCCATCAGCGCCAACCCATGCAGCTTCATGCCGACCGCGATATGGGTCCGCAGCGCCTGCATCGCCGAACTGTAATAGTGGTTGTTGGAAGCGTCCGCGATCGCGAGGTGGAAGGCAAAGTCCGCATCTTCCCGGTGCCGCTGCTGATCGGTGGCGTTCGACAGCAGGTCGACCACCTGCGCCAGCGATGCGACGGCTGCATCGTTGCGGCGCTGCGCGGCGAAGAACGCCGCCTCCGGCTCGATGGTCAGGCGAAACTCGTAGCAGCGCTGGATATCGGCGATGGTCTCGACCGGGGGGAACCCGAGCGAGCGCGGCTCGGTCCTCAGCCGCACGAAGCTGCCGGCACCCTGGCGGGAGTAGATCAGCCCTTCGTTGCGCAGCCGCTCCAGCGCTTCGCGGACGATCGGGCGGCTGACGTCGAACTGGTCCGATAGTTCCTTCTCGCTGGGCAGCTTGTGGTCGGGCGCGTACTCGCCGTTCGAAATGCGGGTCAACAGCAATTGGTAGACGCGATCGGCGAACAGCGTGCGGTGCCGCGGCTCGTCATCGAACCCAGCCGTCTGTTTGACATCGCTCATCAATGCTCTCCCGCGTACATATAGTCAGTAATCGGCGCGGCGCCCTGTGAAATCGCTGCAACCTGCAGGATATCCTGAGGTGTGCCGAAGCCGCCGGACTTCGTCAATATTGTGAGGCCGCGATCCCCAAGCGTGGCGCGGCTCACCGGGATGCCCGGCAATACTTCGCCCAGCACGTCGAGGCAGGTGATGCCCAGCTCACCCAGCACCGACTGGGCCGTCTCGCCGCCGGTGAGCATGACGGTGCCGAAGCCGCCGCTGCGCAGCAGGCCGGCGACCGACCTGCCGAAACGCACCATGGCGGCGCCGAAACTGCCGTTACGGGAGACAATGGCCTGGGCCAGGGTAGGGCCGCCGATAACGAAGCCGAGTTCGCCATCGCGCGAGACGATATGGGTGAAGGCGGTGCCCGAAAGTGCAACGTCCACCTGTTCGAGCGTGATCGGATCATGCGATCCGACGGCGACCAGCAGCGGGCTCGGCAGGTCGGGGACGAGCGGAGTGGCGCGTCGGCCAAGCAGTTGGCCAAGCCCGACGCCCAGTCCGCTGGCACCGACCATAAGCGCGTCGGGGGCAATGTCGCGAGCCACGGCCGTGAGGTCCTCGACGTCGGCGGTGTCCGGAGCAGTGTGTGGGATATCCGTCATTGTCGCGGCGATGCTGAGCGGGGCTGCGACGCCGCGGCCGATCACGTGGCCGCCGCGGACGGCGCGTCCCTGGCTGGGGACCGCCGGGGCAACGATGGCGCGGGACTTGCCGAACGCCGCCATCATGGCTGCGGTTTCGACGACGACATGGCCCTTGAGCCGGGAGTCGATCTTCTTCAGCGCCATGCCGGGCCGGGTGGCGGCAAGCATGTGCGACACCGTGGCGACGACGTCGCGCGCGGCATCCGCCGCGATCTCGCGGCTGGCGGTGTTGATGCAGACCACCTCGGCGCCGGTGCCGATGGCTTGCGCGGCGGCGGCGGGGCTGGTGGCGACGACGACGCGCAGGCCGCGTGCGGCGATCGAGGCGCTGACATCGAGCGCTCCCGTCAGATCATCCGCCACGATGGCCAACCTCACCCGCAGTCTCCTTTGACCCTCGACTGGAGGGGGTGATGTTGCTTGTAAACATTCGGGCGAACATGTCAACAATGTCGCAGCGACGCGGCGCCCTGCGGCTCATCGCGAGGCGGAGTTAACTAGCTGAAAAAACAGAAGGAAATGACGCATGATCTGTCGCGTTTACAAGTGCATGATAACTTGACAATTTGATAACGGCGCCGCTACATGTGGCAAGGAGCGCGGACCTGCGACGCGCCCGCTGGAGGAGTAAGTCATGTCCAACCCTGTGCTGTCCGTCAGCGGCCTCAAGACCTCGTTTCGCAACCGCAACAAGTGGGTTGAAGTGGTGCATGGCGTGAGCTTTCAGGTGGGCAAGCGGGAGACTGTCGCCCTGGTGGGTGAGAGCGGCTCGGGCAAGAGCGTGACCGCGATGTCGATCATGCAGCTCAACAACCCGGTCAGCACGCAGACCGACGGCAGCATCCAGCTCGAAGGGCAGGAACTGCTCGGCCTCTCCAGCCAGGCGATGAATGCGGTGCGCGGCAAGCGCATCGGCATGATCTTCCAGGAGCCGATGACCAGCCTCAACCCGGTGATGCCGGTCGGCGAACAGATCGCCGAGGCGATCATGGCACATAAGGCCGTCTCGCACGCCGATGCCCGGGCCGAGGCTGTCCGGCAGCTCGACCGTGTCCGCATCCCCGATGCCAGAACCCGGGCCGCCGAACACGCGCACCAGTTTTCCGGTGGCATGCGGCAGCGCGTGATGATCGCCATGGCGCTCGCCTGCAGTCCGCGCCTGCTCATCGCCGATGAGCCGACCACCGCGCTCGACGTCACCATCCAGGCCCAGATCATCGAACTCATCAAGGCGCTGCAGGAAGAGGAGGACATGTCGGTTCTCTTCATCACCCACGACATGGGCGTCGTCGCCGAGATCGCCGATCGGACCGTGGTGATGCGCCGCGGTCTCGTCGTCGAGGACCGCCCGACGGTCGATATCTTCGCCACCCCGCTTGAGCCCTACACCAAGGCGCTGCTTTCCGCGGTGCCGAAGCTCGGGGCCATGGCCAACGAGCCGCGTCCGCGGAAGTTCGCCATCGCCGACCCACAGACCGGTTTGCTGGGCGAAGCGGCCGCGAGTGCAGATACCGTGGATCACGCCGCGGCGCCCGTGCTCGAGGTCAACGATCTCACCACGCGCTTCACCATTCGCTCCGGCATGATGGGCCGGGTTAAGGGCAGGGTGCATGCGGTGGAGAAAGTCTCGTTTGCGCTGCAGCCGGGCGAGACGCTGTCGCTGGTCGGCGAGTCCGGCTGCGGCAAATCCTCCACCGGGCTGTCGATCCTGCAACTGGTGAAGCCGACTGGCGGCTCGGTGAAGCTCGATGGCGAGGAAATCGTCGGGCTGAGCGAGGATGCGCTGCGCAGCCGGCGCAAGCGGATGCAGATGATCTTCCAGGATCCGTTCGCGAGCCTCAATCCGCGCATGACGGTGGGCGGCGCCATTGCTGAACCGATGCTACTGCACGGCATGGCACCCCCGAAGCAGGTACCGGAGCGCGTTGCCGAACTGCTGGAGCGCGTCGGCCTGTCGGGCGCCATGGCCAACCGCTACCCGCACCAGCTTTCGGGCGGCCAGCGCCAGCGCGTTTGTATCGCCCGGGCGCTGGCGGTGAAACCCAGCGTCATCGTCGCCGACGAAAGCGTCTCGGCCCTCGACGTGTCGATCAAGGCGCAGGTGGTCAACCTGCTGCTCGAGCTGCAGGAGAGCCTGAGGCTCAGTTACCTGTTCATTTCACACGACATGGCGGTGGTGGAGCGGGTGAGCCACCGCGTGGCGGTGATGTTTCTTGGCGAGATCGTCGAGATGGGCACTCGCGCCGAGATCTTCGCCAATCCGCAGCACCCCTATACGCAGAAGCTCCTCGCGGCGATCCCGGTGGCCGATCCGACACAGCGTCAGCGTCGTCGCAACATCGGCAACGATGACATCAGGAGTCCGGTCCGCAAGCCCGAGTATGTCGCGCCGGTGCGCTCGTACGCGCGCGTGTCGGACAGCCACTACGTCATGGCAGGATAAGGCCGAGGCCTACCAGCGCGCCCGGATCCAGTCGGCCGCCTCGGCGATCAGCTGCTTGGCCGCCGGGGTGTCGGCATTCATCACCCAGACACCGTGCACCACGCCCGCCACTTCCCGGTAGGTGACGTCGTTACCCGCTTCGATCAGCCGCGCCGCATAGGCGCGGCCTTCATCGCGCAGCGGGTCAAAGGCGGCGGTAGCGACGAAGGCTGGCGGGAGCGCCGCGAGGTCCGGTGCCCGCAGGGGCGCGGCGTCTGGATGGTCGCGGTTCTCGTTGCCGAGATAGTGCCCGATGAACCAGTCCATGGCAGCGGCCGCGAGATAGAACCCCTCGGCGAAATCGCCATAGCTGCGGCTTGCCATACTGGTGTCGGTGACCGGATAGATCAGCACCTGGCCGGCCAGCGCGATGCCGCGGTCGCGGGCGTGGCGCGCCAGCACGGCCGCGAGGTTGCCGCCGGCGCTCTCGCCGCAGACGACGAGGCGAGTAATGTCGAGGCGCAGCCGTTCAGCATTGCTGATCAGGTAGTCGAGGCCGGCATTCACGTCGATGACCGCGGCGGGGAAGCGGTGCTCCGGCGCCTTGCGGTACTCGATGGACAGCACGTTGGCAGGGGTGGCCTTGGCCAGCGCCCGGGCCGAGCCGTCATGCGTATCGATGCTGCCCAGCACCCAGCCGCCACCATGGATGAACAGCACGGTCCCGCGCGCATCGTTGCGCCGATAGAGGCGGGCGCGGATCGTGTGACCGGCGGACGCAAACGTCAGCTCCTCGACCGCATCGACCGGGTCGAGCGGGCCCCAGGCCGCCTTGATCCGCTCCTCGGAGGCGGCGCGTTCCGCTGCCGCCGGCAAGGTCGAAAAATCCACCGGCGGGCCGGCGTCTGCAGCCTCCAGCATGAGCCGCAGTTCCGGCAGCAGTCCTGAGCGATCCGGCACCGTCATGTTCCCCTCCAGCAGTATTCTTGACGTTCGACAGCAAGCGGTATATCTACAAATGCATATTGTGGGCAATAGGCAATAAATCTGCCCACCAGGGAGGTTTACAATGCAGAGGTTGGTAGGGGCAGCTTTGCTGTCGATGACGATGCTCGCCGGTACGGCGGCTGTGGCGCAGCAGGTCTCGGGCGAGATCACCGTCTGGGATTGGCAGTTCAATTCGGAGAAATGGGGCGCGGCGCTGAAGCAGCTCGACGCCGAGTTCATCGCGGCGCATCCGGGCGTGACCATCAAGCACGTGGCCCAGCCGCACGATACCTATTATCAGCTGATCCAGACCGCCAACTCCAGCCAGACTGGGCCCGACGTGGCGATGATGCATGCCGGCACTTTCGGCGTGCTCAACTACACCGACGTGCTGGCGCCGCTGAACGACCGCATCACCCCCGAGTTCAAGGCGTCGCTGAAAGGCTGGGAATCGGTCGGCGGCAATTTTGATGCCAACGGCCAGATCTATGCCGTGCCCGGTTCGCTCTCGGGCTGGGTATTTTACTACAACAAGCAGTTGTTCCGGGATGCCGGGCTCGATCCGGACGTACCGCCCAGGACCTACGCCGATCTGGTCGCGGCCGCTGACGCACTGAAGGCCAAGGGTATCGTCGCCTTCGGTGGCGGCAATTCCGACGGTTGGGGGAACCTGCAATATCTCAACATCCTGTTCCCCGGTGATTTCGACGCGGCGCAGTCCGCCGCGCTCGCCACCGGCGCGCTGAAATACAATGGCCCCGAGTTCACTGCCCTCAACCAGCACCTCGTCGACCTGCTTAAGGGAGGCTATTTCGATCCGGGCTATGCCTCGACCGTGCACTGGACCGAGGGCGTCGCAGCGTTCCAGGCCGGCCAGGCCGCAATGATCGCCGGCATTGCGTCGGACACCGTGAGCTACAACGAGTTCCTGCCCGAGCTCGGCGATGACCTCGGTGTGTTCTATGCGCCGGCCGACACAGTGGCCGCGCCCTACATCCCGGTGAGTTCGGGTCCGGTCTGGACCATTCCGGGCTATTCCAAGAACCAGGATGCCGCCTGGGCCTATGTCGAGTTCATCACCGGGCCGCGCGGCGCCGCCGTCCAGTACGAGCAGGCCGGCATCCTGCCGATCAACTCGGGCTACACCATCCCCGACAGCGCCCCGGCTTTCGTGCGCAACATGGTGGCCGATATGCAGAAGAGCGACACCTTCCTCTACGCCTCGAGCCTGATGCGGCAGGACATCGCTTTCGAGTGGATCCGCAAGATCCAGGACGTGGTCAACGGCGTCGCTCCGCTCGACCAGGCGCTCACCGAGCTGCAGGCCCTCCAGGACAAGCCGCAGTAAGCTTCAGCTGCCGGGCAGGGCGGAGCCATCCGTCCTGCCTTTCCTTCACCACTGCCGCTCCGTGCGGACCTCAGCCACGAGCCAGACCGTGACCACGCGCTTCGTCCGCACCTTCATTCCTGCCTTGCTGTTCCTGTTGCCGGCGCTCGCCATCCTCGCTGTGTTCCGCATCGTGCCGATCGGCGAAGCGTTCCACCTGAGCTTCACCCGCTGGAACGGGGTAGGCGAGCCCGAATGGATCGGCCTCGACAACTTCGCCCGCGTGCTGAGCGATCCGGTGTTCTGGGCGGCGTTGCGCAATAACCTCATGGTGCTGCTGTCGCTGCCGCTCTGGGTCATCGGGCCGCTGCTGATCGCCACCATCATCCATTCGGGTCTGCCCGGCGCCCGCTTCTTCCGCCTGATGGTGTTTCTGCCCGCCGTGCTGTCGCCCGTGGTGATCGGCGCCTACTACAACGTCGTCCTCCGCTACAATGGTCCGTTCAACACCCTGCTCAAGCAGGTCGGGCTCGATGGCTTGCGCATGCAGTGGCTCAACGACCCGAACACCGCGCTCGTCACCGTGGTGCTGATCCTCATCTGGGCGACGCTCGGCATCGGCGTGCTGATCTATCTCGCGGCGCTCGCGCAGGTAGACCCATCGCTCTACGACGCCGCCGAGATCGATGGCGCCAACTGGGTGCTGAAGCAGCTGCACATCACCCTGCCGGAGACGCGTCGCACCATAGAGTTCTGGACGGTGATCGTCCTCATCTCGAGCTTCACCACGGTGTTCCCGTTCATCTACACGCTGAGCCGCGGTGGGCCCGGCTATTCCACCTACCTGCTCGACTACTACATCTACGACGCCGCGTTCTTCGGTGGCTCCTTCGGCTATGCCAGCGCCATCGGCATGATCCTGCTGCTGGTGGTCGGGGCCGTCTGTGGACTGGCGCTCTGGCTGTTCCGCCGCGGGAGGCAGTGATGAGCGCTACCAGCACGCGCAAGCTCGTCCGTTGGACCCCGTCCTGGCTGCTGCTCGGCCTCCTGACGCTGCTCAGCCTCGCCCCGTTCGCCTTCGTTACGCTCACCGCGTTCAAGACGGCCAAGAACTACGCCAAGGACCCGATCGGCCTGCCCAATCCACCAACGCTGGAGTTCCTTGAACGCGCGCTGACCACCGGCAACATGCTGGGCTATCTCGGTAACTCGCTGCTGGTGGTCGGCAGCGCGGTGCTGCTGCTCGCCGTTACCGCCAGCATGGCGGGCTATGCCCTGGCGGTGATCCGCTTCAAGGGCAGCGCGCTCATGCTGCTCGGTATCGTCTGCCTGCTCGCCGTGCCGGCGGCCGTGGTGATGATCCCGCTCTATCGCACGGTCGGCCAGCTCGGGCTGATGAACAGCCACCTCGGCCTGATCCTCACCTACACGGCGCTGCAACTGCCGTTCTCGATCTACCTGATGACCAGCTTCCTCAACGGCCTGCCGCCCGAGATCATCGAGGCCGGACGGATCGACGGGGCAGGGCACCTCAACACGTTCCGCCACATCATCCTGCCTCTGTCGGCGCCGGCGCTGGCCACCATGTCGACGCTCAACTTCCTCTGGCTGTTCAACGAGCTGCTGTTCGGGCTGCTGCTGATGCAGGATGATGCACAGCGCACCCTGCCGGTGGGGCTGGCGAGTCTGCAGGGTCAGCACACGACGCCCGTGCCGCTGCTGGCGGCGGGGCTGCTGCTGTCGCTGATCCCGGTGCTGTTCGTGTTCCTCGTGGCGCAACGCGAACTGGCGCGCGGGCTGACGGTCGGCGCGGTGAAATGATAGAGAGCCGGACCATGCCGGCGATATCAGAGGCCCCGCTCTATCAAACCATCTACGAGGTGCTGCGGAGCCACCTCGACGATGGCCGCTTTCCGCCAGGACTGGTGCTGGGCGAGGTCAACGTCGCCCGCGCCTTCAGGGCGAGCCGCATGCCGGCCGCAGCGGCGCTGAAGCGGCTCTGCGACGAAGGGCTGATCGCCACCTTCAGCGGCCGCGGCTTCATCGCTCTTGCCGGGGAGAAAGCACCGGCGCCGCTGCGGATCGAACTGGTCGAAGCCGGCCTGGTGCTACCCGCAGCGCTGGAGGCCGAGCCGACGCCGCGTAACCTGGCGCAACGGATCTACCCGGAAGTCGAGCATACCGTGGCCGCCAGCCTCGCCTATGGCCGCTTCCAGCTCGTCGAGTCGGCGCTGGCCGATCACTACGCGGTGAGCCGCACCATCGCCCATGAAGTGCTGACCCGCCTCGCCCGCACCGGCGTCATCGTGCAGGAGGCCAACCAGCGCTGGTACGCCGGGCCGCTGACAGCGGCCTCGATCGCCGAGCATTTCGAGATGCGCTGGATCCTCGAGCCGGTGGCATTGCGCCAGGCATACGCAGAGCTCAGCGAGCAGCAACTCCTCACGCGCCGCGCCCGTGTGCTGCGCGCTGCCGAGGGCAGGCGCGGCATCAGCGAGATCGAACAGATCGAAAAGGAGCTGCATGTCGATACCGTCGGGCGCTGCAGCAACACCCAACTGCTCCATTCGCTGCAGCGCAGCCAGTTGCTGCTGATCGCCACCCACTCGACCTTTGAGCGCCTGCAGAGCGTCGAGGAGATCACCACCATGCTCGGCGAGCATCGCGGCATCTACGACCTGCTGCTTGCCGGCAAGGTTGATGACGCGGCGCACCTGCTGGAGGCACACCTCCGCCGTTCGCTGCGTCCCAATATTGAGATCATTGGCCGGCTCGGCCCGATGCCGGCACCGGCACAGGTGCCTTACCTGCAACCGGTGCCCGGACGCTGACGAGCGCGGCTAGAGGTCGATCTCGTAGGCGGTGACCGAGGCCTTGGGCACCCTGAGCTTGCCGGCCGGTTCCGTCGTGGTGGTCACCGCGAAGACGTCGAGCGCCGTGCTGTCGATCGCCGTGTCGAGCTCCGGATTGATCCGATGCGCGCGCACCGCCTTGGGCGAGGCGCCACCGAGTTCGAGCGTCACCTCGGCGGCGTGGTCGAGGCTGGTGTTGACGACGTGCAGGTACAGCGTGTTGCCGGCGCGGCTTGCCGACACTTCGATCGACTTGTCGTCCGACGAAATCTTGACGCCATGGGTGCCCGAATGACGGCGGAACAGCCGCATGATGTGGCCGACCGGCAGCAGGTAGGGTTGCTCCCGCGGCGAGCCCAGCAGCACCGCGTTGACGGTCCAGCTGGTGCCGGCGAAATCGGCAAGGGTCGAGATGTCGATGATGTCGGAATGCCGTTCGAACAGCGCCATGCAGCGGGCATGGTAGAGGCCCGAGATCCACTCGCGCAGCAGCTCCGATTTGTTGTGCGGCTGGATGGAGAGGTGCCCTTCGGTGATGGCGAGCTTCGCCGAGGTGCCGAGGGCCTCGAGCGTCCCGCGAGCCCCGAGAAGCTTCTGCTCGACCTTGTCGTACATCCCGCCCAGGGCCTCCCAGGTGGTGCCGTAATCCTTGCGGTAGTCGCGGCCATGCAGAACCGTGGGTTCGTTCCCCGGGTTCTGGTGCATCATGTGGATGGCGACCATGTCGACGAGGTCGCCAGCTTCCTCGACCAGCTCGTTGGCCCACCATTTGCCAGTGTCGCGCTCCATGTCGCCCCAGCCGATCAGCTGGATCGAGGGGTCCCGCGCCTTCATCGCCTTGGCGAATTCGACATAGTGGCGCGCATTCTCGGCGCTGGTGAAGCGTTCGCCCGCTTTGGGATAGGAGGTCTCGTTGCCGATCTGCCAGGTGTGGATGGCCCAGGGCGCCTTGCGACCGTTGACGATACGCTCGGCATTGTCGGGGTCGTTGCAGTAGCTGACGAGGTCAGCGGCCTCGGTGGCATCGCCCGAGCGCTGCTCCCCTAGCGCCGTGTTGATGTACTCTGGTCGGCCATCAGCGGCGAAGTTGATCGCCATGATTGGTTCGGCTGCAACCGCTTGGCAGAACTCGAGGAATTCATCGACGCCGACGACATTCTTTTCCCAGCCGCCCCAGAGGTAGTTCACCATGTCCTGGCGCGCGCCGCGCGGGCCGACGCTTTCGCGCCATTTCCAGAAGCTGGTGAGGATGCCGCCCCAGCGGATCGAGCTCGGCGCGAGGTCGCGTACCACGTCGATGAAATCCGGTCGCCAGCGATCGGCGAGCGCATCCCAGCAGGCTTCGACCGAGGAATCGGTGGTGCCGAGCGGCTCCATGAACTGCATGTAGAGGCGGGGCGAAATGGCGTGCAGCGGCCGCGGGTCGACCTTGATCGTCGGCATAGGCAAAACTCCTGAGACTTATTTGATGCCCGAGGTCGGGCGCATTCCACTTACGATCCAGCGCTGGCCCACGAGGAACAGCAGGATCATCGGTAAGGATGTGACGAAGGCAGCAGCGAGGATCAGCGTGTAGTTGAGCACCGCGCTGGTATCGGCGCTGAGGTACGCAATCACCACCGGCACCGGCATGGCTTGCGGCGTGTTGGTGACGATCAGCGGCCAGAGGAAATTGTTCCAGCTGTAGAGCGCGGTGATGACCGTGACGGTGATGATCGAGGGCAGCGCCAAGGGCACCATGATCTTCAGGAACACCTGGAAATCGGTGGCGCCATCGATGCGCGCCGCCTCGTCGAGCTCGCGTGGCACCTGCATGAAGAACTGCCTGAGGATGAAGATGCCGATGACCCTGGGCAGGCCGGGCAGGATCACCCCCCAGAGTGTGTTCACCAGCCCGATATTGGCCATCAGGTCGTAGAGCGAGATCACCTCGAGAATGCCCGGCATCATCATCGACACCAGCACCAGGGCGAACAGCACGTTGCGGCCGATGAATGTGGTGCGAGCAAAGGCGTAGGCGGCCGGCACGTCGAGCAGCAGGATGCCCACGACCTGCAGCACCATGATCACCGTGCTGTTCCAGATGCCGGTCGGCACGCTCACCCCGCGCTGCGTTTCGGTGAGCACCTTGCTGTAGTTGTCGAGCGTCCACTGCGTCGGGAAGAACCCGCCCTTCAGCACTTCGCTCGGCGGCGCGAACGAGAACAGCACCAGCGATACCAGCGGCAGGAACCACAGGGCTGCGAGAATGGCGAGGACGATCCAGCGGGTGGCGTTAGCGCCTTTACGCTGCTGCATGGCTCAGACCTCCCGCTTGAAGAAGCGGAACTGGATGAAGCTCAGCGTCGCGATGATGATGGTGATGACGACGCCGATCGCGGCGGCCCGGCCAAGCGCGAAGCGCTCGAACCCTTCCTCGTAGAGCAGCATGGTGAGCACCGTGGTGGAGCCGAACGGCCCGCCCTGCGTCATGATCAGGACTTCACCGAAGATCTGGAAGGCCTGGACGATCGAGAGGACGACGACGATCAGGAGGATCGGCCTGAGCAGCGGCACGGTGATCAGCAGCAGATCCTGCAGCGCGGTGGAGCCATCGAGCCGCGCCGCCTCGTAGAGCTCGTCGGGAATGTTCTCGAGCCCGGCGAGCAGGATAATCACCATGAACCCCACATTGATCCACAGCGTCACGAGGCTGATGACGAACAGCGACCAGCCAGGGATCTGAAGGAGGTTCTGCCCGGGCAACCCGAAGGCGGCGAGCACCTTGTCGATGGTGCCGATATTGGGCTCGAACAGCCAGTTGAAGGCGATGGCCGCCACCGCGACGTTGATCACGATGGGGAGAAAAAACGCCGTGCGGAAGATGCCGATGCCGGGCAGTTTCCGGTGCAGCATCACGGCCAGGACCAGGGAGATCACCGTGATCATCGGCACATACATCAGGGCAAAGCCGCTGGTGATCCAGAACGAACTCCAGAACCGGCTGTCACCCCACAGCGAGGCGTAGTTGTCGAGCCCGACAAAGGCGTTGGGCCCGAAGATCCCCCAGTCGAACAGGCTCATGTAGAGCGCACGGCCTACCGGATAGGCGACGAACACCGCGAACAGCGCGATGTAGGGTCCGGCCATCAGATAGGGGAACAGGGTCGAACGGAGACGGGCCATGCGCGGCTCTTCTAAGGTGCGGATCTCAGGGGGGAAGCGATCGGCAGCTTGCCGATCGCCCCGGGAGGGCTCCCGCCCCGTGGGCGAGAACCGGGTCGCTTATTTCTTCGCCAGTTCCTGGCGGATACCATCGACCATCATGGTGACGGCCTGGTCGATATCGACCTGCCCCGCATAAAAGGCTTCGGCCGCCTGCTGCACCACGCGATCAACCTGCGGCTGCACCGACAAAGCCGGCGGAAAATGCACGTAATCGAGCGAGGTGGCGATGAGGCTCTGCTCGGGCAGCGCCTTGAACTCGTCGCTCTGCAACGTCGTGACCTTGGCCGGCATCTTGCCGGTCTTGGCCCAGGCCAGCGAATTGTCGCCGATCCACTTGACGAACACCAACGCATCGGTGCGCGCCTCGGGCGGGGTGCCGCGCGGGATGACGAAGTTATGCCCGAGCGCAAAGGTCGCGGGCTTGTCGCCGAAGGTGGGGAGCGGCGCCACGCCGAACTCCAGCCCCTGATCGGCCGCGGCCGTCTGGTACACCGGCAGGTCGGTGATCTGGGTCAGTGAAATGCCGATCTTGTTCTGGGCGAACTGGGCGGCGCTGTCGGCGATGATCTCCTTGGGCGAGACGCCGGCATCGAGGAAGGCCTTGAGCGTACCGAGCGATTTCTTCGCCGTCTCCGCAAAGCCATCGGCCACGTCGGTCATGTCGGCATTGTAGAGATCGTCCTGGTACTGCCAGTAGAAGCTGTAGAAGTTGCGCACCGCGCCCGAGCCGTTGAGCTGGAAGAACAACCCCTGCACGCCGTTGCCGAGCGCCTGGAGCTTGGTGGCGGCATCGAGCAGTTCGGCACCGGTCCTGGGCGGATTGGCAGGGTCAAGGCCCGCCTGGGTGAACAGCGCCTTGTTGTAGTAGATGTGGCGCGGGAAGGCATCGATCGGCACGCCATAGCGCTTGTCGGCCACCACGCCGGCGCTCCACAGCTGCGGGATGTAATCGGCCTCGGCTAGGCCGGCGGCGCCAATCTCCTCGGGCGTATAGGCTTCGAGCGCGCCCTGCTTCACGAAGCCGGCGATCTGGTGCGAGTGCATCACGGCGAGATCGGGCGCGGTGCGCGACGCCATCGAGACCGAGAGCTTGGTGTAATAGTCGTCCCACGGGATGATCAAGAGGTTGACGTTGACGCCGGCCTCGGCGCCCGCCCCGGCATTGAACTCCTTGACCAGCGCATCGATGGCGGCGCCGTCCGGCCCGGTGAACGGGCTCCAGAATTCCACCTCGCCGGCCAGCGCGGCCAGCGGCATGAGCGATGCGGTCACCAGCGCCATGGCCGATACGGCCATTCGGTTCATAGCCTTCATGATCTTCTCCTCCTGATCGGGCTTAAGCCACAACCTTCTTGCATACGCTACTGATATATTAGTATCTAAGTCAACGGCCCTCGCATCTCGCATCAGTGGGGTGGCGCGTGCTAAGGTTCAGCGTGTGGCGTTCAAACGCCCGGAAATTAGCGGTTCTGCTGTATGGAATTGCCCAAAGAATCGGTCCTTAGACGGCGGCGTGCCAGTCCTTCCCGCATCGCCGGCGGCAACTCCGCCTCTGCTTGGCGACTAGTATATCAGAATCTCAGAGACGACATTGTGTCGCTGCGGCTGAAGCCCGGCGACCCGATCAGCGAGAAGGAAGTCGCTGCCCGCTACGGCGTCAGTCGCACTCCCGTCAGAGAGGCTATCCAAAGGTTGGCCGACGAGCGTCTCGTCGAGATCTTTCCCCAGTCAGGCACCTTTGTCGCCCGCATCCCCTACGACGACCTTCCCGAAGCCATGGTGATCCGAAAGGCGCTCGAAACCGCTTCGGTGCGGCTGGCGACGGAAAAGGCGACACGGAGCCAGTTGCTGGCGCTGGCCACGATCGTCGAGCAGCAGCGCGAGGCGGCGGAAGCCAATGACCGCGGCGCCTTTCACCGCGCCGATGAGGCCTTCCACGCCAAGATCGCCGAGATCAGCGGCTTTCCCGGCATCTGGCGACAGGTGCTGCAGGTCAAGGTGCAGGTCGATCGCTATCGGCGGCTGACGCTCACCCAGGAAGGCCGCATGGCGCAGGTGATTGCCGACCACGAACGCATCCTCGCCGGCATTACCGCAGGCAACCCGGCCGACGCCGAAGCTGGCATGGCGCTGCATCTCGATGCCGTACTTCCCGACGCTGTTGGTGATCACCAGGCGGACGACTGAACTGGCAGCTCAGCCGTTCGCCAAGGCGCGGATGTCGCTGAGCGCGGCTTCGTCCACCGGGATGCCATAGGCAAGGCTGTGGCGCCGGTTCTCGTAGCGGCGGTCTCCGGGGAGGCGCGATTGGCCGGCGTCGTGGATTTCGGCGATCAGCGCCTCGAGCCGGTGGGCAAAACTGTTCACCGCACCACGCCTGGGGTCGATCAGGATGTAGGTCTGGCCGCCATGCGGGGTGGCGGCACCCGGATAGGCGCTCCAGTCGATCTCGAACGAGTAGTCGCCACCAGCCAAAGCCGCGCCCATGATCTCGATCATCATCGCAATCGACGAACCCTTGTGCCCGCCGAACGGCAGCAGCGCGCCGCCATCGAGAATCGCCGCGGGGTCGGTGGTGGGCTGGCCGTGACGATCGACGCCGGTGCCCTGCGGCAGCTGCCGGCCTTCGCGGCGGGCGATCTGCACGTCGCCATTGGCCATGGCGCTCGAGGCCTGGTCGAATACCAGCGGGTCGGTGCCGTCGCGCGGCGCGGCAAAGCCGAACGGATTGGTGCCGTAGACCTTGCGATGGCCGCCATGCGGCACCACCGAGGCCATCGAGTTGATCATTGCCAGTGCCAGGAAGCCCTGTCGCGCGAACGGCTCGATATCCGGCCACACTGCGCTGAAGTGGTGCGCTTTGCGCACGCTCAGCATCGCGATGCCGTTGGCGCGCGCCTTGGCCATCAGCGGCTCGCGTGCCAGTTCCAGCACCGGCAGCGAGAAGCCGTTGCGTCCGTCGGCCCTGAGTATGCCAGGCGCGACGTCTTCGAGCACCGGCTCCACCTTGCCATCTACCCAACCGGTATCGAGCGAGGCGAGGTTGCCCTTGATGCGGAAGATGCCGTGGCTGTGCGCCCCGTCGCGTTCGGCTCCAGCCATGTTCTCGGCAAGGGCGGTCGCCACGGTTTCGGAACAGCCGTGCCGCAGGAACACCTGGCGCAGCAGGGCAAGGAGGTCGTCATAGGCGATAGTCGTTGTCACTTGCCGATCCGTGGCCAGGTGTCCGAGAGTCGATAGCCGCCCTGCCAGGGGTCGGACGGATCGAGCATTTCGGTGCGCGTGCCGGTGATCCAGGCGCGACCGGAGATAGACGGGATGATCGCTGGCCGGCCGCCGATCGTAGTGTCGGCTTCGATGCGGCCCAGAAACTCCGAGCCGATGATCGAGCGGGCAAGATAGCGCTCGCCGACCTGCATTTCGCCCTTGGCGCGCAGCACCGCCATGCGGGCCGAGGCGCCGGTGCCGGTAGGCGAGCGGTCGATCTTTCCCGGCTGGATGGCGACGGCATTGGCGGCGGTCAGCATGCCGTCGCGGCGTTCGAGCGGCGCGGCGATCTGGCAGAACGAGAAATGCGTCCAGTCCGGGTTGGTAGGGTGGGTGAAGCCGAGCTGCTCGTTGGCAGCGCGGGTGATGCGGATGCCGGTCTCGGCGAGCTCGCGGGCCTCGTCGGGTACGATCGCGAAGCCGAGCGCGTGCGCATCGACAATGACGAAGCTGTCGCCACCATAGGCGGTGTCGACGGTCAGCGTGCCGATGCCTTCGACCTCGAGCTTGGCTCCCAGTTTATCGGCAAAGCTCGGAACGTTCGTAACGGTGATCCGCTCGGCTTTGCCGTTGCGGCACTCGGCCACCACCTCGACGATGCCGCCCGGTGCTTCCAGCACCAGCCGTGTCTCCGGCTCGGTCATCGGCACGATGCCGGTGTCGAGCAGCACGGTGGAGACACAGATCGAGTTCGAGCCCGACATTGGCGGGGTGTCCTCGGGCTCCATGATGATGAAGCCCATCTGCGCCCGCGGGTCTTTTGGCGGCACCAACAGGTTGATGTGCCTGAACACCCCGCCGCGCGGTTCGTTCAGCACCAGGTTGCGCAGCGTCTGGTCGCGCGCGATGAAACGCGACTGTTCCCACAGCGTGTCGCCCGGCGGTGGGGCAACGCCGCCGACGATGACATCGCCGACTTCGCCTTCGGCGTGACAGCCGACGATCTGGATGGCGCGGGAAGTTCTCATGCGAGCACCGAACTTGGCAGGTCGGATGTCGCTGTCGGCGCGCCCTCTCCCGCTTGCGGGGGAGGGGGGACCAGCCGGAAGGCTGGTGGGAGGGGGGAGCCACAAACACCGCGTCTGCCAAGTCCGCCCACCAACGGCGCGTGGGGCTC
>Ga0209902_100384_pt1 | contig 53114 bp, 49 predicted proteins | sample FECB27metaG_FD_188304 | JGI IMG/M metagenome (GOLD analysis project Ga0209902, IMG submission 188304) | Cyanobacterial communities from the Joint Genome Institute, California, USA - FECB-27 (SPAdes) (version 2) | ecosystem: Environmental > Aquatic > Thermal springs > Hot (42-90C) > Microbial mats...
GGGCACGGTAGGCATCGGGGCGCACCAGCACGAAGCTGCCGGGCTCGCCCGCGCCCACATGGGCCGCGAGCCGCTCGTCGGGCTGCAGCGCGGGCAGGCCGTGGTCCGTGCCGCCGACCGCGAGCAGGCGCAGCGGTAGTCCCGCCGTCGCATCGAGCGCGGCCCGCGCCGCATCCGCCGTCGGTGCGAACCACAGGCCGATGCAGCGCGTGTCCTCGGCCAGCAGCTGCATCAGCGTGGTCTCGCGGCCATCGGTCCGGCGCAGCGGCAGGTTCTGCACCGTGCGGCCGCCCGCGGGCAGTTGCGGCGCGGCGGGGTAGTCGTTGGCGACCGACATGCGCCCGGTGTTCACCAGGGCGCGCGCGAACGGAAAGCGCGTGGCCAGTGCGACCACGGCGCGGCGCAGCGTGTGCTCGGCCGGCGAGCGCGGCGCGAGGAAACGCGCCGAGCGGCTCGTGACCTGCAGGTTCTCGCGCGCGGCCGGCTGGCGCTCGGCGTCGTAGCTGTCGAGCAGCGCGTCGCCGGCCTGGCCCTGCGCCACCAGCGCGAGCTTCCAGCCGAGGTTGGCCGCGTCCTGGATGCCGCTGTTGCCGCCGCGCGCGCCGAAGGGGCTCACCACGTGCGCGGCATCGCCGATGAAGAACACGCGGCCATGGCGGAAGCGCTCGAGCAGGTGGTCGCGGTAGCCGTAGGGGCCGATCCAGACGAACTCGAACTCCACGCCCGGCCCGAGCTGCTCGCGCAGCCGCGCGCCCGCCACCTCGGGCCGGCTGATGTAGGCGGTGTCGCAGTCCTCGGGCATCTGGTAGTCGATGCGCCAGACGCCGTCGGCCATCAGGTGCTGCCAGACGCCGCGGCCCTCGTTGAAGGGCGCGTCGACCCAGGTCCAGCGCTCGGTCGGCAGCGGCTTGCGAAAGCGCACGTCGCTGATGCACCAGCGGTCGGTGCTGCGCGAGGCATGGGCCTCGATGCCGAGCCCGGTGCGGATCGCGCTGTTGGCGCCGGTGGCGTCGATCAGCCGGTCGGCCTCGATCGTGTAGCGGCCCGCGGGCGTCTCGACCTCGAGGCGCACGCCGTCGGCGAGCGGCTCGACGCGCGTCACGCGGCTCTTCCAGCGCACGTCGGTCAGGCCGAGCTCGAGGATGCGCTCGACCAGGAACCACTCGATGTAGAACTGCTGCAGGTTGATGAAGGGAGGCTGCCGCGAGACGCTGGCCGTCTGCAGGTTGAAGTTGTAGATCTCCTGCTCGCCCGAGAAGGTGCGCCCGAAGGACCAGGTGATGCCCTTGGCCGCGATGCGCTCGAAGATGCCCAGGCGCTCGAAGATCTCCAGGCTCTTCTGCGCATAGCAGATGCCGCGCGAGGAGGCGCCGCGCACGCCGACGGTGTCGTCCTCGTCGAGCAGCACGGCGCGCACGCCGCGCTGGGCGAGGTCGCAGGCCAGCGTGAGGCCCGAGGGGCCGGCGCCGACGATCACGAGCGGGTGGCGCACCACCTGGCCGCTGGCCAGCTCGGGCGGCGGCACGAAGGGCCAGCTCGGCAGTTCGTAGGCTGGCGCGAAAGCGAAGTTTTCTTCCATGGCTTGCCTGCGTGACTAGAGCGAATGCGCGAACTCGGCGATCGCGTCGGCGGCCTGCGGCACCAGCGCCGGCTGGCCCGCGAGGTAGTGGTTGCCGCCGACGATGTCGACGTTGCGGATGCGCGCGCCGCCCGCGGCCAGCCAGGCATCGCGCGTGCTCGGGAAGGTCGACTGGTCGCCGGTGTAGGTCAGCAGCAGCTTGGGCACCGTGGTGCGCGCGAGGTTGGTGGGGCCGTCGGCCTGCGAGCGCGAGGACCACTGCGACAGGAAGGCCGTGAGCGAGGTGGTGCGGCCCATCGCGTTGGCCGAGTAGTTGACCTGGCGCGCATCGCCCCAGACGCTGCCGGGCAGGCGGTCGTTGGGATCGAGCGAGAGGTCGACGCAGCGCGGATCGGCATGGGTGCGGTAGACGATGAAGGTCTGGTCGCGCGGCGCGCCCTCGGTGCCGCGCAGCAGCGCGAGCCGGTCGAGGCACCACTGCTCGATGCGCGCGAGCCGCGCCTGCTGCGCCGCGGAGAAGCGCGCGAGGAAGTCGGCGTCGTAGGGCACGCGGTGGCGCGCGTCGTACATGTCGAGTTCGGGGTCCACCGACAGCGGGTCGTGCTCGTCGGTGACCGAGGGATCGATCCAGTCGCGCATCAGCCGCGTGCGGCCCAGGTGCGCGGCGCACAGCGCGATGCCGTCCACCGGCGGCAGGTCGCCGGGGTGCAGGTGGGTGGGGTCGCCATCGGGGAAGTGCGTGGCCGTGAGCCGCTCGGCCTGCGCCTGGTAGAAGGCCGCGAGCGCGGCGCCGCCCGAGTTGCCGACCAGGAACACCTTCTCGTAGCCGGCCGCGCGCAGGTACTGCACGCCGGCGCCCAGGTCCTGGATCGCGCGCTCCATCAGCAGCACCGTGTCGTTGCCGACGTAGCGCGAGTTGAGCCCCATGCAGCAGATGCCGCGCTCGGCCAGCGGCGCGATCAGGTAGTGGCCCATGAAGTTGCTGGTGGGATGCATCACGATCGCCGCGATGCGCTTCGGCCCCGCGGGCGCGCGGTACGCGCCGTAGATGCGCGGGCGCAGCATCTGCAGGCCCGACTGGCTCTCGAGCGCCGCGCCCGGCTTGACGTCGATGACGGCGAGTTGCAGTTCAGGCATCGGCCGTGCCTTTCGCGGCCAGCAGCTGCGCCTTGCGCGCGGTCCAGGCGTCGAGGTCGGCATGGGCGCGCAGCGCGTGCGCGTCCATCTCGGCCTGCGGCACCGTCGGCGTGGTCAGTTCCACGCGGATGCCGTTGGGGTCGAAGAAGTAGATCGACTCGATGATGTGGTGGTCGGTGATGCCCAGCACCTCGACGCCCGCGGCCTCGAGCCGGGCCTTGGCGGCCAGCAGGTCGGGCACGCCGTCCACGCGCAGCGCGATGTGGTTGACCCACGAGGGCGTGTTGGGCGAGGGCAGCGCGGCGGTGTCGTCGCCGAGGTCGAAGAAGGCGATGAAGGAGCCGTCGCGCATCCGGAAGAAGATGTGGACGTAGGGGCAGTACTCGCCGGTGCTCGGCACGTGATCGCTCTTGATCACGTGCACCAGCGGCAGGCCGAGCAGGTCCTCGTAGAAGCGGCGGGTTTCCTCGCTGTCGCGGCAGCGCCAGGCGAAATGGTGCAGGCCCCGGATCGGGGGCGCGGCGGTTGGGGTCGGCATCGGGCTTGTCTCCGGGACGGCCATGGGGGCCGTCCGAGCCGCTATTGGGCGATGGCCGGACCTATGATGCAATCGAAATTAATTCATCGATTGATGAAATAGCCATATGAATCTGACCTTGCGCCAGCTGCGCGCCTTCGCCGCCGTCGCCGAAACCGGCAGCTTCACCGCCGCGGCCCAGCAGTTGCATCTGACGCAGTCGGCGCTCAGCGTGCTGGTGCGCGAGCTCGAGCGCGAGATGGGCGTGCAGCTGCTCGACCGCCACACGCGGCGCGTGCTGCTGTCGGAGGCCGGGCGCGAGTTCCTGCCCTCGGTGCACCGGCTGCTCGGCGACCTCGTGGGCGCGGTGGCCGGCGTGACCGAGCTGCGCGACAAGAAGAAGGGCCTGCTGCGGCTGGCAGCGCCGCAGCTCATGGCCTGCACCCTGATGCCGCGCGTGATCGCCGTGTACCGCGCGCAATACCCCGACGTGGAGGTGCGGCTGGCCGACACCCTGCCCGAGCACCTGCTCGACGGCATCCTCGCGGGCGAGGTCGAGCTGGCCGTGGGGCAGGACCTCGAGGTCGACCCCGCGCTGATCGAGCGCCGCACGCTGCTGCGCGACCGCCACTGGCTGATCTGCCCACCCGGCCATGCCTTCGAGGGGCGGCGCAAGGTGCGCTGGGCCGAGCTCGCGCCCTACACCTTCATCGCGCCCACGCGCGACTTCCGCCAGCGCGTGCTGCCCGAGCTCGCGAGCGCCGAGCGCGCCTGGATGCAGCGCCCCGGCACCCAGGAGGTGTCGTACATGACGACCGCGCTCGGCATGGTGGCCTCGGGGCTCGGGCTGACCGTGTGCCCGACCTATTCGGCGCCGCTGGTGCAGGCGCACGGGCTGCGCATGGTGCGGCTGGAGGCGCCCGACTTCCACCGCGAGGTCTGCGTCTACGGCGCGGCGCGGCGTTCGCTGTCGCCCGCGGCGGCCAGCTTCGTGCAGATTCTGGAGCGCTTCGCCAGCGAGCGGGGCGAGGCCTGAAAAGCATCGGCCGGCGTCACGAGACGCACAGTCGCGCAGTGAGGCCCTACCTACAATGCGGGGCGACCCGTATCCATCCCATCCAGACCATGAACGTTCTTCGATTCACCGACCTCTGCGCCCAGGGCAAAGCCGCCGGCCAGCGCGTCTTCATCCGTGCCGACCTCAACGTGCCGCAGGACGATGCCGGCCGCATCACCGAGGACACCCGCATCCGCGCCTCGGTGCCCTGCATCCAGCTGGCCCTCGATGCCGGTGCCGCGGTGATGGTCACCTCGCACCTGGGCCGCCCGACCGAGGGCGAGTTCAAGCCCGAGGATTCGCTGGCGCCGGTCGCGAAGCGCCTGGGCGAGCTGCTGGGCCGCGAGGTGCCGCTGGTCGCGAACTGGGTCGACGGCGTCGACGTGAAGCCGGGCCAGGTCGTGCTGCTCGAGAACTGCCGCCTCAACAAGGGCGAGAAGAAGAACGACGAGGCGCTCGCGCGCAAGCTCGCCGCGCTGACCGACATCTACGTCAACGACGCCTTCGGCACCGCGCACCGCGCCGAGGCCACCACCTACGGCATCGCGCAGTTCGCCAAGGTGGCGAGCGCCGGCCCGCTGCTGGCGGCCGAGATCGACGCCATCACCAAGGCCCTGGCCCAGCCCAAGCGCCCGCTGGTGGCGATCGTCGCGGGCTCCAAGGTCAGCACCAAGCTCACGATCCTGCAGAGCCTGTCGGCCAACGTCGACCAGCTGATCGTCGGCGGCGGCATCGCCAACACCTTCCTGCTCGCGGCCGGCCTGAAGATCGGCAAGTCGCTGGCCGAGCCCGACCTGGTCGATCAGGCGAAGTCGGTGATCGAATCGATGCGCGCGCGCGGCGCCGACGTGCCGATCCCGGTCGACGTGGTCACGGCCAAGACCTTCGCGGCCGACGCGCCGGCCACCGTCAAGGCTGCCAGCGAGGTGGCCGACGACGACCTGATCCTCGACATCGGCCCGAAGACGGCCGCGCAACTGGCCGCGCAACTGCGCGAGGCCGGCACCATCGTCTGGAACGGCCCGGTGGGCGTGTTCGAGTTCGACGCCTTCGCGGGCGGCACCAAGGCCATCGCCCAGGCGATCGCCGAGAGCAGCGCGTTCTCGATCGCCGGCGGCGGCGACACCCTCGCGGCGATCGCCAAGTACGGCATCGAGAAGGACGTGGGCTACATCTCGACCGGCGGCGGCGCCTTCCTCGAGGTGCTGGAGGGCAAGACCCTGCCGGCCTTCGAGATCCTGGCCAGGCGCGCCGCGGGCTGAGAGCGCGGAGGGATCGCGCGGATTCCATCGATCCGCGTGGTGTCTTCCACGCGACACATAAATTGTATACAGTAGCGGATACAAAAACGGAGATAGATCCATGAGCACCGACCGCCTTCCCCGCCACGCCACCAAGATCGTCGCCACGCTCGGCCCCGCGTCGAGCACGCCCGAGCTGCTCGAGCAGATGATCATCCACAAGGTGAGCGTGGTCCGGCTCAACTTCAGCCACGGGACGGCGCAGGACCACATCGACCGCGCCACCATGGTCCGCGAGGCGGCGCGCAAGGCCGGCCGCGAGGTCGCGATCATGGCCGACCTGCAGGGCCCGAAGATCCGCGTGGGCAAGTTCGCGCAGGGCAAGATCTGGCTCGAGCCGGGCGCGAAGTTCGTGCTCGACGCCTCGCGCACCGAGCCCGGCGACATCGATGCCGTGGGTCTCGACTACAAGGACCTGCCGCGCGACGTGCGCGCCGGCGACCGGCTGCTGCTCAACGACGGCCTGATCGTGCTGGTGGTCGACGCCGTGCGTGGCGAGGCGGTGCACACCACCGTCAAGCTCGGCGGCGAGCTCTCGAACAACAAGGGCATCAACAAGCAGGGCGGCGGCCTCACGGCGCCGGCGCTCACGGCCAAGGACATGGAGGACATCAAGACCGCGATGAGCTTCCAGGCCGACTACGTGGCCGTGAGCTTCCCGAAGAACGCGACCGACATGGAAATGGCGCGCCAGCTGTGCAACGTGGCGGCCGCCGAGTACGGCCACAAGCCCGGTCTGATCGCGAAGATCGAGCGCGCCGAGGCGATTCCCCGGCTCGAGGAAATCCTGCGCGCCAGCGACGGCATCATGGTCGCGCGCGGCGACCTCGCGGTCGAGGTCGGCAATGCCGCGGTGCCGGCACTGCAGAAGAGGATGATCCGCATGGCGCGCGAGATGGACAAGGTGGCGATCACAGCGACCCAGATGATGGAGTCGATGATCACCAACCCCGTGCCCACGCGCGCCGAGGTCAGCGACGTGGCGAACGCGGTGCTCGACGGCACCGACGCCGTGATGCTCTCGGCCGAGACCGCCTCGGGCCGCTACCCGCTCGAGACCGTGCAGGAGATGAGCCGCATCTGCGAAGCCGCCGAGGCCGCCGAAGACAAGCAGCTCGACGCCGACTTCAGCGGCCAGTCCTATGCGCGCATCGACCAGTCGATCGCCATGGGCGCGCTGTTCACCGCGCACCACCTGGGCGCCAAGGCCATCGTCGCGCTGACCGAGTCGGGCTCGACCCCGCTGTGGATGAGCCGCCACCGCGCCCACATCCCGATGTACGCGCTGACCTCGCGCCTGGCGACGCAGCGCAAGATGGCGCTCTACCGCAACGTGCGCCCGCTGCTGATGGATTCGGAGAGCGACCGCGACACCGCGCTCGAGCAGGCCGAGGCGCATCTGAAGAAGCGCGGCATCGTGCAGAGCGGCGACGTCTACGCGATCACCTGCGGCGAGCCGATGGGCGCGCCGGGCGGCACCAACATGCTGAAGATCTGCCGCGCGAGCTGATCCGCGCGCTGACAAAGACAAAGGCCGGCGCATGCCGGCCTTCGTCTTTGGCGCCGGCGCCCGGTCAGCCGTTGCGGAACAGGAAGCTGTAAGCGTTGAGCGCCGGCACGCCGCCCAGGTGCGCATACAGCACCTTCGAGCCGGCCGGGAATTCGCCCAGGCGCACCTTCTCGATCATCCCGTGCATCGACTTGCCCTCGTACACCGGGTCGGTCAGCATGCCCTCGAAGCGCGCGCTCAGGCGGATCGCCTCCAGCGTGCCCTCGTTCGGCAGACCGTACTCGGGGCCGCCGAAGCGGCGATCGAGCACCACGTCCTTCTCTGTGATCTCGCGGCCCAGCTCGATCAGCTCGGCCGTGTTGCGCGCGATGCGCAGGATCTGCTCGAAGGTCTGCTGCGGCTTGGCCGAGGCGTCGATGCCGATCACGCGGTCGGCCCGGCCGTCGGCCGCGAAGCCCGCCACCATGCCGGCCTGCGTGCTGCCCGTGACCGAGCAGACCACGATGTAGTCGAACTTGAAGCCGAGCTCGGCCTCCTGCTGGCGCACTTCCTCGGCGAAGCCCACGAAGCCCAGCCCGCCCAGCGGATGTTCGGAGCAGCCCGCGGGAATGGGGAACGGCTTGCCGCCGGCCTGGCGCACGCTGTCCATCGCGTCCTCCCAACTCTTGCGGATGCCGATGTCGAAGCCGGCCGCGTCGAGCCGCACGTCGGCGCCGAGGATGCGCGACATCTCGATGTTGCCCACGCGGTCGTACACCGCGTCGGAGTAGTTGACCCAGTTCTCCTGCACCAGCACGCACTTCAGGCCCAGGTGCGCGGCCACCGCCGCCACCTGCCGGGTCTGGTTCGACTGGATGCCGCCGATCGACACCAGCGTGTCGTAGCCGCCCTCGAGCGCCTCGGGGATCAGGTACTCGAGCTTGCGCGTCTTGTTGCCGCCGAAGGCGAGGCCGCTGTTGCAGTCCTCGCGCTTCGCATAGAGCTCGACCTTGCCGCCGAGGTGGGCGCTCAAGCGCGGGAGCGGATGGATCGGCGTCGGGCCGAAGGTCAGCACGTGGCGGGGGAATTTCTTCAGGTTCATCGGCAAGACTCCAGGGTGAAGCACAGGGGAAGGGCGATGAAGCCGATGGTAGGAAGAAGGCCGAGCAACAGGGTTGCAAAATTCGGTGGCCTCGCAAACCAAAAGAAATCAAGATGCGGGGATCGAAGCCATTTGATGCGCCAAAGCCGCCATGAGCACAACAAAATTGCGTTCCTCGCCTGCGCGTTCCGCCAAGCCGCAGCAGGCCCCCACGCCCGCCGTTTCGGCGGCCGCCGCGCTCGACCGCACCGACCGCGCGATCCTGCGCGCGCTGCAGCGCGACGCCTCGATGTCCAATGTCGCGCTGGCCGCCAAGGTCAGCCTCAGCGCGCCGGCCTGTTTGCGCCGCGTCGAGCGGCTCAAGGCCTCGGGCCTGATCAAGGGCGTGGTCGCGCTGCTCGACGCGCAGGCGCTCGACATGGGCATGCTGGTGATGATCGGCGTGGTGCTCGACCGCTCCACGCCCGACTCCTTCGCCGACTTCGAGAAGGCCGCGCAGAAGGTCTCGGGCTGCCTCGAGTGCCATGTGGTCACGGGCGAGTTCGACTACTTCATGCTCGTGCGCACGCGCGACAACGACAGCTTCAACCGGCTGCATGCCGAGCAACTGCTCTACCTGCCGGGCGTGCGGCAGATCCGGACCTTCGTGGTGCTCAAGCAGGTGCTGTCGACCACACAGCTGCCTCTCTGACACGCGGCGCGCGCGCCATGCGCTGCAATCGGCGCTTCGTCGCGCCGCGAAACCGGCGCCCCTTCCCGCGCGTACCCCTTCGATGACCTTTCCCGTCCTTGCGTCGCTCCGCCGGCGCCGCCGTGCCCTGTCCACCGCCCTGGGCGTCGCCGCGGCCACCGCGCTCGCGGCCTGCTCGCCGATCAAGCTGCTCAACGGCCTGGTGCCCACCGACACCTACCAGTTCCAGGGCGACATCGCCTACGGACCCGCGCCGCGCCAGCAGCTCGACGTCTACCAGCCATTGCCCGACACCGCGCCCGTGCGCGGCCGGCGGCCGCTGGTGGTGTTCTTCTTCGGCGGCACCTGGAGCACCGGCGACCGCGCGAGCTACCGCTTCCTCGGCGAGGCGCTGGCCGCGCGCGGCGCGGTGGTGGTGGTGCCCGACTACGGCCTGTCGCCGCGCCATACCTATCCCGTGTTCGTGCGCGACAGCGCGCTGGCGGTGAAATGGGCGCTCGACAACGCGGCCCAGCTCGGCGCCGACCCGAAGCAGGTCTACGTGATGGGCCACAGCTCGGGCGGCTACAACGCGGCCATGGTCGCGCTCGACGGCCGCTGGCTCGGCGAGCTCGGCGCCAGTCCGCGCCAGCTCGCGGGCTGGATCGGGCTGGCCGGGCCCTACGACTTCCTGCCCATCGGCGATCCGCAGACCCGCGTCGCCTTCGACTGGCCGCGCACGCCGGCCGACTCGCAGCCGCTCGCCCACGTCACGCCGGGCGCGCCGCGCACGCTGCTGATGGCCGCGGCCAAGGACAACCTGGTCTATCCCGAGCGCAACACCCTGCCGATGGCGGCCGCGCTGCGCGCCGCGGGCGTGCCGGTCGAGGTGCGGGTGTTCGACAACCTGAGCCACGTCACGCTGATGGGCGCCTTCGGCAAGCCCATCCAGTGGCTCGGCGGTCCGGTGCTGCCGCCCGTGGTCGATTTCCTCGGGTTGCCGTCAGTCCCGTCCCACAAGGGCCCTCGGTAGAATCGCGGCAGTTTTCTCTCGTCTTCTCCCCGTCTTCTCATCCTATTTCCCGCGAGGTATTTCCCCATGGCACTCGTCTCGATGCGCGAACTGCTGGACCATGCAGCCGCCAACGGTTACGGCATTCCGGCCTTCAACGTCAACAACCTCGAACAGGTGCAGGCCGTGATGGAAGCCGCCAAGGAAGTCGGCGCGCCCGTGATCCTCCAGGCCAGCGCGGGCGCCCGCAAGTACGCCGGCGAAGCCTTCATCAAGCACCTGATCCAGGCCGCCATCGAGGCCTATCCGCAGATCCCGCTGGTGATGCACCAGGACCACGGTCAGAGCCCGGCCATCTGCCAGGGCGCCATCGACCTCGGCTTCTCGTCCGTGATGATGGACGGCTCGCTGCACGAGGACGGCAAGACGCCGGCTTCGTTCGACTACAACGTCGACGTGACCCGCAAGGTGGTGCAACTGGCCCACAAGGTCGGCGTCACCGTCGAGGGCGAACTGGGCTGCCTGGGCTCGCTCGAGACCGGCATGGCCGGCGAGGAAGACGGCATCGGCGCCGAGGGCGTGCTCGACCACTCGGCCCTGCTGACCGACCCCGAGGAAGCCGCCCAGTTCGTCAAGGCCACGCAGCTCGACGCGCTGGCCATCGCCATCGGCACCAGCCACGGCGCCTACAAGTTCACCCGCAAGCCCACCGGCGACATCCTGTCGATCTCGCGCGTGAAGGAAATCCACGCCCGCCTGCCCAACACCCACCTGGTGATGCACGGCTCGTCGTCGGTGCCGCAGGACCTGCTCGAGATCATTCGCAAGTACGGCGGCAACATGAAGGAAACCTACGGCGTGCCGGTCGAGGAAATCCAGGAAGCCATCAAGTACGGCGTGCGCAAGATCAACATCGACACCGACATCCGCCTCGCGATGACCGGCGCGGTGCGCAAGTTCCTGGCCGAGAATCCCGAGAAGTTCGATGCCCGCGAGTGGCTCAAGCCCGCGCGCGAAGCCGCCAAGCAGATCTGCAAGCAGCGCTACATCGAGTTCGGCTGCGAAGGCCAGGCGCCCAAGATCAAGGGCGAATCGCTGCAGGTCGTCGCCGCCAAGTACACCAAGGGCGAGCTCGCGCAAGAAGTGGTCTGAGCCGCTTGCCGTGAATACCCGGCCACCGCTCGCGGTGGCTTTTTTCTGCGCGCACAATCCGCTTCACCGTCCCCCGTTTTTCACCGTCCGTTGTCCCTGCCCATGACCACCGTCCACACCTCCTCCATCCAGAGCCTGCCCCTGCTTGCGCGCGGGAAGGTGCGCGACAACTACGCGGTCGGCGAGGACCGCATCCTGATGGTCGCGAGCGACCGGCTCAGCGCCTTCGACGTGATCATGGGCGAGCCGATCCCCGGCAAGGGCGAGATCCTCACGCAGATGGCGCTGTGGTGGTTCGACCGGCTCGGCCAGCTCTGCCCCAACCACCTGACCGGCGACGCGCCCGAGAGCGTGGTCAAGCCCGAGGAAGTCGCCCAGGTCACGGGCCGCTCGATGCTGGTCAAGCGCCTGAAGCCGATCCCGGTCGAGGCCGTGGTGCGCGGCTACCTGGCCGGCAGCGGCTGGAAGGAATACCAGGAATCGCGCGCGGTCTGCGGCGTGCCGCTGCCCGAGGGCCTGACCAACGCGAGCAAGCTGCCGCGCCCGATCTTCACGCCCGCGGCCAAGGCGGCGGCTGGCGAGCACGACGAGAACATCAGCTACGAGCGCGTGGTCGAGATCGTCGGCCCCAAGCTCGCGCAGCAGATCCGCGAGACCAGCATCGCGATCTACGAGACCGCGGCCCAGATCGCGCTGACCAAGGGCATGATCATTGCCGACACCAAGTTCGAGTTCGGCCTGGACGAGGCCGGCACGCTGGTGCTGATGGACGAGGTGCTCACGCCCGACAGCTCGCGCTACTGGCCGGTCGAGGGCTACGAGGCCGCGCTGGCCGCCGGCACCAACCCGCCGAGCTACGACAAGCAGTTCGTGCGCGACTGGCTCGAGGCCACCAAGATCAACGGCAAGCCCTGGGACAAGACGCCGCCGGCGCCGCGCCTGCCGGCCGAGGTGATCGAGAAGACCGCCGCCAAGTACCGCGAGGCGCTGGAGCGGTTGACGGCCTGAGCGGGCCGGGTTGCGTATCCAAAGGGCCGGTGCTCCGGCCCTTTTTCTTTTTTCAGCGCCCCGAACTCAGCGTCGCCACCGTGCGCCCGCCCGCGTCGAGCAGGATCAGCCGTCCGGGCGCCAGCCGGTAGCTGGCCGTGCCCTGCAGCACCGCGAGGAACTGCGCCTCGGTCGCGCCGCGCACCGGGTCGGCGCAGGCCATGCGGGTGGCGGCGATCTGGCCGATGCGCAAGGCGCTGCCGGTGCGCGTGTACGAGCCCGTGATGCGGTTGCAGCCGCCCGAACCGGTGACGCGGGCGTTGGCGCGGTCGAACTGCAGCTGCGCGTCGCTGCCCGGCGCGATCGCCTCCTCGCCCAGCTGCGCCAGACGCCACACCGGGCCTTCGATCGGCTCGTCGAGGTTGATGCCGCTGCCGCAGGCGGTCAGCAGTGCCGCGAGCGCGGTGGCGGCGAGGGCGGGAAGCACGCGGAGGGCGGCAGGGCGGGCGGAGGAGCGCATGGCCAGTCTGTCCTTTTGACGAATCTGCAACAAGGTGAAATCGGCGTCATCGTATGCGAGCCGGCGTGGCTCGCCAACGCCGGGGGCCAGTGGGTGTTTTCAGCCCGCGCGCTCAGCGCGGCAGGTCGGCCGCGAGCGCCACGCCGCCGTCGAGCCGCGCCTGCACGCAGCGCCGCACGGCCGGTGGGATGGCGTCGTCGGCCAGCAGTGCCGGCCACTCGGCGCGCGCCTGGCGCACCGTGTCGCGCGCGATCGCCAGCAGCCGCGCGGGACGCAGCAGCCCGGCGTCGCGCAGCAGCGCCTCGAGCGCGGGCCAGCCGAAGGCGCGCAGCTTGGCGTCGATGGCGCGGTTGACCGCGTAGTCGCCGCCGGGCACCTGCTCGAAGAAGGCGGCCACGCAGACCGGGTCGTAGAGCGGCGCGAGCACCGGCGCCACGCCGTCGGGATAGCGCAGCGCCCAGTTCTTCAGGTGCGCGTCGCTGTTGCCCAGCAGGATGAAGGCGACGATGCGGCGCACGCATTCGCGCACGTCGGCCACCGGGTTCGGCGACAGCCGATCGAGCACGCGCAGCATCGCGGGACCGTCGATCGCGAGGCCGCGGCCGTACTTCTGGCGCGGCTCGTACTGCAGCACCTGCGCGAACTCCTCCATGTGGATGCGCCCGCCGTCGGGCGTGCGGTCGAAGCGGCGCACCGCGAGGATCTGCTCGAACGGCAGCTGCTCGGGCAGGTCGGCGTCGACGCGGCCGATCACGCTGGCCTCGGCGCAGTCCAGGCCGAGCGCGCCGCACAGGCGGTAGCCGGCGATCTCGTTGGCGACCAGGTCCGGATGGCGCACGGTCGGCAGCTTGAGGATGAAGGAGCCGGCCGCGCCGTGGCGCCGCACCACGTAGCGCCGGCCATCCTGCACGGCCGAGAACTTGGTCACCACGCCGGGGATGGCGGCCGCGTCCTCCACCGGCATCTCGACGAAGCCGGGCTCGAGCACGTCGAGCCCGAGCGCGGTGTGCCAGTGCCGCACCGTGTCGGGAATGCCCTCGGCCCGGGGCACCGGCTCGACCTCGATCGCGCCCATCAGGTCGTGCCCGGCGGCGGCCAGCAGTTCGAACTCGTCGTCGGCGCGGCAGCCGCGCTGCTGCGCGAGGCGCTCGCGGTTGTGGCCCTCGGGCAGCAGGTTCTGGAAATAGCCGGGCCAGTGGCCGTCGCCGCGCGACACGCGTGCATCGCGCGCCGAGCCCAGGATGGCGCGCGTGGCGGCCTCGTCGGCGCCACGGTAGGCCAGCGACAGCGTGGGGCGCGCCGGGTCGTCGACATAGCCGGGGTCGAAGGACACGCGCAGGATGTCTCCGTACTGCGAGAGCCAGCCGATGGCGCGCCGCCGCGAGGCATCGCCGCCCGGGGCGTGCAGGTACATCCGCAGGTAGCGGATGCTGGTGGTGAAGGCGGCGTCGCTCACGGTGGCGGGGCGCTCAGCGCGGACCGCGCCCGGTCTCCAGGCTCTGCGCGATCGACGGCGGTGCCTCGATGCCGGCCGGCTGGCCGAGCAGCCGGCCGCCCGCGCGCACGAAGTCCTCGAGCGTGGGGCGCAGCGCCGCGGGCACCGGCATCAGGTCGAGCCCCAGCACGCGCGCCATCTCGAGCAGGGTCGACAGCCGCGGGTCGATCTGGCCGCTCTCGATGCGCTGCACCGTCATGCGCGACAGGCCCGCGCGCGTGGCCAGCGCCTCCTGGCTCAGGCCGGCGGCCTTGCGCGCCTGTTCGAGTTCCTGGATCAAATGGATCATTAGAGCGATCTTTTCAGGAAAAAAGAGTAGTGATGGTAGCTATGTGGGCGTGAAGCGGCAAATAAAAAAGCGACTCGTAAGTCGCTTTTTGATGAAATTGCGCATTTGGCTGCGCTTTTGCAGGAATCGCCTCAGCTCAACACCACGCTGCTGAGCCGGCGACGGTAGGTCGCCACGGTCGGATCGTCGGGCGGGATCTGGCCGTCGGCCACCTTCACCTTGGGCGGCTCGATCAACTCGAGGATCGCCACGTAGGTCTTGCGCGCGAGTTCCTCGCTCCAGGCCTTGTCGCGCATCAGGATCTCGAGCAGCTCGTCCATCGCGGCGGTCCACTGCTGCTCCGCGACCAGCAGGCGGGCGCGGTCGAAGCGGGCCTGGAAGTCGCGCTTGTTGGCGGCGATCTTCGCGTCGAGCTCGGCCACGGCCGGCGCCGCACCCGTGGGCGGGGCGGCGAAATCGATGGCGTCCATCCAGCGCTGCAGCGCCTCGAAGCGGCGCACCGCCGCGGCCTTGGCGATCACCGGCGCGAACGCCACCTTGGCATCGTCGGCGCGACCGAGCTGCAGCAGCAGCTTCACGTAGTCGAAGCGGGCATCGTCGTTGGCCGGGTCGGTGGCCACCGCGTGCTGCAGCTTCTCGAGCGCACCCTCGGTGTCGCCCTCGGCCAGCGCTTCCTGCGCCGCTTCTTCCTCGGCGGCGGCCTCGGCCTCGTCGGCGCCCGGCACGTGCTTGTCGAGGAACTCGCGGATCTTCTCGGCGGGGATGGCGCCGACGAAGCCGTCGACCGGCTGGCCGTCCTTGAACATCACGCAGAACGGGATGCTGCGCACGCCGAACATCTCGGACAGCTGCGAGGAGATCTGCGGCACCTTGTCGGCGTCGAGCTTGGCCAGTGTGAAGCGCCCGGCGTACTCCACCTCGAGCTTTTCGAGCACCGGCCCGAGCTGTTTGCAGGGGCCGCACCATTCGGCCCAGATGTCCAGCAGCACCGGCCGGGCGAGGGAGGCTTCGATCAGCTCGTCCTGGAAATTTTCGAGAGTGATGTCGATCATCGGGAACAACTGGGGGTGAAACGTAAAATTGAAACCATGAACGAAACCATTCAGGTCGGTGTGGTGATGGGCTCCAACTCCGATTGGGAGACGATGCGCAACGCGGTCGAGATTCTCCAGCAATTCGGCATCCGTCACGAAGCGAAGGTGGTCTCCGCCCACCGCATGCCCGATACGCTCTTCGCGTACGCGGAAAGCGCCGCCGGGCGCGGACTCGCGGCGATCATCGCCGGCGCGGGGGGCGCGGCCCACCTGCCGGGCATGCTGGCCTCCAAGACCACGGTGCCGGTGCTCGGCGTGCCGGTCGCCAGCCGGCACCTGCAGGGCGTCGATTCCCTCTACAGCATCGTGCAGATGCCCAAGGGCGTGCCGGTCGCCACCTTCGCCATCGGCAACGCCGGCGCGGCCAACGCGGCGCTGTTCGCGGTCTCGATGCTGGCGGTCAACGATCCCGGCCTGCGCGCGAAGCTCGATGCCTTCCGCGCGGCCCAGACCGCCGCGGCCGAGGCGATGGCGCTGCCGTCCGTGGAACCGGCCCCGGTTTCTCCTTTCTCGCCGCAAGGCGGAGGTGCCCTGTGAGCAGCAACAACGGCGACCTGCCGATCCTTCCGGGCGCCACGCTCGGCGTGCTCGGCGGCGGCCAGCTCGGCCGCATGTTCGTGCATGCCGCCCAGCGCATGGGCTACTTCACCGCGGTGCTCGACCCCGACGCCGACAGCCCGGCCGGCCGGGTCAGCCACCACCACATCCACACCGACTACGGCGACGTCGACGGCCTCGCGCGGCTGGCCGGCCTGGCCGACGCCGTGACCACCGAGTTCGAGAACGTGCCCGCGCCCTCGCTCGAGCACCTCGCGGTGGCGCGGCCGGTGGCGCCCGCCGCCCCGGCGATCGCGATCGCGCAAGACCGGATCGCCGAGAAGGCCCATTTCGGCCGCTGCGGCGTGGCCTGCGCGCCCTACGCGGCGATCGAGACCGCGGCCCAGCTCGCGGCGGTGGAAGACCGGCTCCTGCCCGGCATCCTGAAAACCGCGCGCCTGGGCTACGACGGCAAGGGCCAGCAGCGCGTGCGCACGCGCGCCGAGCTGGTCGATGCCTGGCAGGCCACGGGCTGCGTGCCCTGCGTGCTCGAGCAGCTGCTGCCGCTGGACTTCGAATGCTCGGTGATCGTGGCGCGCGGCCGCGACGGCCAGGTGGTGCACTTCCCGCCCCAGCGCAACCTGCACCGCGACGGCATCCTGGCCGTGACCGAGGTGCATCCGCAGAACATGCCCAAGACCGTGGCCCAGGCCGCGATCACCGGGGCGAAGAACATCGCCAACGGCCTCGGCTACGTGGGCGTGCTGTGCGTCGAGTTCTTCGTGCTGGCCGACGGCTCGCTGGTGGTCAACGAGATGGCGCCGCGCCCGCACAACAGCGGCCACTACACCATGGAGGCCTGCGACGTGTCGCAGTTCGAGCTGCAGGTGCGCACCCTCGCCGGCCTGCCGCTGGCCATGCCGCGCCAGCACAGCCCGGCCGTCATGCTGAACCTGCTGGGCGACCTGTGGTTCTCGGCCGGCGACGACACGCCGGTCTCGCCGCGCTGGAGCGAGGTGCTCGCGCTGCCCGGCGCCCACCTGCACCTGTACGGCAAGATCGAGCCGCGCCGCGGCCGCAAGATGGGCCACCTGACCTTCACCGGCGCCGACGCCGGCCAGGTGCGCGCCATCGCCTCGCAGGTCGCGCTGCTGCTCGGCCTGCCGCCGGTGGCATGAAGGCCGCATGATCCTCGACGGCCAATCGCCCGCAGCCATCGCCGAGGCGGCGCGCATCCTGCGCGCCGGCGGGCTGGTGGCCTTTCCCACCGAAACCGTCTACGGCCTCGGTGCCGACGCCAGCAACGACGCGGCCGTGGCCGGCATCTTCCAGGCCAAGGGCCGGCCGGCCGACCATCCGCTGATCGTGCACGTGGCCGCCGGCACCAAGGGCACCGAGGCGCTGTCGCGCTTCGCCCAGCCGCTGCCGCCGTTCGCGCAGAAGCTGGTGCAGGCCTTCTGGCCCGGACCGCTGACCCTGATCGTCACGCGCCAGCCCGGCGTGGCCGCCGCCGCCGCCGGCGGGCAGGACACCATCGGCCTGCGCTGCCCCTCGCATCCGGTGGCGCAGGCGCTGCTCGAGGCCTGCGCCGAGCAGGGCGTGCCCGGCCTCGCGGGCCCGAGCGCCAACCGCTTCGGCCGCGTGAGCCCGACCACCGCGCAGCACGTGTTCGGCGAATTCGGCGACACCGTCCCGGTGATCGACGGGGGCGCCTGCGAGGTCGGCATCGAGTCGACCATCGTCGACTGCAGCCGCGGCGCGCCGGTGCTGCTGCGCCCGGGTCTGATCACGCGCGCGCAGATCGAGGCCGCCTGCGGCGAACGCCTGCGCGACCGCGAACTCATGGCCATGCCCGACCCGCGCGCCTCGGGCACGCTCGAGGCGCACTACGCGCCCGACGCCAAGGTGCGGCTGATGGACGCCAAGGCGATCCAGACCGGCCTCGACGTGCTCGGCGCCAATGCCGCCCACATCGCGATCTGGACCCGCAGCGCCGTGCGCAGCCGTTCGCAGCGCGTCGTGCAGCGGCGCATGCCCGACGACGCCGCCGCCAGCGCGCAGCAGCTGTTCGCGGTGCTGCGCGAGTTCGACGCCCAGGGCGTCAAGCTGATCTGGGTCGAGACGCCGCCCGACACGCCCGAGTGGGAGGGCGTGCGCGACCGCCTGCAGCGGGCCGCCGCGGCCTGAGCGTCGCGCACCATGAAAAAAGGCCCGGCAGTACCGGGCCTTCTTCTTGGGTGCAAGCCTCGACGGGCCTCAGCCCCCCGCCGCCAGCACGCCCTGGAAGAAGCCGCGTGCCGCCGCCAGGCAGAACGGCGGCGCCAGCGTGCCGTGGTAGGCCAGCATCACGGCGCGGTCCTTGTCGGCATCGCTGCCCTCGGTGCCCTGCTTGAGCACGTCCTTGGCCTGCGCGAAGCCGGCGCGCGCGGCCGAGTAGGCGTCGGTGGTCGCGCTGTCCTCGAGATCGACCACGGTCAGCTGCTGCGCGGACATGCCCTTGGCGCGGAAGTAGCCGGCGGTGGCGCGCGTGCTCAGGAAGTTGACGGTCGGGTCCTGCGCGCCGCCGCACATCAGCACCGGCTTGGCCGGCACCCAGTTGCGCAGGTCGTTGGCGCGCGCCGCCTTGCGGAAGCCCAGCGTGGGCGCGCAGTCGAGCGGCGTGGCGGAGTTCAGCGAGTTCGCCGTGGCCGGCAGCGCGTTGCCCGGGCAGCGGCTGCCGTCGATGTCGTTGGAGGCGCGCGTCAGGTAGCTCTGGCGCACCAGGTTGCCGGCGCCGTAGAAGATCGACAGCGCGGGATCGACCGGACCGGGCGTGGCGCCGGCCGGGTACAGCGCGAGCTGCGGCAGCTTGCCCTGCGCGATCAGCGTGCTGGTGGGCGTGAGGCTCGGCAGCAGGGTGTCGATGCCGGTTGCGTACTGCGCCTCGTAGATGTCGCTGGTGCTGCCGTAGACGTCGCCGAACTGCTGCTGCCAGCTGGTCGACAGCAGCGGCACGAACAGCGTGCTGCCGAGCGCCGGCCAGCCCTTGAAGTTGTAGTCCACCAGCAGGCTGATGGCCGAGGGCGCCGACAGCGGCGCCGAGGCCGTCACCGTCTTGCCCGTGGCCTGCAGCTCGCGGTGCGCGGCCAGCGCCACGTAGCCGCCCTGCGAATAGCCGGTGACGAACAGCGAGCCCGCGTCCGCGGCGTCGATGTTGGCGAAGGTCTTGCGCGCGGCGGTCAGCGCGTCGACCATGTCCTTGCCCTGCTGGTCGCCGTTGAGGTAGGGGTGGTAGGGCAGCGTCGACTTGTCGTAGCCCGCGTAGTTGGGTGCCACCACGATGAAGCCCTGCGCCGCCAGCATGGCCGCGACCACCACGCCTTCGCCGGCGGCGGGCTGGTTCAGGTCGGCCCACTTGGCGATGTTGTAGTCGCGCGCGGCATTGGTGCCGTGGGCGTACAGCACGATCGGGCGCGGGCCGCTGCAGGCCGCGTCGCCGCCGCGCGGCACCATGATGGCGGCGGTGGCGTTGGTGGCCTCGCCCTTGCCGCCGACGGTGCGGTATTCGAGGTAGCGCGTGTCGATGCCGCACTTGGGCTGGCCCGACACCTGCAGCAGTGCCTTGCCCTTGTCGTCGAGCTGCAGCAGCGCGCGGAAGTCGCCGGCCGACAGGCTCAGCACGCGCTCGGGCGGGTTGGTCACCACCGAGCCGCGGCCGGTGTCCTCGGGCGGCGGCGTGGTCGGCGGAAAGATGCCGATGCCGCCACCACCGCCGCCGCCTCCGCAGGCCGAGAGCAGCAGCGCCGCGCCCGCGAGGGCGACGGCGAACAGGTTGCGGGAAGAGGCGGATGGCCTTGCGGGCGGCACGGGTCTTTGCACGTCTTTGTCTCCTGGATCGATGGGGTGCGCGATGCGCACCGTGGCCCGGCTCGGCGGGCGAACGGGCGTTCGATTCTGTCAGCGCCGCTGCGGCGCGCAAGCGGTGGCGGCCTACACAACGTTTTCAGTACAGGCCGCGCGCCTCGGCCCCGGGCCTTCAGTTGTCCTGCGCGGTCCAGTCGACCAGCGCGTCGAAGGCCGCGCGCGCCGCGCCCGCGTTCTCGGCGTTGGCGATCGCCACCAGCACGTAGCGCCGGCCGCTCGCGCCATGCACGTAACCGGCGATGCCCGAGGCGTCGCGCAGGGTGCCGGTCTTCAGGTGCGCGGCGCCGCCCGAGCGCAGCGTGCGTTTGCGCAGGGTGCCGTCCACGCCGAGCGCGGGCAGCGAGCCCACGAGCTCGGGCATCACCGGCGAGCGCCAGGCCACCTGCAGCATCTTGCCGAGCGCGGCCGCGCTGATGCGCTCGTCGCGCGACAGGCCCGAGCCGTTCTCGAACACCGGCGGCGCCTCGCCGGTGCCGATGCGCTCGCGCCACCACTGGACCAGCGCGCCGCGCGAGGCCTCGAAGGTGCCGCGGTTCTTCTGCGTGAGGCCGAGGGTCAGGAACACCTGCTGTGCCATCACGTTGTTGCTGTACTTGTTGATGTCGCGGATCACCTCGGGCAGCGGCGGCGAGGCGAACTCGAACGCCGGCTTGAGCCCCGCGGGCACCCGGCCCTCGCGCATCTGGCCACCCACGCGCCCGCCCATCTCGGCCCACAGGCCGCCGATGGCGCGCAGCGCGTAGCTGCGCGGATCGGCATAGGCCACGGCCCAGCTCTTCTCGCCGCAGGCGGCGGGAAAGCCGCCGTTGAAGCGGATGCGGTTCGGATCGCCGTAGTCGGCGCGCAGCGCCGTGCGCCAGTCGCCGCATTCGCCGGGCGAAAGCGGCACCGTCTGCGGCATCGCCACGGCCGCGAGCGGCGGCTCGTAGCTCACGCGCGCGAACTGGCCGCCGCGGTCGGGCACGAAGGTCATGTTGACCGACTTGAAGTTCAGCAGCAGCGCATCGGGCGAGGCGTTGTACGGGCGCAGCGGCTCGCCGTCGAAGGCGGCCGGGTCGTTCTCGACCGTGTTCTCGAAGGCGCTGCGGTCGATCACGATGTCGCCGCTCACGCTCGTGATGCCCAGGCCCTGCACGTGGCGCAGCAGCAGCCACATGCGCTCGATCACCAGCTTGGGATCGCCCTGGCCCTTGATGTAGAGGTTGCCGTTGAGCACGCCGTTGACGATGCTGCCCTCGACGTAGACCGGCGTGTTCCAGGTGTAGGCCGCGCCCAGCAGGTCGAGCGCGGCGTAGGTGGTCACCAGCTTCATGATCGAGGCGGGATTCACCGGCACCTGCGTGCGCCAGGCCAGCCGCGGCGGGCGCAGGCCGTCGGCATCGGCGACCAGCATGGTCACGGCGTCGCGCGGCAGCTTGGCGCGGGCCAGCGCGGCATCGACTTCGGCCGGCAGCGGCTGCGGCTGCTGGGCGTGGGCGCCGGCGGCCAGGCACAGCGCGATGGCGCAGAGCGCGCGGGAAGGACGGGGAAAGGAAAAGCGTGCGACGGTGACAGCGGGCATGCGGCCTATTATCCCGGCGCGAAAAGATGCAGCCGCGCGTGGTACAGCAGCAGGATCGTCTTCGCGTCCGCGATGCGGCCGTCGGCCACCATGGCCAGCGCCTCGTCGATGCCGAACTCGAGCACCTCGATGTCCTCGCCTTCCTCGGCCAGCCCGCCGCCCGCGCCCACGCGCATCGAGGGCTCGTACTCGGCGACGAAGAAGTGCAGCTTCTCGGTCACCGAGCCCGGGCTCATGAAGCATTCGAAGACCTTGTGCACCGCGCCCAGCCGGTAGCCGAGTTCCTCCTCGACCTCGGCGCGGATGCGTTCCTCGGGCGCCGCGTTGTCGAGCAGGCCGGCGGCGGCCTCGATCAGCAGGTCGTCCCAGCCGTTGACGAAGGCCGGGTAGCGGAACTGCCGCGTCAGCAGCACCGTGCGCCGCGCGCGGTTGTAGGCCAGCAGGGTGGCGCCGTTGCCGCGGTCGTAGGTCTCGCGGTGCATGCGCTGCCAGCTGCCGTCGTTGCGGCGCCAGTCGAAGGCCGTGGTCTTCAGCGTGTACCAGTTGTCGGACAGGAGGGTGACTTCGTGCACCCGGACGCGGTCTTGCAGGCTCATGGCGGCGAGCATAGGTGCGAATTCGTGCAATAACAAGAAAATTCGTGCAATCGCGTGAAGCCACCGCTACCATCGGCCCATGCTCACCCGGCAGCGCAAGCAACACATTCTCTCGGTCCTGGCGCGCGACGGCCAAGTGGTCGCCAAGCCGCTCAGCGAGGCGCTGGGCCTGTCGGAAGACACGATCCGGCGCGACCTGCGCGAGCTCGCGGCCGAGGGCCGGCTGCAGCGCGTGCACGGCGGCGCGCTGCCGCTGGCGCCGGCCGAGGCCGACCTCGCGGGTCGCCAGCGCATCGCGCCCGGGGAGAAGGTGGCAATCGGCCGCGCCGCCGCGCGCATGGTGCGCCCGGGCCAGGTGGTGTTCGTCGATGGCGGCACCACCGCCGTGCAGCTCGCGCGCCACCTGCCGCTGGACCTGCGCGCCACCGTCGTCACCCACAGCCCGCTGGTGGCGGCCGAACTGGCCGGCCATGACCGGCTCGAGCTGCTGCTGATCGGCGGGCGGCTGTTCCGGCATTCGATGGTGGCGGTGGGCGCGGCCGCCATGGACGCGATCTCGCGCGTGCATGCCGACCTCTACTTCATGGGCGTCACCGGCGTGCATGCCGAGGCCGGCCTGACCACCGGCGACAGCGAGGAGGCCGAGATCAAGCGCGCGCTGATGGCCGCGGCCGCCGAGACCGTGGTGCTGGCCTCGTCCGAGAAGCTGGGCGCGGCCTCGGCCTGGGTCGTGAACCCGGTGCGCGCGGCCGCGCGGCTGCTGGTGTCGCCCGAGGCGCCCGAGAAGGCGCTGGCGCCGCTGCGCCGGGCCGGGCTGGCGATCGTGCGCAGCGACGCCGAGGCCGGCTGACCGAACCGTGGACCACGATTCGCCCCTGCCGGGCGGGGTCCGCGGGGCCCCTCGATAATCCCGGGGATGCCCGCCGCGCCCCCGATGTCTCCCCCTGCCCGTCTCTCCCCCCGCACCGTCGGCATCGGCGCGGCCGTGATCACCGTGCTGGTGTGGACCGCCTTCATCGTCATCGCGCGCGCCTCGGCCGGCCGCTCGCTGTCCCCGTTCGACATCGCCTTTGCGCGCATCTGCGGCGCCAGCCTGGTGCTGGTGCCCTGGGGCGCATGGCTCGTGCTGCGCGCCCGCGCGGGCGGCGCGCAGGCGGCCGCCTCCTTCTTCGGCCTGTCGCCGCTGTCGCTGCGCGTCACGGCCATGGCCGGCGTGTTCGGCGGCGTCGCCTATGCCGTGTGCGCCTACTGCGGCTTCTTCTTCGCGCCGGCCAGCCATGCCTCGGTGCTGCTGCCCGGCAGCCTGCCGCTGTGGACCACCCTGCTGGCCGCGCTGGTGCTGCGCGACCGCATCACGCCGCTGCGCGCGCTCGGGCTGGCGCTGATCGTCGCGGGCGACCTGCTGGTGGGCGGGCGCAGCCTGCTGCATGCCTTCGAGGGCGGCGAGGTCTGGAAGGGCGACCTGCTGTTCATGGCCGCGGCCTTCTGCTGGGCCTGCTACAGCATCGTGGTGCGCCGCCACGGCCTCGACGCCGTGCGCGCCACCATCGCCATCACCGTGTTCGCGCTGCTGAGCTACGTGCCGGTCTACAGCCTGCTGGTGGCCGGCGGCTGGGTCGCGAGCCGCATCGGCAGCGCGCCCTGGGGCGAGCTGGCGTTCCAGATGCTGTTCCAGGGCATCGGCTCGGTCGTGGTGTCGGGCATCACCTTCACGAAGATGGTCCAGCACTTCGGCCCGGTGCGCACCACCATGATCACGGCGCTGGTGCCCGGCCTGTCGGCGCTGGGCGCGGTGCTGTGGCTCGACGAGCCGCTCTACTGGAACCTGATCGCCGGCCTGCTGCTGGTGACCGCCGGCATCCTGTTCGGCGTGCAGAAGCCGGCGCCCGCGCGCGCCGCCGGCCTCGTGCCGGCCGTGGCCGCCGTGGCGGGAGGGCGTCGCGATGCCTGATGTGTTGGCCTTCGACACCAGCACCGAGCAGCTGTCGATCGCGGTGCGCCGCGGCGAGCGCGTGTGGACGCACGAGGGCGCGGGCGGCGCCCAGTCCTCGGCCACGCTGATCCCGCTGATCCAGCAGCTGCTGGCCGAGGCCGGCCTCGCGCTGGCGCAGCTCGATGCCATCGCCTTCGGCCGCGGCCCGGGCTCGTTCACCGGGCTGCGCACCGCCTGCGCGGTGGCGCAGGGCCTGGCGCTCGGCTCGGGCGTGCCGCTGCTGCCGGTCGACACCCTGCTGGCCGTGGCCGAGGAGGCGCGCCATGCCTTCGGCGCGCAGCGCACGGTGGCGCTGCTCGACGCGCGCATGGAGGAGATCTACGCCGCGCGCTACGACTTCGAGGCCCATGGCCCGCTCGGCGAGCCCGCCGCCGGTGGCGAGGGTCCGCTGCTGATGGCGCCCGAATCGCTCGCGGTGCCCGCCGGCTGGGCGCTGGCCGGCAATGCCTTCGCCGCCTACGGCGAACGCCTGCCGGCCGCGGCCGCGCGCCACGCGGTGCTGCCCACGGCCGCCGCCCTGCTGCGCCTGGCCCCCGCGCTGTTGGCGGCAGGCCGCACCGTGCCCGCGGCGCAGGCCTGGCCGCTCTACGTTCGCGATAAAGTGGCGCAAACCACCGAGGAGCGTGCCGCCATCAAGGCGGCCGCCGCCCACCACAACACACCGCCCGCGACCGCATGAGCGCCCTCCCGCAACCCGTGGAAGCCCGCCTCGAGCCGCTCACCATCGAGCGGCTCGACGCCGTCTGCGCCGTCGAGCAGACCGCCTACAGCCATCCCTGGACGCGCGCCAACTTCACCGACTCGATCGCCGTCGGCTACCACTGCCAGTGCCTGCTGGCGCCGGTCGCCGGCACCGGCATCGAGGCGGCGCGCCTCTCGCCGGTCACCAGCCTCGGCGAGATGCTGATCGGCTACTTCGTGGCCATGAAGGGCGTCGACGAGGTGCACCTGCTCAACATCACCGTGGCGCCGGCCTTCCAGCGCCAGGGCTGGGCGCCGCTGATGCTCGAGGCGCTGACCGGCTGGTCGCGCGCCCAGGGCGCCCAGTGGCTGTGGCTCGAGGTGCGCCAGAGCAACCGGCGCGCGCTCGACATCTACCTGCGCCAGGGCTATCGCACGGTCGGCGTGCGCAAGGGCTACTACCCGGGCGCCGAGGGCGGCCGCGAGGATGCGATCGTCATGAGCATGCGCCTCAACGAAACCGGCAGTGCCTGGGGAGCCTTGCGATGAACGCCGCCGTGCAGACCCTGCGGCTCGATGCGCGCCAGCGCGCGATGCTCGACGAGATGGGCGTGAAGGTCTGGTGGCCGGTGCCCGAGGCGGTCGAGGTCCCCGTGGCCGTGGCGCCCGCGCCGGTGGTGGAGGACGAGGCCGAACCGGTCGACATGCCGCCGCCGGACGCCCGCTACGACCCCCGTGACGACCCCGCGCCCGAACCCGAACCGGTCGCGCCGCGCGCCCCGGCCGCCGCGCGGGCGCCCGTGGCCGCGCCGCCGCCGCGCCCGGCACCGGTCCCGGCCGGCCACGGTGCGGCCGTGCTGGTCGAGGCCCCGCGCCGCCTCTATGCCGACGCCGCCGAGGGCGTTGCGCCGCAGGGCGGCTGGCTGGTGCTGGCCGACATGCCGCCCGAGGCCGACGGCCGCCACGGCGAGCCCTTCGGGGGCGATGCCGGCCGGCTGCTCGACAACATGCTGCGTGCGCTCAAGCTGCACGAGGGCGGCACGCCGGTGCACCTGATGCGCCTGCACCGCGGCGTGGCCTCGGGCCAGCCCGGCGGCCCGCGCCCGCTCGACGAAGCCTTCGCCGAACACGCCGCGGCGCTCGCGCCCCGGCTGGTGCTGGCCATGGGGCCGCTGGCCGCGCAGGGCCTGATGCAGAGCGGCGAGCCGCTCGGCAAGCTGCGCGGGCGGGTCGGCCAGGCGGCGCAGCTCGAGGGCGTGCCGGTGGTCGCCACCTACCACCCGGCCTACCTGCTGCGCAATCCGGTCGACAAGGGCCGCGCCTGGGCCGACCTGTGCCTGGCGGCCGCGCAGCAGCAGCCCGAGGCGGGCTGAACCTGGGCGAGGCCGGGCCGGGGCCGTCGGGGGCCCCCTTTAAAATCGCCCCATGACTTTCCTCGACAAGCTTGCCGCCGCGCAGCAAACAAACGGTTCGTTGCTCTGCGTGGGGCTCGATCCGGAGCCGGCGAAGTTCCCGGGGCAGTTCAAGGGCGACGCGCGCCGCATCTACGATTTCTGCGCCCGCATCGTCGATGCCACGGCCGACCTCGCCATCGCCTTCAAGCCGCAGATCGCCTACTTCGCGGCCCACCGCGCCGAGGACCAGCTCGAGCAGCTCATGGAGCACATGCGCCGCAACGCGCCCCAGGTGCCCACCATCCTCGACGCCAAGCGCGGCGACATCGGCTCCACCGCCGAGCAGTACGCCATCGAGGCCTTCGAGCGCTACGGCGCCGACGCGGTCACGCTCTCGCCCTTCATGGGCTTCGACTCGGTCGAGCCCTACCTGCGCCACCACGGCAAGGGCGCGTTCCTGCTGTGCCGCACCAGCAACCCCGGCGGGTCCGACCTGCAGGGCCAGCGGCTGGCGAGCGTCGAGGGCCAGCCCTTCCTCTACGAGCACGTGGCGCGGCTGGCGCAGGGGCCGTGGAACCTCAACGGCCAGCTCGGCCTCGTGGTCGGCGCCACCTACCCGGCCGAGATCGAGCGCGTGCGCGCGCTGGCGCCGACGGTGCCGCTGCTGATCCCGGGCGTCGGCGCCCAGGGCGGCGACGCGGTCGCCACGGTGCGCGCCGGCTGGCGCGCCGACGCGCCGATCGTCGTGAACTCCTCGCGCGCGATCATCTATGCCTCGTCGGGCGACGATTTCGCCGAGGCCGCGCGCGCCGCGGCGCGGACCACGCGCGACACGCTCGAAGCCGCCAAGGCCTGACCCCGGCGGCCCGGGCTCAGGCCCGCCGCAGCCGCGTGAACAGCTCGAACTCCCAGTTGCGCATCCCCAGCAGCAGCGTGTAGCCCTCGCGGTCCTTGGGCGACAGCTTCTGGTCGGTCTGGTGCTGCTGCGCGAAGTCCTGCGCCACGCGCTGCAGCCGCTCGAGGAAGGCCGGCGCCAGCGAACGGCTGATCGAGCCGTGCACCAGCAGCAGGCCCTCGGCCGGGCCGTCGAAGCCGCCGCGGTAGTAGTCGAGCACCACGTTCTCGCGGAAGAACTCCATCACCGGCCCGTGCGGGCGCCAGCGGAAGGTCTTGGCGAGCTTCAGGCGATACCGGTTCAGCGGCCGCAGCTCGATGATCCCGATCCGGTCGAGCTGGGCCAGGAAGCCGATGCACTCGGCTTCGCTGATCCGGTAGGCCGTCACGATCTGCTCCAGCGTCCACTGGCTCAGCACGCTGATCGCCACCAGCAGCAGCTTCTTGTCCTTGACCACGGCCTTCTCCTGCTCGTGCGTCAGCTCCTTGAGCAGCGGCTGGGCGTCGGCCACGCGCCGCGCCAGCTCGGCGAAATCGATCTTCAGCGCGCGGCAGATGGCGTCCACGCGCGACAGCGGCATGTCGCTCTTGGCCAGCATCCGCTTGACGCTGGACTCGGCCATGTCGAGCGAACGCGCCAGGTCGGCGTAGGTCATGCGGGCGCTCTTGAGTTCGTTCTTGAGGGCTTGGACGAGATCGACGGTGGTGCTCATGAAGGTGGCAGGGTTCCGGTTGGGTATCGGTTGGAGATACCGATGGGTGTGAAATAGTGCCTCGTATCGATTCTCGATGCCTGGGGAGAGGCTGGCAACTAAATTCCGCCCGCCAACCGATCGGCCATCCCGCCATCACCCAACTTCGAGAACAGACATGCTCCTCCACTCCCTGACACGCCGCGAACGTGGCCTGGCCTTCTTCCTGGGCCTGCTGCTTCTGATCGGCATCGTCGGCCCGGTGCTGCCGGCCGCCGAGGTCGCGATCGCCCTGGTCTTCGCCGACACCCGTTCCTGGCACGGCCTGCCCAACGCCATGGACGTGCTGAGCAACCTGCCCTTCCTGCTCATGGGCTGCTGGGGCCTGTACTGGCTCAACCGCATCGACCGTGCGCACCACGAGGCGCTGTCCGGCTTCCCGCTCGCGCCGCCGGCCAGCGATCCGCCCGACAACACGCTCGACTGCGCCTGGCTGTTCTTCGCCGGCCTGATCGCCACCGCCGCCGGCTCGGCCTTCTATCACCTGGCGCCCGACGCGCCGCGGCTGGCCGCCGACCGTGCCGGCATGGCGGTCGCCTTCGCCGGCCTGATCGGGATGGCGGTCTGCGAGCGCGTGAGCCAGCGTGCCGGCTGGCCGGCCGCCTGGTTCGTGCTCACCACCGGCCTGCTGTCGGCCGAGATCGCGCAGGAGACCGGCAACGTGCTGCCCTGGGCGCTGGTGCAGTTCGGCGGCATGGCGCTGGTGCTCACGCTGGCGCTGGCGCTGTCGCGGCCGATCTCCGGCGCCGTCGGCCTGCGCCTGGGCTGGGTGATCGCGGCCTACGTGCTGGCCAAGGCCTTCGAGCTGGCCGACCAGCCGATCTACGAGGTCACGCAGGGCGTGATCTCGGGCCACACGCTCAAGCACCTGTGCGCCGCCCTGGCCGCGCTGCCGGTGCTCACCGCGCTCCAGCGGCTCGACCGCGGCTGGCGCGCCGCGGCCCTGCGGCACAATCCCGGCGCGGCCGCCCTGACGGCCTGACGACAGCCCCCGGCCCCGCGAGCGTTCCCCGCCGGGGGCCGCGCGGAGCCGCCAAGAGGAGAAGCTTCCGAATGACAACGCCCGCCGCTGCCGCGCCCTCGTCCCCCGCCGCCCCGCACGAGGCGAACGCGCATGCCAACCAGTTCGCGCTGCTCGGCCAGCGGCGCTTCGCCCCCTTCTTCTGGACCCAGTTCGCGGGCGCGGCGAACGACAACCTGTTCAAGTTCGCCTTCACCGTGATGGTGACCTACCAGCTGCAGCTCAGCTGGATGCAGCCCTCGATGGCGGGGCTGGTGATCGGCGCGCTGTTCATCCTGCCCTTCCTGCTGTTCTCGGCCACCGCGGGCCAGCTCACCGACAAGTTCGACAAGACGAAGATGATCCGCTTCGTCAAGAACCTCGAGATCGCGATCATGCTGATCGCGGCCTGGGGCTTCGTGCGCGCCGACGCGGTGATCCTGCTGGGCTGCGTGTTCCTCATGGGCCTGCACTCCACCCTGTTCGGCCCGGTCAAGTTCGCCTACCTGCCGCAGGTCCTCGACGCGCGCGAGCTCACGGGCGGCAACGGCATGGTCGAGATGGGCACCTTCGTCGCGATCCTGCTGGGCCAGGTGGCCGGCGGCCTGCTGGTGGCCGTGCCGCAGATCGGCCACCTGAGCGTGGCGATCGCCTGCGTGGCGGTGGCTCTGATCGGACGCGCCGTGGCCCAGGCGATCCCGCCGGCGCCGGCCACCGACCCGGGCCTGGTCGTCAACTGGAACCCGGTCAGCGAGACCTGGCGCAACCTCCAGCTCGCGCACGAGAACATCGTGGTATTCCGCTCGCTGCTGGGCATCTCGTGGATGTGGTTCTTCGGCGCCGTGTTCCTGAGCCAGTTCCCGAGCTTCGCCAAGGAGGTGCTGCACGGCAACGAGCAGGTCGCCTCGCTGCTGCTGGTGGTGTTCTCGATCGGCATCGGCGTCGGCTCGCTGCTGTGCGAGACGCTGAGCCGGCGCCAGGTCGAGATCGGGCTGGTGCCGCTGGGCGCCATCGGCATGAGCGTGTTCGCGATCGACCTGTACTTCGCCGCGCGCGGCCTGCCCGTGGTGCCCGAGATGGGGCTCGGCGCCTTCCTGCACCAGGCCGCGCACTGGCGTGTGATGGCCGACCTGGCGCTGCTGTCGCTGTTCGCGGGCCTCTACAGCGTGCCGATGTACGCGCTGATCCAGCTGCGCAGCCAGCCCACGCACCGCGCGCGCATCATCGCGGCCAACAACATCCTCAACGCCCTCTTCATGATCGGCAGCTCGGTCATCGCCGGCGCGTTGCTGGGCGCGGGCTTCACCATCCCGCAGATCTTCCTGTTCACCGGCATCGCCAACGCGATGGTGGCCTTCTACATCTTCATGCTGGTGCCCGAGTACCTGCTGCGCTTCGTGGCCTGGGTGCTATCGCGCTTCGTCTACCGCTTCGACATCAAGGGCGACGAGCACATCCCCGTCGAGGGCCCGGCCGTGCTGGTGTGCAACCACGTGAGCTTCATCGACGCGGTGCTGCTGATGGCCGCGAGCCCGCGGCCGATCCGCTTCATCATGGACCACCGCATCTTCAAGGTGCCGGTGCTCGGCTGGTTGTTCAAGCTCGCCAAGGCGATCCCGATCGCGCCGCAGAAGGAGGACCCGGCGGCCTACGAGGCGGCCTTCGCCAAGGCGCTCGGCGTGCTGCGCGAGGGCGACCTGCTGGCCATCTTCCCCGAGGGCGCGATCACGCGCGACGGCGCGCTGCAGCCCTTCAAGGGCGGCGTGATGAAGATCGTGGACAGCGCGCGCGCCGAGGGCCTCGAGCCGCCCGTGATCCCGATGGCGCTGACCAACCTCTGGGGCTCGTTCTTCAGCCGCATCGAGCTGCGCGGCGGCGAACCGGTGGCGATGGTCAAGCCCTTCCGCCGCGGCTTCTTCAGCCGCGTGGGCCTCAACGTCGGCGCCCCGGTGGCGCCGGCCGAGGTGCGGCCCGAGCTGCTGCAGCAGCGCGTGGGCGGGCTGCTCAATCCATGAAGCCGGCTGCACGCACGGACCAGGCCGCCTTCGGGCGGCTTTTTCTTTGGGGGCGGGATACCCCGAAAAGTATCCGTTGGAGATACCGCTGGAGCCAAAACGCTGAACCGGTCGAATCATTCGAGTCCCGCGGCGCGGGGGCGGACCATCATCCGCCCACCTTCACTACGCCGCGAGGCACTCATGCAAACTCATATAGCCAACACCATCACCAACGCCCCGGTCCAGCGCGACACGCGGGCCTGGCAGTTCCAGGTCTGGGCGTCCTTCGGGATCGCCGTCTTCCTCTGCGCGACCGGCCTGAGCTGGCTGCCGGGCGAGGCACTGGACCGGGCCTTCATGGTGATGGGCTATGTGTTCTGCCTGAGCACCGCCTTCGTGCTGTCGAAGTTCGTGCGCGACAACCAGCATGCCGCCGGCCGCGACCTGCCGATGTGGAAGCTGGTCGTCTGGGGCAGCTTCTTCGTCGCGATGCTGCTGACCGGCTGGGGCCTGCTGCGCATGGAGGTCAACGACACCTACAAGGCCTTCCTCGGCGTGAGCTGGCTGTTCCTGATCAGCTCGGCCTTCACGCTGGCCAAGACCCTGCGCGACCGCCACGAGGCCGACCTCGCCGAAGCCCGCCTGCAAGGCCGCCACGCCGCCCGCGTCGAAGCCGCCCAGACCCCGGCCGCCGCCGAGTGACCGCCCGAACCCCCACGCAAGGAGTCCGATCATGAACACCGCTTTCGCCCGCAAGTCTCTGGCCACCGTTCTCGTGGCCGCCTGCACCGCCTTCGCCGCGCTCGCGGCACCCGTGGCCCGCGCCCAGAGCGATGCCTCCATCGCGCTGTCGATGCTGCCGGTGGCCTCGGTGCTGGTCGGCGCCTCCGCGGTCGGTGCCGCCGGCGCCTCGGCCGCCAGGGCCAGCGAAGTGCCGGCCGCGCTCTCGGTCGGCGGCTCGATCCTGACCGTGGTCGCCGTCGAGGCCTCGGCCGACGGCACGGTCTACGTGCTCGAACGCGCCATCGACGGCGCGCGTGCCAGCGTCAAGGTGGCGGGCCGCGTGGCGCAGGGCGCCTCGACCGCGGTCGGCACCGCCATCGTCGTCAGCGTGATCGGCACCGGCGTCGTGCTCTCGGCCGCGGGCGAGGTGCTGGCCTTCGTGCCCAACGCCATCGGCCGCGCGCTGCTGGCCAACGAGAGGCTGTCGTGAAACGCGCCGCCGTCGTCATGGCGCTGGCCCTGCTGACCGCGGCGGCCCTGCCGCTGCAGGCGCAGGCCGGCCGCTCCTGCGAGCAGGTCAAGCCCGGCGCCGCGCTGATCGCCAAGGGCATGGAGCTGGCCGAGCGCACCTCGCAGCAGCTCGATGCCAGCGGCGCGCGCGTCGTCGTGCTGGCGCGCGCCGGCCAGGACCTGAGCAAGTACGGCCTGCGCTACTCGCACTTCGGCCTCGCCTACAAGACCGACGCCGGCCCATGGCGCGTGGTGCACAAGCTCAACCAGTGCGGCACCGCGGTGGCGGCCGTCTACCGCCAGGGGCTCGGCGAGTTCTTCCTCGACGACCTCTGGCGCTACGAGGCCGCCTGGGTCGTGCCCACGCCGCAGGTGCAGGCGCAGCTGCTGGCCGCGCTCAAGGAGCCGACGCCGCGCCTGGTGCGGCTGCATGCCGCGCCCTACAGCATCGTCAGCTACGCCTGGGGCCAGAAGTACCAGCAGTCGAACCAGTGGGCGCTCGAGACGCTGGCCGCCGCGATGGAGCCCGCCACCATCGTCAACCGCTCGCAGGCGCAGGCCTGGCTGCAGTTCAAGGGCTACGAGCCCACCACGCTGAAGCTCGGCCCGCTGACCCGCCTGGGCGGGCGCATCGGCTCGGCCAACATCGCCTTCGACGACCATCCCAACGACAAGCGCTTCTCGGACCGCATCGAGACCGTGACCGTCGATTCGGTGTTCGAATGGCTGCAGCGCGCGGGCCTGGGCGCGGCGCCGGTGGCGCTCAAGCTGTGAGCGCTGCCGGCAAGACAAGGATGGAAGGAACGACGACATGAGCAAATCCCTGCGCCTCTCCGAGAAATGGTTCCGCCGCGGCCTCTGGCTGGTGGCGCTGGTGTTCGCGGGCTTCCTGATCGGGCTGGGCAGCACCATCGTGGGCGACCTGCCGCAGGTCGAGCGCGTGCGCACCATCGAGGACTTCATCGACCATCGCGCGGCCGATCCGCTGCGCGCCACCGTCAAGGCCTCGGAGGCGGCCGAGCTGCAGGCCTCGCGCGACCTCGACCAGATCCGGCTGCAGCTGCAGGCCGCGCAGCAGGCCGGCGCCAACGCGCGCGAGACCTTCGGCAACTGGATCGCCACGCGACGCGCCACCGCGCAGCCCGACCAGGACCCCGAGCTGATCGCGCGCACCAAGGCGCTCGATGCCATCAAGCAGAAGGAGGAGGCGGTGCAGCGCCAGGTCAACGCGCAGCAGCAGGTCATGCTCGATGCGCGTCAGGCCGAGCAGCGCGCGCGCACCACGCTGGCCGAGCTGGAGCGCGACGCGCAGCTCAAGCTCGACGCCGAGTACCGCCGCATCGAGCTGCGCGTGTTCGCCTACCGGCTCGCGCTCACGCTGCCGCTCCTGGTGGTGGCGGGCTGGCTGTTCGTGAAGAAGCGCAAGAGCACCTGGTGGCCCTTCGTCTGGGGCTTCATCCTGTTCGCGCTGTTCGCCTTCTTCGTCGAGCTCGTACCCTACCTGCCGAGCTACGGCGGCTACGTGCGCTACGTGGTGGGCATCGTGCTCACGGTGCTGGTGGGGCGCTACGCGATCGTCGCGCTCAACAACTACCTCGCGCGCCAGAAGCTGGCCGAGCAGCAGCCCGACCAGGTGCGGCGCGAGGAGCTGAGCTACGACACCGCGCTGGCGCGGCTCGACAAGGGCGTGTGCCCCGGCTGCGAGCGGCCGGTGGACCTGAAGAACACGGCGATCGATTTCTGCCCGCACTGCGGCATCGGCCTGCACGACCACTGCGAGGTCTGCGAGACGCGCAAGAGTGCCTTCTCGCGCTTCTGCCATGCCTGCGGTGCCTCGGCCACATCGTCGGAGGCGGACGCGAAATCCTTCACGCCCCGGACCCCGCCGCAACCCGCGACCTGAGGAGGGCGGTCACGCGCTCGTGCTACAACCGCCCGCTGCGCCGCGTTCGCGGCCGCAGCCCCGGTCCGTTCCATGCCTCACCTCGAAGGAGTACGCGCAATGAGCATCTTCGGCAGCATCCTTTCCAAGATCTTCCCGTCCGCGCAGGCCGCGCAACCGCCGGCCGCAGCACCCGCTGCCCCCGCCGCGCCGGCCCCCGCGGGCGCACCGGCCGCCGCGGCACCGCCGCCGGCCATCACGGTGGTCGACGTCGAGGCCCTGCTCGATGGCATGCCGGGCGCGAAGCAGCTCAACTGGCGCACCTCCATCGTCGACCTGATGAAGCTGCTGGGCCTGGACAGCAGCCTCGACGCGCGCAAGCAGCTCGCGGCCGAACTGAGCTACGGCGCCGACACCAGCGACAGCGCCAAGATGAACATCTGGCTGCATCGCCAGGTCATGACCAAGCTGGCCGCCAACGGCGGCAAGGTGCCGGCCGAACTGCGCGACTGATCGCGCGGCCCGCGTCCAGCAAGAAAGCCCGGCAGTGCCGGGCTTTTTCTTTTGGCGGTGCGCGATGGTGCTCAGGTCCAGCCCGCGTCCACCACGTAGTCCTGCGCCGTGCACATGCGCGAATCGTCGGCACCCAGGAACAGCGCCATCGCCGCGATGTCCTCGCCCATCACGCGGCCCGGCAGGCACTGGGCCGCGTCGATCTCCGCGCCCGACTCGGGCTTGACCCACAGCCGCAGCTGCCGCTCGGTCATCACCCAGCCCGGCACGATCGTGTTGACGCGGATGTTCTGCTTGCCCAGGTCGCGCGCCAGCGAGCGCGTGAGACCGCGCACGGCCGCCTTGCAGGCCTGGTAGATCGGGTAGCCGCGGCCCTTCATCATCCAGCTGACCGAGCCGAAGTTGACGATCGAGCCGCCGCCCAGTGCGCGCATGTCGGGCGCCACCGCCTGCGCGGCGAAGAACTGGTGCTTGAGGTTCACGGCCACCAGCCGGTCGAAGTCCTCGTCGGTGACGTCGGCCATCTCGTGGCGGCGGTCGTTGGCCGCGTTGTTGAGCAGCACCCCCACCGGCCCGAAGTGCGAGCGCACCGACTCGATGGTGGCGCCCAGCGCGGCCGTGTCGGTCACGTCGCAGGGCAGGAACAGCGCGGGATGCTCGCCGCGCAACTGGCTCGCGAGCGCCTGGCCCGCGGCGGCGTCGAGGTCGCAGAAGCCGACCTTCGCGCCCTGCGCATGGAAGGCCCGCACCAGCGACTCGCCGATGCCGCTCGCGCCGCCCGAGATGAAGACGGTGCGCTCGGCGAGCGAGGGATAGCGCGCGGTGTAGGGCGAGGGTGCGGTGCTCATGGGCGTGGAAGACGACAGCCTGGAAGCCCGCGAGGTTAGCGCGGAACGCCCGTCGCGTCTCAGACGCCCCGTGCGCGCTCCGACTTGAAGCGCACCCGGAATGCCGTGAACGTGCCCGCGTCGAGCGCCTCGCGGATCTCGCGCATCAGGTTCAGGTAGTAGTGCAGGTTGTGGATGGTCGTGAGCATCGGCCCGAGCATCTCGCCGCAGCGGTCGAGGTGATGCAGGTAGGCGCGGCTGAAGCCTTCGCGCCCGCCGTCGTTCCAGCTCACGCCCGAGCTGCCCGCGCAGGCGTGGCAGGTGCAGCTCGGATCGATCGGCTGCGGGTCGCTCTTGTGGCGCGCGTTGCGCATCTTGAGGTCGCCGAAGCGCGTGAACAGCGTGCCGTTGCGCGCATTGCGTGTGGGCATCACGCAGTCGAACATGTCGACGCCGTTGGCCACGCCCTGCACCAGGTCCTCGGGCGTGCCCACGCCCATCAGGTAGCGCGGCTTGTTCGCGGGCAGCCGGTGCGGCGTGTGGCCCATGATGTGCAGCATCTCCTCCTTGGGCTCGCCCACGCTCACGCCGCCGATGGCGTAGCCGGGGAAGTCCAGCTCGACCAGCGCCGCCAGCGATTCCTCGCGCAGGTTCTCGAACATGCCGCCCTGCACGATGCCGAACAGCGCGTTCGGGTTCGAAAGGCGCTCGAATTCCGTCTGGCAGCGCTTGGCCCAGCGCAGGCTCAGCTCCATCGAGATGCGTGCCTCGGCCTCGGTCGTGATGTGGCCCTTGGTGTCGTAGGGCGTGCACTCGTCGAACTGCATCACGATGTCGCTGTTGAGGATGGTCTGGATCTGCATCGAGACCTCGGGCGTGAGGAACAGCTTGTCGCCGTTGACCGGCGAGGCGAACTTCACGCCTTCCTCGCTGATCTTGCGCATCGCGCCCAGCGACCAAACCTGGAAGCCGCCCGAGTCGGTGAGGATCGGCTTGTTCCACTTCTCGAACTGGTGCAGCCCGCCGAAGCTCTGCATCACGTCCAGGCCCGGGCGCATCCACAGGTGGAAGGTGTTGCCCAGGATGATCTGCGCGCCCATCTCCTCGAGGCTGCGCGGCATCACGCCCTTGACGGTGCCGTAGGTGCCCACGGGCATGAAGATCGGCGTCTGCACCACGCCGTGGTTGAGCGTGAGCGTGGCGCGGCGCGCGTGGCTGTCGGGGTCGGTCTTGAGGAGTTCGAAGTTCAGCATGGGGGTCAGTCCTCTGTTCTCGGTTGGCGCGCGAGCAGCATCGCGTCGCCATAGCTGAAGAAGCGGTAGCGCTGCGCGATGGCGTGCGCATACAGCGCCATCACGCGCTCGTAGCCCGCGAGGGCCGAGACCAGCATCATCAGCGTGCTCTTGGGCAGGTGGAAGTTGGTGATCAGCAGGTCGACATGCGCGAAGGCGAAGCCCGGCGTGATGAAGATGCGGGTGTCGCCCGCGGCCTCGCCGCTCTTCGCCCACGACTCGAGCGTGCGCACGGTGGTCGTGCCCACGGCCACGATGCGGCCGCCGCGCGCCTTGCATTCGGCGATGGCGCGCTGCGTGGCCTCGGGCACCTCGTAGCGCTCGGCGTGCATGGTGTGCTCGGCGATGTTCTCGGTCTTCACCGGCTGGAAGGTGCCGGCGCCCACGTGCAGCGTGACGTTGGCGCGCTGCACGCCACGCGCCTCGAGCGCGGCCAGCAGGCCCTCGTCGAAGTGCAGCGCGGCGGTGGGCGCGGCCACGGCGCCGGGCACGCGCGCGAACACGGTCTGGTAGCGGCGCTCGTCCTCGGCCGAGTCGTCGTGCGTGATGTAGGGCGGCAGCGGCACGTGGCCGCAGCGCTCCATCAGCAGGTAGGGGTTCTCGCCCGTGTCGCTCTCGAAGGCGAAGCGGAACAGCGCGCCGTCCTCCTCGGGCCAGCGGCCGAGCAGGGTGGCGCGGAAGCCGCCGACCATTTGCAGCGTGGTGCCCACGGGCGGCTTCTTGCTGACCTTCATGTGGGCCACCACCTCCTGCCCCTGCAGCACGCGCTCGACCAGCAGCTCGAGCTTGCCGCCGGTCGGCTTCTCGCCGAACAGGCGCGCCTTGACGACGCGGGTGTCGTTGAAGACCAGCAGGTCGCCCTCGCGCAGCAGCGAGGGCAGGTCGCGGAAGATGCGGTCGGACGGTGCGGGGCCGGTGCCGTCGAGCAGGCGGGAGGCGGTGCGTTCGGTGGCCGGGTGTTGCGCCACCAGCTCGGGCGGCAGGGCGAAATCGAAATCGGAGAGCGTGAAGGCGCGCATGATGCTTGAGGGCCGGACGGGCCCGTTCCAAGAGGGGGCCGCGAGGGGCCGTTCGGAGAGCGAGGCGGCGATTGTCCCATGGCGCGAAAACCGGTCGCCGCCGCGGGGTCGGGCGAGGGCCGGCGAGGCAGAATCGCCGCATGGTCGATACACATGCAGCGCGCGTTTCGCAGGAGGCCGGGTCCGCGCCCGGACCCTCCGAGGGCGAGCTCTTCAAGAAGATCCTCGGCGCCGCCTGGCAGGGCCTGCATGCCGACATCCGCCGCCGCTTCGACAAGAACCCCTCGCCCGGCAAGGCGCTGCACTACCGGGGCACGCTCAGCGAGCTGCGCTGCTCGCGCTTCGGCCGGCTGCTGGGCCACCTCACGCAGCCGCTGATCCAGGGCGCGCTGATCCCCTACAGCGACGCCGACTTCCCGGTCGAGATCCAGGTCTACGCGAAGCCCGGCGACCCCGCGATCTACAAGCAGCGCATCTACCGGCTGCACGGGCGCCGGCCGATCCAGTTCACCAGCTTCATGCGCGAGAGCGAACGCGGCGAGGTGCTCGAGTACGTCGGCATGGGGCTGGGCATGAAGCTGGTGCTCAGCGTGGAGAACGGCAGCCTGCATTTCCGCAGCGACGGCTACTTCTGGCAGCTGTTCGGCTGGCGCCTCCCGCTGCCGGGCCTGCTCACGCCGGGCAAGACCTTCCTCTGGCACCACAACGAGACGCCCGAGCGCTTCAACATCCGCATCGAGATCCGCCACCCGCTGATGGGCACCACCTTCACCCAGGTCGGCGTGTTCGAGGAAGTGTCCGCCCCCGCATGATCGACACGCACCTGCTGGCGCTGCAGCTGATGGCGGCCCAGGGCGCGCTCGGCGCCTTCGACACGCTCTACCACCACGAGGGCACCGAGGCGCTGCCGCGGCGCGCCTCGGCCGGGCGCGAGCTCGCGATCCACGCCACGCGCTCGTCGATCTACTGCCTGCTGTTCATCGGGCTCTCGTCCTGGGCCTGGCATGGCGCCTGGGCCTGGGTGCTGCTCGCGGTGTTCGGCGTCGAGATCGTGCTCACGCTGTGGGACTTCGTGGTCGAGGACCGCAGCCGCCTGCTGCCGGCCACCGAGCGCGTCACGCACACGGTGCTGGCGATCAACGCGGGCGCCTTCATCGCGCTGCTGGCGCTGGCGGCGGTCGGCTGGGCCGCCGAGCCGACCGCGCTGGCCTGGCAGCCGCAGGGCTGGCTCGGCGCCTTCCTCGCGCTGTGCGGCGTGGGGGTGGGCGTGTCGGGGCTGCGCGATGCCTTCGCGGCGCGCGCGCTGCTGCGGCGCCGGCGCCAGGCGCGGGTGCGCGAGACCGAGGCGCCGGTGCGCTTCGGCGCGCGGCCGCGGCGCGTGCTGGTCACGGGCGGCACCGGCTTCATCGGCCAGATCCTCGTGCGCCACCTGCTGGCCGACGGCCATGCGGTCACGGTGTGGACGCGCGACGCGCGCGCGGCGGCCTGGAACTTCGGCGGCGCGGTGCGCTGCGTGCAGTCGCTGGCCGAGCTGCCCGCGGCCGAGGAGATCGAGGTGGTGGTCAACCTCGCGGGCGCGCGCATCCTCGGCGCGCGCTGGAGCGAGCGGCGCCAGCGCCAGCTGCTGGCCAGCCGCGAGGGCCTGACGCGGCAACTGGTCGAATGGATGGCCGCGCGCCCGCGCAAGCCCTGGCTGCTGCTCTCGGGCTCGGCCATCGGCTACTACGGCGTGCAGCCGCAGGGCGATGCCACCGCGCTCGACGAGGAGGCGCCGCCGCAGGACATCTTCATGTCGCGCCTGTGCCAGCGCTGGGAACAGGCGGCGCAGGCCGCGGTCGCGCTGGGCGTGCAGGTGGCCTGCATGCGCTTCGGCTTCGTGCTGGGCCACCAGGGCTCGCTGCCGCTGCTGCTGCTGCCGGTGCGGCTCGGTGTCGGCGGGCGGCTGGGCAGCGGGCGGCAGTGGCTGTCGTGGGTGCATGTGCACGACCTGGTGCGCGCGCTCGCGCATGCCTGGAGCCAGATCGAGCGCGAAGGTGGCATGCCTGCCGCGCAGGCCTTCAACGTGACCGCTCCGCAGGCGCTGAGCCAGCACGACTTCACGCGCGTCGCGGCCAGCGTGCTGCATCGCCCCTGCTGGATGCCCACGCCCGCGGCGCCCGTGAAGCTGCTGCTCGGCGAGCAGGCCGACCTGCTGCTCGAAGGCCAGCGCGTGGTGCCCGCGCGGCTGCTGCGCGGCGGCTTCGCGTTCATGTTCCCCGATGCGCGCGGCGCCTTGACGGACCTTTGCCGTCCACGCTAGAAGACCTGTCCGTGCCCGCCAAGAAGAAAGCCTCCCCACCCGCCGCCGCACCGGGCGCCGCCGCGCCCGCGCCCGCCGCGCCGGCCGGGCCACCGGGCAGCGGCCTCAGCGTCGTGCAGCGCGCGCTGCGCAAGCTCGGCCTCGTGCGCGACATCGACTTCGCGCTCTACCTGCCGATGCGCTACGAGGACGAGACCCGCGTGGTGCGGCTGGCCGACACGCGCGACGGCGACACCGCGCAGATCGAGGGCGTGGTGACCGAGGCCGAGGTGGCCTACCGGCCGCGGCGCCAGCTCATCGTGACCATCGACGACGGCGGCGAGACCTGCCAGCTGCGCTTCTTCAACTTCTATCCCTCGCAGCAGAAGCAGCTCGCGGTGGGCGCGCGGGTGCGCGTGCGCGGCGAGGTGCGCGGCGGCTTCGTCGGGCGGCAGATGATGCATCCCACGGTCAAGGCCGCGGGCACCGCGCTGCCCGAGGCGCTCACGCCGGTCTATCCGACCGTGGCCGGCCTCGCGCAGCCGGTGCTGCGGCGCGAGGTGCGCTCGGGCCTCGCGCGCGCGGTGCTCGACGAGACCATCCCGGTGCAGATCGGCCTGCGCGGCGCCTGGGACCTGCGCGCCTCGCTGAGCTTCCTGCACTACCCCACGCCCGACGTGGCGATGGCCACGCTCGAGGACCACAGCCATCCGGCCTGGCAGCGCATCAAGGCCGAGGAGCTGCTGGCGCAGCAGCTGTCGCAGATGCAGGCGCGCATGGAGCGCGCGGCGCAGCGCGCGCCGATGCTCGACATGGCGGCCGCGCCCGTCGGCGGCAAGGGCTCGCTGCACGACGCGCTGCTGGCCGTGCTGCCCTTCGGCCTGACCGGCGCGCAGGCGCGCGTGGGCGAGGAGATCGCGCGCGACCTCGGGCGCGAGCTGCCGATGCACCGGCTGCTGCAGGGCGACGTGGGTTCGGGCAAGACGGTGGTGGCCGCGCTCGCGGCGGCGCGCTGCATCGACGCGGGTTTCCAGTGCGCGCTGATGGCGCCGACCGAGATCCTCGCGGCCCAGCATTTCGGCAAGCTGGTCGGCTGGCTCGATCCGCTCTTGGCCGAGCGCGGCCTGCGCGTGGCCTGGCTCACCGGCAGCCAGAAGAAGAAGGAGCGCGACGCCATGGGCGCGGCGGTCGAGAGCGGCGAGGCCGCGCTGGTGATCGGCACCCATGCCGTGATCTCCGAGAAGGTGCGCTTCCACAACCTCGCGCTGGCGATCATCGACGAGCAGCACCGCTTCGGCGTGGCGCAGCGGCTGGCGCTGCGCGGCAAGGCGCGCGACGAGCTCGAGCCGCACCTGCTGATGATGAGCGCCACGCCGATCCCGCGCACGCTCGCGATGAGCTACTACGCCGACCTCGACGTCTCCACGCTCGACGAGCTGCCGCCGGGCCGCACGCCCATCGTCACCCGGCTGGTGGCCGAGCACCGGCGCGATGAGGTGATCGCGCGCATCCAGTCGCAGATCGAGCAGGGCCGGCAGGTCTACTGGGTCTGCCCGCTGATCGAGGAGAGCGAGGCGGTCGACCTGCGCAACGCCACCGCCACGCGCGACGAGCTGGCCGACCTGCTCGGGCCGCAGGTCAACGTCGGCCTGCTGCATTCGCGCATGCCCACGGCCGAGAAGCAGGCGGTGATGGCGGCCTTCACCGCCAACCAGATGCATGTGCTGGTGAGCACCACGGTGATCGAGGTCGGCGTGGACGTGCCCAATGCCTCGCTGATGGTGATCGAGCATGCCGAGCGCTTCGGCCTGTCGCAGCTGCACCAGCTGCGTGGCCGCGTGGGCCGCGGCGCGGCGGCCTCGGCCTGCGTGCTGCTCTACGCGCCCGGCGACAGCGGCCGCGTCGGCGAGGCGGCGCGCGCGCGGCTGCGCGCGATGGCCGAGACCAGCGACGGCTTCGAGATCGCGCGCCGGGACCTCGAGATCCGCGGGCCCGGCGAGTTCCTCGGCGCGCGCCAGTCGGGCGCGCCGCTGCTGCGCTTCGCCGACCTCACGACCGACACCTTGCTGCTCGACTGGGCGCGCGAGCTCGCGCCGCGCATGCTCGAGCAGCATCCGGAGCTGGCGCGGCGGCACATCGACCGCTGGCTTGGCACCAAGGCCGAGTACCTGAAGGCTTGAAGCTGGAAGAGAGGGCGGGCGTCGATCAGCTCGGCCGCCGCGTCAACGCCAGCAGGCAGCCGAAGCCGATCATCATGCTGCCGCTCACGCGGTTGAACCAGCGCATCGCGCGGCTGCCGCCGGCCAGCCGGCGCATGCGCGCGCCGAGCAGCGCATAGAGCGCGATCGCCACCACCTCGAAGACCAGGAAGGTCAGGCCCAGCAGCAGGTAGCTCGAGGCATAGGCGCCCGGCACCACGAACTGCGGGAAGAAGGCGGTGAACACCAGGATCGCCTTCGGGTTGCCGGCGGCGACGGTGAACTCCTGCCGCACCAGCACGCGCATCGGCGGCGGGCCCGCGAGCTCGCGCGCCTGCTGCGCCAGTTCGGGCGCGGGCGCGCGCAGCAGCCGGATGCCGATCCACACGAGGTAGGCGGCGCCGATCCACTTGACGATGTCGAAGGCCAGTTCGGACGCGACCAGCACCGCGCCCATGCCCAGGCCGGCGATCGCGATCATCAGCGCGAAGGCGACCAGGCGGCCGGCCGCGGCGGTCACGGCCTGCGCGATGCCGTAGCGCGCGCCGTTGCTCACCGAGAGCAGGTTGTTGGGGCCGAACGCCATGTTGATGGCGAAGCAGGCCGGCAGGAACAGCAGGTAGGCGGACAGGGTCATGGCGTCTGCGTGCGGTGGGAATCTGGGGAGGCGACCATTATCCGCAGCGCCGCGGACCACCGGCTTCAGCCGAGCGACTGGCGCCGGAAATCGCTCGGGCTCAGGCCCGTGTGGGCGCGGAACACGCGGCTGAAGTGCGAGAGGTTCACGAAGCCGGCCGCGAGCGCGATGGCGGTCACGGGTTCGGCCGCGCGTACCGGGTCGCGCAGCGCGCGGATGCTGGCGGCCAGCCGCTGCTGCTGGATGTGGCCCGCGAGCGTGTCCTCGCCATCGGCGAAGGCGCCGTGCAGCAGCCGCTTGCTGCAGCGCAGCGCCTGCGCGATGCCCTCGACCGACAAGGCCGGGTCGTGCAGGTTCTGCGCCACGTGATGGCGGATGCGGTCGGCCAGCGCCTCGCGCTGGGTCTGCTGCGTGTGCTGGCCGGCCAGCTCCATCAGCGACAGCCGCACCAGCTGGATCAGCAGCTCGCCCGCGCCGCGCGCGGCCGCCTCGCTCATCGAGGGCAGCTCCTGGTAGGTGCTGCGCATGGTCTCGAGCGCCACGCGCGAGATGCCGCTGGTGCCGCCGACGCGCCGCGCCACCAGCTGCGCGAGCGGCAGCGAGGGCAGGGCCAGCTGTTCCTTGGGCAGCATCACGATCAGGTGGTCGCTGCGCTCGGGGTTGGCCACCGTGTAGTCGAGCGTGGTGTCGTAGAGCGTCCAGCCGCCCGAGCGCACCGCCGCCGCGCGGCCCTTCTGCACCACCTCGGCCGAGCCCTGCCAGGGCGCCACGATCTTCAGGTAGGCCGCGTCGCTCAGGCGCGCCATCTGCGCGGTGCGCAGCACCCGGTGGCGGTTGGCCTCGAGCCGCGTGAGGATCACGTCGCCCGCGCGCGAGGCCGCCAGGTGGCCGTCGAACGGCACCTCGTCGCCGTAGAGGTCGGAGCCCAGGCCGCCGAAGTGGCGGTACACCCACTCGCACCACGCCGGGCCGCGCTCGCGCGGCGGCACTTCGTCGGTCGACAGCAGTTGCGATGCGGTCATGGCGCGGCGGGAGGCATTGGGGGTGGATGGGGCGCCCATTGTGGGCCGCGCGGGCGCCGCCTCGCCTTGCGGGTTAACCACTAGCCGGCTGCACGCTGGGACAAGCGCTTTGTGCACCGCCGGCACAGCGAGCGCGCGGTGCCGTTCCTACGATGCCGGCAGGGCCCGCACCGGGCGCCGCACGACCCGAACATCGAAGGAGACCGCCGTGTTCCACACCCCTCGCCGCCGCTGGATCCAGGGCGCCGCCGCGCTCGGTGCCGCCGCCATGGCGCCGCGCCTGTTCGCCCAGCAGGGCGCGCCGGTGCGCATCGGCTATGCCATCGCCCGCACCGGTCCCTGGGCCGCGGGCGCGCAGGTGAGCCAGGAACCCAACTACCTGCTGTGGGCCGAGCAGGTCAACGCGGCCGGCGGCCTCGCGCTGAAGGGTGGCGCCAGGCGTCCGATCGAGCTGATCGGCTACGACGACCGCAGCGAGACCGAGACCTGCGTGCGCACCTTCGAGAAGCTCATGGGCAGCGACAAGGTCGACCTGGTGCTGCCGCCCTGGGGCTCGGGCGCCAACTTCGCGGTCGCGCCGCTGGCCAACCGCCTCGGCTATCCGCTGCTCGCGCCCACCGCGCTGTCGCGCAAGCTCATCGACATGCGGCTGCCGTACTTCTTCTCGCTGCTGCAGCAGCCCGACAAGATGATGGGCGCGCTGGTCGACCTGCTGGTGGCCCAGGGCGCGAAGACCGTGGCCATCGTCTACATGGACGACCTGTTCGGCCTCGAGAACTTCGCCGCGCTCAACAACGCGCTCAAGAAGACGCAGATCCAGGTGGTGGAGCGCAAGAGCTATCCGCTCGGCGTGAAGGACCTGGCGCCGGTGCTGCGCGGCATCAAGGACCTGAATCCCGACGCCTTCATCGGCATCACCTATCCGCCCGACACCATCCTCGCGAGCCGCCAGGCGCGCGAGGTGGGCTTCAATCCGAAGTTCTTCTATGCCTCGGTCGGCACCGCCTTCCAGCTGTACAGGAACGTGATGGCCGCCAACACCGAGGGCGTGATCGGCATGGGCTCGTGGAACGGCAAGACCAGCCCCGGCGCCAAAGCCTACTTCGACGCCCACACGAAGAAGTTCGGCAAGGAGCCCGACCGCTGGGCCAGCGGCCATGCCTGGGCCGGCCTCGAGATCCTGCAGCAGGCCGTGGCCAGCGTGGGGCTGGACCGCAAGGCGCTGCGCGAGCACATCGCGAAGACCGAGTTCAGGACCATCCTCGGGCCGATCCGCTTCGAGGGCAGCGAGAACGCCTCGGTGCCCGGCACCGTCGCGCAATGGCAGGGCGGCGAGTTCGAGGTCGTGTGGCCGAAGGACCGCGCCACCGCGCAGCTCGCGCCCAAGCCGGCCTGGAAGTAGCCGCATGTCCTTCGGAGGATGGGCCGAGCTGCTGGCCGGCGGATTGATCTCGGGCGGCATCTACGCGCTGGTGGCCATCGGCCTGAACCTGCAGTACGGGCTGATGCGCATCATGAACATCTCGCACGGCGAGTTCCTGATGCTCGGCGCCTTCCTGACCTGGTGGGCCCACACCGCGCTGGGCATCTCGCCGCTGCTGTTCGTTCCGGTGGCCTTTGCGCTGCTGATGGCGCTGGGCATGGCGGTGCACTGGTTGTGCTTTCGCCAGGTGGCGGCGCGCGCGCCCAGCGTCGAGGTGTTCGAGGCGCGCAGCCTGATGGTGGGCTTCGGCCTGATGTTCCTGGTGCAGAACACCGCGCTGCTGGTGTGGGGCGGCGACCTGCGCGGCTACGACTACCTGGCCGAGCCGGTGCAGCTCGGCGCGATGCGCTTCACGGCCAACAAGCTGGTGCTGTTCGGCGTCGCGCTCGCGCTGAGCCTGGTGCTGGTGGCGCTGCTCAAGCGCACCCTGCTGGGCAAGGCGGTGCGCGCGCTGATGCAGTCGCCCACCGGCGCGCAACTGGTCGGCATCAACACGAAGCGGCTGCATCCGCTGATGTTCGGCATCGGCCTGGGCCTCTCGGGCGTGGCCGGCGCGCTGCTGTCGATGACCTACGAGATCTCGCCCTCGATGGGCGAGCCCTACACCGTGACCGCGCTGATCGTCATCACGCTCGGCGGCTTCGGCAGCATCGCCGGCAGCCTGGTCGGCGGCCTGCTGCTCGGCGTGGTCGAGGCGCTGGGCATGTACTTCACCAGCCCCTCGCTCAAGATGCTGCTGTCGTACGCCGTGTTCATCGGCGTGCTGATCTGGCGGCCCAACGGATTGTTCTCGCGATGAGTTCCCTGTCCTCTTCTTCCGCGCGGCCTTGGCTGCTGCTCGGCGCGGCCGCCGCGCTCGCCGCCTGCGTGCCCTGGATCGCCAGCGAGTTCCTGAGCTCGGTGGCGCTGGGCTGCCTGATGTACATCGCGCTGGCCACGAGCTGGTCGCTGTTCTGCGGCGCCACGCGCTACCTGTCGCTCGCCACCTCGGCCTTCTTCGGCCTCGGCGCCTATGCCAGCGCCGTGCTGCTCGACGTGCTGCCCTGGCCGCTGGTGATCCTCGGCGGCGCGGCCATCGCGAGCGCGGTCGCGCTGCTGATGGGCGCGGCCGTGCTGCACCTGCGCGGCACCTACTTCGCGGTGCTGACCTTCGGCATGACCGAACTGATCCGGCATGCGCTGACCTTCGTCGAGAAGCAGGTCTCGGGCACGGTGGGCCGGGTGCTGACCGAGGTACCGTCCAACGAGACGGTCTACCTCACGGTGCTCGCGATCGCCGTGCTGGCGATCGCCACCGCGATGGCCGTGAAGCGCAGCCGCTTCGGCCTCGCGCTCGCGGGCATCGGCGCCGACGAGCAGCGCGCCCAGACCCTGGGCGTGGACACGCGGCGCGTGAAGATCGCCGGCTTCGCGCTCACCGCGGCCTTCGCGGGCGCGGTCGGCGCGGCGATGGCGGTGCGCTGGACCTACATCGAACCGGCCGCCGTCTTCAGCCCCTTCATCGGCTTCCAGACCGTGCTGATCGCGATGATCGGCGGCGCCGCCAGCATCGGCGGGCCGGTGCTCGCGGCCGTGGTGTTCAGCGTGCTGTCCGAGACCCTGCGGCTGCAGCTGCCCTACGGCTACATGATGGTGCTGGGGCTGCTGCTGATCCTGTGCGTGATGTACCTGCCCGAGGGGCTGGCATCGCTGTGGCGGCGCAAGGCGAAGGAGGCGCGCCATGTCTGAGGCCGCGCGACCCCTGCTGCTCGAGGCGTGCGAGGTCAGCGTGCGCTTCGGCGGCCTCACCGCCGTCGACGCGGTCAGCGTCGCGCTGCATGCCGGCGAGCTGGTCGGCATCATCGGCCCCAACGGCGCGGGCAAGACCACCTTCTTCAACGCCATCTCGGGCGTGGTGATGCCCACCGGCGGGCAGCTGCTGGTGGAGGGCGGCATCGACCTCACGCGCCGCGGCCCGCACCGCTTCGCCGCGCACGGCATCGCGCGCACCTTCCAGACGCCGCGCGTGATGGCCGGCATGAGCCTCGAAGACAACGTGCGCTTCGGCATGCAGTTCGCGGGCCGGCACCGCGCGCCGCTGCCGGGCCTCGCGAACGTGGGTGAGATCCTCGACATGCTGGGCCTGGGCGCGCTCGGCGGGCGCTTCGCGGCCGAGGTCACGCCCTCGCAGCAGCGGTTGCTCGAGATCGGCATGGCGCTCGGCACGCGGCCGCGCGTGCTGCTGCTCGACGAGGTCGCGGCCGGGCTCACCGAGGCCGAGGTCGAGGCCATGGCGCAACGCATTCGCCGGCTGCGCGACGCGCACGGCCTCACCGTGGTGTGGATCGAGCATGCGGTGACCACCCTGCTCAAGTACGTCGAGCGCGTGCTGGTGCTGCACCAGGGCCGCAAGATCGCCGACGGCACGCCCGCCGAGGTGGTGCGCAACGCGGAGGTGATCGAGGCCTACCTGGGCGACGAGATGGAGGCCACGTCATGAGCGCCGCATCGAACGACGGCAGCCGCCTCGCCGTGCGCGGCCTGCGCGCGGGCTACCACGGCTTCGAGGTGGTGCAGGGGCTCGACCTCGAGGCCGTGCCCGGCGTGACCGTGGTGCTGGGCCCCAACGGCGCCGGCAAGACCACGCTGCTGAAGGCGCTGGCCGGCCTCCTGCCGCGCCGCGGCGAGGCGCTGCTCGACGGCGTGGCGCTGCCCGCGGGCGACGCCACCGCCTGCGTGCGCCGCGGCATGGCGCTGGTGGCCGAGGGCCGCCAGCTGTTCGCGCAGATGACGGTGACCGAGAACCTCGAGCTCGGCGGCTGGCTGGTGCCGGCCGCGCTGCGCGCCGAGCGGCTGGCACGCGCCTTCGACGACTTCCCGCGGCTGCGCGAACGCGCGAAGCAGCTGGCCGGCACCATGAGCGGCGGCGAGCAGCAGATGGTGGCGGTGGCGCGCGCCATGATGAGCGGGCCGCGCCTCCTGATGCTCGACGAGCCCTCGCTGGGCCTCGCGCCGCGCATGGTCGACGAGCTGCTGGCCATCGTGCGCCGCATCGCCGACCAGGGCGTGACCGTGCTGATGGTCGAGCAGAACGTGCGCAAGGCACTGCAGGCCGCCGACCGCGGCTACGTGCTCGAGCGCGGCCGCATCGTGGCCGCGGGCGAGGCCCGCGCGCTGCTCGATTCCGACGCGGTGCGCCAGGCCTACCTCGGCGTCGCCTGAACCTTCTTTCTTCCAGCCAAGGACTTCCTCATGACCGACATCCTCATGCGCATCGGCGGCGAACGCCGTCCGGCCGAAGGCGGCGCCGTCTTCGAGCGCCGCAACCCGCTCGATGGCGCCGTCGCCACGCGCGCCCCCGCCGCCAGCGCACGCGATGCCGTCGCCGCGGTCGAGGCCGCGCAACGAGCGTTCGGCGCCTGGTCGCAGACCGGCCCCGGCGAGCGGCGCGCGCTGCTGCTGAAGGCCGCGCAGGCGATCGAGGCGCGCCACGACGACTTCGTGCGGGCGATGGCGCGCGAGACCGGCGCCTCGGCGCTGTGGGCCGGCTTCAACGTGCACCTCGCGGCCGGGCTGCTGACCGAGGCGGCCGCGCTCACCACCCAGATCGGCGGCGAGGTGATTCCCTCCGACGTGCCCGGCAGCCTCGCGATGGGCGTGCGCCAGGCGGCCGGCGTGGTGCTCGGCATCGCGCCGTGGAACGCGCCCGTGATCCTCGGCGTGCGCGCGCTCGCCACGCCGCTGGCCTGCGGCAACACGGTGGTGTTCAAGGGCTCGGAGCTGTGCCCGCAGACCCATGCGCTGATCGTCGATGCGCTGCACGACGCCGGCCTGCCGCCGGGCACGGTGAACTTCGTGACCAACGCGCCGGCCGACGCGGCCGAGGTGGTCGACGCGATCGTCGCGCACCCGGCGGTGCGGCGCGTCAACTTCACCGGCTCCACGCGCGTGGGCCGGCTGATCGCGCAGACCTGCGCGCGCCACCTCAAGCCCGCCGTGCTCGAGCTCGGCGGCAAGGCGCCCTTCGTGGTGCTCGACGATGCCGACATCGACGCCGCGGTCGATGCCGCCGTGTTCGGCGCCTTCGCCAACTCGGGCCAGATCTGCATGTCGACCGAGCGCATCGTGCTCGACGCGCGCATCGCCGACGAGTTCGTCGCCAGGTTCGCGGCGCGCGCGAAGAGCCTGCCGCTGGGCGACCCGCGCGAGGGCCCGGTGGTGCTGGGCTCGGTGGTCGACATGGCGACCGTGGAGCGCTGCAACGCGCTGATCGACGACGCGCTGGCCCAGGGCGCGGTGCTGGTCTGCGGCGGCCGGGCCGAAAACACGCTGATGCCGGCCACCGTGCTCGACCGCGTGACGCCCGCGATGCGCGTCTACGGCGAGGAGACCTTCGGTCCGCTCAAGGCCATCGTGCGCGTGGCCGATACCGAGGCCGCGATCGCCACCGCCAACGACAACGCCTTCGGCCTCTCGTCGGCCGTGTTCGGCCGCGACATCGCGCGCGCCTGGAACGTGGCGCGCCGCATCGAGGCCGGCATCTGCCACGTCAACGGGCCCACGGTGCACGACGAGGCGCAGATGCCCTTCGGCGGCGTGAAGGCCTCGGGCTACGGCCGCTTCGGCGGCAAGGCCGGCGTGGAGGCCTTCACCGAGCTGCGCTGGCTCACGGTGCAGACCACGCCGCGGCACTACCCGTTCTGAGCCACCGCACCGGCTTCAGCCGAAGGTGAAGACATAGGCCTGCGCGCCGGGGTCGAGGAACTCGATCTCGAACAGCCGCTCGCGCGCGCCCTGCTGCTGGCGCACCAGCTGGTAGAGCCGCTGCGCGTCGACCGTGCCCACGCCTTGCGCATCGGTGTCGAAGCCGTGGTCGGCCAGCGGCGGCTGACCGTCGATGCGCACGCGGAAACGCACTGGCTTGCCGTCGGCCGCGGGGCCGAGCACCAGGTGCAGGTCGCGCGCCTGGAAGCGGTAGGCGATGCGCCCGCCCGGGCGCGCGAGCACCGCGCGCTCGGCATCGACCGCCCAGTCGCCCGCCAGCGCCCACTGGTTGATGCGCAGCGCGGCCGGCGCCTGGTAGGCATGGGTGCGGCCCACGACCAGCCCGCCCGGCGAGGCGAAGCCCTCGGCGCGTTCCTGGCCGATGTAGGTCTCGCCCGAGCGCACGGGCTCGGTGCCGGGCGCGGCCTGCGTGCCCAGGCCCTGTGGCGCGACCAGCCCCGTGGCCACGCGCGACGGCCCGGCCTCGGCCAGCAGCTGCTGGATCACCTGCTCGGACTTCGCGTACTGGCCCTCGCCGAACAGGTGGTGGCGGATGCGCCCCTGCGCGTCGACGAAGTAGAAGGCCGGCCAGGCCTGGTTGCCGAAGGCGCGCCAGATCGCGTAGTCGCTGTCGACCGCGACCGGGAAGCCGATCCCGAGGTCCTTCACCGCGCGGCGCACGTTGGCCGGGCGCTTCTCGAACGCGAACTCGGGCGTGTGCACGCCCACCACCACGAGGCCGGCGTCCCTGTACTTCTCGGCCCAGGCGCGCAGGTAGGGCAGGGTGCGCAGGCAGTTGATGCAGGAGTAGGTCCAGAAGTCGACCAGCACCACCTTGCCGCGCAGCGCCTCGGGCGTGAGCGGCGGCGAGTTGATCCATTCGGTCGCGCCGGCCAGCGCGGGGAACGGGCCCTGGTCGCGCAGGGGGCGCGGCGTGAAGGCGGGGGCGGGTGCTTCGGCGCTGACCCGCATCAGGCCGCCCTGGTCCTCGCGCGCGGACTGCGGCACGGCTTGCGTCATGGCAGGCCTCGGCGGCCCGAGGCGGTCGAGCAGCGCCTGTTCGAGCGCGGTGGTGCCGCCGCCCGAGAGCCGGCTCAGCAGGCCGGTGTCCAGCCCGAGCGCGATCGCGCCCACGCCCGCGAGCACCGCGGCGCCGGCCGCGCGGCGCAACCATTCGCCGGTGCGCAGCGAGGCCTTCATGCGCGCGAACACCCGGTTGCCGAACAGCAGCGCGGCCGCCAGCGAGGTGCAGGCGCCGGCCGCGTAGGCCAAGAGCAGCAGCGAGGTGCCGGCGCTGGCGCCGTTGAGCGCGGCCCCGGTCAGGATCAGGCCCAGGATCGGCCCCGCGCAGGGTGCCCACAGCAGGCCCGTGCCCACGCCCAGCAGCAGCGGCGTGAACGCCGAGCCACCGGTGGGCGCGTCGGCCAGCCGCAAGCCGAGCGCCACCAGCGGCCGGCTCAGCCGGTCGGCCAGCGCGGGCAGCAGCAGCGTGAGGCCGAACAGCGCGAGCAGCGCGATCGCCGTGTAGCGCCCCCACTCGTTGAGCGCCACCACCCAGCCGCCGCCCACGGCCGCGAGGGTGGCGACGGCCGCGAAGGCCAGCGCCATGCCCGCGAGCATCGGCAGGCCGTGCGAGCGGAACGGGCGGTCGGCGCGCGCGAACACGAAGGGCAGCACCGGCAGGATGCAGGGGCTCAGGATGGTGAGCACCCCGCCGAGGTAGGCAACGATGAGAACGAGCATGGTGGCGCTCCTGGTTGGGTCGTGGATGAATCGCTGGGAAGGGGCGTGCGCATCCCGCGCGGCCTCGCGTCGCGGGGCCGCCGTCGGGTGTCGCCGTGGTGGGTTGTGTGCGCTCAGTCGCCCGGCGCGGGCCGCGTGCCCAACAGCAGGCTGGCCTCGAGCCCGCCCTCGGGCCGGTTGGCCAGCCGCAGCTGCGCGCCCATCGCGGTCGCGAGCTGCTGCGCGATCGCCAGGCCCAGGCCGGTGCCGCCGGTGTCGCGGTTGCGCGAGCTCTCGACGCGATAGAAGGGCTTGAGCACCGCGTCGAGCTCGTCGGCCGGGATGCCCGGGCCGTTGTCGACCACCGCGATGCGCAGCTGGCCGCCCGCGGCCTCGGGCTGCACGCGCACGCTGACCTCGGTGCCGAACTTGAGCGCGTTGTCGATCAGGTTGGCGAGGATGCGGCGCAGCGCGTTGGGCCGGGTCACGATCGGCGTGCCGGCGCGGCCCTCGAGCCGCACCGGTTGGCCCGCGTCCTCGTAGTCGGCGAGCATGCTCTGGACCAGCGCGTCGGCATCCACGCGCAGCGGCGGCTCGGTCGCGCCGTGCAGCGTGCGCGCATAGGTCACGCCCTCGCGCACCAGCGACTTCATCGCGTCGAGGTCCTGGCGGAACTTGTCGCGGTCGGGCGTGGCGTCCATCAGCTCGGTGCGCAGCCGCATGCGCGTGATCGGCGTCTGCAGGTCGTGCGAGATCGCGGCCAGGATCTCGACGCGCTCCGACATGTAGCCCGAGATGCGCTGCTGCATCGCATTGAAGGCGCGCGCGGCATGGGCCACCTCGCTCGGGCCGTGCTCGTCGAGCGGCCGGCCCTTGAGGTCGGGCCCGAGCTCGTCGGCCGCGCTCGCCAGCTGCGCCAGCGGCCGCGTGACCAGCCGCACCGCGGCCCAGGCGCACAGCGCCAGCACCAGCAGCTGGATCGCCATGCCCCACATCAGCCAGGGCGACATCGGCATGTCGACGCGGCGCGCATGCACGATCAGCGCCGAGCCGTCGTGCAGCCGCACCTGGATCTCCAGGCCGCCGACGGGGTTGCCCACCTCGCCGATCTTCACGATCTCGAACGGGCGCATGGCCTCCATGATGGCCTCGCCGAACTGGCGCAGCGAGGCCGAGGCCGGCGCGTTGCCACCGGCTTCGCCGCCGAGCGTGAAATGGTAGTTGCGCCGCTCCAGCCGCGCCAGCCAGTCCGTGCGCTCGCCGGCCGGCAGGCGGTCGAGCAGTGCCACCGAGCTCGCGATGTCGCGCTCGATGCCGATCATCATCAGCTCGCGCATCGCGAGGCCGCGCTCGTAGTTGATCGCGCCGAAGGTCAGGGCCTGCGCGATCGCGAGGCCGACCACGATGATCAGCGTGACGCGCGCGAACAGCGAGCGCGGGACCAGCCGACGCAGCCCGCGGCGAACGGGGGCGGCCTGGCTGGCGGCGGGGCTGGCGGGGGGGGACATGGACGCCTTTATAGACGGGTGGACGAAGGCGCCGGCATCGGCCGGCGC
>Ga0209902_100385_pt1 | contig 53049 bp, 46 predicted proteins | sample FECB27metaG_FD_188304 | JGI IMG/M metagenome (GOLD analysis project Ga0209902, IMG submission 188304) | Cyanobacterial communities from the Joint Genome Institute, California, USA - FECB-27 (SPAdes) (version 2) | ecosystem: Environmental > Aquatic > Thermal springs > Hot (42-90C) > Microbial mats...
CCCCCCCCCCCCTGCCGCTCTCGAGGGCTGAGCTTCGCTCAGCCCCATGACCCCATCGCCCCGTATGACGGGGCACTTCCCCATCTGAATGGGGAAGCGATTGACCGTTACTTCGGCTGAGTCGCCGGCACGCCCAGCGAGAGCATGAGCCGGTTGGCCCAGTTGAAGAACGAGGCCGCGCCGATCAGGTCGGCGATGGCGGCATCGTCGAGGCCGACGCCGCGCAGGCGCTCGACATGGTCCTTCCCGAAGGTCATGGGCAGCGCCGTCAGCGCCACCGAGGCCGCCACGATGGCTTCCCAACGTTCGTCGAGCTTCGCCTCGACGCCCTCGTCGAGCAGGCGCTGCACGTCGTCGACACGCTTCGAATAGGTGGCGGCGAAGCGGGCGTGGACGGAGGCGCAGTAGATACAGCCGTTGAGGCGCGACGTGGCCGCCGCCGCCAGTTCGCGCTCGGCGCGCGGCAGGCCGGCCTCGGGATTGTAGAAGATGTCCTTGTCGGTCCGTGTGCGTGCTTCCAGCACGTCGGGGTCGCGGGCCAGCAGCCGGAAGTAGGGCGACTTCACGCGTGCCGCATCGACCAGGCTCCTGATGTGATGCTCGGTCATGTCGGCTTCGGCCATCGGCTCCAGCCAGGGCAGCCAGTCGAGCATGTCGCGGGTGAAGACGACCGGCTCGGTGTGCGGCGGCGGCGTCAGGGTCTTGTCGGTCATAGCGTGCTCGCGAGGACGGTCAGGCCGGAAACGACCCGGATCTGATAGGACAGGAAGGAGACGAGCTGCGAGATCGTCACGATGTCGTTGGTCGACCAGCCGGCATCGAGCAGCGACTGCAGCGACGGCGCCGACGCATCGCGCGGATGGAACACCAGCATGTGCGTATGCTCGAAGGCGGCCGACAGGCGCTGGCCGAGCGCGGCGCGTCCGGCATCGCTCACCTTCCAGGTCGGGCCCGGCTCGTCCTCGACCGAGAGCGGACCCTTCGGGTAGCGGCCATAGGGACCTTTGGTTCTGGCGGCCGCGACTTCCGTTGCCACGGCCGTGCGCAGGTTTGCGGGCAGCTTGGCCGCGTAAAAGGCATCGGTCCTGGCTTCGCCGTGCAGGCCAGCGACGAAAGCCGCGATGGCGTGGCGCTCGTCGGCACTGACGCCCGCGAGATCCGCCGGCTCGAACAGCGACGTGTAGCTTGCCTGCGCATGCTTGCGCGCCTCGGTGCGCTGGGCACGGATCGCGTCCAGCCTGGAGCCCGGTGCAATTCCCACCAGGCTGTCGATCACGTCTGTCATGCGACTTGTCTCGTCCCCGCTTTGACTTCCGGCGCCCAGCCCAATGCGGGCGCCACTTTCTCGGCCAGCAATTCGATCGACCGCAGGATATAGGGGTGAGGCGGATCGATCGAGTGAACCTGCATGGTGAGGTCGGTGGCGCGTTCCAGGGTCGAATCGCCCTGCAGCGAGGCGATCACCTCGTCGGGTGTGCCGATATGCACGTCCATGGCCCGGATCAGATCGCCGACCAGGCTGCCCGACGTGAAGTTGCCGGTGGCCGCCAGCCGGTGACGCAGGCGCGACAGGCCGGTCTCGGCCAGCCGCATGGCCTCGTCGTGATCGTCGGCCACGAAGATGGTGCGGGACGCCAGGATGCGCGGTTCGACTCCCCGGGGCAGCGCCTCCAGATAGGCATCGAGCATCGGGTTCTGGATGTCTGCCAGCGAGGCTTGTGGCGCGTCGGGAGACCGTGGCTGGGTGCGCGACAGCATCAGCCCGTCGCCCGCCAGCCCGGCGCGGCGGGCGCCCGAGACGGTGAAGGTCGCCTGCCAGATGCGGTCGACCAGGGTGGGGCTCGACGGGTAGAGCCTGTCGCCGCCGGCCAGGGCGCCGCCCGACCAGGCGGTCTTCAGCGTGGCAAGGTTGTCGTCGAACAGGACGTGCCGCTGGTCGCTCTCGAGCCCGAAGGCGGTGAAGGCGGTGAGATTGCCGCCCGGGCCGACGCCGACTTCGAGGCGGCCGCCGCTCATCAGGTCGGTGACGACGGCATCCTCGGCCACGCGGATCGGCAGTTCCAGCGGCAGGGTGACGATACCGGTCCCGAGTCGGATGCGCGACGTATGGGCCGCGGCATGGGCCAGGAACACGAACGGGGCGGGGAGGCCGCCTTCGCCCTCGTGGAAATGATGCTGGGCGATCCAGGCCGAATCGAAGCCGTGCTTCTCGGCGTGCACGATCTGCTGCGTCGCCAGCCGATAGCGCTCGGCGGCATCCACCTGGTCGAGAAGGCGGGTGAAGAAACCGAGGCGCTTGATCGGAAACGTCGTCATGGGCTCAACCTTGAAGGAAGTTCGGGCGGCCCCGCAAGTACGGGCCCATCAAGGACCGGCAGGGTACGGCCGGGAATGGCGTCGATCAGCTCGCGGGTATAGGCGCTGTCGGGCCGGCCGAAGACCGTCTCGATCGGCCCGCCATCCACCTGCCGGCCCTTGTGCATCACCGAGACGGTATCGGAGATCTGCCGGACCACGGCGAGGTCGTGCGAAACGAACAGGTAGGTGAGGCCCAGCGTCTTCTGCAGCTCCTCGAGCAGGGACAGGATCTGCGCCTGCACGGTGACGTCGAGCGCGGAGACCGCCTCGTCAAGCACGAGTACGCGCGGATCGAGCACGAGGGCCCGGGCGATGGCGACGCGCTGACGCTGGCCTCCCGACAAAGCGCGCGGATGGCGTTCGAGGAAGTTTTCGGCAAGTCCGACGCGGGCCAGCATGTCGCGCACCTTGCGGGCACGGTCGGCGGCGGGAAGGGGCTCGAAGTTGAGCAGCGGCTCCTCGACGATGCGCGCGATGGTTTGGCGCGGATCGAGCGAGCCGTAGGGGTTCTGGTAGACGAGCTGGATGTGCTTGCGGAACTGCCGCAACGTCTCGCCCTTCAGGGTCGTGAGGTCGACGCCGTCGATCAGGATGCGGCCGGCCGTCGGCTTGATGAAGCCGACGATGCTGCGGATCGCCGTCGTCTTGCCCGAGCCCGATTCGCCCACGATGGCATGCGTGGTGCCGCGCCGGACCCTGAACGACACATTGTCGACCGCGCGGAACGTCTTGGTCTCGCCGCCGGTCACCGGGAAATCGTGCGTGAGGCCGGTGACCTCGATGGCGAAGTCCTTGCTCTCGGCCACGGCGCGCACCGGCCGCGGCTTGCCCAGCGACGGCGCGTCGGCCAGCAGGCGGCGCGTATAGGCGCTGCGCGGATTGGACAGCACGTCCTTTACCGGGCCCTGTTCCTGGATGCGGCCGTTCTGCAGCACCACCAGCCGGTCGGCACGGTCGGCGGCGACGCCGAGATCGTGAGTGACGAGAAGCACTGCCGTACCGCTCTCGCGGCGCAATTCGTCGATCAGGTCGAGGATGCGCCGCTGCACCGTGACGTCGAGCGCGCTGGTCGGCTCGTCGGCCACGATCAGCGCCGGCTTCAGCGCGACGGCAATGGCGATCAGCACGCGCTGCTTCATGCCGCCCGAGAGTTCGTGCGGATACTGTCTGGCGCGCATCTCGGCCGGGGTCAGGCCGACCCGCTCCAGCAGTTCGATGACGCGGGCCTGAATCGCCTTGCGATCGCCGCGTCTGTGGATCTGCATCACCTCGGCGAGCTGCGCGCCGATTGTGCGCACCGGGTTGAGTGAGCTGCCGGGATCCTGCGGGATCAGGCTGACGACGGCGCCGCGAATGGAATCCAGCCGCTTCTGCGACCAGTTCGTGATGTCGGTGCCGTTGAGGCGGATGGTGCCGCTCTCGACGCGGCCGTTACCGGCCAGCAGGCCGAGCGTGGCCTGTGCCGTCGTGGTCTTGCCCGAACCGGATTCGCCGACCAGCGCCACGACTTCGCCGGGCGCGACGCTGAAGGAGACGCCGTGCACGACGCGCTGCTCGCGGTCGCCGGTCTTGTAGGCGATGGCGAGATCGTCGACCTGGAGGATCGGTGTGGTGGTCATGGTGCGGTCCTGCCCAGCGCCTTGCTGATGCGGTCGGCCGACAGCACGACCAGCACCACGACGAGGCCGGGCGCGGCGGTCAGCCACCAGGCGCGCGAGAGATAGTTGCGTCCCTCGGCGATCAGCAGGCCCCATTCCGGCGTCGGCGGCGGCGCGCCATAGCCCAGGAAGCCCAGGGTCGAGATGGCGAGGATGGCCGAGCCGAACTGAAGGGCCGCCAGCGCGATCACCGAGGTCAGCGAGTTGGGCAGGATGTGGCGGTAGAGCACCGCCCAGAAGGTGCCACCGCTGCCGAAGGCCGCCTCGACATACTCGCTGCGCCGGACCCGCACGACTTCCGAGCGCGCCAGGCGGGCGAAGCGGGCCACCGAGACGGCGCCGACCGCGATGGCCACGTTGATGGTGCCGAAGCCCAGCAGGACGATGATGCTGAGCGAAAGCAGGAGCGAGGGAACGGCGAGCATCGAATCCATCAGGCGCATGATTAGCGCGTCGATCCAGCCGCCGCGCGCGCCGGCGATCAGGCCGAGCAGCGTGCCGAAGAGAAGGCCGACCGTGACGGCCACGAAGGCGCCGGACAGCGAATGGCGAGCGCCATAGACGATGCGGGCATAGACGTCGCGACCCAGACCGTCGGTGCCCAGCACATGCTCGGCGCTGGGCGGGCGGAGCTGTTCGCCCGGCACGCCTTCGGTGCCGCTGTAGCCGGTGAAAAGCGACGGCAGCGCGGCCCACAGGAGCACGATCAGGACGACCGTCCAGGCGAGAGCCAAGGTGACGGGCACGCGCTTCAGGCGGGCGGTCCAGCCGGCGGAGAGGTCGGCTTCCGTGCTGCCGCTTGCGGTTTCCGCGGTCATGACAGCGCTCCCGCCTTGGTGCCGAGCCGGGGATCGAGCACCGGATAGAGCAGGTCGACGATCAGGTTGATGGTGACGAAGGCCAGCGCCGAGATCACGACGATGGCCTGGAGAACCGCCGTGTCGTGATTGCCGACCGCCTGATAGGTAAGACCGCCCAGGCCGCTCAGGCCGAACACCGCTTCGGTGACGACGGCGCCGGCCAGCAGCTCGCCGAACAGGACGCCCGCGATGGTCAGGGTCGGCATGATGGCGTTGCGCGCTACATGCTTCCAGAGCACCCAGTTGCGCGACGCGCCCTTGGCGCGCGCGACCGCCACGAAGGGCTGCGCCAGCGTCTGGTCGATGTTGCGCATCAGGATCTGCGCCAACGGCGCCGAAATGGGAATGGCCAGCGTCAGCACCGGCAGGACCAGCCGCTCGACCGGACCGGGGCTGATCACGGATACCAGGCCGAGCTGGAACGAGAAGATCTGGATCAGCATGATGCCCAGCCAGAACACCGGGACGGAGATAAACAGAGAGGGCAGGGACTGCAGGCCGGCCCGCAGCCATTCCATGCCCACCATGTTCGAGATCGTGGCGAGGATGACGGTCAGGATCAGGGCTGCGACGAAGGCGAGCGAGGCGAGCAGCAGGGTGGGCGGCAGATTGATCGCGAGCTGCTGGCTCACCGGCACGCCAGCCTGGATCGAGATGCCGAAGTTGCCGGTGAGGAAGTTGCCGACGGTCGTGAGGTAGCGCTCCCACAGCGGCCGGTCCGCGCCGTAGGAGGCGCGGATTTCGGCAATCTGGTCAGCCGTGAGGCCCATGTCGGGACTCATGAACTTGATCATGATCGCGTCGCCCGGCAGCACCTGCAGCAGCAGGAACGCCGCCGTGAAGGTGAGCGCCAGGACGGCCAGCGCCTGTCCGACCCGGCCAAGGAGATAGCGTGCCATGATCCGCCCCGCGCCTACTTCGGCGCGATCCAGGTCGTGTAGAAGCTCGGCCGGCCCACCGCCTCGAAGGTGAAGTCCTTCACCCTGGGCGAGGCGGCGAAGGCCTGCGGCTCCTCGAAGATCGGGATCGTGTAGGCCTGGTCGATGACGTAGGCCTGGACCTCGCCGACCAGCGCGATGCGCTTCACCGGATCGGTGGCCGCCGCGATCTCCTCCAGCAGCCCGTTCAGCTTCTCGTCGACGAAGCTCTGGACCTTGTTGCTGACGCCGCCCTTCTGCATCAGCACGTTGCGCGTCGTGGGATAATACTGGCTGCGGATCACGTCGGGATCGGCGCGGCCGACCATGGCGGGCGCGACCGGCGTCTTGGCCGGGTCGAGATTGTCGGCGACGCGGCTGCCGGCATCGCCCGCCAGCACGTTCAGCTTCACGCCGACCTTGGCCCATTGCTGGGCGACGAGCTGCAGCGTCTCCTTGTTCTGCGGCTGTGGCGGCGACTCGTAGGCCTGGAGGATCAACTCCTTGCCGTCCTTCTGGCGCAGGCCCTTCGGGCCGACCGTCCAGCCAGCCTCGTCGAGCAGCTTCGCCGCCAGCGCCGGGTCGTAGGCGAGCTTGGCAGACTGGTCGACATAGCCCTGCGCGGTCGAGGCGATGATCGACTTGGCCTGCGGATAGTTGGCGGAGAACAGCGTCGCCACGATCTCCTTGGCGTTGGTCGCATGCAGCAGCGCCTTGCGGACGCGGATGTCGGAAACCAGGGGATTGTCGGGCCGGAACACGACGGTGTTGTTCACGCCGCGCGTCGAAGCGGCATAGACGATGTAGCCCTTCGACTGGACCTGCTTCTCGTCATAGGCCTGGACCTGCCGGATGACGTTGGCCTGCCCGGCCAGAAGCGCGCCGATGCGCACGCTGTCCTCGGGGGTCACGACGTACTTGATGCCGTCGAGGTTGGCGCGGCCCTGGTGGGCGAGCTTCGTCGGACCCCATTTGTAGTCCTTGCGGGCCTCCATCACGAGCTCGCGGCCCAGCACCTCGCTCTTCACCACGAACGGGCCGGAGCCGATGATCTTGGTGGCATCGCCCAGCGCGTCGAACGGCAGTGCCAGCGTCTTCAGCGACACGAGGCCGGAGCCGATCACCGAGGTGCCCTGCAGGAAGCCGACCGACGGCTTGGTGAAGAAGAACTTCACGGTCAGCGGGTCGATGACCTCGCTGCCTTTGTAGTTGGTGATGACCTCGGAGACCGGCTGCTTCAGCTCCTTGTTGCCAAGCCCGTAGGTGTCGAAGTTCTTGGCGACGGCCGCGGCATCGAGCGGCGAGCCGTCGGAGAAGGTGACACCCGGCCGGATCTTGAACGTGTATTCGGTGGCGTCGGCGTTGACCGTCCAGCTCTCGGCGATCCACGGCTCGATCTCGAGCGTCTTCGGGTTCTGGTAGGTGAGCTTGTCGGTGATCTGGTTGAGCACGCCGCCATTGGGATAGAAGCCACCGGCGGGCGGGTAGAGGTTCGTGTGGGCCTGCTGCTCCAGATAGATCAGCGTCCCGCCCTTGGTGACGGGCGCCTGCGCCGCAGCGCTGCCGGCCAGGATCGCGACGGACACGAGCGACGCCACCGTGCGCGTCAAAAACCGTCGATAGTTTGCGTGAATCACAAGAACCCCCTTCGCCTTTAGAGGCACAGGAGGAGCCATGCAGTATCTGGGCCGAGTCTCGCCGTGCGGACCGGATATATGGTCGCGTGGTTCCCGCGATTACACAGAGCAGATTGTCAAATTAGACCGGCCGAGGGAGCAGGCCTTGCTGCCGGCTCCCTCGGGAAAAGGAAAAATTATCCTCCGAGCAGCGCGGCCGACGGCGCCAGTTCCTTGCGCTCGACCTTCTTCACGATCTCGGTGAGCCTGGCGTGGGTCGGCGCCTTCACGCCGATGAAGTTGCCGCGTTCGGCGATGTAGCCGTTCATGAATTCGATCTCGGTGCGACGGCCCTTGATGATGTCCTGTGCCATCGAGGGGCGCTGGATGTCGGCGCGCGGGTTGGGGTTGGTGTTGGAGCCCGGCCGCAGGATCGCCTCGACCTCGTCGAGCGCGGCCTTGTCGTCCTCGGAGGCGCGGGCCAGCAGTTCGGGCTCGAACTTGCCGATCTTCTCGATGTGGTAGCCCAGCGCCTGGCCGACGCGCACCGCCTCGCCGCCCAGCTTGATCGAGAAGCGGCGCACCGCGTCGTTGCGGTCGCAGTCGATGCCGGTCATGCCGGTGGCGGCCGAGACGCCGTTCTTCATGCCATTCTGGCAGAGCTTGGACCAGCGCTCGCCCCACAGGTTGGTCGTGGTCTTGGCGCTGTCGATCATGCCGACCATCTCGCGCAGTTCCTCGACCCGCTTGGTGATGCGGCCATGGACCTCGCCGACGCGGAACACCGTGTGCTTGTCGCCGCCCTTGGAGACGGTGCGACGGATCTTGCCGGCCTCGTACATGTCGACCGAGATCAGCGAGGCGACCATGCCGACGGTCTTGCCCCAACCGACGATGCCCGCGATGCGCTCCTCGTTCAGGCAGTTCTGCAGCGACACGATATAGCCGTCCGGCGCCAGATACTGCTTGATCAGCGCGGTCGCCCATTCGGTGTCGTAGGACTTCATCGAGACGAAGGCGATGTCGATCGGCTTTTGGCGCGACAGGTCCTGCATCTCGGTGAGATGCATGGTCTTGGCCTTGGTGACCGTGAACTTCTCTTCCGGCGTGACGCCGTCGAGTTCGAGGCCGCGCTTGCGGATGATCTCGATGTTCTCCGGCCAGAAGTCGATCAGCGTGACGTCGTGGCCCGCATGCGCGAGGTATCCGCCGACATAGCCGCCCAGGGCGCCGGTGCCGACGACTGCAATTCTCTTGCCCATCCTGATCTCCCTTGAAGCTGTTCGTTAAGGCGCGACGCGCGGTTCCTTGCGCGCGCGGTCGAGATAGCGTTCGGCGTCCTCGGCCAGCAGCAGCCGCTCGGCCATCAGTTCCGTGACCACGGCCTGAACCTTGGCGACATAGTCGGCGCCGTCCCTGTAGCGCTCGGCGATCGAGGGGCGGGGATCACCCGAGGCTTCACGGGCCGCCTTGTCGACGGGGAGCGGCAGGCAGCTCCCGTCGCGGTCGGCGATCTCGCCTTTCGGATAAGGCGGCTTGTATTCGTTCCAGCCGGTGTAGGTGGCCAGCGGTACGGCGATGTCGGGCAGGCGGATGCCCGCGACTTCGTTGCCGTCGGCGTCGACCTTGCTGACCAGCGTGCGATAGACCTTGTCGCCCGCGACGGGCTTCACCCAGTCGCCCGGCGGCGACACGGTGTTGGTGGTGCGCACGATCGCCGCGCCCGGCACTGCGGGAAAGCCGGTCTTGTCCGGCTCGGCCAGCGTACCGGCGGCGAGCGTCGGCACTCGGCTGGGCGGCGGCGCCTTGCCGGAAACAACCCATTCGTCGAGTGCGACCAGCAGGGCGCGGATGGCGGGCATCGGATTGTGCGGGTTGCGCGGATTGAGGTTGGGGCCGGGATCGGTCGTCGCGCCGGCCCGGCCGCCATGCTGCGTGCCGGCGACCATGTAGACGCGCGAATTCTCCGGCAGGGCGATGTCCCTGGTGCCGAGCGGATCGGTGTGCAGCAGGGAGGCGCCCTTCTGCCAGTACTCGGTCGAAGTGTTGGTTTCGATCAGCAGCGGGTCGCTGCCGTCGCCCCTGAACAGTGAACCGGTCTTGCCCGTCAGCGGATCGCTCTGCGTCGCCGTCGAGAAGGGAAACTCATTCTCGGGGAAGCCGTGATCCTCATGCTGGGTATTGGTGCGCGCCGGCTGGGCAAACGGCGTGTTGAAGAACACGCGACCGACCCCTGCGATGTGGCTGTGGATGCCGTCGAACACGAGGCGGCCCTGTTCGTCGCGATTGAAGCCTTCGGAGATGTGATTGCGCAGGTAACGCCCGGCCTGCGAGAAACCGATTGCCAGCGCGTGCGTCATGGGACGACCGGTGGCCTTCACCGCGTCGGGCGAATGGCGCAGCCAGCTCACCACGTCGCGCGTGGCCGCGAAGCCCAGGCCCTGGACCTTCGGGTTCTTCGCTTCGTAGTGAAATTCGTAGAGGAAGCCCGGCTGGGCCTTGGTCCCGTCGCGCAGCTTGATCGAGCGGGCATCGACGAAGGACCATTGGTTCAGCGGCAGTTCGCGGGGCTCGTCGTCGGCGCGTTCTCGTACGGTAAGGCGGGCGCGGGGCTGTTCGAGCGTGGCGGCCTCGTGCGACAGCTTGAAGGCTTCGAGGACGCCGATCCGCGTGCCCGAGACCCATTCCTCGCGAACCGTCTGCACGATCGGCTGGCCGTTGTTCGTCGCGACCGGCGCGGTGAGCGCGAGGCCCATGTTGGCGCGCGGTGCATCCGGGTCCCAGCCCGACCAGACGATGGTGTAGCCGAGGCGCAGCGGGAAGGCGTTGCCGAGATCGGCCAGGGTCTTCGGGTCGTTCACGCCCTGCAGGCCGTCGGCGATGTTGCCGAACAGCATCTTACGGCCGCGATTGTTCACTTCGTAGAGGATCCGCCCGTTGCCGCGCGCGGGATCCTTGGGCCGCAGGATGAAGACGCTGGTCGCGTACTCGACCTTGCCGGCGGCATTGCGCGGCGCCTTGTCGATCAGGGCGATACCCCGATTGCCGGGCGCCGCCGGATCGACCTCGCCCCTGGCGACGGCGATGACGCGCTCGTAGGCGCCAGCCTCGCCGAACGGCACGCCGTCGGCGAGGGGCTCGACCTTCTCGATCTCAAACGAAACGAGCACGGGAGGACGATGCGTTGGGGTCAAACATCCAAAGCTCGGTCGTCTCGACCGGAGCCGAGCGCAGCGAGGCGGAGCGGAGAGACCTTCTCTCCTCCGTTTGGCAGTTTTTTGTCGAGAGAAGGTCTCTCCGCTCCGCGCTCCGCGCTCCGGTCGAGACGACGGTATCCTTCAAGGTTCACCCCCCCCCCCTTATGCCCTGGCTTCCGCCTGGACCTCTTCCGCCGGGAAGTTCAGTTCCACGCCGACGCCGTCGGGATCGTAGAGGAAGATCTGAGCCGCGCCGGTCCGCGGCACGATCTGCTCGCGGAACGTCACGTTCTTCGACTGCAGGCGCTTGCGCACGCCGGGCAGGTCGCTGGCGGCGAAGGCGATATGGTCGAAGCGGCCGGTGTCCTCGAACTTCTTCTCGGTGCCGCGCACGACGATGCCTTCACGCGGCTTGCGCTCGCCCAGCAGATGCACGGTGGCCACGCCGCCGGAATAGAGCCAGTAGCCCGGGAAGCCGAGCGGCGGACGGTCGCCGTTCTCGAGGCCGAGCACGTCGCAATAGAAGTCCTTGGTGGCTTCGAGGTTCGACGGTTCGATCGTGTAGTGCTGCAAGGGGCCCAGCGGCATGGTCGGTCTCCGTAGTTTGATCAGACGAACGTGAGGTCGGCGTCGGCGCCCATCATCCAGGCGCCGACGGTCTCGAAATGGGAAAGCCGGCCCTGCAGCTGCTGGGTCACGGTGTGGACGTCGCGGAAGCGGCGCTCCAGCGGGTGGTTCTCGAAGATCGCCGTGGCACCGGCCGCATTGTAGGCGAAGTCGACGGCGTCCTTGGCCTTGTGGATGGCATTGGTCGCGGCCATGCGGATGGTGATGCGCTGTTCGACGGTGATCGTGTTGCCTGCGGAGAGATCCTTCCAGATGCCGGCCATCGACTGCAGCAGGAAGGCGCGCGCCGAGCGGAGATTGACCTCGGCCTGGGCGAGATTGGACTGCACCACCGCATTGTCGCGGATGGGGCTCTTGAGGCCGCGCGGCACCTTGTTGCGGGCGACGTCGAGGAAGCAGTCGAGCGCGCCGCGGGCGATGCCGCAGGCCACGCCCGCGAAGCCCACCTGGTAGCAGGTGCCGGCGCCCATCCGGTAGAGCGGGCCGCTCTCGCGGCATTCGAGCTCGAATTCGCGCGTGATCGAATGGTCGGCGCGGACGAAGAAGTCGGTGAGGGCGAACTGGTCGCTGGCCGTGCCGCGCAGGCCGACCGTGTTCCAGATGTCCGTCCACTGAACGTCGCCGGTGCGCACCAGCATCGTGCGCTCCTGCTGGCGGCCGTTCGCGTCGAGGCGCGGCGAGCCGTCGGCCTGGAAGATCGGGCAATGGGCGCCGAGCCACGTCGCGTGACGACCGCCCGAGGCAAAGGCCCAGACGCCCGTCACCTTGTATCCGCCCTCGCATTCCACGGCCTTGACCCTCGGCCCGGGACCCCAGGCCAGCACGGCGCGCGGATCGTCGCCGAAGATCGATCGCGCGACCGGCAGGTCGAGATAGGCGGCCGACATGGCGCAGCCGCCGGCCTGGCTCAGGCACCAGGCGGTCGAGGCGTCGCTGCGGGCGATCGTCTCGATCACGTGGAAGAACGTGACGGGATCGGTCTCGATCCCCTCCGAGGAGCGCGGCAGCAGCAGGCGGAACAGCCGCGCCTCATGGAGCTTGTCGAGCAGCGTCGGCGGCAGCCGGCGCGTCTCCTCGATCTCGTTCGACGCGGCCTCGACGGCCGGCCGGACGGCCTCGGCACGTGCGATCACGGCGGGGTCGCCGGCGAGATCGGCGGCAGACAGGATCAACGTATCCATGATCGACCTCTTCGAACGAATGTGCCTGTCAGGCGGTCGCCGGTTCCCGGTCGATCCGTGCCCTTGGTTTCCAGCCCGAACAAATAATAGACCACCCCGGCCGTCAGGAACCAGCAGCCGGATCGTTGCGGGGGCGATCCAGTTTGCCCTTCGAAATCCGCCGCTGCATGGCAGCCCTCGCGTTTGGTAAGGAGAAGGGAACGAGGGGAGATTCATCATGCACTGGACCGATCGCCGGAAGCGTTTCCGGGCGCTGCTCGCGGGCGACCGCTGTATTCATCCGGGCTCCGTGTTCGATCCGATTTCGGCACGGATCGCCGAGGATCTGGGCTTCGAGATCGGCATGTTCGCCGGTTCGGTCGCCTCCATGACCGTGCTGGGAGCCCCCGACCTGATCGTCCTCACCTTGAGTGAGTTCGCGGGCCAGGCCTATCGCATCAATCGGGCCGGCAACCTGCCGCTCATGGTCGACGCCGACCACGGCTACGGCAACGCCCTGAACGCCCGCCGCACGGTCGAGGAACTGGAAACCGCGGGTGTCAGCGGCCTCAGCCTCGAGGATACCGACCTGCCGACGCCGCATGGCACCACGGCGCCGCGGCTGATCTCGATCGAGGAAGGCGTCGGAAAGATGAAGGCGGCGCTGGGCGGCCGGCAGGATCCGGACCTTTGCATCGCCGGCCGCACCAGCGCCGTGATGATCACCAGCCTCGACGACGCGATCGCGCGCGGCAAGGCCTACGAGGCGGTGGGCGTCGACGCGCTGTTCTTCGTCGGCGTTCGCACCCGTGCCGAGCTCGACGCGATCTCGGAGGCGACCACGCTGCCGATCATCCTGGGTGGCGTGTCGGGCGACCTGACGGATCTCGCCTATCTCAGCGCCCGCCGCGTCCGCATTGCGCTGCAGGGCCACCAGCCCTTCGCGGCGGCGGTGAAGGCGACCTACGAGACCCTGAAGGCGCTGCGCGAAGGCACGCAGCCGTCGAAACTGCAGGGTGTTGCCAGCCCCGACCTGATGAAGAAGGTCACGCGCGACGCCGACTACGCGCGCTGGACGAAGGATTTTTTGGGCGGCTGATTGTCGAAGGACTCCGTCGTCTCGACCGTAGCGCGCAGCGCGGAGTGGAGAGACCTTCTCTCCACCAAATGCCGGCAAATCGTAGAGAGAAGGTCTCTCCGCTCCGCACCTTCGGTGCTCCGGTCGAGACGACGGGGCTAATAGGTAGAAACCTCAACCGGTCGGCACCAAGGTCACGGCGACTCCGTAGGAATGGGAGTCGCCGCCCAGGATGACGCCGCGCAGCGGGCTCACGTCGGAGAAGTCGCGGCCCCAGGCCACGGCGACATGGTCCTCGTGCGCGATCAGGTCATTGGTCGGGTCGAGATGGACCCAGCCGGCTGCCTCGCCGCACCACACGGCGACCCAGGCATGGCTCGCGTCGGCGCCACGCAGGGCGATCTCCTCCCGCGAATGGATCGTGCGGATGTAGCCGGACACGTAGCCCGCCGCGAGCCCGTGCGCCCGAAGCGCCGCGATCTGGACATGCGCGAAGTCCTGGCAGACGCCGGCCTTGCCGGCGAAGACGTCGCCCAGCGGCGTCGAGATGTCGGTGGCGCCGGGGTGGTACTCGAAATCCGCCTTGATGCGCGAGGTCAGTTCGCGCGCCGCCTCGAGGATCGGGCGCCCGGCGGTGAACGACTGGGCGCCATAGTCTCGCAGCGCTTCGACGCTCGGCACCAGGGGCGAATCGTGGATGAACTCGCTCGCTTCCACCGGCACGGGAAAGCCGTCTCCGAACAGAGCGGTCCGGATTTCCTCCCAGGCTGGAGTCGAAGCGGCGGGCGGCGGTTCCGGGAAGCTCACATCGACTTCGGCCCGAACCTCGATGTCGAAGCGCGTGTGGGGCTTGTCGATCCGGTAGATGTCGATGAGGTTGCCGAAATGGTCGACATGCTGCACGGCAAGCGCCGGCAGCGGGTTCGTCAGGATGCCGATGGCGTTGACTTTCTGGCCGGGAAAGTCGCGGGCGCGCAGGTGAGCGATATGGTGTGCCGAGTCGACCGTGCTGGCGTAGGTGTAGGTCGTGCGGTGCGAGAGCAGGTAGTGCACGGCAGTCCTCCGCTCAACTGCCCGAGGAACCGACGGCCTGCGCCGCCGGCACGTGGGAGAAATAGGCGCGCGTGATGGCCTCGGACAGCCGGTCGAGGTGTTGCTCGGTGTCGGAGGTGACGTCGCGCAGCATGGCGAGCGCCAGCCCTTCGTGGCGCCACGCCTGCTCGTCGCCGCCGAACTGCCGCACGACCGCTTCGAGGTCGACCTCCAGTGAGTCGGGCGGCGCGGCGACGGTGACGCCCGAGGCGCGCGCCAGATAGTCGAGATGGCCCTTGATGGCGCGAAGCTGGAACACCAGCCCGCGTGGGTTGGCATCGTCGAGGATCACCAGGTCGAGAACGGGCGCGGGCTGGAGCTGGCCGAGATAGCGCGTCCGATAGGTGATCGTGCTGTCGCACAGTTCGAGCGCGAGACGCATGGAGGCGTCCCAGTCGATCGGCGAGAGGGTGAAGGGGCCAAGCGCGGAGGTGAGGACGTGAAGCGCCCGTTCGAGCCGTCGGCCGAGGTCGAGGAAGCGCCATCCCGTGCCGCGCGTCATGTTCTCCTGCGCGAGACCCGACAGCGTGGCGACGAACCGCACGATCTCGTCGAGCGCGGCAAGCAGGGGATCGAGATTGCCGCGTGCCGCCAGCAGGCGCTTGCGAACCTCGATCATCTCGGGCCCGGCGGCGACCGTCATGTCGACCGAGAACCGGTCCCGCATGGTGGCGGTCAGGCGCTGGATGCCGTCGAGCACGGTGGCGAGGCCGCGATCGTCGGCGGCCACGGCCGCCAGCCCCTGCTGGAACAGCGCACTCTCAGGCGGGGCGAGGGCGGATGAGTGATCCATCAGGTTGCTCTGGTCGAGCAGACGGCCGAGCAGCCTGAGTTCGACCGCGTCGCGCGGGCCGACGGCGCCTTGCGCGACCCGCGCCGCCGCCGTACGCAACATGCGCGCATCGTTGTCGAGCCGCTCGATGTAGCGGCCGAGCCAGAAGAGATTGTCGGCGACGCGGCTCTGCAGGTCCGCACTGCTGCGCTCGACGGCGAGCTGATGGAAGCGTCGCGTCGGCGGAAGCTGGACGTCGGCGGCATCCTCGGCAAGGACCCAGACATCCTTCAGCGTGCCATGCAGGCGGGACAGGGAGCGCAACGCCGTGTCGCCGTCGGGCTCCCGCGCCAGGCCGCCCGGCAGCACATGATAGGTATCGTGATCGGCCACGACGAAGGCGCGCAGCACCACGGCCGCCGGCACGAGAGACGCGCCGTCCCATCTGGGCGTGAGCGAAGGCGTCATGGGGTATTGCGCGACGAACTGGCCGGGCTGCGCGCGGATGCGCTCGACCAGCGCCTTGCGCTCCGCGGCCTCCAGCATGCCCACGACGATGGGCTCGCGATCCTGGCCGAGGCAGGGACGCACGATCATGAGATCGAGGTTGGCCAGCGCGAAGCTCAGGGCTGTCGGCTCGCCCAGCCACCACACATCGAGCGACGGCAGTTCCAGCTTCTCGCCCAGTAGCCGTTCGCTCAGCCGCTCCAGGAACGGCATCATGGCAGGCGTTTCGACGACGCCCGAGCCCAGCGCATTGGCGAGCGCGATCTTGCCGCTGCGCGTGGCCTCCACTAGGCCGGTGACGCCCAGTGCCGAATCGGCACGCATTTCCAGCGGATCGGCGAAGGCGCTATCGAGGCGGCGCAGCAGCACGTGGACGGGGCGCAGGCCGGCCAGCGTCTTGATCGAGACCTGGCCATCGCGCGCGACGATATCGCCGCCCTCGACCAGAGGGACGCCCAGGACGCGCGAGAGATAGACGTGTTCGAAGTAGGTCGCCGACAGGGATCCCGGCGTCAGCACCGCCATGTTGGGCTGCGTCACGGCGGCCGGTGCGAGCGAACGCAGCGATTCGTGCCAGCGGTCGACGAAGGGCCGCAGATGGCGGACCGGGATGGAGCGAAAGGCTTCCGGCAGGCTGCGTGCCAGGACGCGGCGCATCTCGAGCGCGTAGCCCGCACCCGCGGGAAGCTCGGTGTGATCGGCAAGCACGTGCCAGCGCCCGTCGCCCAGGCGCACGAGATCGACGGCGTAGTGGCCGAGATACTGCTGCGGCGCCACGCCGTCGGTGACCCGTGCCGGACGGTGAAAGTGCCGGTTGGCATGCACCAGCATCGGCGGCAGCAGATGCTCCTTCATCAGCTTCTGCGGCCCGTAGATGTCGGCCAGCACCTTGTCGAGCAGTCGCGCGCGCTGGATCAGGCCGGATTCGATCTGCGCCCATTCGTCGGGCGCGATGACGAGCGGCAGCGGATCGAACGTCCAGCGCGCCGAGCCGCGATCGTCCAGCAGGTTGACCGTGGCGCCGGACTCTTCGAGCTGGCGGCGCGCGCTCTCGACGCGCTCGCCCAACCCGCCGGGCAGCGAGCGGATGACGCTCAGAATGCCTTGCCAGTGGTAGCGGATCGACTTCTGGCCGGTGACCAGTTCATCGTATGCGCTTGCCGGCGAGGAGGAGAGGCCGCGCAACGATTCCATGGGCCCAAAGGAAATGTAAAATGGCGGTTGTTGGACTGCCTGTGAGGCGGGCGGACTATAGGGCCTATGCCCGCCGCAGGTCGAGCGTCAGCGGATGCTCCGGATTGGCCAGCGGCTGCGGTTCCGGCGACGTTCCGCCAGTATGTCCGATGGCGAAGAAGCGGGCACGGCGGCGCGCTTCGGCCTCGTTGGCGTTCACCGGCACGCGGTCGTAGTTGCGGCCGCCTGGATGAGCGACGTGATAGGTGCAGCCGCCGATCGAACGGCCGCTCCAGGTATCGTGGATGTCGAAGGTGAGCGGCGCATGGACGCCGATGGTCGGGTGCAGCGAGTTGGCCGCCTGCCAGGCGCGATAGCGTACCCCGGCGACATATTCGCCGGCCGTGCCGGTGGCGCGCAATGGCAGCTTCCAGCCGTTGCAGGCGATGACGTGCCGCTGGTCGTTCAGGCCCGCGACCTTGACCTGCAGCCGCTCGACGGTTGAGTCGACATAGCGCACCGTGCCGCCGCCGCCGGGTTCCTCGCCCAGCACGTGCCACGGCTCCAGCGCATGCCGCAGCTCGAGTTCGAGACCACGCTGCGCCACTTCGCCGAGCCGCGGGAAGCGGAACTCGAAATGCGGCGCGAACCACTCCGGCGCGAAGGCGTAACCCGCCTCGCCGAGATCGGAGAGGACATCGTTGAAGTCCTGCCACACGAAATGCGGCAGCATGAAATCGTCGTGCAGGCGCGTGCCCCAGCGGCTGAGCGGCCGCTCGTAGGGCCGGTCCCAGAACTTGGCGACGAGGCCACGCAACAGCGCCTGCTGCGCCACGCTCATGCGCCAGTGCGGCGGCATCTCGAAGGCGCGCAACTCCAGCAGGCCACGGCGGCCGGCCGCGGCGTCGGGCGTGAACAGCTTGTCGATGCAGAACTCGGTACGGTGCGCATTGCCGGTCGCATCGACCAGCAGATTGCGGAACACGCGGTCGACCAGCCACGGCGGCGTCTGGCGACCGGGCGCGATCTGCTTGAAGGCGATCTCCAGCTCGTGCAGCGCATCGTTGCGCGCCTCGTCGACCCTCGGATGCTGGCTGGTCGGGCCGATGAACAGGCCCGAGAAGAGATACGACAGCGAGGGATGGTTGAGCCAGTAGCCCAGCAGGCTTTTCAGCAGGTCGGGCCGGCGCAGCATCGGCGAGTCTGCCGCGGTCGGTCCGCCCAGTACGAAATGATTGCCGCCGCCGGTGCCGGTATGGCGCCCGTCGATCATGAACTTCTGCGCGCCGAGCCGTGTCGTGCGCGCTTCCTCGTAGACGATCTCCGTGCGCTCGACGAGATCGGTCCAGTTGGCCGAGGGATGGATGTTCACCTCGATCACGCCGGGATCGGGCGTAACGCTGAAATTGAGAACCCGTGGATCGTTGGGCGGCGTATAGCCTTCGAGGAAGATCGGCTGGCCGAGTTCCTCGGCCGTGTCCTCGAGCGCCGTCACGAGGTCGAGATAGTCCTCCATCCGCTCGGTCGGCGGCATGAAGACGTGGAGATGGCCGTCGCGCGGCTCGAAGGCCATCGCGGTGCGGACGATCCCGGCGGCCGAGGCGCCGATGGCGGGACCCAGCCCCTGGTCCGGCGCCAGCGCCCGCCGCCATGCTTCGCGGCGTGCCTCGGCATCGCCGGGCGCTTCCGCAAGGCCCGGCTCCTGGCGGCGCAGGACCGGCGCGCGCCGGAAGGCTTCGAGCGGCGGCAGGTCGGGATGCGGCGCCATCGGATCGGGCTGGACGATGATGTCGGTATCGCCGGGCGCCGCCCAGGGCAGCGAGTCGAGCGGCAAGCGGTAGCCGATCGCGGAGTCTCCGGGGATCAGGTAGCACTTCTCCGAGCGCAGGAACCACGGTCCGCTCTTCCAGCGCGGCGCATGGCCGTTTCCGTTGCCGCGCCCATTGGCATCGCGGATGACCGGCAGCACATAGCCGACCGAGCTTTCGAGGCCCTTCTCGAAGACACGTGCAAGGCGCTCGCGCTCCAGCGGATCCTTCACCTTGGCTTCGTCGACCAGGACGTTGCTGGGCAGCCGCCGTTCACGCCAGAGATAGTACCAAGTGTCTTCGTAGGCGGGGAAAAGGTAGTCCGGATCGAGCTGCAGCCGTTGCGCGAAGGCGAGCGCAAAACGGTGCGCGGCCTCGACGGTGGCGCCGGCCGGCTTGGACTCCAGCGCATAGAGTTGCGGGTTGCGCCAGATCGGCTCGCCGTCCTTGCGCCAGTAGCAGCCGAGCGCCCAACGCGGCAGTTGTTCGCCGGGATACCATTTGCCCTGGCCGAAATGCAGCAGAGGCCCCGTCGCAAAGCGTTGGGCGAGCTTGCGGAACAATACGCCCGCCAGCCGCCGCTTCTCGGGGCCCAGCGCCAGCGTGTTCCATTCCGGCCCGTCCATGTCGTCGACCGACACGAAGGTCGGCTCGCCACCCATGGTGAGGCGCACGTCGTGCTTGCCGATGTCGCGCTCGATCGCCTCGCCGACCTTGAGCAGGGTGGCCCACTGTTCCTCGGTATAGGGCTTGGTGGTGCGCGGGGTCTCGCGCACGCGCGACACGGTCATGGAATGCTCGAACTCGACCTCGGCCTTCTCGATCGCGCCCTCGATCGGCGCCGCGCTGGACGGCTCGGGCGTGCAGGCGAGCGGAATATGGCCTTCGCCGGTCAGCAGTCCGGACGTCGGGTCGAGGCCGATCCAGCCGGCGCCCGGCAGGTAGACTTCGCACCAGGCATGGAGGTCGGTGAAATCGTGTGTGGGGCCTTCGGGACCTTCCAGCGGCTTCTCGTCGGCGACGAGCTGGATCAGGTAGCCCGACGCGAAGCGGGCGGCGAAACCCAGGTGGCGCAGGATCATGACCAGCAGCCAGCCGGTGTCGCGGCACGAGCCCTTGGCGCGGGCAAGTGTCTCCTCGCAGCTCTGCACACCCGGCTCCAGGCGCACGATGTAGCCGATGTCCTGCTGCAGGCGGGCGTTCAGGCCGACCACGAAGTCGATGGTGCGCTGCTTCTTGCGGTCGACCTTGCCGAGCCAGGCCGACAGTCTCGGCCCCAGCGGTTCCAGCTTGCGGAACGGCGCAATCTCCTCGGCCAGCGAGGCGTCGTAGGCAAAAGGCCAGGTCTCGGCCGAGGGCTCCAGGAAGAAGTCGAACGGGTTGATGACCGACATGTCGGCCACCAGGTCGACCGTGACCTCGAACCGGTCGGTCTTCTCGGGAAACACCAGCCGCGCGAGGTGATTGCCCTGCGGATCCTGCTGCCAGTTGATGAAATGCTGGGCCGGCGTGATCTTCAGCGAATAGGACAGGACCGGCGTCCGGCTGTGCGGCGCCGGCCGCAGGCGCACGATCTGCGGGCCCAACTCGATGGGACGGTCGTACCGGTAGGTCGTCCTATGATGCAGCGCGACGTGGATGCTCATGACGGCCTGGCTGTTTCGCTCCGAGACAGACTAAGCAAGTGACATGCCACTAAGCAAGGAAGTGGCGCTATGCTCCGGCCACGATCTTTTCCGGCATGGCTTGGCGGGGGTGTTCATGACCAGCTATTTCGATCTCACCGGCAAGGTGGCCCTGATCACCGGCGGCAGCCGGGGGCTGGGTTACCAGATGGCGAAGGCCTTCGCCGCGCATGGTGCCGATCTCTTCATCACAAGCCGCAAGCTCGAGACCTGCGACAAGGTCGCCGCCGAGATCCGCGCGATGGGCCGCAAGGCCGCGACCCATGCCTGCAACGTCGCCAACTGGCAGGAACTCGACGGCCTGGTCGATGCCGCCTACGCCGCCTTCGGCAAGGTCGATATCCTGGTGAACAATGCCGGCTCCTCGCCGCTCGCACCCTCGTCGCTCGAAACGTCCGAACAGCTCTTCGACCGTATCGTGGCGCTGAACTTCAAGGCACCGTTCCGGCTGATGTCGCTGGTCGGCAGCCGCATGGCGGCGGGCGAGGGCGGTTCGATCATCAACATATCCAGCGCCGGCGCGCTCCGCCCGCGGCCCCAGATCGCCCCCTATGCCGGCGCCAAGTCGGCGCTCAATGCGCTCACCGAGGCCTTCGCCTTCGAATACGCGCCCAAGGTGCGGGTGAACACCATCTCGCCCGGCCGCTTCCTCACCGATGTCTCCAAGGCCTGGCCGGAAGAGCACAAGGCCAACCCGACGGCGGCGCTGAAGCGCAGCGGCCAGCCGGAAGAAATCGTGACCGCCGCGCTCTATCTTGCGTCCGGCAGGTCGAGCTTCACCACCGGATCGCTGGTCCGGGTCGACGGAGGAATAGCCTGATGAAGATGAAAGCCGGCGTTCTCACCACCTGCGGTGCGCCCCGCCCCTTCGCGAAGTCCAAGCCCATTGCCGTGGTCGAGGTCGATCTCGATCCGCCGGGCGAGGGAGAAGTCCTGGTCAAGGTCGGCGGCGGTGGCCTCTGCCACTCCGACCTGTCGCTGATCAACGGCGACCGGCCGCGCCCGGTGCCGATCGTGCTGGGCCACGAAGGCTCCGGCGAAATCGTCGAGGTGGGCGCGGGCGTGCACGACGTGAAGGTCGGCGACCATGTCTGCTTCACCTTCAACGTGAGCTGCGGCCGCTGCCGGCGCTGCCTCGAAGGTCGCCCCTATATCTGCGAGCGCTCGATCACCCCACGCGCCGCGGGCCAGCTCCTGTCCGGCCATCATCGCCTGCACATGGACGGCAAGCCGGTGAACCATCATTCCGGCGTCTCCTGCTACGCCGAGTATGCCGTGGTCGACCGCGGCTCGATCGTGGTGATCGACCGCAGCCTGCCGCTCGACGTGGCAGCGCTGTTCGGCTGTGCCGTCGTGACCGGCGTGGGCGCCGTCGTGAATACCGCGCAGATCCAGCCCGGCAGCAGTGTCGCGGTGGTGGGCCTGGGTGGCGTCGGACTCTCGGGCCTGATGGGCGCGGTGCTGGCCGGTGCCGGTAGCATCATCGCCATCGACATTTCCGACGAGAAGCTCGGTCTTGCCCGTCAGCTCGGCGCCACCCATACGGTCAATGCCAAGGATGCCGACCACATCACGCAGGTGCGCGATCTCACAAACGGCGGCGTCGACTATGCCTTCGACTTCGCCGGCACGATCAAGGCGATGGAGACGGCTTATCTCTCGACGCGCTGGGGTGGCACGACGATCACGGCCGGCTTGTCGCCGATCAGCGCTGACTTTGCGTTCAAGCAGAGCGGTCTGGTCAGCGAGGAGAAGACCATCAAGGGCAGCTACATGGGCTCCTGTGTCCCTGTCCGCGACATCCCGCGTTTCATCGCGCTCTATCAACAAGGCAAGCTGCCGGTCGACCGCATGGTCAGCCAGCGCGTCGGCTTCGACGAACTGAACGAAGGCTTCGACCGCCTGCAGGACGTCGCCACCGTGCGCCAAGTGCTGGTGCCGCACGGTTAGGCGACAGCCACAGTTGCCCTGTGTACCAGAGAGTGGTACACAGGGATATGTTGCGGCCGTCTGAATGATTCTGAGCTTTCGGGACGATTGGCTGAGGGTGTATTTTGTCGATGATGTGAGGTCACGGCATATACCGTCCGATCTGGATAGCCGTTTGTTCCGGAAACTCCAGATGATCGACGATGCGATGAACGATCAGGACTTGAGGATACCGCCGAGCAATCACTTCGAAAAGCTGCGCGGCAATCTTGCCGGCTTTCACTCGATTCGCGTCAACAAGCAGTGGCGCCTGGTTTTCCGGTGGGAGGCGCAGCGAGGCGAAGCGGCCGAGGTCTACCTCGACAATCATAGCTACAGGTGAGCGAGCAAGCGATGCTGACGACAAAGCGCAAGCCGGCCTCGGTGGGTGAGATCCTCGTCGAGGAGTTCATGCAACCCTTGGCGCTTACGCAGGGAGTGCTGGCTGAGGCGATGGGTGTCCAGCGCAAGCACGTCAATGAGTTGTGCAACGGCCGCCGTCGCGTGACGGCGTCGACGGCCCTTATCCTGGCTCGTGTATTCGGGAATACCGCGGACTTCTGGCTAAACGTGCAGCGTCGTACCGACCTTTGGGAGGTCTTGCATAGCCCGGAAGAGCGCGGTCGGATCAGCCGTGCCAAGCCCCTCAGGATTGCCGCTTAGGCTCCATTACGACTGCACGCCACAATCGGTCATAATGCACGGTGTATGGAGCCGCCTCTTCGATGTCCCTGACCATTGCCGTCGAAACGCCGCTGCAGGACGAGGTCCGCGCGCTGATTGCGGAACTGAATGCCGTGCTGCTCGAGCTGACGCCACCCGAGCACTGCCATCACCTGACCGTCGAGCAGATGGCCGATGCCGACACCACCGTCTTCATCGCCCGCGATGGCGGCGCGGCCGTCGGCTGCGGGGCGCTGAAGCGGCATGCCGGCGGGGTCGGCGAGGTGAAGCGCATGTACACGCGGCCCAGTCATCGCGGGCGCAAGATCGGCGAGCAGATCGTGTCGCGCATCGAGGCGATGGCGCGTTCGGAAGGATTGAAGCGGCTGGTGCTGGAGACCGGCGACCGACATCACGCCGCCTGGAAGGTCTACGAGAATGCGGGCTTCGCGCGTTGCGGGCCGGTACTCGACTATGCCGACGTGAAGTGGTCGGTCTTCTACGACAAGTCGCTCGCGGGCTGATCGCGCTTCAGGCGGCCGGATCGTAGACCTTGTCGAGATCGGCCTCGTCGTAGGCGTACTCGGTCGAGCAGAACTCGCACTTCACCGCGACGCGACCCGTCTTGTCGCGCAGATCGCCGAGCTCCTCGCGCCGGATCGACAGCAGCACGCGGTCGATCCGCTCGCGGCTGCAGCGGCAGCGCGCGGCGAAGGGGCGACGCTCGAAGACGCGCGGCCGATCCTCGTGGAACAGGCGGTGCAGCAGGGTCGTGCCGGGCAGCGCCGGATCGAGCATTTCCTTCTCGGTGGCCGAGGCCATAAAGATCACCGCCTTGCGCCAGTCGTCCTCGCGCTGCTCAGTATCGACGTCGAGGCGCCCGGCATCGAACTCGGGCATCTGCTGCACCATCAGCGACGCGGCATGCCAGCGATGACCGTCCGCGGTATCGCTGCGGCGGGCGGTGATCTTGATGCCGGTGGGAAGCTGCTCGGACTGGCGGAAATAGGTATGCGCGCAATCGGCCAGCGTCGCGCCTTCCAGCGGCACGACGCCCTGATAGCGCTCGGTGTGCTGGCCCTGGTCGACGGTGAAGGTGAGGCGGCCCTGGCCGAACAGCTTCGGCACGTAGCCGTCGGGCGCATCCTCCTTGCCGCTGCCCAGCGCGATGGCGAGCTTCCACGAATCGAACTGCGCGTAGCCGCGCAGCGCGCCGTCGCTGGTGAGATCGGTGACCAGCAGCTTGATCGGCCCGTCGCCGCTGATCTGCAGGGTGAAGATCCCGTCGTACTTCAGCGACGTGGCGAGCGTGGCGCACAGCACCATCGATTCGGCCAGCGGCCGCGCCACGGCCAGCGGATAGCCGTGACGCTCGATCACCTCGTCGAGGGCGGGTCCCAGCCTCACCAGCCGGCCGCGCACGCCGAGCGCGTCCAGCTGGAAGGGAAGGACACGGTCCCAGTCATCGGAAGGAAGTCCCCCCGACGTGGAACTCACGAAAGGCACCAGGCCAGGATGCTCTTCTGCGCGTGCAGGCGGTTCTCGGCCTCGTCGAACACGACCGACTGCGGGCCGTCGATCACCTCGGCGGTCACCTCTTCGCCGCGGTGCGCGGGGAGGCAGTGCATGAAGATCGCGTCCTTCTTGGCCTGGCTCATCAGGTGCTTGTCGACCTGATAGGAGCGCAGCAGGTTGTGGCGTCGCGCGGCGCTCGGGCTGTCGGGATCCTCGTCGCCCATCGACACCCAGGTGTCGGTGACGACGCAATCGGCGTCCTTCACCAGCTTCTCGGGGTCGTGGCCGATCGAGATGCGACCCTTCGACTTCTCGGCCCACTGGACCACGTCGGCCGGCGGCGTCAGTTCGGTCGGGCAGGCGATGCGCAGCTCGAAGTCGAACTGCACCGCCGCATGGATCCACGACGTCGCCATGTTGTTGCCGTCGCCCGACCAGACCACCGACTTGCCCCGGATCGGGCCGCGATGTTCCTCGTAGGTCATGACGTCGGCCATCAGCTGACAGGGATGCGTCTTGTCGGTGAGGCCGTTGATCACCGGCACGGTCGCGTACTTCGCCATCTCGAGGAGTTTGTCCTCGACGGTGGTGCGCATCATGATGATGTCGACGTAGCGGCTGAGCACGCGCGCGGTGTCGGCGATGGTCTCGCCGCGGCCGAGCTGCGTGTCGGAGCGGCCCAGCATGATCGTCTGGCCGCCGAGCTCGCGCATGCCGACCTCGAACGACACGCGGGTGCGTGTCGAGGGCTTCTCGAAGATCATGGCGAGGGTCTTGCCGGTGAGCGGCTTGTCGTGCCCCCCGTTCGACCGTGCCTGCTTCATCGCCTTGCCGTGATCCAGGATCTGGCGAAGCGTCTTGGGATCGACCTGGTCGAGGTCGAGGAAGTGCCTGGGCGTGGTCATGGCGGCCTACTCGGCGGCCTTGGACGCAGCCTCGAACGACTCCGCCGCCTGACCGAGGATGGCGATACCCTCGTCGAGCGCGGCCTTGTCGGCGATCAGGGCCGGGAAGACGCGGACCACGTTCTCGCCCGCCGGCGGGACCAGAAGGCCCAGCGACTGCAGCTTGTTCACCATGTCGCCCACGGGGACCGACGGGGCGCACTGAAGGCCCTGCAGGAAGCCCATGCCGCGCTGCTCGACGAACACCGTGGGGTGCTTCTTGCAGAGTTCCTCGAGCTTGCCCTTCAGGTACTCGCCACGCTCGCGCACGCCGTCGATGAAGCCCTTCTCGAGCAGGACGTCGAGCACCGCGTTGGCCACGCCGGTGGCCAGCGGATTGCCGCCATAGGTCGAGCCGTGCGTGCCGGGGACCATGCCGACCGCCGCCTTCTCGGTCGCCATGAAGGCACCGATCGGGAAGCCGCCGCCCATGCCCTTGGCGATCGCCGCGACATCGGGCTTCACGCCCGACCAGTCGTAGCCCCACATCTTGCCGGTCCGGCCGAAGCCCGTGTGGATCTCGTCGTAGAACAGCAGCAGGCCGAACTCGTCGCAGATCGCGCGCAGGTCCTTGAGGAACTGCGGGGTAGTGGCGCGGATGCCGCCTTCGCCCTGGATCGGCTCCACCAAGATGCCGGCGGTCTCGTCGTCCACCATGTCGCGCACGACGTTGGTGTTGTTCAGCGGCGCATGGCGATAGCCGGGGGCCGGCGGGCCGAAGCCTTCGAGATACTTCTCGTTGCCGGTCGCGGCGAGGGCGTTCAGCAGGCGGCCATGGAACGCCGCCTGGAAGGCGATGATCTTGTACCGCTGGGGCTGGCCGTTCATGTACTGATACTTGCGGATCAGCTTGATGCCGCCCTCGATGGCTTCCGCGCCGGAATTGCAGAAGAACATCGTGTCGGCGAATGAATTCTCGACCAGCCGCTTGGCCAGCTTCTCGCCATTGCCGACCCGGAACAGGTTCGACGTGTGCCAGAGCTTCGAGCCCTGCTCGGTGAGCGCCTTGACGAGATGCGGATGGCAATGGCCCAGCGCGTTCACGGCGATGCCGGAGGTAAAGTCCAAGTAACGTCGGCCGTCCACCGCGTAGAGATAGTTTCCCTCTCCGCGTTCGAACACGACGTCCTTGCGACCGTACGTCGGCATAACAGCCGTAATCACAGCGAGCCTCCTCCAAAAACCAAAAACCCCCGCCGTTGCGACGTTTCCGGAATGGAAATGCCGGCTTTTAGCGAGGGCCGGGCACTATCTTACCGGGGTTCGGGTGTGTCAACTTGGGGCGGGCGGCCCGGAAGCACACACCTTGAGGGGTTTTTACCCCTCTGCTACGAAACCCGCCTTCCGATGAAGTTGCTGCCCACCCGCAATTCCACGCTCGCCTTGCACCGCGCCGGCTTCGCCTCCGTGCCCGCGATGCTCGACTACGCGGCGAAGGGCGAGACCGGGGTGACCTTTTATAATGCCAAGGGCGAGCAGGTTTCGGCCTTGGCGTGGTGCGAAATCCGCGACCGGGCGCACGTCGCCGCGCGCAAACTGATTGGCGCGGGGTTCGCGCGGGGCGAGCGCATGCTGATCACGGCCGATACCTGGCCGGGGTTCTTCGAGGCCTTCTTCGGCGCGCAGTATGCCGGGCTGCTGCCCGTGCCCGTCTCCATTCCGGTCGGAATCGGCGGCAAGGACGCCTATCTCGACCAGCTTCGCCGTCAGTTCGCCGCGTCCGGGGCTGTCGCCGCGCTCGGCCTCGACGATCTGGCGGGCTATCTCGCGGATGCCGCCGACGAGTTCCCGGCGGTGCGCCTCCATGGCGGGATGGACGTGCTCCACGCGCTGCCGGAAAAGCCGGTCGACCTGCGGCCGCTCGGCGCCGACGACCTCTGCTACATCCAGTTCTCCTCGGGCAGCACCCGCCATCCGCACGGCGTGCAGATCACCCAGCGGGCGCTGATGGCCAATCTCGCCGGCATGGTCGGGCCGGCCGGCCTCGGCGTCGTCGAAGGCGACCGCGCGGTGAGCTGGCTGCCGCTCTATCACGACATGGGCCTGATCGGCTTCCTGATGGCGCCGCTCTCGACCCAGATCTCCATCGACTATCTGACGCCACGCGACTTCGCGCGCCGGCCGATGCAGTGGTTGAACCTGATCTCGCGCAACCGCGGCACGATCTCGTACAGCCCCAGCTTCGGCTACGATCTCGCGGTCCGCCGCGGTGCGGCCCAGGTGCCGCCCGACCTCGACCTCCGCAGCTGGCGGCACGCCGGCATCGGCGGCGACATGGTGCGCGCCGACGTGCTGGAGCGCTTCGCCGCGACCTTCGAGCCGTTCGGCTTCAATCGCAGGGCGTTCATCCCGAGCTACGGCATGGCCGAGGTCTGTCTCGCCATCACCTTCTGTCCGCACGATACGGGCGTGCGCACCGACACTGTCGAGCGCACGGCGCTGGCCGAGGCGCAGCGCGCGGTGCCGGCTGCCGATCCGGCCGACGATCACAAGGCGCGCCGGTTCGTGATCTGCGGCCGCGTCCTGCCGGGCCACAGGCTCGAAGTGCGCGACCCCGAGGGCAGCGTGCTGCCCGACCGCGCGGTGGGCCGAATCTTCGTGTCCGGACCCAGCATCATGCCGGGTTATTTCGCCGAACCCGAAGCCAGCCGCGAGGTTCTGTCCGACGGTTGGCTCGATACCGGCGACCTCGGCTACATGCTGGACGGCGAGATCGTCGTCACCGGCCGCGCCAAGGACCTGATCATCGTCAACGGCCGCAACGTCTGGCCGCAGGACATCGAATGGGCGATCGAGGCCCGGCGCGTGGTGAAGAACGGCGACGCGGCGGCCTTCTCGATCGATACCGGCGAGGGCGAGCGTGTGGTGGTGGCCGTGCTGGCGCGCGTTTCCGGCGACGAGGCGCGGAGCGACCTGGCGCGCGACGTGGCGGGCGCGGTACGCGAGGCGATCGCGGTCGACTGCGACGTGGCATTGGTGCCACCGACCATGGGCCTGCCGACCACCTCGTCCGGCAAGCTGTCGCGCGCCCGGACCAAGGCCAACTACCTCGCCGGGCTCTATGCGCCGAAGCCTGCGGCGGCCTGACCTCCTGCGATGAGCAAGCTGGTCGCCGTCACCGGGGCCACCGGCTTCGTCGGACCTCACTTGGTCACCGCCCTCGCGCGTCGCGGCTGGCGGCTGCGGATCCTGGTCCGCCGCTGGACCCCGCTGCCGTCGCTGGCCGGCGTCGATGCCGACCTCATTCTGGGCGACCTCTCCTCCGAGTCGGCGCTCCGCGAGCTCGTTCAGGGGGCGGACGCGGTGGTTCATGCCGCCGGATTGATCAAGGCCAGGCGCGAGGCAGATTTTCTGCCGGTGAACCGCGACAGTGCCGCGCTGCTGTCGGCGCTCGCACCCGACGCCCATATGGTCCTGCTCTCGTCCCTGGCCGCGCGCGAGCCACAGCTTTCTGCCTACGGCGCGAGCAAGCGCGCGGGGGAGGCAGTCGTTGCCACCCGCAGCGGCCCCTGGGCCATCGTCCGGGCCCCCGCGGTCTATGGGCCGGGCGACCGGGAGACCCTCGCCTATTTCCGAGCAGTGAAGTCGGGTTTTGCGCCTCAACCCCGGCTCCCGTCGGCCCGCCTGTCGCTGATCCATGTCGCCGACCTTGCCGAGGCGCTGGCCCTGACCGTGGAGCGGCCACCTCCCGGCGGCACCTACGAGGTCGACGATGGCCGAGCCTATACCTACGCCGACATGGCAGCGGCGGCCGGCGAAGCGCTGGGCCGCCGGCCCTGGCGGGTTTCCGTGCCGCGGGGGGGCATGGCCTGTATCGCGGGCTGGAACGAGCTGCGGCAGACGCTGGGGGCCGGGACCCAGATCCTGACCCGGGGGAAGGTGAACGAGATCTTCCACCCGGACTGGTCGGTCCGCGACCGGGGGCTGGCTGCAGCGATCGGCCTCCAGCCCCGTTATGACCTGACGTCCGGCTTCCGTGACACGATCTTGTGGTATCGCGCGAAGCACTGGCTATAGGACGTGTGAAACACGGCGTAACAATTTGTCATTTCACTAGGAATCGGTGTTTCTGGCACAAGGTGGCCGCCCACCCCCGGGCCTTGGAGAGCGTTTTGCGCACTGCCCATCAAATGATCGTCGAAACCGACGGCATGACCGACACTCTCGAACGCGCCCGCATCAGCGGCCAGTCGCGGGGTGAAGTCATTCGCGAAATCTGTCGTCACCTCGCGCCGTTCCAGACCGGCGAGCGCCCGATCACGGGCGACACGGTGATCGCCAAGGACCTGACCATCGACTCGCTCGCCATCATGGACATGGTGATGGAGCTCGAGGATCATTTCGACATCTCGATTCCCATGAACGTCGTGGCCGAGATCCATACCGTCGACCAGCTCGCCGACACCATCCAGAAGCTCTGCGCCCGGCGTTAGCCATGGGCCTGTTCGATCGCTTTGAGGGCCTCCTCGAGGCCTATCGCGACGTTCGGACGACAGGATACGATCCCTTCCAGATCCGCATGGAGCGGGTCCTGTCGCCGACCGAAGCGATCATCAACGGTCGCAAGACGTTGCTGGTCGGCACCAACAACTATTTCGGCCTGACCTTCGATCCGAGCTGCATGGAAGCGGCCATCGAGGCGATTCGCGCCGAGGGCACCGGCACGACCGGCTCGCGCATCGCCAACGGCAGCTACACCGAGCACGTGGCGCTCGAGCAGGAGATCGCCGAGTTCTACGGCAAGAAGCACTGCATGGTCTTCACGACCGGCTATCAGGCCAATCTCGGTCTGATCTCGACCCTGGCGGGCGAGGGCGACCAGCTTCTGATCGACGCCGACAGCCACGCCTCGATCTATGACGCCTGCAAGATGACGCAGGCCGAGGTCGTGCGCTTCAAGCACAACGATCCGTCGAGCCTGGAGGCGCGCCTGCGCCGGCTGGGCGACCGTCCCGGCAACCGGGTGGTCGTTCTGGAAGGCATCTATTCGATGCTGGGCGACAGCGCGCCGCTGCGCGAGTTCATCGACGTCTGCAAGAAGTACAAGGCCTACGTGATCGTCGACGAGGCCCATTCGCTGGGCGCGTTGGGCGACAATGGCCGCGGCCTCTGTGAATCGACCGGCGTGATCGACGACTGCCATTTCATCGTCGGCACCTTCTCCAAGACGCTGGGTGCCATCGGCGGCTACTGCGTCTCGGACGATCCGGACTTCGACATCCTGCGCGTGACGGTGCGCTCCTACATGTTCACGGCGTCCCTGCCGCCGTCGATCGTGGCCTCGGTGCGCCAGGCGCTGAAAGTCGTGAGGGCCAAGCCCGAGCTGCGCACGCAGCTCTGGTCGAACGTGGCGACGCTCTACGAAGGCCTCGCCGCCAAGGGCTTCAAGCTCGGTCCCGAGCATGGGCCGGTGGTCGGCGTCCACTTGCCGGACCGCATGATCGCCATCGGCTTCTGGCGTGCCATGCTCGATGCCGGCATCTACGTGAACGTCGCCGTGCCGCCCGCGACGCCCAACGGCGTCTCGCTGCTGCGCTGCTCGGTCTGCGCGGTCCACACCAAGGAACAGCTCGAGCACATGGTCGAGGTGATGACCGGCATCGCCCGCCAGTTCGGCGTTCTCGAAGACCGCACGCTCCGCGTGGTCGGTGGCGCCCACTAGGGCGCACCCGCCATGTTCACCCTCGCGCACCTGTCCGATCCGCATCTGCCGATGCCGCAGGCGCGCGTCCTCGATCTCCTCGGCAAGCGCGCCACCGGCTACTACAACTGGTGGCGCAATCGCGTTCAGCTCCATCGCCCCGAGGCGCTGGCCGGCATCGTGGCCGACATCAAGGCGCAGAAGCCCGATCACATCGCCCTGACCGGCGACCTCGTGAACATCTCGCTGCCTGACGAATTCGCCCGCGCCTCCACGTGGCTCGAAGGGCTCGGTACGCCCGAACAGGTCACGGTCATTCCCGGCAACCACGACGTCTATGTCGCGACGCTGTGGCGCGAGGGGCTGGGCCACTGGGGCGCCTACATGGCGGGCGACGGCCAGCCGCCGGCCGCCGACTTCAAGGTCTTCCCGACCCTGCGCCGGCGCGGTCCGGTCGCGCTGGTGGGGCTGAACAGCGGCCTGCCGAAGCCGCCGTTGCTGGCGACCGGTACGCTGGGCGAGGCGCAGATCGCCGCCGCCGAGACGCTGCTGGCCGAACTCGGACGCGAGGGGCTTTGCCGCGTGGTGATGATCCATCATCCGCCGCTCACCACCGAATCGCGCTTCAAGCGACTGACCGACGCCGCCGCGTTCCAGGCGATGATCCGCCGTGTCGGCTGCGAGATCGTGCTGCACGGACACAATCACCGCAGCGAGGTCGCTCGCATCGCGGGACCGAAGGGCGCGGTGCCGGTGGTCGGCGTCACGTCCGCGTCGGCGGCGGCCGGCAGCAAGTACGGCCGTGCGCGCTATCACCTGATCGGCATCGAGCGCGAGGCCGCGGGTTGGCGCATCGCCGTCGACATCCGTGCCCTCAAGGCCGATGCCACGGGCTGCGAGCCCGACGGCAGGCTCGTGTTCAACAGCGGCTCGCCGGCCGCCCTGGCAGCGTGAGACGCCCATGGCTTCGTTCGACGTCATCGTCAGTCCGGTCGATTCGAAGGCCGACCTGAAGGCCTTCATCACGCTGCCCAAGCGTCTCTACGCCGGCCACAAGGGCTATGTCGCGCCGCTCGACCTCGAGCGGATGGAAGCCTTCACGCCGGGCAAGAACCCGCTGTTCGAGCATGTCGAGGTGCGCTTCTTCCTCGCGCGGCGCGCCGGCAAGGTGGTGGGCCGCATCTCCGCGCAGATCGATCGCGCCCATCTGGAGCGTTACAACGACAGCACCGGCAATTTCGGCTGCCTCGCCGCGGAGGACGATCCCGCGATCTTCGCCGCGCTGTTCGCGGCGGCCGAAGCGTGGTTGCGCGACAAGGGCATGGTGCGGGCGACCGGCCCGTTCAGCCTCTCGGTCAACGAAGAGGTCGGCCTGCTGGTCCACGGCTTCGACAGTCGACCCGTCCTCATGGTGCCTTACGATCCGCCCTATGCCGGACCGAGGGTCGAAGCCTGCGGCTATGCGAAGGCCAAGGACGTCTTCTCCTACGACTACGACGTCCAGAACGCGCCGGAGACGATCGGCGCCAAGCTGTTGAAGCGCGGCGGCCTCGAGGGCCGGGTCAAGGTGCGCACGGCCAACATGAAGATGTTCGATGCCGAGGTCCGTACCCTGGTCGGGATCTTCAACGATGCCTGGAGCGACAATTGGGGCTTCGTGCCCTTCACCCAGTCCGAGATCGATCACGCCTCCAAGGCGTTCGGTCCGGTGATCGTGCCCGAGCTCGCCGTGTTCGTGGATGTCGACGACGAGAGCGTGGCCTTCATCGTGGCGCTCACCAACCTCTACGAGGCGGTCAGGGAGTTCGACGGCAAGCTGGGACCGGTGAAGCTCGCCAAGCTCCTGTGGCGGCTCAAGATCGCCGGCGTCGGCAGCACGCGCGTGCCGCTGATGGGCGTGAAGAAGAAGTTCCGCAACCATCCGCTGCTGGGCGCCGGGCTGGCGATGATCGCGATCGATCACCTGCGACAGAACGGCAAGCGGCTGGGCAAGACCTCGGCCGAGCTGGGCTGGATCCTCGAGGACAACAAGGCGACCAACAACATCATCCGCTCGGTCGGCGGGGTGCACTACAAGACCCACCGCATCTACGAGAAGGTGCTGGCGGGGTGACGGCACCGGCGCCTTCGCTGCCGCCCCAAAGGCCGCCATCTGCCTTCGCGCCGCTCGCCAACCGGTCGTTCCTGGCGATGTGGATCGCCAACCTGATGTCCAACGTCGGCGGCTGGATGCAGACCACGGGCGCGGCCTGGGAGATGACCAGCCTGACGCAGGAGCCGATCTTCGTGGCCCTGCTGGCCGCGGCCGGCACGTTGCCGATGTTCCTGTTCTGCTTTTTCGCCGGCATCCTGGCCGACCGCTTCGACCGCCGCCGCTACATCATCTGCTGCCAGATCTGGATGATGGCGGTTGCCGCGACGATGGCGGTGCTGGCCTATTTCGGCCTGCTCAACCACTGGAACCTGCTGGCGCTGTCCTTCTGCATGGGACTGGGCAATGCGATGAACGCACCGGCCTGGCACGCCGTGGTGCCGGAAATCGTCTCCGGTCCGCAGCTCCGCCCCGCCATCGCACTGAACAGCGCCGGCTTCAATCTCGCGCGCACCATCGGCCCGGTGATCGGCCAGCTGCTGCTCGGCCTGGTCGGCGTCTTCCTCCTGTTCGCCATCAATGCCTTCACCTACGTGGGCGTGATCCTCGCCATGCGCGCCTGGAAGCGGCCGGCCGAGGCGCGCGCCGCCCAGCGCCGCGAGAGCTTCGGCGAGGCGGCACGCGCCGGCATCGCCTTCGTTCGCGGCTCGGCCGAGCTGCGGGCGATCTTCGCCCGCGGGCTCTGCTTCTTCGTGCCGGGCATCGCCATGGGTACGCTGCTGCCGGTGATCGGACGCTTCGAGCTTGGCCTCGACGAATTCACCTTCGGCATCCTCTACGGCGTGTTCGGCACCGGCGCCGTCGCCGCGGCCTTCGCGCTGCCCACCGTCAACCGGCTGCTCGGTCCCGACCGCGCCAACATCTGGGCCATGGGCATCTCGGCAGCCGCCACGCTGGTCGCGGCGCTCGCCATGACGCCGCTCGTGGTCGGCGCCGTCGTCGCCCTCAACGGCGCCTGCTGGATCACCGTGATCGCCAACAACGGCGCCTCGGTGCAGATGATCCTGCCCAACTACATGCGCGCGCGCGGCATGGCGGTTCACCAGATGGTGTTCTTCGGCGCCATGGTGCTTGGCGCGCTGCTGTGGGGAAAGATCGCCAACTTCTTCGATGTCCGCACCGCCCTCATCGGATCGGTGGTGATGCTGGTGCCGCTGACCGTGCTCGCCGCGTCGATCAAGCTGCCCGGCGCCTCGGTGCCACGCGTCTGACGCCGTCCTGTGATTTTTCCACCACAAGGGACGTGGAAATTTCCGAGGCGGGGCAGATTCTTCTTGTAACCATGTCGATTAGTTGTAGATAGCACCCGTACAAGACGCCCAACGCACGTGCCGCTGGCCCTCTGTGGTTACGCAACGACGGAAAGTGTTCTTTTTGGCAGTGCCGGTTTCGAGCCGGGTCCGGGAAGGAGCTTCTGAGATGGTTGCATACCGCGCGGGGCGCGTTCCCCGCTATTATGTCATTTGCCCGACCCTCGCTCGGGCCTCCTTCCTCGCTCAGCCGCACAAACGGATTTTAGCTCAGTCGAGTATCGGCTGACGTATCGCGCCACGCCTGGCGCCGTACGTCGTGTTCGATCTCTTTCCGACAGACTGACTATCCAGACGGGGAACCCCCCAGCGATGACCGAGCGTATTTTCCGTTACCTCCGCGAGCAGCAGCCCGAGACGCCGTGCCTGGTGATCGACCTCGACGTGGTCGAAAGCAATTTCCGGCGCATGCGCGAACTGCTGCCGACGGCGCACATCTTCTACGCCGTGAAGGCGAACCCGGCCGCACAGGTGTTGGCTCGTCTAGCGACGGCGGGCTCCAAGTTCGACACGGCAAGCCGCGGCGAGATCGAGATGGTCCAGGCGACCGGCGTCTCGATGGACCGCATCTCCTTCGGCAACACCATCAAGAAGGAAAAGGACATCGCCTGGGCCTACCAGCAGGGCGTGCGCCTGTTCGCCTTCGACAGCGAGGCGGAGCTGCAGAAGCTCGCGCGCGTGGCGCCGGGCGCCCGCGTGTTCTGCCGCGTGCTGGTCGATTGCGGCGGCGCCGAATGGCCGCTCAGCAAGAAGTTCGGCTGCGCGCCGGAGATGGCCAAGGATCTGCTGCGCAAGGCCAAGGACTGGGGCCTCGACGCCTACGGAATCTCCTTCCACGTCGGCAGCCAGCAGACCGACCTCGACCAGTGGGACAAGGCGCTGGCCCAGGTCTCGCAGATGTTCTTTGCGCTGGCCGAAGAGGGCGTGGACCTGCGCATGGTCAACCTGGGCGGCGGCTTCCCCGCGCGTTACCGCTCCGAGGTGAGCGGCATCGAGGCCTATTGCGAGGCGGTGACCCGCGCGCTGGTGCGCCACTTCGGCAACCGCATGCCCGAGGTGATCCTCGAGCCCGGGCGCTCGATGGTGGGCGATGCCGGCGTGATCCAGAGCGAGGTCGTGCTGGTCTCGCGCAAGGCGGTGGGCGACCGCAAGCGCTGGGTCTACCTCGACATCGGCAAGTTCTCGGGCCTCGCCGAGACGATGGACGAGAGCATCAAGTACCGGCTGCGCACGCCCGGCGAGGGCACGCGCATGGGTCCCGTGGTGCTGGCCGGTCCGACCTGCGATTCCGCCGACATCCTCTATGAGAAGACGGAGTACAAGATGCCTCTGTCCCTCAAGCCGGGCGACAAGGTCGAGATCCTCTCGACCGGCGCCTACACGACGACCTACTCCTCTGTCGCCTTCAACGGCTTCGCGCCGCTCAGGGCGGTCTGCATCTGAACTGACACAATTCGGGCGTACGGAACGACGGGGCCTTGAGAAAGGCCCCGTTGCTGTTTTTACTGACTACGAACGAATGGAACGGGGACGCTGAAATGGCGAAGAAGACTGCGCGCAAGCCCTCGACGAAGAAGTACCTCGATTTCCATGGCCGCATGGTCATGGTGGGATTCGGCTCGATCGGCCAGGGCGTGCTGCCGCTGATCCTGCGCCACATCGGCATCAAGCCCGAGCAGATCACCATCGTCACCGACGACATGCGCGGCGGCGAGGGCGAGGCCGAGCGCTTCGGCGTCGAGTTCGTCGAGAAGCGCCTGACCGAGTCCAATCTCCGGTCGACCCTGGACAACCGGCTGGGGCAGGGCGACTTCCTGGTCAACCTCTCGGTCGAGGTCGCCTCGACGGCGCTGATCGAGCTTTGCCAGAAGAAGGGCGTCCTCTACCTCGACACCTGCATCGAGCCGTGGCCGGGCGGCTATTCCGACCCCAACCTCTCGGTCTCGCGCCGCTCGAACTACGCGCTGCGCGACACGATGATGAAGCTGAAGGCGCGCCACAAAGGCGGGACGACGGCCGTCGTCGCGCACGGCGCCAATCCGGGCCTGGTCTCGCACTTCACCAAGCAGGCGCTGGTGAACCTGGCACGCGACACCGGTGTGAAGACGGCCGTGCCGACCACGCGCGAGGGCTGGGGCAAGCTCGCCCAGCGGCTGGGTGTGAAGGTGATCCACATCGCCGAACGTGACACGCAGGTTTCGCCCAAGCCAAAGGAAGTGGGCGAGTTCGTCAACACCTGGTCGATCGACGGGTTCGTCTCCGAGGGCGGCCAGCCCGCCGAGATGGGCTGGGGCACGCACGAGAAGGCGCTGCCGCCCGACGGCAAGCGCCACACGTTCGGCTGCGACGCGGCGATCTACCTGAACCGTCCGGGCCTGCTCACCCAGGTGCGGACCTGGACCCCCATCGAGGGGCCGTTCCACGGCTACATCATCACCCACAACGAATCGATCTCGATCGCCGATTACCTGACCGTGCACGACGGCAAGAAAGCGGTCTATCGCCCGACCGTGCACTACGCCTATCACCCGTGCGATCAGGCGATCATGTCGATGCACGAACTCGCGGGAAAGAACCTGAAGCAGCAGAAGCGCCAGCGCCTGATCGTCGACGAGGTGACGTCGGGCCGCGACGAACTGGGCGTGCTGCTGATGGGCCACAAGAAGGGCGCCTACTGGTACGGCTCGCAGATCGACATCGACGAGGCGCGCAGCCTCGTGCCCTACAACAACGCCACCTCGATCCAGGTGGTGGCGCCGGTGCTCTCGGGCATCATCTGGGCGCTGGAGAACCCCAACGAGGGCATCGTCGAGGCCGACGAGATGGACTTCCAGCGCAACCTCGAGATCTGCATGCCCTATCTCGGCCCGGTCGTCGGCAAGTACAGCGACTGGACCCCGCTGCAGGGCCGCGGCGAGCTCTTCCCCGAGGATCTCGACAAGTCCGACCCCTGGCAGTTCAAGAACTTCCGGGTGGTGTAGCAAGTAACGGAAGACACACGGGAGTTTCTCCCGGTTTGAGCGGTGCGCAGGTCTTGCTGAGGTTTCGATAGGCTCGATCACGCACCGTTCTTTCAGAATTCATCGCCGTACTGCTTCGCGCGTACGATGACAGCGCGCTCCCAGCTTCCCTGATCAAGGCTGTTCCTGATAGTCGAGTGCCCCCAAAGTTGGGTCTTCAGGAAGTCGTGTGGTTGAATTGAGGGTGGCTAGCGGCCTGTGACCCACACGGGTATTGGCTTTTGGGCATTACACGGGTTGCCCGCATGGGCATCCTGTTTGAAGGAATGGAACCTTCGGTTGAGCGCGGTGTTGTACGTACCGCATTCATGTAATCGAAGGGCAACCCCATATTTTGGCAATTTTGACAGTCGGCTCGCAGTCGTCATTCTCATCCATCGCGGCGGCAATGGTCGCCGCCAACCCAGGTGACACGATCCTTCTGGAAGCCGGATACAGCAACGAGACCGCCACAGTCACGCACAACGGCATGACCGTCTCCGGAGATGCTACTTCAACCGGAATCGTCCTCCAGCTTGCATCAAGCGGTATCGCCACAATCTTCCTTGCGGGCAACGCGCCCATCAACTTACTGGACGCCCCGGACGCCAACGGCATTACCGGCAACGCCGGCAACAATGTCATCACCGTCAAGGCCGGCGCCGACTCGGTAAACGGCGGATTGGGAACGGATCGACTGATTGTCGACTACCGACTCGCCACCGGGGCGGTCACCGGCAACTCGACTTCCAATTTCTCCGAAGCCGGCGGCGGTGCCCGCACGGTCACGATCACCAGCGCCACATTTGAAAACTTCACGGTGTTGACCGGCTCCGGCGCCGACACGCTCACGGTTGGCGATGGCAGAAACGTCATCAACGCGGGCAACGGTGCGAACACGCTCACCGCCGGCAATGGTGTGAATAAAATCACCGGCGGCCGCAACGCCGACACCATTACAGCCGGCGACGGCAACAACACCATCACCGCGGGTGACGGCGCAAACAATGTTACCGCGGGTCAGGGTGCGAATGTCATCACCGGCGGCGCAAACGCGGACACCATCACGGCCGGGGACGGTGGCAACTACATCGACGCTGGCGACGGTTTCAACATCATCACATCCGGCGCCGGCAACGATGTCATCGTCTCCGGCATCGGCGCCGATACCATCGTTGCTGGCGGTGGCAACGATGCGATCACGATCCGTGGTGGTGCTGATACTGTCAACAGCGGAGCCGCAAGCGACCGATTAGTCGTCGACTATTCGCACCTGACCACGGCCGTGACGGGTGGAGTCACCAGCGGCAACCTGCTGAGTGGTTACAGTGGTCACATCGCGGATACGAACAGCCTAAACCAGGTAGACTTCGTCGCCACCGAGAATTTCACCATCACTACCGGCAGCGGCAATGACGTTATTTCGACCGGTGACGGCAACGACATCCTGAGTGGCGGTGCCGGCAACGACGCGCTCTATGGCCAAGGTGGTGACGACACGCTGATCGGCGGCAGCGTGTCGCCGGGCGGCACCAATCAGCTGTGGGGCGGCACCGGCAACGACACCGCGTCCTATGTCGGGACGTCGGGAACGGTGTACGCCGACCTGGGGCCCCAGGGGGGCTACATCGGCGGCGTCCTCGTCGACCAGATGAACTCGATCGAGAACCTGACGGGGGGATCGGGGGCTAACACGCTGGTCGGCGATGGCGGCGCCAACGTGCTGACGGGCGGGACCTCGAGTGATGTGCTGTATGGCCAGGGCGGCAACGACACCCTGATCGGTGGCGCTGCCACTTCCGGCAGCGTCAACCAGCTCTGGGGCGGAAACGGTTCGGACACGGCCTCCTATCTCGGCACGATCGGCAAGGTTTACGCCAGCATCGAGGATGGTGGCGGCTATGTCGACTCTGGCTCAGGATACGTGCTGACCGATGCCTACAACTCGATCGAGAACATCACCGGCGGATCCGGCAATGACATTCTGATCGGCAATTCCGGCGCCAACGTCATCAACGGCGGCACCGGCGCCGACGTGCTCTACGGACGCGGCGGTGCAGACTCGTTCGTCTATGCCGCCTATGCGGACAGCAATCTGCTGGCGGGCTACGACACGATCGCGGATTTCGCTTCCGGAAGCGACAAGCTCGACCTGACGGCTCTGCACACGAGCGCCGCGAATATCAGGATCGTCTCGGGCGGAGGCGGGACGAGCCTCTATGTTGAGCAGAGTGCCGGAGTATTCAATGCGGCGACCGATATCGCCATAGCCTTCTCAGGCAACAACGCCATTAACGCCGGAGACATCCTGTTCTAGCATCGAAAGAACCATGGTTCAGAGATCCTGGAACGACGGTTCGCGCACCTGTCTTTCCCTCGCATTGTCCATCCTATGGTCGAGCTCGCGATGTTCGGCATACTCGTCCAACTGCGCATTGAGTGTGTGCTTGCGAACTGGCAAACCCTTGATCAACTCGTAACGGGTGTCGTGCCAGTACTCCTCGCCTAGCTGAACAGCCTTGTCCGTGTGGTTTGATAGATATCGAGAACCCGGGAGGAACCCTCCTCGCCCGTCCCGCCGCTCGACATGGCCATCATGGTGGCCATTGCGTTGCCAGGCTCGCGCGGGCGATGAACCCGCCTGACGCCCGGATAATGCCTTGAGGGCCGGCCCGCTTCGCTCGTGGTTCGGCCGGGGCCTCCTCGTCGGGCTGGCGCTCGCGGGGATGGCGGGCTTTGCAGCGCTGGGGGTGTGGCAGCTCGAGCGTCGGGCCTGGAAGCTGGAACTGATCGACCGCGTCGAGCGGCGCATCCACGCCGAACCCGTACCGGCGCCGGGGCCCGAGACGTGGCCGTCCATCGATGCGGCTGGATACGCCTATCGCCGGGTTCGCCTCACCGGTCGGTTCCTGCATGATCGGGAGACCCTCGTGCAGGCCGTGACCGAGCTCGGCGGCGGCTATTGGGTGCTGACGCCGCTGGTCACGCCGCAGGGCACCACGGTTCTGGTCAATCGCGGCTTCGTCGCGGGCGACCGTCGCGATTCGGGCGCGTCGTCGGCCGGCAACCTGGCGGGTGAAACGCAGCTGACGGGGTTGCTGCGCATCACCGAACCCGGCGACGGATTCCTGCGCCGCAACGATCCCGCCGCGGGACGCTGGTACGCGCGCGACGTCGCCGCCATCGCGGCGGCCCGCGGACTGGCCGATGTCGCGCCGTACTTCGTCGATGCCGACGCATCGTCGGACGTGCCGGGCGGTCCCCGCGGCGGGCTGACGGTCGTCGCGTTCAACAACCATCACCTGATCTACGCGCTGACCTGGTTCGTCCTGGCGATCATGGCGGGCGGTGCCGGCCTGTTCATCCTGCTCTCGGAAAGGCGGCGGTGACGTCTCGCGCGGACGGGCCCCCGATCGCGCGGAGCCTCACTCCGCCGTAAGCGCGTCCCGCAGCTTCTGGACCTCGCGATTGAGCGTGGCGAGCTGCTCGGCCTTCATGCCGGATCGCCGGATCACCGCGTCGGCCAGGCAGCCGCACTGCCGGCGCAGCGCCTTGCCGCGCTCGGTGAGACGCACCAGCACCTGCCGTTCGTCGTTCGGATTGCGCTCGCGCGTGACGAACCCGGCCACCTCCAGGCGCTTGACCAGCGGCGTGACCGTGCTCGATTCCAGCGACAGGCGCTCGGCGATGCCGCCGACGGTGCGGCCGTTCTCCTCCCACAGCGCGTGCAGGACCAGGTACTGTGGGTAGGTGATGCCGAGCCCGTCGAGCAGCGGCTTGTAGGTCCGCTGGATCGCCATGCTGGCGGCGTAGAGCGAGAAGCAGAGCTGGCTGTCGAGGGGCAGGGCAGCGGACATGGGTCCTCCTGCCGCGTTCCTATCAAAGACAAACAATTATCGCGATAAGTATTTTTGTGGACAGGCGGACCTGCGATGGCCATATTGATATCGCAATATTGAATATCGAAATAAACAAAGGAGTTCGATCATGTCGGTTGACGTCAAGTACCGCACCAGCGCCTACGCCATCGGCGGCCGCGACGGCCAGGCCCGCACCGAGGATGGAACCTTCTCGGTCAAGCTCGCGACCCCGCGGGAACTCGGCGGCGCCGGCGGCGAGGGGGCCAACCCCGAGCAGCTCTTCGCGGCGGGCTATTCCGCCTGCTTCATCGGCGCGCTCAAGGTGGCGGGCCAGCATCTCAAGCTGAAGGTCCCGGCCGACACGAAGGTGACGGCGACCGTCGGCATCGGTCCCCGGTCCGAGGGCGGCTTTGGCATCACCGCCGATCTCAAGGTCGAGGTGCCGGGCCTCGAGCGCGCCGACGCCGAGAGGCTGGTCGCCGCGGCCCATCAGATCTGCCCCTACTCGAATGCCACGCGCGGCAACGTCGATGTCGGCCTGACCGTCGCCTGATCGGTCGAACGGGGTGCGCTCGCGCGGCGCACCCCGCTGCCGCCTGCGTTCCCGCCCTTCAGCGGAAGCGGACGGGAAGCTGGACCACGACACCGGCGAAGACCTGGAAGGCCGCCACGCCCGGGCCGTTCTGGATCACCGAGTATTGCGGCTCGACGAAGGTGTTGAGGCTGGCGCCGTTGGGAAGCTCGAACACGCGGCCGAGGCCCAGCCCGACCGGCACCACGGCGTTCTTCCCCAGGGCGAACGACGCGATCCCCGTCGAGCGAAGATAAAACCGGTCGGGAAGATTGAAGAATAGCAGCGGCTGCGCCGTCACGGTCTGCAGGCTGCCGTCGAGGGTCTGCTGCCAGGACGCGAGGATCGTCGTCAGGCCCCACGAATGCGGGGCGCTCACGACGGCCTCTACGCCGGCCTGCCATTTCGAGGTGCCGAGAGCCGGAGAGCTTGCGGTCGGCACGACCAGCAGCGGACCGATGCCCGTCTTCACGCTGCCGAAATAGTGGACGGCCAGGTTGAAGATCGTGAAGTCACCCACGCCGTTCACCGCCCTTTCCGGATCCCAGGAGCTGGATACGACGGGCATCGACGCGCGCATCATCTGGTCGACGCCGAACGAGGCATGCGGCAGGACGAAGCGGAAGTATCCCTGGTCGGCGCCGCTCGCGGGCCGATCCGTGAGCACCGGCTGGGCGTAGTTGTGGAACTCGAATGCCATCTTCGGTGTCAGTGGATCGTTGGAACTGTTCTGCAGGTTTTCCGCGCTCGCTTGCGCCATCGCTTGCGTCGCGACCATGAACAGGCTGAGCTTCGCCAGCAGGAAGGCCCAGGGACGGATTCGACCGGACCTCGCGCGGCAGGCGGAAGACGAGCAGAGAGGCATGCCCGGCATGATCGCATCATTCGAACACCGGTTCATCTTCATCAAGACCCGCAAGACCGCGGGGACGGCCATCGAACTGGTGCTGAGCAGCCTGTGCGGCGAGGCCGACATCATCACGCCGATCCATCCCGACGACGAGAAGATCCGCGAGGCCCACGGCTGGCGCGGGCCGCAGAACTTCCGCATCGGGCCGGCGCCGGCGGGCGTCCCCGAGGGCATCCTCGATCGCGGCGACGAGGCGGACTACCAGGAGATGATGAAGGGCCGGCACGCCGACAACGAATACTACAACCACATGCCGGCGAGCCTCGCGCGCCGCATGCTGGGCGAGGCGTTCTGGCAGACGGCGCACAAGTGGACGATCGAACGGCACCCCTACGAGAAGGCGGTCTCGCAGGCCTTCTTCAAGATGTGGTTCATGAGCCGGCCCGTCGAGGACTTCCAACCCGTGCTCGACGACCTGATCGCCCACGATGACATCGACAATCGCGACCTCTACACGATCGACGGCAAGCTCGCCCTCGACGAGATCATCCGCCAGGAGGACCTGCCCGGCTCGTTCCAGGCCGTGCTGGCGAAGTCGGGGCTGCGGTTCGACGGCCCGCTCCCGCGCGCCAAGACGGTCCAGCGCGCCGACCGTCGCCCCGCCGCGGAGATCCTGAACGACCGGCAGAAGAAAGCGATCTACGAGTCCTGCCGCGGGACGTTCGAGCTGATGGGGTACGAGCGGTGAGCTTCAACGCCGGATCGACACCAGCGGCAGGTCGAACGGCGCGCTGGCGCCCTTGATGTTGTCGGGCAGCGGCGTGTAGGGCGCGCCGGCGCGCACGCCGGCCAGAACGCCGTTGTCGAACTCCGGTTCGCCGCTCGAACTGATGACCGTGGCATCGAGCAGGCGGCCGTCGCGCGCGATGACGATCCGCACGACCGTCACACCCTGACGCCTCTGCGTGTTCGACTGGTAGCGGAAGCCCACGATCTTGCGCAGCACCTGCGCCAGATAGTTGTCCGCCACCCGGGCGCGCGCATAGGTGTCGGCCGGATTGACGAAGGTGTGCTGCGAGGGCGGCTCGGCCGTGGAGCCGGACGGCGGACGCTTCGTGGGTGCCGTCGACAGCGGCGACGGCTTCAGTTCCGGCTTCGGCGCGGGGGGCGGTGGCCGCGGCGGCGTGGCGAGCGCCTGCTGCTGCGGCATGGGCCTGGGTGTCGGCTCAGGCTCGGCCTGCTTCGGCGGCGGCTGGGGCGCCGGCGCGGGCTGCAGCGGCGGGGGAGGTGTCGGAGCCTTCTTCAGCCCCTGCTCTGTCGGGGGCTCCGGCAAAGGCTTGTCGGCCGGCGCCGGCTGGGGCGCCGGGGTCGGCACAGGCGGCGGCTCGGCCCGCGCCTCGACCGGGGGTGTCGGCGCAGGCGGCGCGACTTCCGGCTGGGGCAGCAGGCCCGGCTCCTCCTTGCTCTCCGGCGGTGGCGGCGGCGCCAGCGGTTCCTTCGACACCTGGTCGGTGGGCGGCACCTGGGTCGGCTTGTCCGCCTCGACGGGCGCCGGCGGGCGAATGACCGGGAAGTTGGGGGGCAGGGTCTGCGGAAGCGGGACCGGCTGGGGCTGTGCCGCGGGGGGCTGGGGTTGCGGCGGCGGCGGGGGCGGCTCGGGCGGCTTGGGTTCCTCGAAGGTGACGTTGATCGCTTCCTCGACCGGCGGCGTCGGAGGCTTCTGTTGCGACAGCCACCACAGCACCGCCACCACGAGCACATGCAGCAGGATCGCCAGCGCGAGCGCGACGGGCGAAATGCGGTCGGAGCGGTAGGAGGAAGCGCTTACGGCGTGGGCCACGGGGCGTTCTACAGCTTTTCGCCGGAGACTTGGCTCCCCGGCGCGAAGGGCTGCCGGGAAAAGTAGAGGGAAGGCGCCCAGTCTAGCCCAAAAGCACGCCGGTCCTCTGCGGTTTCTTGTCCGCTATCCCGTTGAAATCACGAGTGAATTTTTGTGGAATTCTCTCGGTCGGGTTCGACCCACATCCAGAGCGAGGTCCGGTCCCGGGCTCCCTGTATCGTCAACTTTTCGCCCGGGCGCATTTCCAGGACGGCGGGCAGGGGCTGGAACATCACGCCCCAGCATGAGGAGGCCCCCGGAGAGGGTCTGTTCTCGTAGATCCCGTCGGCATCCATGCGAAGCCAGATCCACTGGGCGATGCCGTTCACCGCGCCGCCAGAGCTGGTCAGCTCGACGGACGCCCGATGGTTGTCGAAGGGTCCGCCGGAACCGAAGTCGAAGGCGAAGAGATCGGCGGGCTCGCTCCTGAGTTCGAGCGTCTCGTTGCCGGCCGACAGATCGATCCGCCCGTCGAAGACATTCATTGGTGACAGATCGAAACCCTGGACCGACGCGAGTTGCCGATTGGCGAGTTTGCCATAGTGCGCCAGGGCGATGCGCACGGCGCCATGCGAGGGAATGATCGTGGCATCCGGGCGCGTCAGTCGGCCGACGGCGTCTTCCATGCATCCCAGGACGTCTTCGCCCAGCAGGTCGTTGGTGACGATCTCCGATACGAGGATGTCGACAGGCTCGGCCAGGTCGGCGCCGATCTCGAGCTGGCGTGAATGCTTGCCGACGATGCTGATGCGATCGGCGTAACCGTTGCGCCCGACGATTTCGGCCGCCACGCCGGCCATGGCCTTGTTCATCTCGCAGCTCACGACCGTCGTGGCGCCGGCGCGCGCGGCCATCATCGCAAGGAGGCCCGAACCCGCGCCGATGTCGAGGACCCGCGAGCCAGTGCGCACGGTACGCCGCAGCGCCGCGTCGTAGGCGGCGTTCCGCCGCTCGTCGACCAGGATCGTGCGGTGCCAGTCCGGCACGCTTCGACCGAGGACGAGCTTCACGATCCGTTCGACTTCGGGATCGTCGGGTGCGAGTTCATGGGCCCGGTTCGCGAGATCGACGGCACGCTGCATCTCGCCGCCCGAGAGCAGCAGCTTCGCCAGCCGCGCCATGCGGGCCGGATCCGTGGCGAGACGCTCGGCGATCTCCGGCGCCGCGAGGTGCTTCAGCAGTTCAGCGGAAGAAGACAAGGGTCAGCACCACGAAGAGCGGCAGGAGGATGGCACTGGACCAGGCCATGTAGCCGAAGAAGCTCGGCATGCGGATGCCCGCTTCCTCGACGACCGCCTTGACCATGAAGTTGGGCGCATTACCGATATAGCTGTTGGCGCCCATGAACACCGCCCCGCAGGAAATCGCCGCCAGCGTGCTGGCGAGCGTGCCCATCAGCACTTCGGCATCGCCGCCGGCAAGGTTGAAGAAGACGAGATAGGTCGGCGCATTGTCGAGGAAGCTGGAGAGGATGCCTGTCAGCCAGAAGTACCAGATGTCGTTGGGTTGCCCGTCGGGGTTCGTCACCAGCGCCACCAGCGGCGCCAGAGCCCCGTCCTTGCCGGCCTTGAGGATGGCGATCGCCGGCGCGATGGTGATGAAGATGCCGGCGAACAGCTTGGCGACTTCCAGCATGGGACCCCAGCTGAAACCGTTGTCGCTGCGGGACTTCCGCGAGGTCAGGCGCAGCGACAGCAAGCAGATCGCCACCAGGGCCAGGTCGCGCAGGACGTTCTGCAACTCGAGGGTGACGTGGAAGATCGTGAAATGGATGCCGGGTTTCCAGGTCCCGCTCGCCAGCACGACGCCCACGATCACCGCCAGCAGGATGATGTTGATGCCGCCTTCGATGCGCACCGGCGTCTCCGGCGTCGGGTCGGGTTTCTTGTGGCCTTCCTTGCGGTACCAGTAGCTGTCGATCGCGTAGAACAGCGCCAGCAGTACGATCGCGCAGACGAGCATCTCGCCGAACAGGTGTGTCGTCGTCCAGAAGAAGCTCACGCCCTTCAGGAAGCCGAGGAACAGCGGCGGATCGCCGAGCGGCGTCAGCGCGCCGCCGATGTTCGACACCAGGAAGATGAAGAACACGAAGACATGGATCTTGTGCCGGCGGTCGTCGTTGGCGCGGATCATCGGCCGGATCAGCAGCATCGAGGCGCCGGTCGTGCCCATCCAGCCCGCGAGCACGGTTCCGATCGCCAGCAGGGCGGTGTTCATCGACGGCGAGCCGTGCAGGTTGCCCTTGATGTGGATGCCGCCGGTCACGGTGAACAGCGCGAGCAGCAGCACGATGAAGGGAATGTAGTCGAGTAGCAGCAGGTGGATGATTTCGTAGACCGCGCTGGGCACCCCGTGGATCATCGCGAAGGGAACGACGATCAGGGCCGCCCAGGCCGCGGAAACCTTGCCGAAATGGTGGTGCCAGAAACTCGGCGCCGCGAGCGGAAGGATGGCGATCGACAGGAGGATGCCGGCGAACGGGATCATCCAGGTGGGGCCGAGGTGGCGTCCGTCGATGGCGGGCGCGTCGGGGCCGGCCGCGAATGCGGGCAGGGCGAAGCCGACGAACAGGACGCCGACCAGAAGATCTCGGATTTTCATCAGGCCATGTATGTTGCGGTGACGCCGCCGTCGACGGTGAGCGTGTGTCCGTTGACGTAGCTCGCGGCAGGGGAAGCGAGGAAGATCGCGGCGCCCGCGATTTCGGACGGATCGGCCCAGCGCCTGGCAGGACAACGAAGACGCATGCGTTCCCCGGCGGCCGATGCGATCAGCATCTCGTTGGTCTCGGTGGCGAAGAAGCCGGGCGAGATCGTGTTCGAGGTGATGCCCTTGTCGCCGAGTTCGGCCGCGAGCGCTCGCGAGAGGGCGGCAAGCCCCGCCTTGGCCGCGATGTAGGACGAGGCGCCGGGCGCCGCGAGTGTGGCGGCGATCGACGTCACGAGGATCAGCCGGCCCCAGCCCCGGTCGACCATGCCCGGCACGACCAGCCGGATCAGCGCCTGTCCGGCCGACAGGTCGGTGTCGACCAGCCGGGCGAAATCGTCGGCGTCAATCTGGGAGAAGGGACGGCGGTCCCGCTCGCCGACATTGTGGATCAGGATGTCGATGGGGCCGGCGCCGGCCAGCGCCAGTTGCATGGCCGTGCGGTCGGCTATCTCGAACACGACGCCGTCGGTTGCCCGTCCCGTCGCCCGCAACTCGGCCAGCCGCGGGGCCAGGCGCTCGTGGGAGCGTCCGTGCAGCAGCACGCGGGCGCCCGCCTCGGCCAGCCCCTTGGCCATTTCCCAGCCCAGGCCGCGGCCCGAGCCGGTGATGAGCGCGGTACGGCCGTCCAGGCGGAACTTGTCAGGAAAGGTGCTCATGCGGATCGGGCGGGACAGGGAGTGGACATTGGGCTATTGCGACAGCCGAGTTAGCTTCGGATTCGCACATGCTGCAACTGCCTAAAGTCGTCGGCCATCGCGGGGCCATGGCCTATGCCCCGGAAAACACGCTGGATTCCTTCCGCGAGGCTCATCGCCGGGGGGCCACCTGGGTCGAGATCGACGTCAAGCTGACGAAGGAGGGCGTGCCCATCGTCATGCACGATTCGTCGCTCAAGCGGACGACCGGGGTCGACCGGCTCGCCTCGGAGATGACCGCGGCGGAATTGCCTGTGTCGGTGCCGACCTTCGAGCAGGCGATCGCGTGCTTCGGCGAGCTGGGCCTCGGCTGCAACGTCGAGATCAAGCCCTGCGAGGGTCGCGAGGCCGAGACGGCGCGCGTCACGGTCGCGACCCTTCGCAAGCTGTGGCCGGCAAAGCTGCCGGCGCCGCTCCTGTCGAGCTTTCGGGACGCCTCGCTTGCTGCCGCCCGTGAGGCGGCACCCGAGTTCGCGCGCGCCCTGTTGATCGACGAGGTGAAGGACGACTGGCAGGTCCGTGCCGAGGCGGTGTCGGCGGTCGGCATCAACACCAACGGAAAGCGGCTGACCGCCGTCCGGGCGGTCGAGATCCGCAAGGCGGGCTATCTGCTCAGCGTCTACACGATCAACGACGGGGACGTGGCGCGCGCGTTGGTGGGCATGGGCGTGCAGTGCGTCATCACGGACGCGCCGGACGTGATCCTGGCGGCTCTCCGGTAATATCGACCATTTGGGGGTTGCGTTCGATGCGCAGTCTTGGTGGACTGTCATCAGACTGAAATAAATAAGACACACGGCAGTCTTGCCGCCCGCCGATACAACGGCGGAGTTTCATTGGGAGGTTTGTTCGATATGACACGAATTCTGCTTTCGTCCGTTGCGGCTGCGGCGGTTCTGGCGAGCGCGCAGGGAGCCCTGGCGCAGACCGAAATCCAGTTCTGGCACGCCATGGGCGGCAATCTGGGCGATACGGTCACCGCACTGGCCGACGGCTTCAACAAGTCCCAGACCGAGTACAAGGTGAACCCGGTCTACAAGGGCTCCTATACCGAGACGCTGACGGCGGCGATCGCGGCCTTCCGCGCCAAGCAGGCCCCGCACATCGTGCAGGTCTTCGAGGTCGGCACCGCGAACATGATGGCCGCCAAGGGCGCGGTCTATCCGGTCTACCAGCTCATGGCCGACGCCAAGGAGCCGTTCGATCCCAAGGCCTATATCGGCCCGGTCTATGGCTATTACTCCACGACCGACGGCAAGCTGCTGTCGATGCCGTTCAACTCCTCGACGCCGGTGCTCTACTGGAACAAGGAACTGCTGCAGAAGGCGGGCCTCGATCCGAACACGCCGCCGAAGACCTGGCCGGAGCTGGGCGAGATGGCCAAGAAGGCCGTCGCGGCCGGCGCCAAGTGCGGCTTCACCCCGCAATGGCAGACCTGGACGATGATCGAGAACTATGGTGCGTGGCACAATCTTCCGTACGCGACCAAGGACAACGGCTTCGGCGGCACCGACATCGAGCTGAAGTTCAACGACGCGCCGCGCGTGAAGTTCATCCAGATGCTGGCCGACTGGGGCAAGGATAAGACCTTCGTCTATGGCGGCCGCGAGGGTAAGTCGACGGCGTTGTTCACCGCCGGCGACTGCGCCTTCCACGTCGCCTCGTCCGGTTCGGCGGCGGGTATCGAGAAGGCGCTGGGTGGCGCGTCCAAGTTCGGCATCGGCATGATGCCCTACTCGCCCGATGTCATTGCCAAGCCGCAGAACTCGATCATCGGCGGCGCCACCCTGTGGGTGCTGCAGGGCCGTCCGGCGGCCGAGTACAAGGGCGTCGCCAAGTTCATGAGCTATCTCGCCAGCACCCCGGTGCAGGCGAAGTGGCATCAGGAGACGGGCTACGTGCCGATCACGACCGCCGCCGCAGAGGCGACCGAGAAGGAAGGCTTCTACAAGAAGTTCCCGGGTCGCGAAGTGGCCGTCCAGGAGCTGACGCTCAACCCGCCGACGGCCAACTCGAAGGGCCTGCGCATCGGCAACTTCGTGCAGATCCGCGACATCGTCGACGGCGAACTCGAGAACGTCTGGTCGGGCAAGAAGGACGCGAAGACCGCGCTCGACGACGCCGTGAAGGCGGGCAACGAGCAGCTCAAGCGCTTCGAAGCGGCCAATAAGTAAGGGTTGGCCTTGCCTGTGATCTTCTTCATGTTCCTCTCCCCCGTCAGGGGAGAGGTTAGGTGAGGGGGTTGCAGGAGGTGTGTCGCCCCCTCAGCCAGCCTCTCCCCCCAGCGGGGGAGAGGAGATTTGAAAACGGGGCGCGTCTCTGAGCCATGGAAAAACGCGTCACCTTCAACGAGCGCTGGCTGCCCTACCTTCTGGTGGCGCCGCAGATCCTCATCACGCTGGTCTTCTTCTTTTGGCCGTCCGGCCAGGCGATCTACCAGTCGGTGCTGATCGAGGACGCCTTCGGCGGCAACACCAAGTTCGTCTTCCTCGACAACTTCATCCATCTGTTCAACGATCCGGGCTACTACCACTCGGCGCGGCTCACCGTTGTGTTCAGCTTCCTGGTCGCCGCCGTCGGGCTCGCGCTCTCGTTGCTGCTGGCGGTGATGGCCGACCGCGTCGTCCGCGGCGCCACCGGCTACAAGGCCCTGCTCGTATGGCCCTATGCCGTGGCGCCCGCCGTCGCCGGTGTCCTGTGGGGCTTCCTGTTCAACCCCTCGGTCGGCATCGTCGCCTGGATGCTCCAGGGCATCGGCATCGAATTCAACTACGTGATCAACGGCAACCAGGCGCTGATGCTGGTGGTGATCGCCGCGGTGTGGAACCAGATCAGCTACAATTTCCTGTTCTTCCTGGCCGGCCTGCAGTCGATCCCGAAGTCGCTGATCGAGGCGGCGGCGATCGACGGCGCTGGCCCCGGGCGGCGCTTCTGGGACATCATCTTCCCGCTGCTGTCGCCCGTCGGCTTCTTCCTTCTCGTCGTCAACATCATCTATGCCTTCTTCGGCACCTTTGGCGTCGTCGATTCGCTGACCAAGGGCGGCCCGGGCAAGTCCACGGAAATCCTGGTGTTCAAGGTCTTCAACGATGGCTTCCGCGGCCAGGATCTCGGCGGCTCCTCGGCGCAGTCGGTGATCCTGATGATCGTGGTCGTCCTGCTCACCGTCGTGCAGTTCCGCTTCATCGAGCGCCGGGTGCATTACTGATGCCCATACTCACATGGTAGAGAACCGGCCCTTCCTGACGATGCTGAGCCACTTCGTCGTCCTTGTCGGCCTGGCGATCATCGCCTTCCCGGTGTGGATGACGTTCGTCGCCTCGACGCACAGCCAGCAGACCATGCTGCAGTCGCCGATCCCGCTGCTGCCCGGCCCCCATCTGATCGAGAACTACACGAAGGTCCTGACCGAGGGCTACGGCCGCGTCGGCAGCACGCCCGTCATGATGACGCTGACCAACAGCCTGATCATGGCGCTGGGCGTGGCCATCGGGAAAATCGCCATCTCCATCATCTCGGCCTTCGCGATCGTCTATTTCCGTTTCCCCGGCCGGATGTATTTCTTCTGGGCGATCTTCGTCACGCTCATGCTGCCGGTCGAAGTGCGTATCGTGCCGACCTACGGCGTGGTCGCCAGTCTCGGCATGCTCGATTCCTACTCGGGCCTTATCATCCCGCTGATCGCCTCGGCGACGGCGACGTTCCTGTTCCGCCAGTTCTTCCTGAGCGTGCCGGACGAGCTGACGGAAGCGGCGCGCGTCGACGGTGCGAGCCCCATGCGCTTCTTCTGGGACATCCTGCTGCCGATGAGCCGGACCTCGATTGCGGCGCTGTTCGTGATCCAGTTCATCTACGGCTGGAACCAGTATCTCTGGCCGCTGCTGATCACGACCAAGGAAAGCTATTACACGGTGGTCATGACCGTCTCGCGGCAGGCCAACGTGGTCGATTCGGTGCCGAGCTGGAACCTGCTGATGGCCATGGCGATGCTCGCCATGCTGCCGCCGGTCCTGGTCGTCGTATTCATGCAGCGCCAGTTCGTGCGCGGCCTTGTCGAGACGGAGAAGTAAGGCCATGGCGCAAGTCCACCTGCGCGGCGTGAGGAAGAGCTACGACAAGCTCGAGGTCATCCACGGCGTCGACATCGAGATTGCCGACGGCGAGTTCGTCGTCATCGTCGGCCCCTCGGGCTGCGGCAAGTCCACTTTGCTGCGGATGGTGGCGGGGCTGGAGCGCATCACCGGCGGCGAGATTGCCATCGGCGACCGGGTCGTGAACGAGCTGGAGCCCAAGGATCGCGACATCGCGATGGTGTTCCAGAACTACGCGCTCTACCCGCATTTCAGCGTCTACGAGAACATGGCCTACGGCCTCAAGATCCGGGGCCTGTCCAAGGCCGAGATCGACCAGCGGGTGCAGAAGGCCGCCAAGATCCTCGAGCTGGGCACGTTCCTGCAGCGCAAGCCGCGCCAGCTCTCGGGCGGCCAGCGCCAGCGCGTCGCCATGGGCCGCGCCATCGTGCGCGAGCCGGCCGTCTTCCTCTTCGACGAGCCGCTGTCGAACCTCGACGCAAAGCTGCGCGTGCAGATGCGGCTCGAGATCAAGCGGCTGCAGCGCGAACTCGACGTCACCTCGATCTACGTGACCCACGACCAGGTCGAGGCGATGACACTGGCCGACCGGCTGATCGTCATGAATGCCGGCGTCGCCGACCAGATCGGCACGCCGATGGACGTCTACGAGCGGCCGGCCTCGGTCTTCGTCGCGGGCTTCATCGGCTCCCCC
>Ga0209902_100386_pt1 | contig 52665 bp, 51 predicted proteins | sample FECB27metaG_FD_188304 | JGI IMG/M metagenome (GOLD analysis project Ga0209902, IMG submission 188304) | Cyanobacterial communities from the Joint Genome Institute, California, USA - FECB-27 (SPAdes) (version 2) | ecosystem: Environmental > Aquatic > Thermal springs > Hot (42-90C) > Microbial mats...
GGACGCGGTAGCGCCGCGGGGGGAGGGGAGCTAGATCATCTCCAGCGCCTGCTTGCGGCGTGGCGGTGGGAAGGCCGCGTCGAGGGCGGCGTGTTCTTCGGCGGTCAGCGTGAGATCAGCCGCGGCGCGGTTCTCGGCGACGTGGTCGAGGCCGGTGGCCTTGGGGATGGCGATGACGCCGGGCCGAGCCAGCACGAAGGCGAGGGCGACCTGGGCGGCTGTGACGCCGCGGGCATTGGCGATGCGCTGCAGCGACGGGTGGCGGAGCATGCGGTTGTCGTTGCCGAGCGGCGAGTAGGCCATGATCGGCATGGCGTGTTCGGCCGACCACGCGAGCAGGTCGTACTCGATGCCGCGGGCGCTGAGGTTGTAGAGCACCTGGTTGGTGGCGCAGGCCCTGCCGCCGGGGACGGTGAGCAGTTCTTCCATATCGTCGACATCGAAGTTGGAAACGCCCCAGCCGCCGATGGCGCCGGAGCGCTGCAGGGTTTCGAAGGCATCGACCGTTTCAGCGAGGGGATGCCGGCCGCGCCAGTGCAGCAGATAGAGCTCGATATGGTCGGTGCCGAGCCGCTTCAGGCTGCGCTCGCAGGCGGCGATGGTGCCGCCGCGGCTGGCATTGTGGGGCAGCACCTTGCTGACCAGCTGCACCTCGTCGCGGCGGCCCTTGATCGCTTCAGCGACCACCAGCTCGGCGCCGCCATCGCCATACATCTCGGCGGTATCGATCAGCGTCATGCCGAGCTCGATGCCGCGGCGCAACGCCGTGACCTCGTCGGCATGGCGGCGGCGGTCCTCGCCCATACGCCAGGTGCCCTGGCCGAGAGCGGGCACGGATTTACCGGAGAGGAGGGCAATGGTGGGAAGAGTCATGAGCGGCCTCGGGTTGGGCGACCAGCCTAACGCGGCCGGAGCGCGGGGCAACCTGAGAGCCAAAGAAAAAGGCTCCGCTCGAGGGGATGAGCGGAGCCTTCAAAGGCCGGCTCGCCGAAGCGGGCGACCCATCGAAGCGCAGCCAGGGAGGAGGAGCGGCTGCAATTCGTTGAGATGACTATCGGGTGATGCGGCGAAAGGAACAATCGCCAAGTCGGAACGTCAGCCATGCGCTGGGCGCGAGGCGCCGGGGCAACCAAGATGAGCCGAAGCAAAAAAAGAGGCCCCATCCGAAGATGGGGCCCAATGAAAAGGACCGAAGTCCAAATCTAAAGTGGTGGCAAATGGACGAGGGAGGAGGATACGCCATTTGCCGATGGCCCTAAGTCGAGGGAGGAGGATACGACTTCGGACCGGTGTCGCAGAGCAGGACCGAGGGAGGAGGATACGGTGCGGCTCACATCGACAGCCACAATATGCACTTTGACCGTTTGGTCCACAATGCGGAGTTCAACATGCCAGCTATGCAGTTTGTGCAGGCATAGGTCAGTCATGCTGCCGTGACGCATGCGTCAATCGCCTGCAGTTCGAGCGGCTGGTTCGGGGGTTCGTGCGGCGGAAAAAAACAAGGCCCCGCTCGAGGGGAGAGCGGGGCCGAGTAGCAGCCGTTGCCGGCTACAGGGAGGAACAAACAACGAGCGCGAGGAGGAGGAGGGAGATGCGCTCAGCTGCTGTCGAGCGGGGATATATGGGGTGAGTGCCGACCCAGCAACCGAGGAGTATCGAATGAGGGGCATGCGTTTTTCGCATGGCTGTTAAGTCGATGAGTTTGCTCGTGTATTGCGGTTTCCAGCGTGCGTCGTGGCGTCGCACGCCGATGTGAACGCGACGCCAAGTGCTTGATTGTGACAGTTTTTTGTCAGATTCGACGGCGAATCCCTGGGGCTCAGAGCCAGCCGCTGCGCTTGAAGAACAGGTAGGGCACTGCCGCCGAGAGGACCATGAGCCCCAGCGCGAATGGATAGCCCAGAGGCCAGCTCAGCTCGGGCATGAACTGGAAGTTCATGCCGTAGATCGAGGCAACGAGGGTCGGGGGCAGGAACACCACCGCGGCCACCGAGAAGATCTTGATGATCTGGTTCTGCTCGAGGTTGATCAGCCCGAGCGTCGCATCGAGCAGGAAGGTGATCTTGTCCGAGAGGAAAGCCGCGTGGTCGCTGAGCGCGGCGGCGTCGCGCTGCAGCACCTTGATTTCCTGCTTGCGGTCGCGCGCCGATTTCTGGTCCTCGGCGCCGCTCGACTGGTGAAAGCTGACGAGCCGGCTGATCGAGACCAGGCTCTCGCGGGCGAGGGTGAGGACATCGCCCTTCTTGCCGATGCGCTCGATCAGCGACTGCAGGTCGCGGGTCTTGCGGGTCGGCTTGGTCGATTTGTTGCCGAACACCTCGCGCGAAATCTGGTCGATGCCGTCGCCGGTGTTCTCGAGCAGTTGCGCCAGGCGGTCGATGAAGGACTCGAGCAGACCGATCATGACGCGCTCGCCGCCGATCTCGCCGGTGGCAGGGCGGGAAACCAGGCGCTCGTAGAGGCGGAAGGGCTTTGGATCGGCATAACGCACGGTGACCAGCTGGTCGTTGCGCAACACGAAGGTGATCGGGGTTTTGACCACCTGATCTGCCTCATCCTCGATCAGCGCAGTGATGGTCATGAACTCGGCGCCTCCCTCGCTGTAGAGGCGGGCGGAAGGCTCGATGTCCTGCATTTCGCGGCGGGTGGGGATGTCGATGCCGAGACAGGCCTCGACGAACTTATCCTCTTCGCGCGAGGGGTCGGTGAGCGAGTACCAGACCGCGCCGGTCAGCTGGGTGCCGGCGGCGGGGTCGAAATCGGTGGGAACGAGGCGGTCGCCTTCGCGGATATAGGCACGCAGCATAGCGGGGCTCCAATAGATGGCCGCGCCGGCGCGCCTGGCCCACCTGTTTGCCGCGAGATCGAACCGGAAAAGTCTGCAACTTTTCCTGATCTCGCTTCTGGAGCCTAGAGCGCCGGCAAGATCGAAGATCGACTTCGACTGTCGGGGTTCATTTTCAGTCCTTGATGAAGGTCCTGACGCAAGCGTCCGGAACAGTGCCGCAATGCGCCTTTGCGCGTGGGGCGTCAAGGGTGAAGCAATGGGCGGCGAGACACTAGTTCGCGAAGGCCGAGACCAGCACCGAGCGCAGGTCGCCTTCGGTGGCGTAACCGAGGTTCTCGATGCGCCAAAGCGGTTCGCTGAGGTTGGGCTGAGCCACGAGGATCAGCTGCAGGTGATCGGTGAAGTTGGCATCGGGATAGTCGGGGAAGCCGTAGGCGATATCGACGACGGCGCGATCGGCCTCGAGGGTGACCCCGCCGACCTTGCACTCGGCCGCGTAGTCGGGGAAGGCCTGCCACGGGATGCCGTCGCCGAGCGGCGGCTTCTCGTCGGGGTGGGCCTGCTGGATGGCGTCGTTCCTGGCTTCGGCTTCGGCGATCGCCGCGGTGAACTCGGTGGTGAGCAGGCCCTCGACCGGCGCCATGTCGTTGCCGAGGCGCGAGATGCAGAAGATCTCGCCGATCTGCTCGGGGCTGATGGTGACCATCTGGGCCAGGGACGGCGTGGCGACGAGGCAGAGTGCGGCAGCGACGACGAAGCGATGCATGAGGGGGCCCCTGAGGTTTTCTACGTTCTAGCCGAGGCCGCTGAATTGCCGATGAACACCGGGAGTTGGGAACTCGCCGCCGCGGTGGTAGAGGCGTGACGTGAATTCGAAGGACTATTGGAATGATCGACTTCTCCGTGCTTGACGATCCGGCGTGGCATGCCCTGACCACCGACCAAGCGGCGCTGGGCCAGCGCAACGGTGCGGCGGCGCGCTTTCGGGCCGAGCTGACGCCGATCGGCGGGCTCGCGCGCTATGACGCCGAAGCGTTTGCCGAGCTGCGGCCGCTGGTTGCGCCGGAAGACGCAGTGGGGCTGGTGTCGGCGACGCACTACCAGGTGCCCGCGGATTGGGAGGTGCTGCAGGCGGTGCCGGTGTTCCAGATGGTTTGCGAAGCGGCGCAGCCGATACCCGATATCGTGCCGGTGCAACTGACGGCAGCGGATGCCGAGGCGGCGCTGGAGCTGGCGACGGCGACCGAGCCGGGACCGTTCCGGACCGGCACCCTCGGCATGGGCCGCTATTTCGGGCTGCGCTCGGAGGATGGGCGGCTGATGGCGATGACCGGCGAACGGATGCAGCTCGGGCAACTGACCGAAGTGAGCGCGGTGTGCACCTGGCCGGAGTTCCGGGGCAGGGGGCTGGCAAAGGCGCTGGTGTCGTACGTCTCGGCGCTGATCGCGGCGGACGGGCGAGTGCCGTTCCTGCATGTGAAGACTGAGAACGCTGGCGCTATCGCGCTTTACGAAAAGCTCGGGTTCGCTGTGCGGAAAGAGCTGACATTCACCGTGGTGCGGCCGCGCTGAAGGTGGCTTCGGTTATTACCGGCGGGACAGGCTACGGATGGACTGTCCCACATACTCGATGTCATACCCGCGAAAGCTGGGACCTATCTCGCCGCCCGCGCCAGCTGACAGTTGGGTCCCTGCTTTCGCAGGGATGACACCCGGTGGGAGGCGCAAAGCTACGGGCTATACCCAGCAGCCGTGCGAACTCATCGGCGAAGCGCTCGAACTAGAACGACCACTCCCGGGCCTTGCCGACGAGGAAGTCGCGGAAGACGCCGACGCGCTTGGAGTTCTTCAGCGCCGGGGGATAGACGAAATAGGCTTCGTAGGCCGGCAGCTCGATGCCTTCGAGCACGCGCCGCAAGTTGGTTTCGCCCTCGGTGACGTAGTCCGGCAGCATGGCGATGCCGATGCCGGCGCGGGCGGCCTGCATCATGCCGTAGATGGCGTTGACCTTCATCGAAGCGCGGCGCGGCGAGGAATCCGGGCGGCCGAGGCGCTCGAGGTAGTTGATGTCGCCGAGATAGGACGGCACCGGCTCGCCGAACGAGATAACGCGGTGGTTGTCGAGATCTTCGACCGCCTGCGGCTCGCCGAACTCCTTGAGGTATTGCTCGGAGGCGTAGAAATGGTTGTGCACGGTGAACAGCTTGCGCTGGATCATCTCGGACTGGTTCGGCCGATGCAGCCGAATGGCGACGTCGGCCTCACGCATGGCGAGATCGAGTTCGGCGTCGTTGAGCTTAATCTCGATCTGGATTTCGGGATAAAGGATCAGGAACTCGTGGATGCGCGAGGACAGCCAGGTCGAGCCGATACCCACCGTGGTGGTGACGAGCAGGGGGCCGGTCGGCACCTCCTGGCTCTCCGACATCTGGGTCTCGACCTGCTGCAGTTCCCAGTGCATGCGGTGCGCGGTGCGGAACAGCTGCTCGCCCACCTCGGTGAGCACAAGGCCGCGGGCGTGGCGGATGAACAGCTTTAGCCCCAGATCCTCCTCGAGCGCCGAAATCTGCCGCGATACGGCAGACTGGCTCATGTTGAGCTTTTCAGCGGCGTGGGTGAAGGACCCGGATTCGGCGGCGGTGTGGAAGATGCGGAGCTTGTCCCAATCCAGCATCGGCTATTCCGCCGCTTCTGCGAGCTCGAGCGATGCCAGATATTCCTCTGCGTCCAAGGCTGCCATGCACCCCATCCCTGCGGCCGTCACCGCCTGCCGGTAAACGTCGTCGGTGACGTCGCCGGCCGCGAACACACCGGGCACGTTGGTGGCGGTGCTGCCCGGCTGCACCTCGAGATAGCCGCCCGGCTTCATGTCGAGCTTGCCCGAAAAGATCGAGGTCGCCGGCGAGTGGCCGATGGCGATGAACACCCCGTCGACCGACTTTTCGGTGACGTGGCCGGTCTTGGTGTCGCGGATCTTCACGCCCTGAACCGAGCGCGGCATGTGCTGGCCGTAGACTTCCTCGATCTCGGCGTTCCAGATCACTTCGACCTTGGGGTTCTTGAACAGCCGCTGCTGCAGGATGCGCTCGGCGCGGAACTCGCCACGGCGGTGGACCACGGTGACCTTGGACGCGAAGTTGGTGAGGAACAGCGCCTCCTCGACCGCGGTATTGCCGCCGCCGACAACGATCACTTCCTTGCCGCGATAAAAGAAACCATCGCAGGTGGCGCAGGCCGAGACGCCGAAACCCTGGAACTTTTCTTCGGACTCGAGGCCCAGCCAGCGCGCCTGCGCGCCAGTGGCGACGATCACCGCATCGGCCGTGTAGCGGGTGCCGCCATCGCCGATGAGCACGAACGGGCGCCTGTCGAAATCGACCTCGACGATGATGTCGTTGATCATCTTGGTGCCGACATGCTCGGCCTGCGCCTTCATCTGCTCCATCAGCCAGGGGCCCTGGATGACGTCGGCGAAGCCGGGATAGTTCTCGACATCGGTGGTGATGGTGAGCTGACCGCCGGGCTGGATGCCGGAGATCATGACCGGCTCGAGCATGGCGCGCGCCGCATAGATGGCCGCCGTGTAGCCGGCAGGACCCGATCCGATGATGACGACTTTGGCGTGCACCTTACGCTCCACTTACTCTGAGACCTAAGCCCAAGACAAATAGGTATGGACCAAAATAGGAGGTTCGGCGCGCACCTTTCAAGGGCACGACCATCGCCCTGAGGCGATGGAGCGCACGGACTCACCGAAAAGTCACAGCCGCCGGGCGCCACAAAGCGCCCGCAGCGGCTCTAGACGAACTTCACGTCGAGGATTTCGTAGGTCTTGGCGCCACCGGGGGCAGCCACTTCGACCGAATCGCCGGCTTCCTTGCCGATCATGGCGCGGGCGATCGGCGACGAGATCGAGATGCGGCCCTTCGACAGGTCCGCCTCGGCGTCGCCGACGATCTGGTACTGCTTTTCGGCCTCGGTATCCTCGTCGACCAGCTTCACCGTGGCGCCGAACTTGATGGTCGAGCCGCTGAGCTTGGTGACGTCGATGATGTCGGCGAGCGCCAGCAGAGACTCGAGTTCCTTGATGCGGCCTTCGTTCAGGCTCTGCTGCTCCTTGGCGGCATGATACTCGGCGTTTTCGCTGAGGTCGCCATGGGCGCGCGCTTCAGAGATATCGGCAATGATCTTGGGGCGCTCTTCAGACGTGCGGCGACGATATTCCTCCGACAGGGTCTTGTGACCGCTCGGTGTCATCGGAATTTTGTCCATGGCCGTCTCCAACTCAAAGAAAGGCTCCCCTGCCAAAGTCATTCGGCGTCGTCAGCATGCTGACCTGAGGGGGAGCGTCTGGGTAAACTGCCTTCGGCGAAGGCTTCGGTCAAGCGGGGCGTATCCCCGTTGCGCGAGCGGTGCATATCGTTGCGGATTGCCTGCCGGTCAAGGGGGAAGGCCAGCACTGGAAAGGCAAAAGGCGCAGTCCGGAGACTGCGCCCTCGTGATCTACGCCGATCCCATCTGGATGCCTTGCAGCATCCGATCGATCAGGATGCCTTGCGGCACCCTCGTCCGGGATCAGGACGCCTGGAGGTTGTCGGCGGCGTTCTTGCCGGTCCGCTTGTCCTTGACGATCTCGTACGTCACTTTCTGGCCTTCATCGAGGCCCGAAAGCCCCGAGCGCTGGACAGCGGAGATATGCACGAACACATCAGCCCCACCCTCGTCGGGCTGAATGAAGCCATAGCCCTTCTGGCCATTGAACCATTTCACAGTGCCGGTAGCCATAAATAGTCCCTTTCGCAGTCTGCCGTGGCAGTTCCCACCCCAATGGAAACTCCGCCAATCGAATTCTTGGTATGACCTCAGCAGGCGCGTTTGAGACGCCAGGCACGAAGTGTCGGCCGCAATATTCGACTATTAACTTGTAGACCGAAAAATTCCGCCTATCAATACGGCGCCGTGAACTGCTTTTGCCCGGCGTGCGGGGTGCACGTCGGGTTGAAATTCGATCTGACTAGCAGGCCATCGAGCCCGGGGAGTGGGGCGCCGAAGGCGTAGAGATACCGGGCGACTCGGCCCGATGGGCAGGCGTCCGCTTCCGCGGGATGCCCATAGCTCAGTCTATGCCTCGGCAATGTGACAGCAAAGTGGAAATTCCGGCTCTTGCCCATCTTCCCCGCGGCAAGCCGACGCGCTACACGCGTGCGGTCCCAGCCCGGTGCCAAACAACCTTGCGCGAAATACAGTATTCGTCCGGCGACCTCGTCGCCGATCGTCGTGCGTCCTACGCCGCGGCGCTCGCCGCCGAGCGCGCTTTTGCGGAAGCAGCCGATCTCATGGTGCAGGCGCTGGAAATGGTCCCGCAATGGGTGGCCGGCTGGAACCTGCTCGGCGGCTATCGCGAGGCAGCGGGCGATATCGCCGGGGCGGTGGCGGCATGGACGCAACTGCTGCAGCTCGATGCCAGGGGGCTGTTCGGCGCGGCGCTGAAGCTGGCGGCGCACGGGGCAGGCGGATCGTCGGTGGCGGCGCCGGCCTATGTCGAGGCGCTGTTCGACGACTATGCACCGCGCTTCGAAGACTCACTGGTCGCGCGGCTGGGCTACCGGACGCCGGAAATGCTCGAAGTGGTGATCCGCAACGCACTCACCGCACGCGGCGTAACGCGGTTCGAGCGGGCGCTGGATCTCGGCTGCGGCACCGGGCTGATGGGGGAGCGGCTGCGGCCGCTGGTCGATCGGCTCGAGGGCGTCGATCTTTCAGCCAGGATGCTGGCGGAGGCGCGGCGCAAGGGGATCTACGACCACCTCGAAAAGGCGGACCTGGTGAGCTATCTGCTGGGTGAGCCCGGGTCGGCCGACCTGATCGTTGCAGCGGATGTGTTCAACTATGTCGGCGTGCTGCACGGGGCGTTGACGGCAGCCAGCGGCGCCCTGCGCCCCGGTGGGATTGTGGCCTTCTCGCTCGAGACGCATGCGGGGGAGGACGCGGTGCGGCTGGGGACCACGTTGCGGTTCCAGCATGCGACCGAGCCGACCCTGGCGATCTGCCGATCGGTGGGGTTGCGGACCGTCATGGTGGAAGCCACGACGATCCGCATGGATCGCGGCCTGCCGGTCGAGGGCGCTATCGTCCTCGCCGAGCGGCTGTAATCGGATCAGGCAAGCGCCTGACGGATGGCGATCTCCACCGGTGAATAGTCGCCATCGGCGCGGTCGAGGCGCAGCGGCTCACGCGGCAGCAGTGGCGGCTGGGCCATGAAGCGCGGCTCGGTGCCATGGTGCGGCTGGGCAGCGTGTACCAGGAACGGATGGCAGAGATAGACCGTGCCGGGACTGCCGGTGGCGAGAACTTCCGGCCGATGCGCCGAGGCGGCAAAGTTGTCGGCGGCAAGCTCGCGCAGCGTCAGCCCGGCTTCACCGGCCGGCGCCAGCTGTCGCGCGATATCGAGGTGCGAGCCGACGCGGATGCGGGTCGGTGCATCCTCGGCGCCGACCTCCGAGAACAGGAACAGCATCAGCAGCGCCCGGCCGCGCGAACTGACATTGGCGCGCCAGCTCAGGAAATCGGTCGGGTTCTCATCCCAGCCGAAACTCACATCGATGTGCCAGCCGGCATCGCCAGGATCCTCTGGCGAGGGGAAGCGGACCGGGAAGGTGCCGAGATTGCCCTGCGGCAGCCAGCGGCCGGGGCCGACCAGCTGATCGAAGGCGGCGCGGAGCAGCGGCGTATTCGCCGCGGCAACAAATGGCGGCTGGCTGTAATTGCCGAGGCGGATGACAGGTTTGGTCCAGGTCGTGGGGTCGTTGGGGTCGCATCCGGTGTCGGCCCAGAGGATGGCGCGGCCTTCTGCCGCGAGATCCGCGGAGAAGGCATGGTCGATGCGGACGAAGCCGTCGGTGATGAAGGCGTCGATTTGCGCTGCGGTGAGCGCGGGAGTGTTCACAGGCATTGTGGTTTCCGAATTCGCATAAGCTCGCGACGCCCTGACCGGCAAAGCCGACGACGGGCGAGCAGGGCGCCCTCAGGCGCGGTGGTGTTGCCTCATGGCTCGCTCAGGCGAGGAGGAACACCGATGCGAAATTGCGGATCATCATCATGATGCAGGGAAGATAGCGGACGAAGCGACGAGGTCAACCCGTTGCCTTGTTCAGACAGCCGCTTTGGCCCGGCGGCGTCGATCGGCGGCAACGAGGGCGAGCGCCACGCCACCGAGGATGCCGATGGAGGCGATGACGAGGCGCAGCGTGAGCGGCTCGGCGATCAGCAGCACGCCGCCTGCGGCAGCGATGGCAGGGACGGTGAGCTGGACAATGGCCGCCTGAGTGCGGGCGAGGCTCGGGAGTACGGCGTACCAGACCGCGTAACCGAGGCCTGAGGCCAGCGCGCCGGAGGCGACGGCGTAAGCCGCAGCGCCGGGATCGACCGGATGGAGCATCAGGCCGGCAACGACGATGAGCATGGCGACCGGCAGGCAGCGGATGAAGTTGCCGGCGGTATCGACCAGCGGAGCCTTCGAGCCGCGGCCGAGCAGGGTGTAGGCGGCCCAGCAGAGGCCGGAGCCGACCATCAGGAGCGTGCCGAGCGGATGCGGGGCGACGAGACCGGGAGAAACGAGATAGGCGAAGGCGGCGAGCGCCACGGCAAGGCCGAGCCATTCGAGCATGCCGGGGCGATCGCCTTTGAACACTGCCCAGCCGAGCATGCCGATCTGCACGCTGGCAAACAGGATCAGCGCTCCGGTGCCGGCGCCGACGAGGATGTAGGCGATCGAGAAGGCGAGGGCGTAGCCGAACAGCGCCGCAGCAGCGCGCCAGCTGCCGCCGACGGTGACCGGCATCCCGGGCGCGCGGCGGAGGAGGAGCAGGGCCGCAAGCACGACGGCGCCCGCGGCAAGGCGGATGCCGGTATAGCTCAATGGCTCGGCATTCGCCGTCGCAAAGGCGAGACGCGCCAGCACCGAGTTGGCGGCGAAGGCGAACATGGCGATGGCGGTGAGGACGACGATCTTCACGCGAGGTGCTTCCGCGGGCAGTGTCGTCACTATGCGCCGGTTGCGACTACCAGTCGATGCCGCGGCCGGGGAGGGCGCGCTGCAGGTTGCGGCGGGTGGCGGCTTCGAAGGCGCTGGGCCACTCGACGCCGAGCGAGGCGCACAGGGTTTTGGCACGCGGCATGAAGGTGCGGGCAAGAGCGAGGTTCGACTCGATCGCGGAGTCGGCGGTGAGTTGCGGCAGGGGCGCCGCGGCCAGCACGGCCATGCGCTCGGGATCGAGCACGCGGCTCAGATGCAGCATGCCGCCAGGAATGCGCGGGTTGACCTCGATGGTCAGGAGGTCAGTGAGGAAGCGGCGGAGGAAGGTGTTGCCGACGGTCATCAGTTCAACTTCGCCGCGACCGATGGCCACCGGCGCCAGGCCGAGGATGCGGATGAACTCGCCGACCATCCAGCCGAGGCGCCCTGGGTTGCGGGCGGGCTCGGGCGTCTCGGGGCGGAGCGTGGCATGGAGGTTGTCGCGATCGACCAGTGGTTTCAGGCAGTCCTGCGCCGTGTTGGCGAGATGCTCGGGGCTGGCGATATGCAGGTCGATGCGCAGCCAGTCATCGGTGATGGCGTTGAGCACCAGGGCGTGCGGCAGGCGGTTGTAGTGGACGATCGGGGCAATGGTCTCGAGCGTCTTGCGCCAGTCGGCTGCAAGCGCCTCGTGCTCGGCAGGGTCGGCGATGGCGAGCAGATCGACATCGCTGAACGCGTCGGCGGTGCCGGTGCCGAAGCTGCCCGAGAGGAACAGCGCCGCGATGCGCGGATCGCCGCCAAAGCTGTCGGCGACCCGCGCAATCAAGGTTTTCTGGTCCATGACGTCCTCTCCCACTGGTTTTCGCAGTATTGAGAGAGGGAGGTCGAGCGGTCCAGAAGACCTATGTTTATCTTGTCAGTATTTTGGACTGCCAATATACATGAAGATCCGCGATGCGGTTCGAGGTGAACAGCGGCATCGCCCCGGCGAGTTGTTCGTCGGTCCAATCCCACCAGTGCATTTCGAGCAGCATGGCGATCTCCGCCTCGGCGAAGCGCTTGCGGATCGGCTTGGCCGGATTGCCGCCGACGATGGTGTAGGGCTCGACGTCCCGGGTCACCAGGGCGCGGGTGCCGATGAGGGCGCCGTGGCCGACGGTGATGCCGGGCATGATGATCGCCTCCGAGCCGATCCACACATCGTTGCCGATGACGGTGTCACCGGCCGGCGCGAAGCCGTCGGCGGCGCCGGCAAAGGCCGCAATCTCCGGCATGTAGTGGAACGGGAAGGTGCTGACCCAGTCGTTGCGGTGGCCCTGGTTGCCCGCCATGATGAAGGCGGCGCCCGAGCCGATGGAGCAGAAGCTGCCGATGATCAGGCGGTCGACATCGGTGCGGTCCGGCATCAGGTAGCGGGCGCAATCATCGAAGCTGTGGCCGTGGTAATAGCCGGAATAATAGCTGAAGCGGCCGACCCGGATATTGGGGTTGGTCACCTGCTCGTCGAGCCGGATGCCCTTGAACGGGCTTTCGAAATAATTGGTCATGATGCTGTCTCGATAGATGGCCGGCGCCGCACAGGCGGACGCTTCAAGCCATGTGGTTGTGGACAATGAGCAGCCGCACTCACCCGGCGCGACGCGCCGGGCGCAGCAACATCGCCACGCCGATCAGGCGCGCGACGCGATGGAGGTGGTTCGGTCTGCCAGCTTCATGATGGGCCGGGTCTAGGTGATGGACGAGGCGGTGTCAAACAGCCGGCCTCGTGCACCTCGCAAAGGCATCTCGGCCGCCAGCCGCTCGTCGATCTCGATGATGCGGGCGCAGAGGTCACTGACGCCGGAGGCGTAACCGTCGAGCTTGAGCACATCGCCATCGGCAAAGCCGATCAGGATGTTGCCGGTCCAGCGCCGCTGCATTCCTACCACCTGCGCGAGGTCCTTGGTGATCCGGCTGCCGTTCGCTCCGGCGTAGTCGAGACTGGTGCCGCGCCAACGGACATCGGTGCGCACTACGGAGCGAATTGTCGCCACGCCGGTCAGCACGCACAGCGCGAAGGCGAGGATCAGCCAGGTCAGAATCTGCATCTGGTTTTCCGCGTCGGCTCGCGCCGACCCGACGAAGAGACGAACATAGAGCATCAGGCAGACAAGCCCCGCGCCCAGGACGATGCCGGACCAATGCATGCCGCTTGGTGCGATCCGGCGCCAGCCGTGGCGCTCGGGCGACGGCCGAAACAGGGCGCGCACCAGCAGGCCCGTTGCCGCCGCGCCAGCGAGCCCCGCTGTGATCGGGCCGAAGAGATTGATCCACCACTGCATGGGAGGAGATCTAGCCGACGACGGCTGCAGATTTGCTAAGGTTGTCGGACGAATGCTCAGGATGAAGACGGTCGGGCCGCCGACGGTCGACCGATGCAAGGAACACGGAGGTTGTCCCAGTGCCGACCCATGCTGCTGGGCATTGCCAGCTATTGCGGATGATCGCTGCCTCGGCTGGTGCGCTCGCCTTGGCTGGCACGCCCGCGCTCGCCGCGACGTCTTACACCTGCTCCAATGCCGAGCTGCTGCGCGTCGCCTGCGCCGATGCAGCGTGCGAGGTGATGGATGAGGCGATCCTGACCGTGGCGATCGACGGCTACGATCGCTTCACGGTATGCGGCGAGGCGCTGTGCTGGAGCGGGCCGGGGACGCGCCAGGTGTCGGGCGCCTACGAAATCGTCACCGGCGTCGGGCTTAAATCAGAAATGGGAGATGGCGGCGCGCCCAATGATGCGGTGCTGGCGTTCGACCCGAAGACCGGAATGGGGACGATCCTCGCGCCCCCGTTCTATTCGCCGGTGCGTTGCATGGTGCATCCGGGGGAGTGAGGATCAGCCTGCGAGGCACTGCCCCGTGGTCCGAGCGTGTGGCCACCCCCACCCTTGATCCCTCCCCACAAGGGGGAGGGAGAGACGACTGACGGTTTGGGGCTCAGGCGGCGAAGTAGCTCTGCAACGGGCGGACCTGCAGGTTGCCCTCGCGGTAGGCGATGATGCCTTCGACCGCGGCCACGGCGCCCGGGATGGTGGTGTAGTAGGGGATCTTGCCCATCAGCGCGGTGCGGCGGATGTCGCGGCTGTCCGAGATCGATTTGGCGCCATCGGTGGTGTTGATCACCAGCTGCACGCCGCCGTTCTTCATCGAGTCGACGATATGCGGGCGGCCTTCCAGCACCTTGTTGACCTTGGTCGCGGCGATGCCGTTCTCGACCAGGTATTTATGGGTGCCGGAAGTGGCGACGAGCTTGAAGCCGGCATGCTCGAGATGGCGGCAGAACTCGAGGATCAGCGGCTTGTCGTCGTCGCGGACCGAGACGAACACCGTGCCCTCGCGCGGCACTTTCGAGCCGGCGCCGAGCTGCGACTTGGCGAAGGCGATCGGGTAGTTGGTGTCGAGTCCGATGACTTCGCCGGTCGACTTCATCTCCGGGCCGAGCACAGTGTCGACGCCGGGGAAGCGGTTGAACGGGAAAACCGCTTCCTTCACCGCCACGTGGTTCAGCTTCTTCTCAACCAGGTTGAAGCTCGCAAGGCTCTCGCCGGCCATGACGCGCGAGGCGATCTTGGCGATCGGCTCACCGATCACCTTGGCGACGAAGGGCACCGTACGCGAAGCGCGCGGGTTCACTTCGAGGATGTAGATGGTGCCGTCCTTGAGCGCATACTGGACGTTCATCAGGCCGCCGACCTTGAGGGCCAGCGCCAGTTCGCGAGTCTGGCGCTTCAGCTCGGTGATGACCTCGTCGGAGAGGTGCTGCGGCGGCAACGAACAGGCCGAGTCGCCGGAGTGAATGCCGGCTTCCTCGATATGCTCCATGATGCCGCAGACGAACACGTCCTTGCCGTCGCTGAGGCAATCGACGTCGATCTCGATGGCGCGGCTCAGGTAGCCGTCGAACAGCAGCGGGTTATCGGAGAGGACCGAGTTGATCTGGCCGGTCTTGTCGTTGGGGTAGCGGATCAGGATATCCGGCGGTACGAGGCCGGTGAGGGTATCCTGCACATAGCGCTCGAACTCGTTGGGCGAGTGAACGATGGCCATGGCGCGGCCGCCCAGCACGTAGGACGGGCGGATCACCAGCGGGTAGCCCAGGCGCTCGGCGACGAGGCGGGCCTGCTCGAGCGAGTAGGCGATGCCGTTCTTGGGCTGGGTCAGGTCGAGGCGCGAGATCAGTTTACTGAACAGGTCGCGGTCTTCGGCCAGGTCGATCGAGCCGGGCTGGGTGCCGAGGATCGGGACGCCAGCCTTTTCCACTGCGTCAGCGAGGTTCAGCGGGGTCTGGCCGCCGAACTGCACGATGACGCCGTGTAGCGTACCGTTCTGCTTTTCGGTTTCGAGGATCTCGATGACGTCTTCCTCGGTGAGCGGCTCGAAATAGAGGCGATCCGAGGTGTCGTAGTCGGTCGAAACGGTTTCCGGGTTGCAGTTGACCATGATGGTCTCGTAGCCGGCATCGGCCAGCGCGAAGGCGGCATGGCAGCAGCAATAATCGAACTCGATGCCCTGGCCGATGCGGTTCGGGCCGCCGCCGAGGATCACCACTTTCTTCCGGTCCGAGGGACGCGCCTCGTCGTCGGGCTGGCCGTTGAACGGCGCCTCATAGGTCGAATACATGTAGGCAGTGGGCGAGGCGAACTCGGCCGCCGAGGTGTCGATGCGCTTATAGACCGGACGAACGCCGAGCGACTTGCGCAGCGCCCGCACCTCCTTGGCCTGCTTGCCGGCGAGGTCGGCGAGACGGCGATCGGAAAAGCCCATGGCCTTGAGGCTGCGCAGTGCGCCGGCGGTGTCGGGCAGGCCGAGCTCACGGACCTTCTTTTCGGTCTGGACCAGGCCGTGGATCTCTTCGAGGAACCACGGGTCGATCTTGGACGCATCGTGGATGTCTTCGAGGCTGTAGCCGAGCCGCATGGCTTCGGCGACATGCAGCAGGCGCTGCGGGGTCGGGGTGGAGATGGCGGCGAACACCGCGTTCTCGTTGTCGTCTTCCGGCGCGCCGGTGGCGAAGCCGGGGATGCCGATCTCGTTGAGACCGGTAAGGCCGGTTTCGAGCGAGCGCAGCGCCTTCTGCAGTGATTCCTGGAAGGTGCGGCCGATGGCCATGGCCTCGCCGACCGACTTCATCGAAGTGGTCAGGCGGTTATCGGCGCCGGGGAACTTTTCGAAGGCGAAGCGCGGGATCTTGGTGACGACGTAGTCGATGGTCGGTTCGAACGACGCCGGGGTGGCGCCGCCGGTGATGTCGTTCTCGAGTTCGTCGAGGGTGTAGCCGACGGCGAGACGGGCGGCGACCTTGGCGATCGGGAAGCCGGTGGCCTTCGAGGCGAGGGCGGACGAACGCGACACGCGCGGGTTCATCTCGATGACGATCATCCGGCCATCGGCTGGGTTGATGGCGAACTGCACGTTCGAACCACCGGTTTCGACGCCGATCTCGCGCAGCACGGCGATCGAGGCGTCGCGCATGATCTGGTACTCTTTGTCGGTCAGCGTCAGGGCCGGCGCGACAGTGATGGAATCGCCGGTATGGACGCCCATCGGATCGAGGTTCTCGATCGAGCAGATGATGATGCAGTTGTCGTTCTTGTCGCGAACGACTTCCATCTCGTACTCTTTCCAGCCGAGCACGCTTTCCTCGATCAGCACTTCATCGGTGGGCGAGGCGTCGACGCCGGTCTCGACGATGGCGAGATATTCTTCCTTGTTGTAGGCGATGCCGCCGCCGGTGCCGCCCAGCGTGAAGCTGGGGCGGATGATACAGGGCAGGCCAATCACCTCGAGCGCCTGCAGCGCCTCGATGGTGTTGTGGGCGAGCATGGAGCGCGGGGTTTCGAGCCCGATCTTCTTCATCGCGTCGCGGAACAGCTCGCGGTCCTCGGCCTTGTCGATGGCCTCGGCATCGGCGCCGATCATTTCGACGTTGTACTTGTCGAGGATGCCCATCTTCTTGAGGCTGAGGGCGCAGTTGAGCGCCGTCTGGCCGCCCATGGTCGGGAGCAGCGCGTCGGGGCGCTCCTTCTCGATGATCTTGGCGACGATTTCGGGGGTGATCGGCTCGACGTAAGTGGCGTCGGCCAGGTCCGGATCGGTCATGATCGTCGCCGGATTGGAGTTCACCAGGATGATCCGGTAGCCCTCGTCCTTCAGCGCCTTGCACGCCTGGGTGCCGGAGTAATCGAACTCGCAGGCCTGCCCGATGATGATCGGCCCCGCACCGATGATGAGGATCGATTTGATGTCGGTGCGTTTTGGCATCTCGGGCTCTCGGTTCTCGGTTGTGCTTCGGCTTGTCCGAAAAGTCCTGCAACTTTTCGGGCCTCGGCATTGCGCGCGCGGAAAGACCCGCGCGAATGGCGCGGGCTGGGGCGGCAGACTCTATGGGCTAGGCGCGTCCTGTAACCGAAGCGGTGGGGGAAGGGAACCCCCAGCGCGAACGATGTGGGTGCAAGTTGTCGCGGCCGCTAGCGATCAGGCCTCAACGGGCCAGCGCTTCAGTGCCTCGGCGCCGGCGTCGCTCAGTCCGTAAACGCCGCGATCGATGCGGTCGAACCAGCCATAGACATTGTGCAGGAGAATCTTCGCGGCGATCGGGGTGGTGGTCTTGAGGTCGCGCGGACGCAGCGGGCCGGCCTGCAGCGCCGCGGCGCAGGCGAGGGCCTGCTGCCGATAGGCGGTCATGATCGGTTGCCGCGTGCTGCCGCCGGAAGTGGGGTCGCCCTTGCGGCGGCGATGTTCCTCGACCAGCCGGTTGCGCTTGCGCGTGTTCTTTTTCGGCATCGGCGCGAGCGGGCTGACGATGATCTCGACATGGTCGGCAGCGCTGACGCCGAGCATGCCGAGGCCGAGGCGGCGACAGAGATCGCGGAAGCGGCGGTCGCGCTCGCGGCCCTTGCCGGTCAAGGAGGTGCGCGCGGCGATCCAGACTTCGTCGCTTTGCGATTGTCGGTCGACTGCCTGCAGCACCAGCTCGAGGTTGAAGGCCTGCTTCAGCTCACAGATCACCACCAGCGGCGGCTCCCCTTCGAGCAGCCCGACCAGGTCGCAACCGCCGACCTCGCCTTTGACAGCGTAGCCGGCGGCCTCGAGGAAGCTCTTCACAGGCGGGTAGAGGGTGGTTTCCAGGGTAGGGCGTCCGAAGATGATTCTCGGCGCCGATGTTAGCTCAATGGCGGGCGTCGAGCGCGTCCCTGACGGCATCGATGCTGATGCCGAGATCGTCGAGGCGCCAGGCATCTATTTCCAGCAGGCTGAGTATGGCCAGCCGGCGGGCGCGTTGCGCGCGCCAGGCGATAAAGCTCGAGGCCAGGGCACGTAGGGCAACGGCGGCAAGGCTGGAACGCGGGGCGTCCTGGTGGGCGACGGACAGCAGGCTCATTTCGATCTCTCCTCGGTTTCGACATCCGGCTGAGTGGCCGTTCGACTTCATGACGAGCGAGCGAGGGGCGGATCGACAGTGCCGGAGAAAAAAGTTGCGAGGTCTGGTGGCCGCACCCGGGCGGACGGGTGTCGAACTTGTCGGCGCTGCAGCGACTACCTAGGTGGACGGGTGAGGGCAAAGCCTTGTCGAGGTTCGCGCGAGGTGCGAGCCTTCGGCTCGCCATCGTATAGGGAGACGGGTGCCATGTGCCGCAACATCAAGCCGCTGTTCAACTTCGAGCCGCCGGCCAGCAAGAACGAAATGCATGACGCCGCGCTGCAGTTCGTGCGCAAGATTTCGGGCTATACGCACCCATCAAAGGCCAACGAGGCAGCCTTCGACGACGCTGTTGCCGACATCGAGCGGGTGGTGAAGCGGTTGCTGAAAGAACTCGAGACCGACGCGCCCAAGCGCGACCGCGAGGTGCTGATCGCGCGGGCGCGGGAAAAGGCGAAGCTCAGGTATGCGCCGCGGGTCGAGGCGTAACTAGACCGCCGGACTGTGCGGGCGCGGGATGGCGGTGTAGACGCGCTCGATGAAGCCGTAAAACTCGGCCATGTAGTTGCGGAGGAACTCGGCGGTCGCTTCGTTGGTGACGTCGCCATCGTCGGTGATGAGCCCAGGCTTGAACTGGATATAGGCCTCGATCGAGTTCATCAGCGGTGAGTTGCAGAAGGCCATGACGCTCCTCAGGCTCTGCTGGGCGACCGCGGTGCCGATGGCGCCAGGCGAAGTGCCGATAATGGCAGTGGGCTTGCGGGCGAAAGAGTTCTGGCCCCAGGGGCGGCTGGCCCAGTCGATGGCATTCTTCAGCCCGCCGGGGATCGAGCGGTTGTATTCGGGGGTGACGAACAGCACCGCTTCGGCATCGGCGAGCGCGGCCTTGAAGGCGCGGGCGGCCGGCGGAAAGTCGGCGTCGTAATCGTAGCTGTAAAGCGGCAGATCGGCGAAGCCGATCTCGGTCAGCTGCATCTCGTCGGGCGCAAGGCGCACCAGCGCCTTGGCCAGTTTGCGGTTGATCGACGCCTTGGCGAGGCTGCCGATCAGGTATCCGACCTTCACGTCACGCATGTGCTGCTCCTCGGTAAACCGAGGACAACGCGCGGGCGCGCCGGGCGGTTCAACCGCCGGAGCGGCTCAGCTCTTCTTGAAGCTGATGGCCGAGGCGGTGGTCTGGCCCTTCTTGTCGACCAGGGTGAAGCCCAGCTTGATGCTGCTGCCGCTCAGCGTCATCACCGAAGAGGCAAGGCCATAGCTGGTTTTGATGCCGGCCGAGGCGAAGACGATGGTGCTGCCCGCCCGCTTGCCCACGGTGGTGGTGTTGGCGCCCTGCGCTGAAGACGAGGCTTCGAAGCGCTTGGTCGCGTCGTTGTAGACCATGCTGCCGCGGAAGCTGGCTGCGCCCGAGCCGCCGAACGAGCAGCGGCCGGAATAGGTGAGCTTGCCGGCGCTTGCTGCCTTGAAGGTCAGGCGGCAGACCACCGTGCCGGGGTCGGGGCCGGTGACCTTGCCGCTGCCGCGCCAGTTTCCCTCGTATTTGGCGAGGAGCGCATTCTCGGCCGGACCGGCGACAGCCGGCAGGGCGACGGGCAGGGCGAGGACGGATGCGAGGGCGAGGACCTTGAGGCTCGTCGGCAGGCGCAGCATTAGGCATCTCCGGAATCGGGCGTTTCGGTGAAAGCAACGGTAGCGCGGCGGCTAAGGTTGCGGGAGGGGCTCGCGGAGTTTTGCGAGAACGCGATGAAGCTGGGATGAACGGCCCGAAACATCAGCATTCACGGCGGGTTCAGCCGCCGGGACGCTTGTCTTGCTGCCGTATGCAGGGAAACGCATTCCCCGCAGAGGAGAGGGATGAGGGAAATGACCATCAAACGGGCTATGGCTGCCGCCGCCATGATTGCGGCGAGCCTGCTGGTCTGCAGCACCGCGGCGCTCGCCGTGGAGGCCGCAGCCAAATCACCGGTCAATGTGCGCACCGGACCGGGCAAGACCTTCGGTATCGTCGATCAGTTGACCGCCGGCGAGGTGGTCAATGTCACCGAGTGCGCGCCATCGAATTTCTGCTTCATCGAGCATGACGGCCCCGACGGCTGGGTCAGCGCCACCTTCCTGACCAGCGTCGAGGACGACGAGGAAGAGCCGGTCGAAGAAGGGGCTGGCTCCAATCCGGATTGCAGCTTCGGCTTCACCATGACGCCGAGCGGGCCGAGCATGTCGATCAATTGCGGCGACGACGCAGGCCCGGGCCCGGCGCCCGAACCGGAACCCGAGCCTGAGCCCGAGGAAGACCCCGGCGCCTGCTTCTATGTCGGCAGCAATTTCGGCGGCGATGATCTCTGCGTCGCGCTGGGAACCCGCAACGCTCTCAACGGCACCTTCAACAACAAGATTTCGTCGGTGCAGCTGTTCGGCGGCGCCAAGGCGAAGCTGTGCGAAGACCCCAACCTGGGTGGCTATTGCCGGACGATCACCGGCGATACCGACGTGCTGCATAACTCGATCAACAACAAGGCTTCGTCGCTCGCCGTCTATGTCGGCGCCCCGCCGATGCCGGAGCCGCCCGAGCCGCCGGAAGTGCCGGACACGTTCTCGACCGGCCCGATCGAGCTGATGCAGACCTATACCGCCAACCTCGACAACGGCAATGTCGGGGGGGCAGGCACCGACATCTGGTACGAAGCCGAGACGGCGGTGGAGAAATACATCACGCCGCAGAACGGCGCGTCGATCGCCGTCGGCGACGGTTCGAACCGCGGCTATGAGGGGTGTTTCGAGGAGAGCTTCTCGAGTGCACGCGTGCCGCTCGCCGATATCCCGCCGGGCACCTATGTGTGCGCCAGGACCAACCAGGGCCGGATCTCGCAGTTCCGCGTCAACGGTTTTGTCGGCACCACGATGAAGCTTGGCTACACCACCTGGTCGAAGTGAAACGCCCGTCAATGAACGGCGAGGGGCCCGGAGGCATCTTCGGGCCCCTCGCTTTCTTCTGAAGTTTTTTCGTCGCGGCTGTCGATTCCGGCTCGCGTGCTTCGTCGTGAAGTCGAACAGGCAGTTCGAACCGAGGAAACCCAGAATGACCACGAAGCTCGATATCACTCCCGACAACGACAATCAGCTGGTGCTGGCCCGCATCATCGATGCCCCGGTGGAGCAGGTCTACCGTGGCTGGACCGACCCGGTGCTGATGAAGAAGTGGTTCGCGCCGCGGCCGTGGACGACGCCGAAAGTGGTGACCGACGTGCGGCCGGGCGGCAGCACGCTGGTGGTGATGGCCGACGAGAACGGCACCGAGTATCCCAATCCGGGCCAGTATCTCGAGGTGGTGCCGAACCGGAAGCTGGTGTTCACCGACGCCTATACCGGCGACTGGCAGGCCAGCGAGAAGCCGTTCATGACGGTGACGCTGACCTTCGAGGATATCGGCGGCAAGACCCGTTACATCGCCCGCTGCCAGCATTGGAATGCCGAGGACAAGGTGGCCCACGAGCAGATGGGCTTTCACGAAGGCTGGGGCATGGTGACCGAGCAGCTCGAGGAAGTGCTGAAGGCGCACTAGGCAAAGCGAATAGCGAATAGCGAATAGGAGGGGTTGCCGTGACAACGAGCCCTGGCAACCCCTTTCGCTACTCGCTACTCGCTACTCGCTACTCGCTACTCGCTACTCGCTACTCGCTACTCGCTACTCGCTATTCACGGCCCCAGGCAGCCGGAACAGCGCGTCGGCGATGTTGGCTTCGCGCAGCGGATCGAACGGTCCGTCGGTGGGCAGGGCGATCGAGACGCGGTCGACGCCGAGATCGGCCAGCTGGTAGGGCGTGCCGTAGCCATATTCGAGATGGCCGCGGCCGATAATGCCGATCACCAGCGGCGCGGCCGGGCCATCGAGGGCGCGGGCGATGTTGCAGGCGAAGGCGCGATCCCAGGTCTGCTGGGCGCGGACGAACCGGTCGGAGGTCATCGCATCGCGCGAGCGGCTCGCGGGACCTGCAAAACGGCTCAGATAGTCGCGATAGGCAGGCAGCGCCGGACGCGCCGGGGTGAGGCCGTCGCGTTCATCGACCGGGATAGCGTCCCAGCCTTCCTTGCCGACGCGGGTGACCAGCGGGCGGTGGCAGTTGAGCGCCAGCATGGGCAGGCGGAACTGCCGGCAGAACTGGAACAGCGGCAGGTAGAGGGCAGGATCGAAGCGCCAGACTTCGCTCCATTCGGCGGCCTCGAGGAAATCGGTGGTGGTAGCGAAGGCGCCGGCGATGAAGGCATCGAGCACCGGCTGCAGGCGGCGCGGAAACATCTCGAAGCCGAGCGCGATATCGGAGCGGTGCGCCATGATGCCGGCGGCGACGTGCAACTGCCAGCGATGCACGTCGAAGCGATCGTGGGTCTCGCCGAGCAACACCACCTGCTGCAGCGCCAGGTGGCGCATCAACTGCGGGTGCGCGATGGGTTCGGCAGTGCGCGGATCGAGCCAGGTGCCCGGGGTGATGGAAATCGTGGGGGTGGTCGTATCAGCCATGCCAGCTCTCGTGCGGTTCGGGGGCGCTGGCTGGCAGATGCTGGCTTGCTGAGCGGGTGGTAGCCGCTGCCGGACGACCGGTCAACCGGTCGCTCGCAGGCGCTAAGTTACGGTCATACCCCACCCACCGGGTCATTCCCGCGAAAGCGGAACCTCTGTTTTTTTGGCCTTTGCACGATCGCAAACGGGGTTCCCCACTTTCGCGGGGATGACACCGAGTTTGGGGGACTTGCGGAGCGTCGGTTCGCATACCCGGCGTCACCCATGGGGCGAAAGCTCGGATGACACCCGGTGGGCAGGTCGGGATCGAGCCCCAATCGGCTTCGCCGGCGAAATGTTCTACTCTTCCGGCTCGGTGGTGAAGAGCAGCGGGTAACCCTCATTGCGGGCCATCTCGGTGGCGCGCGTTGCCTTGGTCTCGGCGATCTCCTGGGTGAACACCGCGACGACGCACGAGCCCTTGGTGTGGGCGGTGATCATGATGCGATGCGCCTGGTCCTCGGTAATGCGGAACTCGGCCTTGAGCACACGGACCACGAATTCCCGTGGCGTAAAATCGTCGTTGAGCAGGATGACTTTGTGCAGCGGCGGGCGCGCCACCTTGGGTGCGGTCCTGGTACGCGGCTTGGTGTCGGTGTCGTTGGCCATGGTGCTGACAATATAGTGCAGCCTAACCGGCCCCGCACCCTTTCGGTTGGACGATAGCTGAAGGCGGTGCAATGAAGGACGTCAGATTTCATCAGGGTCATATTGCATGCGCGTTATTGGGTCGGTTCTGGCCGCCGCCTGGCTTGTGCTGGGCGGTGCTGTGGTTGCCGCCGGCGATGAACTTCCGCCGGTGGTGCAATACCGGCTCGATAACGGGCTCGAGGTGCTGCTGTCGCCCGACAGCAAAGTGCCCAAGGTCGGGCTGGCGCTGGTCTATCGGGTGGGCGGGATGAACGAGCCGGCCGGGCGCTCGGGCTTCGCGCACCTGTTCGAGCACCTGATGTTCTCGGGCACGACGAAATACCCCAAATTCGACGACACCTATTCGGCGCTCGGGGTCGAGAACAACGCCTTCACCGAGGAAGATCGCACCATCTATGTGGCCGATGCCCTGGCTTCGGCGCTGCCGGTGCTGCTGTCGGTTGAAGCCGACCGGATGGCCAATCTGGGTGGCGAGGTCGACCAGCACGAGCTGGATGTGCAGCGCGACGTGGTCAAGAACGAGATGCGGCAGACGGTGCTCGACAGCGCTGGCCAGCCAGGCATGCAGGCGCTTCGCTCGGCGCTGTTTCCGGCGCCGCACCCCTATGCCGAAGCGGTAATCGGCTCGATCGCCGATCTCGATGCGGCAAAGCTCGACGACGTGAAGGCGTTCTTCGATCGCTACTATGTGCCCAACAATGCGGTGCTGGCATTGGCCGGAGATTTCGATGTCGAGGCGGTGAAGGCGCTGATTGCCGACACATTCGGCCGCGTCCCGCGCGGCGCCGATGTAACGCTCCCTGAAGCGCAGGAGCCCAAGCCGGTGGCGCTGCGCATGGAGGTCACCGATCGGCTGCCGTCGCCGACCGTGGTGCTGGCGAGCGCGGGGCCGGCCATCGGCACCATGGATAGTGCGGCCCTGATGGTGGCGGGCGATCTGCTCGGCAATTACGAGTATGGCGTGCTGCGGCGCGAACTGGTGAACAAGGGGCTCGCCATCAACGCCACGGCGGGCTGGGACCCGGGCCGGCTCGGCGGACGGTTCATGATTTCGGCCACGGCGGCGCCGGGTGTGACGCCCGATGTGCTCGAGGCGGCTTTGCGGCAGGCCGTGGCGGAGTTCGTGGTGGCGCCGCAGGACGTAGCCGGGGTCGAGCGGGCCCGGCAGACGCTGCGGCTCGGCCGGGCGCTGAGCGGCGAAGCGATGCTGGACCGGGCCCGATCGCTGGCGACGCGCTATGATCTCTACGGCGAGGCCTCACCCGGGCTGGCGGACGATCCGAAACTGCTGGCGCTGAGCGCTGCGGATGTCGAGGCGGCGGTGCGCAAGCGCCTGGCGCCGGAGGCGCTGAGCGTTCTGACCATGCTGCCGGGCGCGGCGCGGAGCGAGTATCCGGCCGTGCTGCAGGCGAGTTCGGGCATGGCTGTGCCGATCGTCGCCGAGCCGCGACCGGTGGTCGATGTGCCGGTGCTGGCGGCAGGGGAGCCCGGACGGGCGGCGCTGCCGCCGATGGAGACGGCGACGCTGTCGAACGGCATCCGGGTGGTGCATTACCAGACCGCCGGCTCGCCGCTGATGCTGCTTGCCGCCTCGGTCAGTGGTGGGGCAGGCAGCGACGTGCCGGGCGAGGAAGGGCTGATAGAGCTCACCACGATGATGATGTCGCGTGGCGCGGGCGAGCGAGGCTTCGAGGCGTTCAGCAAGGCGGCCAAGGATATCGGCGCCGACATTTCGGGACAGACCGGGATGGAGCAGTCGGCAGTCGTTCTGGGCGTGCCGCCGGAGAACTTCGCGGCCGGCGTCGACCTGATGGCCGATGCGGTGCAGCGGCCGCGCTTCGAACAGCCGGAATGGGATGCGCTGCGGGGTGAGGTGCAGCAAGGGCTGGCCTATCGCAAGATGGACCCCGGCGCGCTGGCCTATTACGCGATGGAGGAACTGGCGTTCCCGATCCCTCAGGGCAGGGCGGCGTTGGAGCCGACGCCAGCAGGGGTGGCGGCGCTGACTGTCGCGCAGGCCCAGGCGACGCATCTGAAACTGTTCACGCCCAGGACCATGACGATCTACAGCGTCGGCTCTGTGAGCCTCGCGACCGTCAAGGCGGAGCTGGAGCGGGCCTTCGGCGGCTGGAGCAATGACAGCCCCGGCATCACCCCGGTGCCGCATCCCTCGGCAGTGCTGCCCGAGGGGCTGAAGGTTTATGTGACGCCGAGTGCCGGCAACAGCCAGGCGATCATCAACCTGTCGCGGCCGGCTCCGGCGTTCAACGACAAGGGCGTGCTGGAGGCAATCGCGGTGGCGCGGCTCTTGGGCGGCGATTTTACCAGCCGGCTCAACCAGGTGATGCGCGAGGCGAAGGGTTATTCCTACGGCGTTGGCGCTTCGGTGTGGACCAATATCCCGACGGGCGGCATGCTGACCGTGTCGTCGGCGGTGGCGGCGGACCAGGTGGGGACGGCGATTGCCGATATCCGCGCCGGCTTTGAGGGGCTGACATCGATCCCGGTCGAGCAGACCGAACTCGATCGCACGGTGATGGCCACCGCATCGGGCACTGCCGGGACGGTCGAAACCTCGAGCGGGCTGTTCGGGCTGGTGATGAGCGCCGCCGGAGCCGGGATGACCGCCGAGGAGATGAACGGCAAGCTCGACGAGATCGTCGCGCTGCAGCTGCCGGCGGTGGAGTCCGCAGCGCAGTCGCTGGCTTCGCTCGACCGGGCGCTGGTGGTGATCTCCGGCGACCCGCAATCGATCCTGCCGCAATTGCAGGCGATCGGCATTACCGATGTGACGGTGCTCCCGCCGGCGGAGTAAGGGCGGGCGCTTTCTATCAGTCGGCGACCCTCTCCCGCTTGCGGGGGAGGCCGATGAGCCCGGCGGCCCTCACGGCGAGGGCGCAGACCGCTAAGCTTTGTAGGGCAGGGTGCTTCACCACCCACCGGCTGTCATCCCAGCTTTCGCTGGGATGACACCGAGTATTGGGGAGCAGCTATGCTCACCACACCCAAGTTGGGTAGATGGCACCGCCGGGGGGCATCCGTAGCCGCGATCGAACCCATTTCCTGCAAATGATACGCACTTGCAGCGATCTAGCGTTCTGTTAGCATTGCGAATGCGAACCATTCGCAAGTGGAGGATGATGTGTCGTTGGATTCGGTGCGGCGGCGGGATTTCCTCCGGGCAGGGCTGGTGGCTGCAGGCGGAACGGCGATCGCGCTGAACGAGGCGATGGGGCAGGAGGGGCATGCGGGCCATGCCGGAGCCGCCGCGCCGGCGACACCAGCCACCGAGCCCGAAGTTCCCTATGGCGGAGCCCACTCGGCGCATGGCGACATGCTGACGGTGGGCGCCGTCGACGACGCAGCCAACGGCTTCACCACGACTGAGCTGCTGACCGAGTGGGAGACCGGAACCGTCTCGACGCTGCCCGATGGACGGGTGCTGCGCAGTTTCGTCATCGAGGCGGTGGACAAGGAAATCGAGATCGCGCCGGGAGTGAGGTTCCCGGCCTGGACCTATAATGGCCGCGTCCCCGGTCCGGCGCTCCGGGCCAAGGAGGGCGAGCGGCTGCAGATCACCTTTCGCAACTTCGGCTCGCATCCGCACTCCATGCACTTCCACGGCATCCATGCGGCGCGGATGGATGGGGTGCCCGGGGCGGGGCTGATCAATCCGGGCGAAAGCTTCGTCTACGAGTTCGACGCTTTCCCGTTCGGCTGCCACCTCTACCATTGCCACGCGCTGCCGCTGCGGCGGCACATGCACAAGGGGATGTACGGCGCGTTCGTCATCGATCCCGATCCGGCGCTGCATCCGGAGGCGGCGGAGCTGGCCAGCGGGCGGCTGCTCGGCACGCCCGAGAATGCGCGCTGGCAGGAACTCATCATGGTGATGAACGCCTTCGACACCAATTTCGACAGCGAGAACGAGTTCTACGCGGTCAACTCGATCGCCCACGCCTATGCCAAGGCGCCGATCCGGATCGAGAAGAGCCGACCGGTGCGGATCTACCTGATCAACGTGACCGAGTTCGATCCGATCAACTCCTTCCACCTGCACGCGAACTTCTTCGACTATTACGATACCGGTACGAACCTTTCGCCGACCCTGAAGACCGTCGACCTGATCATGCAGTGCCAGGCGCAGCGCGGCATCCTCGAGTTCAGCTACATCAGGCACGAGCCGGGCCTCTACATGTTCCACGCGCACCAGAGCGAGTTCACCGAGCTCGGCTGGATGGGCATGTTCGACGTGGTGGAGGCGTGAAATGAGCGACATTGCCGAGACCTCTGATGTCGAACGGAAACTGTCGGGTTGGGGGCGGTTGCTCTGGGTGCTGCTGCCGCTGGCGGTGCTTGCAGCGGCGCTGGCCTGGGTGTTCGCGGCCAACCCGCTGCGCAACCTCGATATCGGCGCGCCGCCGGTCGAGGGGCTGACGATCGAGCGGACGGTGCTCGACAGCGCCGGGCTCAGGATGGAGGTGCGGGCCGGCGGCTCAACCGATATGCGGATCGCGCAGGTGCAGGTCGACGATGCCTATTGGCTGTTCACCCAGGAGCCGGCGGGGCCGCTGCCGCGCGGCGCGACAGCCTGGATTTCTATCGCCTATCCCTGGGTGCTGGGTGAGGCGCATGCAGTGCGGTTCGTCACCGACACGGGGGCGACGTTCGACCATGAGATCGCCGTGGCCGTGCCGACACCGCGACCGACCGAGGCGGCGCTGGGCGGGCAAGCGATCATCGGGCTGATCGTCGGGTTGCTGCCGGTCACGGTGGGGCTGATGTTCTATCCGGCGCTGCGCGGCATCGGTCGCGAGGGGATGAACTTCCTCCTGGCGCTGACGGTGGGGCTGTTGGCGTTCCTGCTCGTCGATATGACCAGCGAGGCGCTGGAACTGGCCGGCGAGGCGGCGGCGATGTTCCAGGGGCCAGTGCTGGTGGTGCTGGCAGCGGCGGCCAGTTTCCTGTTGCTGATGGCAGTGGGACGCTGGCGCGGCGTGCCGGGCGGGCTGCAACTCGCGGGCTTCATCGCGCTGGGCATCGGGCTCCACAATTTCGGCGAAGGGCTGGCGATCGGCGCGGCCTTTGCCTCGGGAGCGGCCGGACTGGGGTTGTTCCTGATCGCCGGGTTTGCGCTGCACAACGTCACCGAGGGGATTGGCATCGCCGCGCCGATCCTCAAACAGAAGGTGCCGCTCTGGGCCTTTGCCGGGCTGGCCATGCTGGCCGGCGGGCCGGCGGTGGTTGGGCTGTGGATCGGCAGTCTCGCCACGGCGCCACAATGGACGGCGCTGGCGCTGGGCGTCGGAGCCGGCGCCATCCTGCAGGTGATCATCGAGGTCGGCGCGTACCTCACGCGCAGCAATGCCGGCAAGGCCGGAACCTGGTTCACGCCGGTGGTGATCGCCGGGCTGATTGCCGGCGGCGTGGTGATGTATGTCACCGGCGCGGTGGTGAAGATTTGAGGATGCCCCCATCTCTCAGTCGTCGCTTCCTTCTCCTTGAGGGAGGATTGAGGGAGGGGTGGTGCGGTGATCACCGATGGAACCCCACCCCCAACCCTCCCCTCAAGGGGGAGGGGAGCTCGTGCCCTGCGGCAGGCCGAGGCGGGTGAGGAGGGCGGTGAAGCGGGGCTCGGCGCGGAGGCTTCGGAATTCCGGCTCGACCAAGAGGCCAATGGTCTCGGCGCGCTCCACCGAGGTTTCGAGGTAGGTGAGGGCAAGCTGCTTGTCGCCGAGCAGGGCGGCAGTGGCGGCGACCTTGTAGGCTTTCTCCCGCTCGGCCAGGAACTGGCGCTGCTGTTCATCGAGCATCGCGCGCAGCATGGCCTCGCCACCTTGCGGCAGGGCGGCGCGAGCGGCCTTGGCGATCAACTGGCGGCCGACGCTGCTCTCGACACTGGCGGCAATCTCGTAGCTATCGAGGAAATCGGCGTAGCGGCGCTGGTCGAGGTAGATGGTGGCGAGATAGGCCGGGACGGCGAGATAGTCGGGGTTGGCCTGCCGCAGCTGCTCGAGCATCGCAATCGCCGCCTCGGTATCGCCGGCATAGTAGTGGATCAGCGCCGCATTGGCGCGAATGGAGCGCGAGTCCGGTTGCAACACCAGGGCGCGGTCGATCAGCGCGAGCGGGCGCTCGAACTTGCCCATCTGCATCGAGGTCAGGGCATACCAGTGCAGGGCCTGGGCGTTGTCCGGAGCCAGAGCCAGCGCCTTGTCGAACAGCTCAGCGGAACGGGCGAACTCGTGGCTGCCGTAGAAGGCGTTGAAGCCGAGCGCCGCATAGGCCTCGCCCGATTGCGGATCGAGGCTGAGGGCGCGCTCGGCCGCCTGCCTGGCCTTGGCGTAGGACTCGGGGGCGGGGGCCAGCGTGTACTGGCTGATCAGGTTGTAGACATTGGCGCGGCCGACTTCGGCGCGGGCAAACGCCGGTGCAATGGCGAGGGCGGCATCGAACTTCTCGATGGCGGTGGCGAAACCAGAGGCAGTGCGGCTGGTCCAGGCGATGACGCCCTCCTCATAGAGGGCGCTGGCTTCGGCCGGGATCGCAGGGGTGGGCCGTGCTGGCGGCTGGGCCGTGGCGACGAGGCCAATGACCAGCAGCGCGAGGATGGCGATGGCCGCCGCCAGCGGGAGCAGCAGCGGGCGGCCGATCGGGGGCGCGGTGGCGTCGACCGGCGGCGGGGCAGCTACCGGGCGCGGCGCGCTGAGCCAGGCCTCGAGCTCGCTGACATAGGCGAAAACCGAGGTGCGGGTGCCGCCGGGGACGCGCCGTACCGGCAGGCCGCGGATGCTTTCCCAGCGTTTGACCGTGCGCTCGTCCTTGCCGAAGAAGGCAGCGATTTCCTTCCAGCTGTTGAGGCGCTGGCTCACCCCTTCGGGGCCAGTCTGGTCAGGCATCTGCAAGCCCCGAACTCCGTCGTCCACAGCGGTCGCTCCACCCGATTACGGTCGAAGGCGCGGGGGGAGTCAACTGCGTCGCGGGGCATTTGATCGGGCGACCTTCTTTGGTTTCCGGAAGCATCGGCAGATGACGCTGGAGCCAATATCGGCTATCAACGATAGAGGCGGACGCGTGGCATGAGCCGGCGGCGCCTGAACCTTTCCCCCGCCGGCGGCATTGTCCTGCCGGATACCAGACATCCCGATCTATCTCTCAGCGTCGATGGCGGCGCCCGGGTCGTCTCATCGTTCAGCTTTGGAGGCAGTAAATGGCAGCGGTTCCATCCATTAAACTTCGCGACGGCAATTCCATTCCGCAACTGGGACTGGGCGTCTGGCAGGTCGATCCGGCCATTACGGCGCGCGTCGTCTCCGACGCGATCGAGGTCGGTTACCGCTCGATCGATACGGCCGAGGGCTATCAGAACGAGGAAGGCGTCGGCGAGGCGATCAAGCGCGTCAGCGTGCCGCGGAGCGAACTGTTCATCACCTCGAAGCTGCGCAATGGTGGCCACGCCCGCGACCTGGCGCTCTCGAGCTTCGATGCAACGATGAAGGCGCTCGGGCTCGAGCAGCTCGACCTGTTCCTGATCCACTGGCCGGTGCCGAGCCAGGGCAAGTATGTCGAGGCGTGGAAGACACTGGTCGAGCTGAAGACGCAGGGGCGGATCCGCTCGATCGGCGTCTCCAACTTCAACCAGGATCATCTCGAGCGGATCATCGGCGAGACCGGTGAGACGCCGGTGGTCAACCAGATCGAACTGCACCCGCGGTTCCAGCAGCGCGACAAGCGCGCGTTCCACAAACAACACAACATCTTCATCGAGAGCTGGAGCCCGCTTGGCTCCGGCCGGATGCTCGACGATGCGACGGTCAGCGCGATTGCCAAAAAGCACGGCAAATCGATCGCCCAGGTGATCATCCGCTGGCACCTGCAGGACGGGCTGATCGTCATCCCCAAGACCACGCATCGTGAGCGCATGGTGGAGAATTTTGACGTCTTCGGCTTCGAACTCGACGCGGATGACATGGCCAAGATCAGCGGCCTCGACCAGCGCGACGGGCGCGTCGGCGCCAACCCGGCGACGGCGTCGTTCCTGTTCTGAGTCACCGAGAGATCAACGCCTCAAAGGGCCGGGAGCGATCCCGGCCTTTTTCTATTCGGCAGCAGCGGCAGAGCGCCGGCGGAATAGCAGGTCCTTGGCGGCCAGCACGGCGCCGGCGGTGATCAGGAGGCAGGCGATCAGGATCACGTGGCTGTAGCTGGCATAGCCGGTAAGGATGAGGATCAGCGTCGAGAGCAGCGGGGCGGAGTAGGACGCGGCGCCGAGCACCTGGATGTCGCCGCGTTTCACCCCGATGTCCCAGACGTAGAAGGCGAGGCCGACCGGACCGAGCCCGAGTCCGATCAAGGCGGCCCATTGCCAGAAGTCGGTGGGCCACACCGTTTGCTCGAGCAGCAGGTGGCAGATCGCGGCGAGGATGGCGGTGACGAGGCAAAAGCCGGCGATAGCGTCACTGCTGACCGCGGCGAAGCGGCGCGACAGCACGGAATAGCTGGCCCAGATGACGGCAGCGCACAGTGCGGTGGCGTAGCCGAGGCTGTACTGCGCATCAAAGCCAAAGCCCCGGCCGCGGGTGACGACGAGCACGGCACCGGTAAGCGCCAACGCGCAGCCGGCGATGTGTTGCCATTTGAGCCGCTCGCCGGGGAGCAGGGCGGAGAACACCACGATCAGCAGCGGCCAGAGATAGTTGATCAGCCCGGCTTCAACGGGTGGGGCGTTCCTGAGCGCGAAGAAATAGCAGAAGTGGTAGCCGAACAGCCCGCCGACGCCGAGCAGCCAGACCGGCAGCGGCTGCCGCATCGCCTTGATGGCACCCGGCCGGATCAGCAGCAGCGACAGCCCGCCGATGGCGAAAGTGATGGCGGTGAGCTGGAAGGCCGGCATGGTGCCGCTGGCGGCGGTGAGGAAAGCAAGCAGCGACCACAGCAGCACCGCGGCGAAGCCGATGAAGGTAGCGGTGGAGCGGCTCAGGTGGCTGGTCATCAAACGCTTCTAGCGCGCGTCCGCCGACTGGAAAAGAGCGAGGGGTTGCAGCCGCTGATGGCGCTACCTAATTTCGGCGCATGAGCTTGAGCATCACCGACCTCGCCGAACTGCGCCAACGCCTGACCAGCGGCTTCGGCCCCATCGAAAGCGAGGTGATGGCCGAGAAGGCTGCCTCGCTCGGCTATCACGGGCGGCAGGTGGAGAAGGCGATGGCGGCGCTCAAGGCGTTCGACGCAGTGCCGGGCTCAGCCGATGAACGCTTGATCCTGGTCAAGGCCGCGGCGCGCGACGTGTGGAAGTTCTTCGTGCAGCGCGAAGCCTGCGGTATGCGTGACCAGCGCGACGCCATCCGCCACTACGGCATTCCGCCTGAAGTGCTGGCGCGGCTGGGGGCAATCGAGAAATGACGCAAGGCCCCAATGTAAGTCGATTGATCCGGCCGGGCGATTTCCCTAGAATTTGTGAGATCGATTACATGCCTCATCTGTGCGGGGGCGTCGCGCGCGGATGGGCCAGCCGTTTCGAGTTCGATTGATTCGGCCGGGGAAAGCCGATGCTGGGCGATAAGGTTCGCAAGTCCCTCAGGGATCTCGACAGGCCACTCTCGGCGCTGCGTCCGGCTGCCGACATGGTGCCGCCCTTCCACAAGCTTGCCATCGACGTGATCTGGGCAGGGTTCCGGATCAATCCCGATGCGGTGCGGCCGTTCCTGCCCGATGGCCTGGTGCTGTCGCCGGCCAGCATCGGGGTGCTCGGCATCTACCAGGCGCCCACTGGCTACGGCATCGCGCCCTATATGCGTGGGCTGGTCGGGGTGTCGGTGGAGGGGGTGCGAGGTTCCGACATCGGCGAGGGCATGTTCGTGATGGGCAACATCATGGATGAGCCGGGCGCCGCGACGATGCGGAAGTTCTATTCGGGCGCGACGGTCGAGGGCGTGGCGCGGACCTGGCGCGATGGGGAACTGTTGCATGGCGTTGCCTCGGTCGGCGGGGTCGACTGGTTGCGGGCGACGATCCGGCCAGGTGAACTGCGGCCGGCGCTGTCGGGCGTCGACAACTTCCTCGGGCTGACCGATGCCGGGCTGATCAAGCATGCGGACTCGACCGTGGCGGACCTGGCGGACGCAGACATCGTGACGCTGGAGATCACCGACGCGGCGCCCGACTACATGCGGGCGCTGCGGCCGGTCGAGCACGTGTTCGCGCTCGATGCGGTGCGCGTGAATTCGATCTGGAGCGAGCCCCGGGTGGTGGGGCGAACCGCTTCGGGCAATGCCGCCTCGGTGTTTCTCGCGCTGATCGAGGATACCGGCCGGGCTGCTGCCGTGGTGCGGCAGGATGGGACGCTGATCGAAGCTAATGCCAGCGGGCGGGCCTTGCTCGGACCGGATGGTTCGCGGGCAGGGGAGCCACTGCTGAGCGGCGTGCCGGCCGAGAAGCACGCGCTTTGTCAGGCGCTGAAGATGAGTTGCGCGCGCAAGGGGCCGCGAGTATCGGAACCGATCGCACTGACCCGCCCCGGCGGTGGGCACCTGCTCGCTTATGTGATGCCGCTCGAGCATGGCGAGCATGGCGGCGATGCCGCGCTGGTGCTGCTGGCCGATCCGCGCGGGCCGGAGCGGCGCGATGCCGCACAGATGCTGCAACTGTTTGGGCTGACCGGGGCGGAAGCCAGGCTCGCCGCGCTGGTGGGCGTTGGCCATGCGCCGCGTGGGGCAGCGGCGGAACTCAGGATTTCCGAGCATACGGCGCGCTCGACGCTGAAGACGGTCTACGACAAGCTCGGGATCAACAAGCAATCCGAGCTCGGCCACCTCGTGGCGCGGCTGCAGTATCTCTAGAGCCAGGTCATCGGTTTGCTGAACCGACGTGGTGTCTGTAAGTCTTTGATTTATCTCGCTTTCAGCCAGAAAAGTTTGCAACTTTTCCTGAAAGCGCTGTGAAAGCAATGCTACCCATAGGCGGTTGAACCCCTCATTTGTGGGGTGCGGGTTTTGCCGTGTGCTGCGCACTGTCCGTTCGAGAATGCATCTCAGGACAGACCGCCGTGCTCGACCTTCTCGAAAAACGCCATGCACCCAAGGCCCCCGAGCTCGCCGGGCTGACCGTGGGCGACGTGATCGCCATGCTCGAGACGTTTGACCCCTCGGCGCCGCTGATGGTGCAGGGCGAGAGCGGTGGCTTCGAAGAAGTACTGGGGTTCCGCACCACCGGCGTGGTGCTGAATGTCAACACCGCGGAGGGTTTTGGCCCGCATGACCTGCCCGATGACGGCGCCCGGGCCGACCTGGTCGCGGTGGTGCTGCGGTCAACCGAGCGGTAGTCCAGAACACCAGGGACAGTGAGAGCGTCTCCCTCTCCCCAAACATGGGGAGGGAGACCAAAACACAGGCTTCCGGGTAAGCGCCCGCCCAGCGAAGCGGCTCATAGCGCCAGCTTGAAGCCCTCGTGACTCTTCTTGAAGCCCAGCCGCTCGTAGAAGCGATGGGCGTCCAGCCGCTGCTTGTTCGAGGTGAGCTGGACGAGGCCGCAGCCGCGGGTGCGGGCCTCTGCAACGGCCCAGCTGATCATCTCGCCGCCAAAACCCTTGTTGCGATGCGCGGGAGCGATGTGCACCGCCTCGATCAGGCAGCGCCATTCGCCGAGCCGGTTGATACCGGGGATGAAGCTGAGCTGCTCAGTGCCGACGGCCTCGCCGTCAAGCTCGGCGATGATCAGCCGCTGGTTGGGGTCGGCGGTGATGGCCTTGAAGGCGGCGAGGTAGCGCGGGTGCTGCGGCTCGTCGGGGCGGTCGTCAGTGGCGACGACGCTGTCATCGACGATCAGCCGGACGATGAAGCCGAGATCGTCAGGGGTCGCGTCGCGAAAGCTCAGCCGGCTCATTCGGTTCGTCCTCGAATCCATCGATGTGGAGATCACGCGTACTGGTGATGATCGAGTCGAGGAAGCCGGGGAAGCGATGGTCGAGATCGTCGCGCCGCAGGGTGACGCGGCGGCGGGTGCCTTCGGGCGTGACATTGACCACGCCGGCCTCGCGCAGCTTGCTTACGTGGTAGGTAATCGACGTCTTGCTGGCGAGATCGGTAAACTGCCCGCAGGTCATGCCAGTGCCCTCGCAGCGCGACAAATGCCCGATGATCGCCAGCCGCGTCTGGTCGCCGAGCGCGGTGAGCACGGTGGGCAAGGTGATCTGGTCGGCGTCCGGATGGGGCAAAGGCGGCTGAGTGTTCATGGCTCTCACCTATGCCATTTTCCGTCAAAGTTCAATGATCGTTGAACTAGGGCTTGACGGGGGCGCTGACGAGGTTCATTTGTTCAACAATCATTGAACTAAGGATCTTCACATGGACACGCGGCTCATCTGGCTCGCGCTCGGCACCTTTGCCGTCGGCGTCGAGGGCTTCGTCATCGCTACGCTTCTGCCGGCCATCGCGGCCGATAGCGGCGTGACGATCACCCAGGCCGGTTATCTGGTTTTCGCCTATGCCATCGCCTACGCGGTGGGGGCGCCGGTGCTTTCGGCGTTCACCGGCCGGTTCGACCGGCGTCCGCTGCTGGCGGTAGTGGCGCTGGTGTTCGCCGCCGGCGCGCTGCTCGCGGCCCTGTCGCAGGGTTACGTTATGTTGCTGGTGGCGCGGCTGATCATCGCTGCCTCGGCCGGACTCTACGCGGCGACCGCACAGGCCGCGGCGGTGACGCTGGCGCCGGCTGAACGCCGGGCGAGGGCCGTGGCGACGGTGGTTGCCGGCACCACCATGGCAGTGGCGCTGGGGGCGCCGATCGGGGCGTTTCTCTCGGGCTTTGCCGGGTGGCGCGGCACCTATTTCGCCATTGCCGGGGTCGGCGTGCTGACCGCGGCGGCGATCTGGCTGATGTTGCCCAGGGGCATAGAGGGCGACCGGCGCGGGCTGGGCGAACGGCTGGGCGTGCTCAGCGTACCGGGCCTGTTGCCGGCGCTGCTGACGATTCTGCTCTACATGACGGGGCCATTTGCGGCGTTCATTTACCTCGGACCGGTGACCACCAGGCTGATGGGGCTCGATGCCGGGCTGCTGCCCTTCGTCATGCTGGCCTATGGGCTCGGCGCGGCGCTGGGCAATCCGCTCGGTGGGCAACTGTCGGATCGCATCGGCGCGCAGGCGACGGTCACCATCGCGGCGGTGCTCAATATCGGCTTCCTGCTGCTGCTCGGCGCCATCCCATTGCTGCCGCAGGCGGCGATCACCCCGGCTTACTTCGCCTTCATGGTGGCCTGGGGCATTGCCGGCTGGATGTTCGTGCCGGGGCAGGTGAGCCGCGTCGTTGCCCTGTCGCCGAGTTCGGCGCCACTGGCCTTGTCGCTCAACGCCTCGTTCCTTTATCTCGGCACGGCGCTGGGGGCACTGGTCGGCGGCCTGGTGCTCGAGCACCTGCCGATCAATGAACTCGGGCTGGTAGCGGCGATCTTCCCGGCGCTGGCGCTCGGGGTGCTGCTCCTCAGCCGGCCGCGCGCCATCGCCATGCCCCGGCTTGGCTAAAGTCGAGGCCGCCGGGCTCGGCTGAAAGGCTTAGACCCCGGCGGCTTGACCGGCGTCGGGGGCTCTCCTAACCATCGTCGGGCGAGGGGTTTCCGACGATGGACGTGCGACTGCTGTGGTTGGCGCTGGGGGCATTTGCCGGCAGCGTCGAGAGTTCGCTCATCGTCAGCGTGCTGCCCGCCATTGCGACCGAAACCGGCGTCAGCCTGGCGCAGGCCGGCTACCTGATCTTCGGCTATTCCATCGCCTATGGCATCGGCACGCCGCTGCTCTCGACCCTGTTCGGGCACCTCGACCGGCGCTCGGTGGTCGCCGGAGCCGAGCTGCTGTTCGGGCTGATGTGCCTGTTGCTCGGGGTGCTGCCCGGCTTCCTGCTGCTGGTGCTGGCTCGAACCTGCATGGCGCTGGGCGCGGGGCTGTTCACCTCGACCGCGCAGGCGACCGCGGTGGCCCTGGCGGCACCGGGTAAACGCGGTTCGGCGATTTCGACGGTGGTGATGGGCGGCTCTATCGCGGTGGCGGTCGGTGTGCCGGCCTCGGCGCTGGTGGCGGAGTTCCTTGGCTGGCGCGTCGCTTATCTCGGGCTTGGCGTCCTCGCGATCATCGCTTCGGCGACGATGTGGCTGAAGCTGCCTGGCGATATCCACGGCGACCCTCGAACTATCCGAGAGCGGCTGAGCGTGCTGAAGGTGCCGGGGATGCCGCTGACGCTGCTCGCTTCCGGCGTGATGGTGATGGCGAGCTTCACCTTCTTCAACTACCTGGCGCCGGTGACCACGGACCTGCTCGGGCTCGACCGCGTGCTGCTGCCGCTGGTGATGTTTGCCTTCGGCGTCGGCGCGGTGTTCGGCAATTTCTTCGGCGGCCGGCTGGCCGATCGGATCGGGGGCAGGCAGACCATGCTGGTGATCGGCGGGCTGATGGTTGTGCTGCTGGCCGCCGTACCGCTGCTGGCGATGCTGCCGCGGCCCGCCGTGCTGCCGGCGTTCCTTTTCCACATGCTGCTCTACGGCGTGGTGTCGTGGGGCTTCTTTCCGCCACAGCTGCACCGGCTGGCCGCGCTGGCGCCGGCGGCGGTGCCGCTCTCGGCGTCGCTGAACCTCACCTCGATGAATCTCGGCGGGGCGCTCTCGGCGCTGGTGGGCGGCCTGGTGCTCGAGAACCTTGATATTGGCTGGCTCGGGCCGATCGGGGCGGTCGTGGCGGTGGCGGCGTTGGTGATCGCCTACCTCGCACCTGATCATCGGTAGAAATAAGGCGTCGCTTCTGGTGCCGGTGTGCGCTGACCCCCACCCTTGATCCCTCCCCGCAAGGGGGAGGGAGACGATTGCCTCGGCGCCGGTGTGAGGGTCTCCCTCCCCCTTGCGGGGAGGGGACAGGGGTGGGGGGCGGCTATCACTGGCGGCAGCGGTCAGCCAGCTAAACCCGTTTGCCCTTGGGGCTGAGGGCCCAGGCGATGATCAGCACGATGACGGCGAGCGCTGCCGGCAGCACGGCGAGCAACTGGTTGCCGGCGACGAGCACGGCGGTGCCCGCCCACATGATCGAGCTCAGCGCCTCGGAAATCGTTGCGGTGCGCGAAGCGACCTGGCGACGGCGGAACATGGCGCGGCGCATCGGCACGCGGAACCACAGCTGGATGGCGGTGGCAGAGCCGGTCGAGATGGCGACGAAGATGGCGGTGGTCCAGGCCAGGTCCCACGAGGCGATCGCGACGAACAGCAGTATCGGGGCGAATACCACGGCGATTGAACAGAGCACCGCCTCGATCTTGGCGATCAGCACGGCGCGGGGGTGGATCGGCGCGGTGACGACGAGATCGTGCGCGTCTTCGCCAGAGATGGCCAGCCAGGAAAGGCCGCCGGCGAGCTGGCCGGCCGCCATGACGATCACCGGGATCACCACGACATAGGTGCCGGCGCTCTGGCCGTAGGAGACCCACAGGAACAGCGCCGGCGGGAATAGGTAGAGGATCTGCATCAGCGTCTGGCTGAGCAGCCAGGGGTCACGCAGCAGCAGCCGCCATTCCTTGACCCGCAGCGCGTGGCGCTGCGAGGCCTTGCGGAAGGGCCGGGTGGAGGCGGTTTGCTGCACCCGAGTAGCCGAGACGCCGGCCGCCGCAATGGCATGCTGCGCGAAGCCGCCGGAGGTGAGACGGATCACCAGCGCCAGGGCGCCGAGGCCGAGGCCGAGGACGATGAGCATGGCGCCGAGATCGCCCATGGCGGCGCGCGCCGGCAGCCAGAGCGGGTTGGCGAGGTCGGGCGCTCCGGCGACAAACTCCGGAGATTGCAGCACCGAGAAGCGGTTCATGTTGCCGAAGCTGAGGATAGCAACAGCCTGGATGCCGATGACGAAGCCGGCGCCGACGATGCCGGCAATGATCTGGGCGATCAGCCGCGTGCGGGCCGGGCCGATGCTGCGGAACAGCCCGACCGTCACCAGCACCGAGATCGCCGCGGCAAGGGCGCCGAAGCCGGCGAGGACGCCATAGGCGGCGAGCCATTTCGGCCCTTCATAGGCGATCATCACGTTGATGATCGGGCTTGCGAGGAGGCAGGCGAGCAGCACCGTGGCAAAGGCAGTCGCCGCTGTGCGGACGGCGAAGACGCTGGCCGAGGACGCCGGGGAGCTGAGGATCAGGTCGAGGTCTGAGCGCGCGTAATAGGCGCGGGTAACCGATTCCAGCGCCTGGCTCAGCATCACCGTCCAGAACAGGAAACCAGTGCCGGTGACCATCACCAGCGTCGCCTTGTCGGCAACGATGCCCTGGCTGACCCACGGCGCCAGCAGCACGTTGGCGAGCAGATGCAGACCCAGGTAGAACAGCCCGAGCACCAGGACCAGCACGACGCTGCGGACCTTGCGGCCGCCGGTGGTCATGGCAAGCCAATCGCGCCAGGCGAGGCGGAACTCGTGGGCGGCGAACCAGGGGAGCGTCGCGGGCGTGGTCATCAGGCCACCGCCGCGAGGTCGGCTTCTTTCTGGGCCACCAGGTCGAGGAAAATTTCCTCGAGCGTGGTTTCGCGGCCGATGCGGGCGCGGAGCTCGGCGAGCGTGCCTTCGGCGACGAGGCGGCCGTGGTTGATGACGCCGATCCGTTCGGCCATGCGCTCGGCCACCTCGAGGATGTGGGTGGTCATGATGACGGTAACGCCGGACGCTACCTTCTGCTTCAGCACATCCTTGACCTGCCGGGCGGAGCCGGCGTCGAGGCCGGTCAACGGCTCGTCGAGGATGATCAGCCGTGGGTTGTGCACCAGCGCACCGGCCAGGGCCACCTTCTGCAGCATGCCCTTGGAAAAGCCGCCGCAGCGTTCGTTGGCATGCGGACGGAGACCGAGCCAGTCGATCAGTTCGTTGGACTGGCGCTCGGCCTCGCGCGCCTCGATGCGCCAGAGGCCGGCGACGAACTCGAGATATTCCAGCGGGGTCAGCCGGTCATAGACCATGGGCTCATCGGAGACCCAGGCAACGATGGATTTGGCGGCAATCGGGTCCGTCGCCGTGTCGATGCCGTAGACCGAGATCGCTCCGGCATCAGGCTTCAAGAGGCCCGCAACCATGCGGAGAATGGTGGTCTTGCCGGCGCCGTTCGGTCCGAGCAGGGCGTAGAATTCGCCGGCCTTCACCGTTAACTCGAGATCGACGACGACAGGGCGGTCGAAGCTCTTCCGGAGCCCGGAAATGGCGAGGGCGAAATCGGGGGACGGCATGCGAGGCTCCGCTATGTTCGCCTGGAGCCTATCCATCAGCCGTTGAGAGGCGCTGAACTGGGCCGGTAAACAAAGAGTAGTTCTCGCTTGGTCGCGTGATCGAACCGGAAAAGTCTGCAACTTTTCCTGATCACGCTCCTATTGCAGGCCCACGGCGTCGACGATGCCGCCGATGCAGCCGCCATCGGTGGGGCGGGCGGCGCGGATCAGCTTGCCGAGATTGGGGCTCTCGCCCGGCGCGCCCCACAGGCCAATGGTGATCTCGCTGATGATGCGGCGCTTGCCGTCATCATCGCAGGCGATGCGGACGCGCTTGCCGGCATCACGGCCGAAGGCCTCATCGAAAGCGTCGCGGATCTGGTCGCGGCTCAGGGTCTTGCCGATATTGTCGGCGAAGAGGTCGCGCACCTTCGAGGCGTTGAGCGCAGCGAGCAACTGGGCGGCGACGCTGTAATAGCTCCCCTGATCGCCGCCGAAGCAGCTGCCGTGCTTGATCCACTCGTGCCGCTCGAGCTGCGAGCGCGTGCCGGGCATCACTTCGTCGAGGGTTTTCTGCAGCGTGGTTGGAAGCTCGACCGGGGGCAGGGCCGACCAGCGGCCGTCGCGATCGAGCTGTTCGAGCTGGCTCGATACATCGCAATACTCCCCGGTTGGCCAGAGCCCGTGCAGCGAGAAATGGTTGGCATCGAACCGGGTACGGCTCTGCTGGCGACATTCCGGCTTGCCGGCAGCGCCTTCGCAGAAGGCGGGCTGCCAGCTCGCAGCCAGAATCAGGAACTGCTCGGAAGCCCTGGAAGGTGTTGTGGGTTCCGGCTTTGGCGCGGGCTCGGCCGGGGCCGGGGGCGTGGCGACGACCGGCGGGGGATCCGCCGGCTTCAACCAGAGGTAGACCGCCCCGCCGATGAGGAAAGCCAGCAGCAGGGCGGTAATGAACCTCGGATTCATCCGCTCAGCGCTGCGTCACGTAGCCGTCGGGCACGCCCCTTGTGGCGAGCACGAACTGCCAGACCTGCAGCACCTTGGCGCGGAAGCCGCCGGCGCAGCAGAGCAGGTAGTACTTCCACAGCCGGTAGAACCGCTCCTCCTCGGGGTTACGATCTTTCTTCCAGTTACGCTCGAAGTTCTCGTACCAGGCGACCAGCGTCTTGTCGTAATGCGGGCCGATATTGTGCACGTCGATGACGCTGAACAGCCCGTCGATGGCCTTGCCGATCTGCGCGATCGAAGGGATGACGCCGCCGGGGAAGATGTACTTTTCCAGCCAGGCTTCGATGGTCTCGGTCGACCACTGGCTGCCGATGGTGTGCATCATGAACAGCCCGTCGTCTTTGATCACGCTGCGCGCCTTCTCGAAATAGGTGCGATAGTTCTTGTGGCCGACATGCTCGAACATACCCATCGAGACGGCATGGTCGGTCTTGCCCTCGAACTGGCGGTAATCCTGCACGCGGAACTCGACCGGCAAGTGCTTGTAGCGCTCGCGGCCATAGGCGGCCTGGTCGGGTGAGACGGTGACGCCGACGCAATTGGCGCCGTATTTCTCTGCCGCAAAGCCCATGAAGGCGCCCCAGCCGCAGCCGATATCCCACACGGTCTGCCCAGGCTGCACGCCGATCTTGCGACAGACCATGTCGAGCTTGGCTTCCTGTGCGTCATCGAGATTGGTGACGCCCTCCGGCCAATAGCCGCATGAGCCGGTCATGCGCTTGTCGAGCGAGGCCTTGTAGGCCTCGGTCTCGTTGTAGTGCATGGCAGCGACGCGCTGTGAGCGCGTGATGTTCTGCATGTTCATGAAGCGCGCCTGGACGATCTGCCAGACGAGGTTGGTGGTGACGCGCACGCCATCGGGAACGCGTGAGCGCAGCACCCGGTTGAAGAACTCCGCCATGTCCGCGACGTCCCAGATACCGTCCATATAGGCTTCGCCGAGGCCAAGGGTTCCCTGGCCGTATAGTCGTTTCCAGAACTCTTCGGAGTGGATCTGAGGGTCCCACGGGTTGGGACCGTTCAGCGTGATATCTGCCTCCTTGAGGAGGACTTCCATTTGTGGGGTGGCTCCCATCGAATCCCTGCTCGCTTAATAGACAAACGCGGGAGAGCCAATGCCCCTAAGGCAGGCAAGTCAAGGGCGGCAGGAGTGCCTGCCGCCCTCAATGGATCAGAGCGTGATGCGGTATTCGCCGAAGCCGTTTTCGCTGGTCTTGCCGGTGGCCTCGATCTTCACCGCGGTGACGTCGGCGAGATGCTCGGCGGCCTTTGGGCCGGTCTCGAACAGCACGGTGCCGCCAATCGGGGCGAGCGACCAGTTGCTGTCGGCCTTGGGCTCGATGGTCTTCTGCTCGATGATGTAGCGCACGATGATATCGCGGTTGGTATCGGGGCCCTTGAAGACGATCTTGTCGGGGCCGATGCCCGGGAAGGTGCCGCCGCCACCGGCGCGATAGTTGTTGGTGGCGACCACGAACTTCTGGGCCGGATCGATCGGCTTGCCGTCAAATTGCAGGTCGATGATGCGGCTCTCGGTGTTGCCGATATCCTCACCCTTGGGACCGTATTTCGACGGCTTGGTGACGTCGATCTTGTAGCTGACGCCGTCGATGACGTCGAAGTTGTAGGCCGGGAAATCGAGGTTGATCAGCGGCTGGTCGGCGCCGCCTGATGCCACCTGGTTGAAGATGCCGGCCGAGCGATCGAGCCAGTTCTGCACGTCCTGGCCGGTGATCACCACGGCCTGGATGGTGTTGGGATAGAGGTAGAGGTCGGCGACGTTCTTGATCGCCACCGGCCCCACCGGCACATCGGTGTAATAATCCGGACCGCCGCGGCCACCGGCCTTGAACGGAGCGGCGGCGGAGAGCAGCGGCAGGGCCTCGTATTCGGTGCCCTTCAGCATCTGCGTGAGGTACCATTTCTGGGCGATGTTGACGATCTGGACGCTCGGATCGTCGGCGACCAGCGCGAAGTAGGAGTGGAGCGGCGCGGCCGTCTCGCCGACCGGGCGGCGAATATAGGCGAGGGTCTCGTCGTGATCATCCTGCGCGGCGGCGAGGATACCGGCGACGCTTTCGACCAGCGGCTTCACCTTACCCTCGACGCGCTCGAAGATCGGGCGGGCTTCGGCAGTGTGGGAGACGACGCTCCACTTGCCGTCATCGGCCTTTTCGAGCAGCAGGTCGATCAGGCCCATATGCGAGCCCCAGAAGCCTGCCATCACGGCTGGCTTGCCGGCGAGCGTCCCGGCGGTGAGATCGGCGCCTTCGAGGCCCTCGAAATCCTTGGAGTTGGGGAACACCAAATGCTGGTGGCCGGTGACGATGACATCAAGGCCCTCGACGGCCGCCAGCTGCAGCGCAGCGTTCTCGGCCTTGGGCTGGCCGGTGTCGGCGGCGATGCCGGTATGGGCGAGCGCGATGACGAGGTCGGCCCCTTCCGCACGCATTTTGGGAATATAGGCCTTGGCCGTCTCGACGATATCGCGGGTATCGACCTTGCCGGCGAGATGGGTGTTGTCCCAGGTCATGATCTGCGGCGGCAGGAAGCCGATGAAGCCCAGCTTGATGGTCTGCTTGGCGCCCGCGCCGTCAACCAGTTCCTTCTCGATGATCTTGTAGGGCGCGACATAGGTGGTGTCGGCCAGGGGATCGGCGCCGAGTTCGCCCTTGGCGAGGTTGGCCGAAACGATCGGGAAGTTGGCGGCGGCGATGGCGGCGTCGAGGAACTCGAGGCCGTAATTGAACTCGTGGTTGCCGAGCGTGCCGACCTCGTAGCCGAGGGTGTTCATGGCGGCGATGATCGGGTGCGGCTCGTTGGTCAGGCCCTTTTCGTAGGCGATGTAATCGCCCATCGGGTTGCCCTGGATGACGTCGCCATTGTCGATGAGGACCGAGTTGCCGGCTTCGGCGCGGATGGCGTCGATGATCGCCGCGGTGCGGGCGAGGCCGAGCGTGTCGTTGGGCGCATCGGCGTAATAATCATAAGGGAAAACCGCGACATGCAGGTCAGTGGTTTCCATCAGGCGGAGGTGCGCCTGGCCGGCGGCAGCCTGCACCGCGAAGGGGTGCAGCACGACGGCGGCGCCAAGCGTCGCCGAGCCGGCGAGGAAGGCGCGGCGGGAAATTGAGTAATTGTAGTTCATTGACGTCTCCCACAACATTTGAAGAAAGCGCGACCAGACGGAACGTCGGCTCTCCTGGCCGGTTATCCCGCATGGCGATCTGGGCTCAGATGCCGCCGCGACGTGACGTTGGCATGACGACTTGGCAATGACGACGGCGATTGTGACAGTGACTGTTCTGGACCGTTTGGTCAAATTTGCTGTCGCAAGACGAATGGCAGTATTGTTACTGGGCTGGTCCCATGGAGATTCCGGATGAAGTGGCAAGGGCGTGAGCGCAGTTCGAACATCGAGGACCGGCGCGGCCAGGGTGGCGGCAACATGGGCGGCCTGGGCGGCGGCCGTATTCCGATCCCGATGGGACGCGCCGGCGGCGGCGGCCTTGGGCTGGTCGGCATCATTATCGTCCTGGGCATCATCTGGTTCGCCACAGGGCAAAACCCGATCGACATTCTCACGGGCGGTGGTGGCGGTACGACGACGTCGCAGAGCCAGCAATGGGCGCCGCCTCCGAGCAATGCCGGCGAGGACGAACTCGCCAACTTCGTCGGCGTGGTGGTCAAGGACACCGAGAACCTCTGGGGTGAGGTGTTCCAGCAGAACAACCTGACCTACCAGCCGCCCAAGGTGGTGCTGTTCTCGGGCGCCACGCAATCGGCCTGCGGCACGGCGCAGTCGGCTTCGGGGCCGTTTTATTGCCCGAACGACAAGAAGGTCTATATCGACCTCAGCTTCTACGATCAGCTGCGCCGCCAGTTCGGCGCGCCGGGCGATTTCGCCCAGGCCTATGTGATTGCGCACGAGATCGGCCATGCCGTGCAGGATCAGACCGGGGTGCTGCCGGAGTTCAATCGGGCCCGCGCCTCGATGAGCCAGGGGGAACAGAACGCTTACTCCGTGCGGGTCGAGCTGCAGGCCGACTGCTTTGCCGGGGTGTGGGCGAACTACGTCAACCGCGAGAACCTGCTGGAACAGGGCGATACAGAGGAAGCGATCACCGCCGCCAATGCCATCGGCGACGACACGTTGACCCGCGGGCAGGTAGCCGAGCGCAATTTCACGCACGGCACCTCGGCGCAGCGCATGGCGTGGCTGAAGAAAGGTATGCAGACTGGCGACGTGAGCCAGTGCGATACGTTCAAGGGTTCGATCTAGGAACAGCAAAAATGGGGCTGATCCCCGCGGGTGCACTGCCGCATGTGAAGCGGTTCGGCTGGTCCGGCGTCCTGGCGCTGGGCGTGGTGATCGTCATGCTGGCGGGGATCAATCCGATCACGCTGATCAGCGGCAAGGTTTCGCCGCCACCACCGCCGACCTCGATCACCGGCGTGCCGGCGAGCTCGGCCAGCCTCGAGCAGATCGGCGCCTATCCGCCGATCGTCGGCGGCGAGGCGGAGCTGATGTGGCGGCGCTTCTTCTGGCAGACGGCGATCCGTTTTCCGCGGGTGACGATGAGCGTGGTCGAGAGCTCGAGCGCCTTCGGCTGCGGCATGGCGGGCAAGGACCTGACGGTCTTCTACTGCCCGGACAACCGCCTGGTTTACGTCGACAGCAGCGCCTACGAGCGGTTGCGGGCGAAGTTCCCGCTCGGGGCCGACTACGCCATGGCGTACCTGGTGGCCGAAGCCTATGGGCACCACGTGCAGTGGGCGCTCGGGGTGTTTACCGACCTGGTGGCGCTGCAATCGCTGAAGGGGGCCGACCGGATCGCTGCGCTGGAGCGGCAGATCGACCAGCAGGCAGCGTGCTATGCCGCAATGTGGACGATCACCGCCGGGATCGACGAGCTGAACAAGAACGCTGCGGTGATGGCGGCGGTGGGCGCGGTGGAGGCCAATCGCGGCAATGCCATCATCAACCTGCCGCTTGGCCGGGTGGTGCCGGAGGTGCTGACAGCGGCGAGCCCAGAGGCGCGGGCCTTCTGGTACGACAAGGGCTACGCCATCCCGGCGCCGGGCAGCTGCAAGCTCGAAAAGATCGCCGCCGAAGGGCTGGTGTGAGATGAGCGGCCGGATCGACGGATTGCGGGTCGAACGCTTCTTCGACGACGGCACCTATCCCAACAGCGCGCTGCCCTTGCTGTTCTACGAGGAGGCGTTGCCGCGTGCCCAAGCCGATGCCGAGGCGATGGAGGCGCTGTTCGCTGCCAATGGCTGGCCGCCGGCCTGGCGCGCTTCGGTGTTCACCTACCACCACTACCACTCGACGGCGCACGAGACGCTGGGCGTGGTGCGCGGTTCGGCGCGGCTGCTGCTCGGCGGGCCGGAGGGCCGCGAGTTCGACGTCGAGCCGGGCGATGTGATCGTCATCCCCTCGGGCGTGGCGCATCGACGGCTCGATTCGAGTGGCGATTTCCTGGTGGTCGGCTGTTACCCGCCAGGGCAAAGCTGGGACCTGCTGCGCGGCGAGGCGGGCGATCGTCCCGCCGCCGACCACAATATCGAGCGGGTGCCGCTTCCACGCACCGATCCGGTGGGTGGCGCAGACGGGCCGCTGGCGAAGCATTGGCGAGTGGGAACTCGTTAATCGGGCTCGGAATAGGGTGCGCTTCGACACGCCCGGGGCCTATTCGATGTCGCTCGATCTCACCACGCTCTATCTGGTTTCCGCCATGGTGACCGGCATGTCGGGCTTGCTGTTCCTGCTCGACATGCGCGGACGGCCCGATCCGGCGTTGCGCTGGTGGGGGCTGGCGTTCCTGTTCGCCATCACCCCGGCGGTGATCTACGCACTCGCCGGGCAGGCGCCTGCGTTCGTCGTGCTCAACCCGATCGGCAACGGGCTGGTGGTGGCCGGCAGCTCGCTGCTCTGGGTCGGGGCCCGCGCCTTCAGCCACAAGCGCACGCCGCTGGTGGCCTGGGTGGGGCCCGCCGTGCTCGCCGCTGCGCTGCCGTTTGCTCTCGAGCAGCCGCTGGTGACCTGGAGCGGCTTCCCGCTGCTGGCCGGTGGGGTGGTGGTGTTCAATATGCTGGCGGCACTCGAATGCTGGCGGCCGGTGGGGCCGCGGATGCGCAACCACGTGGTGCTGGCAGTCGCCTGGGCCGGCGGCTCGGTGTTCTACCTGTTCCGGCTCATCGCATTCGTGGCGTTCGGGCCGGATGATCCGCGCTTCGCGCTGGCGTTCGGTTCCGAGGCGGCGACGATCTGCGTATTGCTGCTGATCGTCATCTCCAGCTTCTCGATGGTGGCACTGGGCAAAGAGGTCTCCGAGGCGGCGCTGAAACAGGCGGCGACGCGCGATGGCCTCACCGGGGTGCTGAACCGGTCGGAGTTCACTCGGCTGGCCGAGCGGGAGATCCAGGACGCAGGCGCGCGCGACGAGGGTTATGCGCTGCTGTTGCTCGATCTCGATCATTTCAAACGGATCAACGACACGCATGGCCACGCGATCGGTGACGAGGTGCTGGCCGGCGTCGCGGCAGCGGTGAGCCGGTGCCTCGGGCCGCGCGACCTGTTCTGCCGCTATGGCGGGGAGGAGTTCGCGGCGCTGCTGCCGGGCGCGAGCCCTGATGTTGCCGGCGTGGTGGCCGGGCGGGTGCTGCGGGCGGTACGCGGCGTCACGGTGTGGACGCCGGCCGGTCCGCTGCGGCCGACCACCAGCATCGGCATCTCGGCAGCCAACGTCGAATCGATCGATCTGGGAGCGCTGATGCGGGTCGCCGACATTGCGCTTTATCGCGCCAAGCGGGGTGGGCGAGACCGCGCCGAGGGTGCCGGCGACACGCCGGAAGCGTTGCCGAAAACCCTGCTAAACGCGTGAATCTCCAATCGGTTCCGCGTTCCCGTTGGGTTCCCATCGGCCCTCAAAATGACCAGCAAATGATCGCCACGACGCCGTGATCCAGCCGGTTTGCGAGCACAATCAGGCTTAGTCTTTGTACTCGCCGACAGCGTTAAGGTTGTGGGCCGGACCCGGGCCACCGGGTGCCGATTTGAACCTCACATGGAAGGACAAAACTCCATGAAGAAGCTCCTGATCACCATCGCAGCCATTGGCCTTTCCTCGGCGGCTTTCGCCCAGGCGGCGGCAGTCACCTTCACGTCGGTCGATGCCGACACCAGTGGCGGTGTGAGCCTGGCCGAGGCACAGGTTGCCTGGCCTGATCTGACCCAGGAGGCGTTCGACGCCGCCGATACGAGCAAGGACGGTTCGCTCGACCAGGCCGAGTTCGATGCCTATGTAGCGACGCTTCCGGCTCCGGCCGCGCAGTAATTCGGCCAGCCATGGCTGAGAGGGGTCGCCCGGCCACCGGCGGCCCCTTTTTCTTTGGGCTCGGCGATTACTCGCCGGGCTTCACCTGTTCCGGCTGCAGCGCCATGCCCTTCTGCGAGCGCACCAGGTTCAGGAACCGGGTGAACAGGTAGTGGCTGTCATGCGGGCCGGGGCTGGCTTCAGGGTGGTACTGCACCGAGAAGATCGGCTTGCCCTCGACTTCAAGGCCGGCGTTGGAGCCGTCGAACAGCGAGACATGGGTCTGCTTGACATTGCCGGGGAGGCTCTCGGTGTCCACGGCAAAGCCATGGTTCATCGAGGTGATCTCGACCTTGCCGGTGGTCAGGTCCTTGACCGGATGGTTCGCGCCGTGGTGGCCCTGATGCATCTTCTGCGTCTTGCCGCCCACCGCGAGGCCGAGCAGCTGGTGGCCGAGGCAGATACCGAACATCGGCTTGCCGGTTTCCATCAGCGTCTTGATCGTCGGCACGGCATACTTGCCGGTCGCCGCCGGATCGCCCGGGCCATTCGACAGGAAGATCGCGTCGGGGTTGTGCGACATCACATCCTTGGCGGTGGCAGTGGCTGGAACGACGGTCACCCGCGCGCCCTGGTCGGCGAGCTGGCGCAGGATGTTGCGCTTGGCGCCATAGTCGATGGCGACGACGTGGAACTCGGGGTTCTCCACCCGGCCATAACCCTCGGTCCGGGTCCAGGAGGTTTGGTCCCAGTGGTAGGTCTGAGCGGTGGTGACTTCGCGGGCGAGATCGAGCCCTTCGAGGCCGGGGAAGTTCTTCAACTCAGCCTGCATCGAAGGCTCGTGGAAGTAGCCATCGGGGGCGTGGGCGATGACGCCGTTCGGCATGCCGTTCTCACGGATGCGGGCGGTGAGTGCCCGGGTGTCGACGCCGGCGATGCCGATGATGTTGCGCTTCTTCAGCCAGGCGTCGAGCTTCTCGACCGCCCGGTAGTTCGACGGGTTGGTGATGTCGGCGCGCAGCACGCAGCCGCGGATGCCCGACAGCGCGGCCATGTTGACCGTCTCGATATCCTCGTCGTTGGTGCCGACATTGCCGATATGCGGGAAGGTGAAGGTGATGATCTGCCCGGCATAGGAGGGATCGGTGAGGATCTCCTGGTAGCCGGTCATCGCGGTATTGAAGCAGACCTCGCCGGCCGCGTGGCCGATGGCGCCGATGCCGTGCCCTTCGAGGCGGGTGCCGTCCTCGAGCAGCAGGAGGGCGGTCGCAGGTTTTTGCTGCCAGCCGGTCATGGCGGGGCTCCAAGGGTTCGGGTCGATGTCGGTTGAGGGCTCTCCTTAGAAGGGGCCCGGCCCAAGCGCAAGTGGCGCACGGGTATTATTGCGCTATATGGGGTGCGGCATAGAGGGGACAAGTCGCGGTGAGTGCGATCGAGCGTGAGATCGGTGGGGTGTTCGTTCCGGTGAGCGACATCGAGCGGGCGAGGGACTGGTATCGGGGCCTGTTCGGGCTCGAGCCGGGTGGCGAGATCTTCTTCGGGCACATCCATGTGCTGCCGATGGTCGAAGGCAGCGGCCTGGTGCTCGACAGCAAGGGATTCGCCGGACCGCATGACAAGAAGCCGGCGTTTCACTTCAATACTTCCGACGTGCACGCGGCGCGCCAACAGGCAGTCGCCGCTGGCGCAATGGAGGTGGGACCGGTGACCGATGGGGTGTTCTTCACCTTCAAGGACCCGGATGGAAATCTGTTGATGGTGGCCGACGTGCCGCCTGCACCAAGGAGCTAGTGAATGCGTGAAGCGATCAGCGAAGGCTACAAGACGGCGCTGAAGGCCGGTGACAAGCGGCGTACCGCGACGCTGCGCGCCATCAATGCGGCGATCAAGGACAAGGACATTGACGCGCGCGGGCAGGGCAAGGAGCCGCTGGGCGACCAGGACGTGCTGGCGCTGCTGCAGAAGATGGTGAAGCAGCGCGAGGAATCGCTCGGCATTTACGAGAAGGCCGGCCGTGAGGACCTGGCGGTGGTCGAGCGCGAGGAGATCGCCATCCTCAACGAGTTCCTGCCCAAGGGGCTGAGCGAGGCGGAGGTCGAGGCGGCGATCATCGACGCGATCAACAAGACCGGCGCCGCCGGCGCCAAGGACATGGGCAAGGTGGTCGCCTCGCTCAAGGCCGACTTCCCGGGCCGGATCGATTTCGGCAAGGCCTCCGCCAGGATCAGGACAGCGCTCGGCGCCTGAGGTTGTTTGGCGTGCCGGATGCGGGTGCGGCGTCGAGCCGACGCACTGCGATCACCCCAACTACGATGTCATCCCAGCGAAAGCTGGGACCCAACTCGCAGCTGGCGCAGGTGGATAGATGGGTCCCAGCTTTCGCTGGGATGACAGCCGGTGGGTAGGTCCAGCGTCGAGCCCACCAGCTTCGTCGATGCAGCCCAATCGTGAACGATCTACGCCGCCAGCCGCAGCTCCGGGCCGTGGACGCGGTTGCGGCCGGCGTCCTTGGCCCGATAGAGCAGCTCGTCGGCGGCGCGGAGCAGTGCGTCGAAGGTCTCGGGGCGCGGCGAAGCGATGGCGATGCCGGCGCTGACCGTGGGTGGACCGAAATCGCCCGGCAAGGGCTCGGTGCTGGCGAATTCCAGCCGGATGCCGTCGGCAAGGGCGTGAACAGCAGCGGCGCTGGTGGCGTGGACGAGCAGGCAGAATTCCTCGCCGCCGAGGCGTGCCGCCACGTCCTTTGGGCCGAGGGCGCGCGACAGGATCGCGGCAAAGCGCACCAGTACTTCGTCGCCGATGGCATGGCCGAAGCGATCGTTGATGGTCTTGAAATCATCCAGATCGAGCATGATCACCGCGGTGGCCGGCGCCACCGGGGCGTTGCCGGCAAAGGTGAACAGCGCGCGGCGGTTAAGCAGGCCGGTCAGCGCATCGGTCATCGCCAGGTGGCGGTGTGCTTCGGTGATGCGAAACTGGTGCAGCGCCATGGTCACGGCGCCGGCGGCAGCGAGCGAGGCGAGCAGCGCGATCGAGTTGAGGTCTTCGGCCCAGTTGTGGGGCCGCTCGGTGAGCACCCATTGTCCGCCGGCAAACAGCACGACGGCGCAGAGGGCGAAGGTCACGGCGGTCGAGCCGTAGAGCGCAGATTTGGCGAGCATGGCGAGCGGTGTGTTGGTGCGCGCCAGCCAGTGTTCGCGGCCGGCAGCGAGGAAGAAGCCGGCGGCGGCGACGTTCATCACGATGGTGCCGATGCCGCTGAAGCCAACGACGAACAGCGCGCTCATGACCCCACAGGCCAGCACCCAGGCTACCAGGGCCGAGCGCCAGGGCGTGCGGCCGGAGGAGAACTGCGTACAGCCGATATAGATGAAGGCGAAGCCGGCGAGCAGCAGCGAGAAAGCGATGCACTGCATGGCCGGATCGTAGGTTTCGAACCAGCCGTAGAGCATCGAGCCGGGCGCCACGAAGCCGAGGCCGAGGCCCCAGCTCAAGAGGTAATAGTCCGGCCGCGAGCCCAGCCAGGTGATGACCAGCGTCAGCATCAGGGCGGTGGCGGAAAAGCCGATGGCGATGAGCAGGGACGTCTGGTCGAGCACTGGCGGAGTTTGGGTCGGACGCGGGGAGTAGCTGCATCGTACCGGAGCGGCGCCATCGGCGGGG
>Ga0209902_100387_pt1 | contig 52661 bp, 51 predicted proteins | sample FECB27metaG_FD_188304 | JGI IMG/M metagenome (GOLD analysis project Ga0209902, IMG submission 188304) | Cyanobacterial communities from the Joint Genome Institute, California, USA - FECB-27 (SPAdes) (version 2) | ecosystem: Environmental > Aquatic > Thermal springs > Hot (42-90C) > Microbial mats...
ACAAGACCTTCGGTGGCCATCCGGTCATCCCCGATGTTTCGCTCGAAATCGAGGACGGCGAGTTCGTCGTCTTCGTCGGGCCCTCGGGGTGCGGCAAGTCGACTCTCCTCCGACTGATCGCCGGCCTCGAGGACACGACCTCCGGCGCGATCAAGCTCGACGGCGTCGACGTGACCGACAAGGGTCCGGCGCATCGCGGCCTCGCCATGGTGTTCCAGTCCTACGCGCTCTACCCGCACATGACGGTGCGCCAGAACATCGCCTTTCCGCTAAAGATGGCCAATATCGACAAGGCGATCGCCGAGCAGAAGGTGGCGGATGCGGCGCGGGTGCTGAACCTCACCGACTATCTTGATCGAAAGCCCCGGGCCTTGTCCGGCGGGCAGCGTCAGCGCGTTGCTATCGGCCGCGCCATTGTGCGCCAGCCCAAGGCGTTCCTGTTCGACGAGCCGCTGTCGAACCTCGATGCGGCGCTGCGCGTCAACATGCGCATCGAGATCACCGAACTGCACCAGCAGCTGAAGACCACCATGGTCTATGTGACGCATGACCAGGTTGAAGCCATGACCATGGCCAACCGTATCGTGGTGCTGAACGCCGGGCGGGTCGAGCAGTTCGGCACGCCGCTCGAACTCTACAAAACGCCGGCCAACCGGTTCGTCGCCGGCTTCATCGGCTCACCCAAAATGAACTTTCTCGAGGGCGCCGCGGCCGGCAAGTACCAGGCCGAGGCGATCGGCGTCAGGCCCGAGCATGTGCGCATCTCGCGCGATGCGGGGGAGTGGCAGGGCAAGGTCGGCGTCGCCGAGCACCTCGGCTCCGACACCTTCCTCCATGTGCATGTCGATGGCGTGGGCCTGCAGACGGTGCGCACCGGCGGCGAGAACGACTATCATCCCGGCGAACAGGTATGGCTCTCGCCCGAGCCGGGCCGTATCTATCGCTTCGACCGCGCCGGCCAAGCGCTCCGTTGACCACCCAGGAATAGACCCATGCCGCTAGAACTCTCCGCCGAAGACCTGCCGGAGATCGCTGCCGTCGCCAGCGTGCCCCGCTACCAGCGCGGCTCGCTGACGCCGGGCATCGTGCATTTCGGCGTCGGCAATTTTCATCGCGCCCACCAGGCGGTGTATCTCGACAGCCTGTTCAACCTGGGGCTCGACCACGACTGGGCCCTGGTCGGCGCGGGCGTGCGGGCCAACGACGCCGAGATGCGAGAAAAGCTCCTGGGGCAGGATTACCTCACCACCGTGGTGGAGCAGGAAGCGGGCGGAACGAGTGCCCGCGTCACCGGCGCGATGATCGACTTCCTGCCGGTCGGAGACCTCGCCGCGATCAGCGAAACGCTGGCCGACCCGAAAGTCCGGATCGTCTCGCTGACCGTCACCGAGGGCGGCTACTATATCGATCCGGCCTCGCAGCGGTTCGACGCCAACCACCCCGATATCGTCGCCGACAGCGTCAACCCGGAGGCACCGAAGACGGTGTTCGGGCTGATCCTCTTCGGCCTGCAGCTGCGTCGGGAGCGCGGCATCCAGCCGTTTACGGTGATGAGCTGCGACAATATCCCGGGTAATGGCCACGTCACTGAGAATGCCGTGGCAGGGCTCGCCGAGCTGATCAGCCCGGAGCTCGCCAGCTGGGTGCGCGCGGCGGTGGCCTTCCCCAACGGCATGGTCGATCGGATCACCCCGGCAACGGGACAGCGCGAGCGCGATGCGCTCGAGGCCGATTTCGGCATTGTCGATGCCTGGCCGGTGTTCTGCGAAGAGTTCAAGCAGTGGGTGCTGGAAGATCACTTCCCGGCCGGCCGCCCGGCGCTCGAGCAGGTCGGGGTGCAGTTCGTCGCTGATGTGGCGCCCTACGAGCACATGAAGATCCGCATTCTCAATGGCGGGCACGCCACCATCGCCTACCCGGCTGGATTGCTCGACATCCATTTCGTGCATGAGGCAATGGAGCATCCGCTGGTTCGGGCCTTCCTCGAAAAGGTCGAGCGCGAGGAGATCGTACCGGTGGTGCCGCCAGTGCCCGACACCGATCTCGGCGACTACTACCAACTGATCGAGCGGCGGTTTTCGAACCCGAAGATCGGCGACACCATCCAGCGTCTCTGCCTCGACGGCTCGAACCGGCAACCCAAGTTCATCCTGCCATCGGCGGCGGATCGGTTGGCGGCGGGACAGTCGGTGACCGGGCTGGCGCTGGTCTCGGCGCTGTGGGCCCGCTACTGCTACGGCGAAAGCGACAGCGGCAAGCCGATCCCGCCGAACGACCCGAACTGGGAGCGGCTGACGGCGCTGGCCACCGAGGCCAAGGCCGACCCCGTGGCGTGGCTATCGATGGGCGACATTTTTGGGCCGCTCGCCAGCAACCCGACTTATGTCACGGCCTTCACCACGGCGCTGTCGAGCCTCTGGTCACGCGGCACCAAAGCGACGCTCGAAGCTTATCTCGGCGGGACCCTTTAGCCCCAAGCAGACCAAACTTGCCGAAGCGGATGTCGCCCGGCTACCGATAAGCCGGGAGGGCAGCATGGCGCCGATCAAGCTCGTCATTTTCGACTGCGATGGCGTGCTGGTGGACAGCGAGCCGCTGGCCATGCGGGTGCTGCTCGAGCTGATCGCCGAGCAGGGCATCGCCATCGAACGCGAAGTGGCGTTCCGCTCGTATCTCGGGCGCAGCCTCGCCTCGATCTCCGAGAGCCTGAACCAGAGCCATGGCGCCCACCTCAGCGCTGCCGCGCTCAGCGGCATGCGCGACCGGCTCTATGCGCTGTACCGCCGCGAGCTGAAGCCGACCGGCTGGATCGGCGAGGTGCTGGCAGGGCTCGAGCTGCCGTTCTGCGTCGCCTCATCGAGCCAGCCGGAGCGGATCCGGCTGAGCCTCGAGCTCACCGGCCTCCTGCCCCGCTTCGAGGGCCATATCTACTCGGCCAGCATGGTCAGGAACGGCAAGCCGGCGCCCGACCTGTTCCTCCACGCAGCGCGTGAGATGGGCGTCGCGCCGGAACACTGCCTCGTTATCGAGGACTCGCCGGCCGGTATCCTCGCGGCGCAGGCGGCCGGCATGCGGGTCTTCGCCTATGTCGGCGGCAGCCATATCGAGCCAAGCGGCCTCCGGCCCGAGATCGAGGCGCTGGCCCCCGATGCGATCATCGAGGACATGCGGTCGCTGCCCGGGCTCCTGGAACTCCACGCAGCGCGCGAAACTGGCGAGGCGGCGATGCTGGTTGCCGTGGATGTGGGGACGGCGAGCGCGCGGGCCGGCCTCGTCACGCCGTCGGGGCGCCTGGTCAGTCGGGCGGAACACCCGTTGGAGCTGAACCGGGTCGGTTCGGACATCGCCGAATACGATTCCGAGCAGATCTGGGATGCGGTCGCCGACGCGGTGCGCACGGCGATGCGGCTGGCGGGCGTCGCGGCGCACGAGGCGGTGGGGATCAGTTTCGATGCGACCTGCTCGCTGGTGGTGCGCGACCGCGATGATGCTCCCCTGCCGGGGAGCCCGGGCGGCGCCGCGCGCTGGGACACTATCGCCTGGTTCGATCATCGGGCGCAGGCGGAAGCCGAGGCATGCACGGCGAGCGGTCACCGGGTGCTCGATTTCATCGGCGGCACGATGTCGCCGGAGATGGAAGTGCCCAAGCTGATGTGGCTGAAGCGCCATGCGCCTCAGAGCTGGGCCCGGGCCGGCCAGATGTTCGACCTCGTCGATTTCCTGACCTGGAAGGCCTCGGGCTCGAACGCGCGCTCGGAGTGCACGCTCACCTGCAAATGGACCTATCTCACGCATGAAAGCCCGAGTTGGCAGCGGGATTTTCTGGCAGCCATGGATCTCGATGACCTGTTCGAACGCGCCGGGCTGCCCGAGACAGCAAGCCATATCGGCCAGTCGCTGGGGCCAATGACAGCTGCTGCCGCGGCGAAGCTTGGCCTCACGCCCCGCTGCGTCGTCGGCGTCGGCCTGATAGATGCCCATGCCGGCGCGCTCGGGGCGCTGGCGAGCTTTGCCAAGGACCCCGCCAACCTCCACCGGCATATGGCGCTGATCGCCGGAACGTCGAGCTGCGTGATGGCGCTGTCCGACCAGCCGATGCCGACCCCGGGCATCTGGGGCCCCTATCATAACGCCGTGCTGCCCGGCACCTGGCTCAACGAAGCCGGCCAATCGGCGACCGGCGCCCTGCTCGACCACGTGCTGCGCACGCATGCGGCGGGGGGCGACCCCACTCCGGAGCTGCACCGCCAGGTGATCCAGCGGGTGGCCGAACTGCGGGCCAGCGAGGGCCCCGACCTGGCGCCGCAGCTCAATGTGCTGCCGGACTTTCACGGCAATCGCTCGCCGCTGGCCGACCCACGCGCCCTGGGGGTGATTTCGGGCCTGTCGCTGGACAGCGATTTCGACAGCCTCTGCCGCCTCTACTGGCGCACCGCAGTGGCGATCGCCGTGCAGGTCCGGCACATCCTCGATACCCTCACCGCGCGCGGCTACGGCATCGAAACCCTGCACGTCACCGGCGGGCATAGCCACAACCCGCTGCTGATGGAACTCTATGCCGATGCGGCCCGCTGCACGGTGGTGGTGTCGACGGCGGAGGATCCAACTTTGCTCGGTGTTGCTATGGTGGCGGCCACCGCAGCGGGCCTACATGCCGATCTGCCCGCCGCCGCTGCGGCAATGGCGCAGCCCAGCACGGAACTTTCGCCCCACCCCGAAGCGCGCGCCGGGCTCGAGCGCGACTATCGCATCCAGCTCGCTATGCAGCGCCATCGCGCCGAGCTTGTCGCGTTGGGGATCGCTGGAACCTGATACGTCAAACAACGAGCCGGCCAGCCTGATCAGATACGATCAGGCTGGCCGGCAGGAACGAAGACGGGGCCACGGGCCTTGCCGGAACCCATCAGCATGGCCACCGCACCGTGGCCGAGCCGTCCAGCTTCGTGGTTGAGAAGTTGATGCGGTACTCGGCGTCACCGGTTGCCCGGTAGATCTCGGATCGGTGGGAGCCTTGAAATTGATGCGATTGTTACCGGCACCAAGGTGAATGTCGTCGATCCCGTCAGAGCGAATCCCGGAGATCGCGACGCGCTTTGGGGGGACACAGGTCAGACTCGCACAGCGCCACCGCGCCAGCCTGTCTCGTTGGCAGCAGCGGGCCAAAGTCGCCGCAACCAACCTCCGGTACTGACGGCGCCCGCTGGGACTCCAGGCGGGCCTACCAAGGAACAGCGGGGAGCAGCGAGGCCGGCACCAGTTCACGCCGTTGGTCTCAGCCGAGCTCCAGGGTCGTGATGCCGAATATCTCGTGGAGCATGAGCGCCGGCGCTGCGCCCAGATACATGCGGGCGGTTTCGAAGGCGGGGGTGAGGCCGAGGCGGCGGGCCATCGCGGCGGAGGCGCGATTGGGCTCGGGGATGTCGATGAAGATCATGTCGGTGGCTGCGGGGGTCACCAGCGTCGCCAGCAAGGTCTCGGCGATCGCCGGGGTATCGGCGAAGAGCGGGCCGATCTTCCAGCCGTCGACGCAACGGCGGATGGTGCCGAAGCCGCGCAGCGTGCCGTCTTCGAAATAGCCCTCGGTCTGACGTGACGGCGACGGGGCGAGCCAGGCTTTGAGGAAGCGCTCGCGGTCGGCGGCGACATGCTTATTGTCATAGGCCAGGACGGCGTCCATGTCGGTGACCTCGATCGGCCGGACGAAGGAGCGGGTCGTCACCAGGCCGCGAAGCGAGCCGCCCCAGCGCACGGTCTTGTGAGCGAAGGCGAAGCCCGATTTGCGATAGTTGTCCTGCTGCGCCACGACGCCATCGAGACCGATGGTGCGGCCGGCGGCACTGGCGATGCCGGCGTCCCAGATGGCCTTGCCGTAGCCTTTGCCGCGGTGTGCCGGGTGGACGATGTAGAGGCCGAGGAAGGCGAAATCCGATCCGTACTTGACGACCGAAATGCAGCCGATGCGAACCGTGCCCAGCCAGCCCATCAGGAAGCCGCCGGGATCCTGCGCGTAGAAGGCGCCGGCATCGTCGAGCCCCGGGTTCCAGCCTTCGTCGCGGGCCCAGCCGAGCGCCACGTCGAGGTCGCTCAAGGTCATCGGTCGGATGGTCAGGTTCATGCCGCCAGCGTAAGCGCGAACCGCCTCGATGGCGACCTGCCCGAGCTCAGCGCCACCAACCTTTCGCCGAGTTTGACTGCAGCGGCGACACCATCGATCGCCGGCAGGTTGAGGAGCAACAGCCGCATCTAGGCCCGCGCCCGCTGCCGCCTGATGAGCAGGATGATCCCCAGCGTCACGAGGATCACGGCGAAGGAGAACAGCGTCGTCACCGTTCCCAGAGCGTAGAGCACCGGCGTCGTGACATTGGTGGTCATGCCGTAAATCTCGAGCGGCAGCGTGTTGAAGGTGCCGGCGGTCATCAGCGTGCGGGCGAATTCGTCGTAGGACAGGCTGAAGCCGAACAGGCCGACGCCGATCAGGCTGGGGGCGATCATCGGCAGCAGTACGTGGCGGAAGGTTTGCCACGGCGACGCGCCAAGGTCGCGCGCCGCCTCCTCGTAGGACGGCGAGAAGCGATTGAAGACGGCGAACATGATCAGCACGCCGAAGGGCAGTGTCCAGGTCAGGTGCGCGCCGAAGCCCGAAGTCCACCAGGCGGGGCGGAAGCCGATCTGCTGGAACAGCACGCCAATGCCGAGGCTGACGATGATCGAGGGAACGACGAGGCTGGCGATGGTCAGGTAAAACAGCGGCGTGCCGCCGAGAAACCTGCGGCGAAAGGCGAGACCGGCGAGTAGCGCGACGAGGACGGTCGAGACCATGACCATCAGCCCGAGCAGCAGCGACCGGGTGAAGCTGGCGCCGAAATCGCCGACCGCCTGCTTTTCGAACAGGTTGCCGAACCAGTGCACCGAAACGCCGTTGAGCGGGAAAGTGAGACCGCCGTTGGGCCCCTGGAACGAGAGGATGAAGATCGCCGACATCGGACCGTAAAGGAACAGCACGAAGAGCCCGAAGAAGGCGGCGAGGACATAAAAGCTGAACGGGCGTTTCTCGCGCTGCTGCATCTCAGAGCTCCTTGCGGATGTCGACGATACGCAGGATGCCCCCGACGAGCAGCAACACCAGGACGAGCAGCACGACGGCATTGGCCGCGGCGGCGGGATATTGCAGCAGGGACATCTGGTTCTTCATCATCAGCGCCACGGACGCGCTTTGTCCGCCGCTCATCACCTGCACGGTGGAGAAATCCGCCATCACCAGGGTCACCACGAAGATGGTGCCGATCGCCATGCCGGGCTTGGCCAGCGGCAGGATGACGTTCCACATGATCTGCCAGGCACTGGCCCCGGCGTCGCGCGCCGCTTCGATCAGCGAGCGGTCGATGCGCATCAGCGTGTTGAAGATCGGGGTCACCATGAAGAGCGTGAACAGGTGCACCATGGCCAGCACCACGGCGAAATCGGAATAGAGCAGCCATTCGATCGGCTGCGAGATGACCCCCACCTCGACCAGCGTCGAATTGACCAGGCCGTTGCGGCCCAGCACCGGAATCCACGAGATCATGCGGATGATGTTAGAGGTGAGGAACGGCACGGTGCAGACGAGAAACAACACCATCTGCATGGTCGCCGACCTGACGTGAAAGGCCAGGAAATAAGCAACCCAGAAGCCGATGAAGAGCGTCAGCGCCCAGACGATGGCCGCGAATTTCAGCGTGTTGAGATAGGTCTTCCAGGTGACCCAGGAGCCGAGCGTCTCGACATAGTTGGTGAAGACGAAGCCCGGATACATCCGGGCAAAATCGTAGTCCCAGAAACTGACGAAGACGAGCAGCAGGATCGGCAGCAGCAGGAAGAACCCGAGGATCAGCCAGAGCGGGATCGACTGGAGGTACGAGGCGAGCCGGCCGAAGGAGAGCGGCATTTTGCGCGTCTTCGGCTTGCTGGTCGGCACGGCGATGGATTGATCGGCGACGGCCATTTTGGCTCCTGGCTATCAGTCAGGTCACCCTCCCCCTTGCGGGGAGGGATGGGGTGGGGGGAGCAACACGCTCGGTACAAGCATCTCCCCCGCCCTAGTTTCGCTTCGGACCTGTCGGTCCAAGCTGCGCCACCCTCCCCGCGAGGGGGAGGGTGAACGCCGGTGGCTCATCAGGCCGCGATGAACTCGTTCCAGCGCGTGACCATGTAGCGATCCTCGTCCATCACCGAGTTCCAGCAGGCGACGTGGCCCATGCGCTCGAGGAAGGAACCGCCGTCGCGCACGGCGCCGGCCTTCTCCATCACCGCGCCATCGGGCGAGAGGATGTCGCCGACTGCCGCCTTGCCCTCGATCCAGAAGCCCCACTCGTCTTCCGACATGTACTCCTTGGCGGTGTCCATGGCCGCCGAGTAGTAGCCTTGGCGATTGAGGTAACCACCGACCCAGCCCGAGGTGTACCAGTTGATGTATTCGTAGGCCGCGTCGAGCTGGGCGCCCGAGAGATGTGCGGCAAGGCCGAGGCCGCCGCCCCACGAACGATAGCCTTCCTTGAGCGGCTGATACTTGCAGGCGATGCCCTTGGAGCGCACGGCGGCGACGGCCGGCGACCACATGGACTGGATCACCACTTCGCCCGACGCCATCAGGTTGACGCTTTCGTCGAAGCTCTTCCAGAAGGCGCGGAACTGGCCATCCTGCTTGGCCTTGATCAGGAAATCGATGGTCGCATCGATCTCCGCCTTGGTCATGTTGCCCTTGTCGGCATATTTGATGTTGCCCATCGCCTCCATGATCATGGCCGCATCCATGATGCCGATCGAGGGGATGTTGAGGATCGAGGTCTTGCCCTTGAAGGCGGGGTCCATGATATCGGCCCAGGTGGTGATCTCGCGGCCGACCAGGTCGGGGCGGATGCCCAGCGTGTCGGCGTTGTAGATGGTCGGGACCATGGTGAAAAAGCCGGTCTCCGCCTTGGCGAATTCCTTGGAATCCGGTGCATCGACATAGCCGACGGTGTGCGGCGCGGTACCCTGGGCGATGACGCTGTCGGGCGTCAGCTTGCCGGTTTTGAACAGCGGCACGATCTTGTCGTAGTATTTGAGCTTGGTCACATCCATCGGCTGGATGACGCCGGTCGGGTAGACCTTCTTGAGGATCCAGTATTCGATATCGGCGATGTCGTAGCTGTCGGGCTGGGTGACGGCGCGCTGTGCGGCGGCATCGGAATCGGTCGCGGTCATTTCAAGCGTGATGCCGAGATCGGCTTTGCACTTTTCGGCAATGGCGTTGAGGTTCGACACACCGGTGCCGAACTGGCGCAGGGTGATCGGGTTCTGTGCCCAGACCGTGGGGAAACCGCCCAGGGCACCGGCACCGGCAGCAGCGCCGGCCAGCGCGGCCGCTCCCTTGAGCATGCTGCGCCGCGAAATCATGGCCGCCTTGGCCGTCTTGCTGGATTCAGTCATAGCCTAAAACCCCTGTTGCTGATGGCTTTACGAATTGGGGCGGCCGAGGATGATCGCATCCTCGGCATCCCAATGCAGTGGCACCGCGTCTCCGACGGCGACCGGCTTCGAAAAGAAGCTCCTGTCGTCGACGATGGCGGTGAAATCCTCGATGCCGGCGCCGTCGACCGAGAGCTTCACCGAGGCGCCGCGATACTCGATGTTGGAGACGATGCCGGTGAAGCCGAGACCTTCGGCAGGAGGCGTCCCGACGCGCACATGATCGGTGCGGATGCCGATATCGACGGGTGAGCCAACGGCGAGTGGCGCCCCCGAGGCAGCAAAGCTGCTGCCGCCCGGCACCTCGACGCTGACGACGCCATCGGCGACCGATCGGGCGCTGCCGGTGACGACGTTGTGATCCCCCATGAAGCGGGCGACGAAGGCAGTCGCGGGCCGCTCGAACACTTCGCGCGGCGCCGCCGCCTGCTCGACCCGGCCGTTGTTCATCACCACGATGAGATCAGCCAGCGCCATGGCCTCCTCCTGGCTGTGGGTGACATGGACGAACGTGATTCCCAGCCGCGTCTGCAGCTTCTTGAGTTCGGCGCGCATGCGGATCTTGAGGAACGGATCGAGCGCCGAGAGCGGCTCGTCGAGCAGCAGCACTTCGGGATCGGTGATCAGGGCACGGGCCAGCGCCACGCGCTGCTGCTGGCCGCCGGAAAGCTGGGCGGGCCGCCGCGAAGCGTAGCCATCCATCTGCATCAGCTTGAGCAGTTCGAGCGCCTTGGCCTGTCGCGGCGCCTTCTCGATGCCCTTCATCTTGAGGCTGAAGGCAACGTTGTCGATCAGGTCGAGATGCGGAAACAGCGCGTAGGACTGGAACATCATCGCCGTGCCGCGCCTGGCCGGCGGCAGGTCGGTGACATTGGCGGACGACAGGATGATATCGCCGTCGGTTGCCGCCTCATGTCCTGCAACCATGCGCAGGGTCGAGGTCTTGCCGCAGCCCGATGGTCCGAGCAGGCAGCAATAGGTGCCGGCGGGCACTTTGAGATCGATCGAATCCACCGCAAGCGCATCGCCGTAGCGCTTGGTCAGCTTCACAACTTCCAGGTCGCCCTGCGCCATGCACCGCCCCGTAGGCCACCTCTTGGCCGTCGGGTAAGCAACTGCAAGAGCTGTGCCAGCGCACGGCGCCCCAGGTAACTCGCCCTAGGCCATTGAAATCACGCGATGGTTCAGGGACGAGTGGTTATCGCCGTGTCTGCATCATTTCTTCTCAATGCCTAAAATATAGGCGAATGCATTCGATATTGGCAGATTTTGTATACGAAACGCCGATAGCGGTGTGTCCAGTTCTCGGCTAGATTCAACTGGGTTCGGGAGTTCGGCATGCTCGAAAGCGACGAGATCGATGAGAGTGAGGGTCGCCCCGCGGTGCGGCGCTCCGCGCTCTATATCGGTTTGCGCAATGGCATCCTCGGGCACGGCATCGACCCCGGCACCAAGTTGCCCGAGGACGAGCTGGGCGCGATCTATTCGGTAAGTCGCACCGTGGTCCGCGCGGCGCTGCAGGCGCTGGCGCATGACCGGCTGGTGCGGCTCGAACCCAATCGGGGCGCCTTCGTCGCCAAACCGACGCGCACCGAAGCCCGCGAAGTGTTCGAGGCGCGAGCGCTGGTCGAGCCCAAGGTAGCCGCACTCGCCGCAGGGATCGCGACGCATGCCGACGTCGAGCGGCTGCACCGGCACCTCGAGGAGGAGCACAAGGCCGTGCGCGCCGGCAAGGATGGCGAGGCGGTGATGCTCTCGGCGCAGTTCCACGTCGCCATCGCCGAGATCGCCGGTCAGTCGATCTTCACCGAAATGGTGCGCGATCTTTGCTCGCGTTCATCACTGATCATCTCGCTCTACTGGCGGCGGCGCGACACGATCTGCGAAAGTCACGCCCATCATGCGCTGGTCGATGCCATCGCCCAGCGCAGCGCGCTGGATGCGTCGGAACTGATGACCAGCCACTTGGTGGACCTGCTCTCCGGGCTCGACCTGTCGGAGCGCCAAAGCTCGGGCAAGAAACTGGCGGATATTCTGGCTGGGCAGTCGACGGCGCGAGGATCACAAGCTCGGTAAGGCCTGACCACACCCCAGAGGCCTCCAGGAACGGGGCGGCTATCTCGTCGTTGGGAGTTTGCCTGGCCGGACAACAGCTTTGCGGGCGGCGAGACCGTCGCAGAGGCGGTGCAGAAACCACCGCGCGGCCCGGCCGAGCGCCTTCATCGTGCGCGCTCCGCCAGAAATGCGCGCCAACCACCGAAGCGGGTGATCTCCTCTGCCTCGGCTACCGCATGGGACTCGCACAGAAAGCCCGAAACCGCCGTGCCGTCATCGAGGGAAATCTTGCCGATACCGAGCGGCGCGGGGATCCTGGCGACGAAGCGGCCGAACGCCTCGGACGGCAGGGACCACACCTCGACCTCGAGGCCGGGTCCGTCAAAGCCTGGTTCGCGCACCATCCCCGGCTTGGGCGGGGTGGTGTTGGGGAGTGCGAACAGCCGGTAATCGGGGGCCGTGCGACAGCGCTTGAGCAAGTGTCCGCCCGAGGAGGTGAGTTCCGTATTGAGCGGCAGGCCGGTGAGGTGGGCACCTACGACGACGATGGGGAGCGGGCTCTCAGCTTGGTTTTCGGGCATGTTCAGATCTCCTCTAGGACGATAATGACGTCGCCGGTCTTGATGTTGCGCCCCGGGCCGGCGCGGACGTCGCGGACGGCGCCGGCGGCGTGAGCGGTGACGGTGATTTCCATCTTCATGGACTCGATGATGGCGACCGGCTGGCCGGCTTCGACATGGGCGCCGGTCTCGACCAGGATCTTCCAGATATTGCCGGGGACCGAGCTCGCGACGCCGAAGTGGCCGGACGGCATTTCGGCGCTATCGGAAACATTTGCGTCCTCCTCCGCCACGAAGCTGTCGAGACCCTCGTCCTTCCAGCGCTGGCGCTCGGCTTCGAACGCCGTCTGCTGCGTGTGCTTGAAGGCGGCGATGCTGCCGGCGTTGCGCGCGAGCTCGGCGGCATAGTCGGCGTAGGAGAGGCTGGTCTCCTCAATGCGGATCGGATAGCCGCCGTGCGGGAAGGCCGCGCGGGCTTCCGTCAGTTCGTCATGGCTGACCGGGAAGAAGCGAATCTGGTCAAAAAAGTCGAGCAGCCACGGGGACCTGGCAAAGGCCGGCGTCTTCCGCCAGGTGTTCCAGACCTGGACGGTACGGCCGAACAGCTGGTAGCCGCCCGGGCCCTCCATGCCATAGATGCACATGTAGGCGCCGCCGATACCGACGGCGTTCTCCGGGGTCCAGGTGCGGGCCGGGTTGTACTTGGTGGTGACGAGCCGGTGACGCGGGTCCATCGGGGTGGCCACGGGCGCACCCAGATAGACATCGCCGAGACCGAGCACGAGGTAGCTGGCATCGAAGATGGTTTTCCTCACCGCCGCGAGGTCGGGCAAGCCGTTGATACGGCGTATGAACTCAATGTTGTCCGGACACCACGGGGCATTCGGGCGGACCAGCTCCTGATACTTCCGCATCGCCAGCTGCGCCTCCGGGTCGTTCCAGCTGAGCGGCAGGTGGACGATGCGGGAGGGAACGGTGACCTGCTCCGGAGCGGGGAGGGACTGCTCGATCTCGGCCAGCAGGCCGAGGAGGCGGTCGCGGGAGAGGCGGGTCGAGTCGTAGTGGACCTGCAGCGAACGGATGCCAGGCGTGAGATCGATGATGCCGTTCCCGGCGCCGAGCCTGCCCTCCCCGTTGACGGCTTCCATCAGCAGATGAACGCGCAGGCGCAAGGCGAGATCGAGCGCCATCGGGCCGTACTCGACCAGGAGGTTGTCGTCACCTTGCCGCCGGTAGACGACGGGCACAGACCCGTTGTCGGAATACCCCACAATCGCCGAGCCGGCTTCACTTGGCCGATGAACCGCGGGGCCGGCGACCCTGTCATCAGGGCGAGCGACGGGGACAAAGCGGATGGTGTCGCCCGGCTTGAACTGGCCGAGCTTCCACAGTTCATCGCGCGCCATGACGGCCGGGCAGACGAAGCCGCCGAGGCTTGGCCCGTCCGGGCCGAGGATGATCGGCATGTCGCCGGTAAAGTCGATGGCTCCGACGGCGTAGGCGTTGTCGTGGAGGTTGGAGGGATGCAGGCCTGCCTCGCCACCATCCCGGCGCGCCCATTTCGGCGCCGGACCGATCAGGCGCACCCCGGTGCGGGCCGAGTTGAAATGGACTTCGTAGGCTGTCGAAAACAGCGCCTCGATGTCCGCTTCGAGGAAAAAGTCCGGAGCGCCGTGCGGACCGTAGAGCACGGCGACGTCCCAGGCGTGCGTCAACACTACCGGATCGTTGGCGGGCCGAGCCACCTGCGGCAAGCCGGCGAGGTGCAGCACCTCGCCGGTGCGCAGAGTGCCGGTAGCATGACCGCCGAACTTGCCAAGCGCGAAGGTGGCGCGCGAGCCGAGCACTTCCGGAGCAGCGAGACCGCCGGAGATCGCGAGATAGGATCGCTGGCCGGGGCCCTCGATCGCGCCGATGCTCAGCACCTGTCCGGCGCCGACGTCGATCGGCTGGTTGTGCGGCAGCGGTGCGCCATCGAGTTTCATCGGCATATGCGCCCCGGCGAGGGCGACGACGGCAGGAGCGTGGAAGCGCAGGGTCGGGCCGGAGACGGTGAGTTCCAGCGCGGCCGTCTCGTCGGCGTTGCCGACCAGCCGGTTGGCGTGGCGGAAACTGCGTTCGTCCATCGGCCCCGAGGGCGGCACACCGACATGCCAGAGGCCGAGCCGGCCGGGCAGTTCCTGCAGCGAGGATTGCGCGCCGGGCGCAATGACTTCGACGACCTCGGGCGTGAAGGCGAAGCTGCGCAGTGCCGTGGTCGCCACCTTGCCGGAGGCGAGGAGGTCGGATGCCGCGATGGCTCGCAGATAATCGAGATTGGTCTCGATGCCGGCGATGCCGGTATCGGCAAGGGCGGCCTGGAGCCTGACGATGGCGGCCGGGCGATCAGCTGCGGCGACGATGATCTTGGCCAGCATCGGATCGTAGTAACTGGTGACCTCGGTGCCGGTCTCGACCCAGGTGTCGACCCGCGCGTCGCCGAACTTCACCTCGGTCAGGAGGCCCGCGCTGGGCTGGAAGTCGGCGTGCGGGATTTCCGCATAGAGCCGAACTTCCATGGCCGCGCCCCTGGGGGACAGCGGCAGCGTGGGGATCACCTCCTCGCCGGCGGCCTGGCGGATCATCCACTCGACCAGATCGATGCCGAACACGGCTTCGGTGACCGGATGTTCGACCTGCAGCCGGGTGTTGACCTCGAGGAAGTAGAACGCCTCGCGATCGGGATCGTAGATGAACTCGACGGTGCCGGCGGAACGGTAGCCGACAGCCCGGCCGAGGTTCACGGCAGCCTCGTGCAGCCGATAGCGGGTCGTGGTGGAGAGGCCGGGCGCCGGCGTCTCCTCGACCACCTTCTGGTTGCGGCGCTGCAGCGAGCAATCGCGTTCGCCCAGCGCGATCACCCTGCCCTTGCCATCGCCGAACAGCTGGACCTCGACATGGCGGGCATCCGACACGAAACGTTCGAGATAGACGCGCGCATCGCCAAAGCTGGCGCGGGCGGTGCGCTGCACGCCGTCGAAGGCAGCACGCAACGCTGCGGCATCGGGGCACAGCGACATGCCGATGCCGCCACCGCCGGCGGTGGATTTGAGCATGACCGGGTAGCCAATGGCGTCGGCCGCTACGAGCGCCTCTTCGGCTGTGGCGAGAAGGTCCGTGCCGGGAAGGAGCGGCACACCGTTGGCCCTGGCCAGCTCGCGCGCCGTGTGCTTGAGGCCGAACGCTTCGATGTTCTCGGGCGTCGGGCCGATGAAGGTGATGCCCTCGGCTTCGAGGCGACGGGCAAAGCCGGTGTTCTCCGACAGGAAGCCGTAGCCGGGGTGGACGGCTTCAGCCCCGGTTGCCTTGCAGGCGGCGATGACGGCCTCGACATTGAGGTAGCTCTCGGCGGCCGGAGCCGGCCCAAGCCGCACGGCTTGGTCGGCGAGCTGCACCGCCCTGGTGAAGCGGTCGGCGTCGGAATAGACCGCGACCGAGGCGATACCCATGCGCCTCAGCGTGCCAATGATGCGGACCGCGATCTCGCCGCGGTTGGCGATCAGGACTTTGGTGAACATCACTGGGCGTCCCAGATCAGAACCTGGATGGGCGTCGGGTTGAAGCCGTTGCAGGGGTTGTTGATCTGCGGGCAGTTGGAGATGACGCAGAGGACGTCCATCTCGGCAACGAACTCGACGTAGTCGCCGGGTCTGCTCAGCCCATCGACGATGGTCATTTCTCCCGAGGGCGAGATCGGCACGTTCATGAAGAAATTGATGTTGGGAACGATGTCCCGCTTGCTCATGCCGTGCCTGGTCACCTCGATGAGGAAGTTGTCGCGGCAGGCGTGCAGGTAGCGGGTGTCGTGACCAAAGCGGACGGTGTTGCTCTCGCACGAGCAGGCGCCGGCCATGGTGTCGTGGCGGCCGCACGTGTCGGCGACCACGGTGAGCATGGTGTTGCCCTCGTTGGAAACGAGTTTGGTGCCGACCCCGATATAGGCCGAGCCCTGGGTGCGCAGGGTGTCCTGGGCGCTGTAGCGTTCGGCGAAGTCGTCGGCACGATAGAAGATGGTATCGACGGCCTGCTGGCCCTCGCTGTCGACAATGCGAATGGTCTGGCCCTGCTTGACGATGCCGGACCACGGCGCTTCGGCAGGGATCAGGTGGGACTGGCTGGCGGTATCCTCGGTGCGCATCTCAGGCCTCCGCGCGGGCGTTGTTCTCGAAGCCGCGTACGGCCTCGGCGGTGGCCGTACGGCAGAGATCATCAGCCGTGACCTCGGCGACATAACGGGTCACCTCGACGGGGTTCGGCGCATAGGCCGGCCCGGGATCGAGCGGGTGCGGGCAGTTGGAGAACGCGACAAGCAGGTCCATTTCGGCGCGCAGGTCGACATAATCGTTGCCGTTGAGCAGGCCTGCCTGCCAGGCGAAATGGCCGTCTTCGTCCGAGACGCGGATCGGGGCGAACAGGGTCAGCGCCAGCGGAATGTCACGGCGCGACAGGCCGAGCTTGCCGGCGGCGAGCACGAGATTGTCGCGGGTGTTGCGGGTGGCTGTCCCTGGATATTTCGCAGCGTTGGCGGCGGCGGTGGAGCCGCCGAGCAGCACGTCATGGGCGCCGCCGGACGAGTCCTCGGTGATCGACAGCATCACCCGGCCCATGTCGGAGAACAGCACCCGCCCCTTCTGGGTACGGGTGTCCCACTGCACCTTGACGGTGTCCGGCAGATTGAGCCGCTCGCTGGTATCGTGCGCGCTCCAGCAGACGAGGGCGACCGAGGCGGGACCATGGGGTTGGGCGACGCGCAGCGCTTCGCCCTTACGCAGCACGGTCGACCAGTACCAGCCAGCGGCGATGGTTTCGGTCGCAATGACGCTGCCCGGCGCGATAGGCGCGGCCGGCAGAACACTGGCTTCGGGCAATGCCCTGGTGGCAAAGGCGAGACCCTTTTTCTGGTGCTCTTCGTAGCGGGCGCGGTCGGCGGCGATCTGCTCTGGGGTTCGGCTCATGCCGGATCTCCTTGAGGGGATGGCGCCGGGTCGTCCCGGCCAATGCCCACCTCATGGATCGGGTCGTCCCGATCGGGGCTATCGGCAAATGCATCTGGATCGAGCTGGCCGGCGCGACGCGGCGGCCAGATGTCGATGTCGCGGCTGAGCGAGGCGCCGTAGCGCTCGCGCTCGTCAGGCCGGTTGCGTGGCCGCTCGAAGGCAATGACGCGGGTCCCGAGCGTAAAGGCTTCACGCATGTCGTGGGTGACCATCACCACGGTGAGGTTGGTCTCGTTCCACAGACGTTTCATCAGCACATGGATTTCGGCGCGGATGCCCGGATCGAGCGCGCCGAACGGTTCATCGAGCAGCAGAACGCGCGGCTGCATGATCAGCGCCTGCGCCAAGGCAAGGCGCTGCTGCATGCCGCCCGAGAGCTGGGCCGGGAACTTGGTTTCGCTGCCGGCGAGGCCGACTTCGGCAATGAGTTCCCGGGCCTCCTCGACAGCGGCGCGACGTGCCGGACCAACGAGCCGGGCGCGGAAGCGGGAGGCGGCGAATTCCTTGCCGAGCAGCACATTGCCCAGCACGGTCAGGTGCGGGAACACCGAGTAGCGCTGGAACACCACGCCACGGTCGGGTCCCGGCTCGGGTGACAGCGGCGCGCCATCGAGCGTGATGGTCCCCTGCGTCGGGCGTTCCTCGCCGAGCAGCAGTTTGAGGAAGGTGGTCTTGCCGCAGCCCGAAGGGCCGACGAGCGCGACGAAGGCCCGGTCCTCGATGGTGAGCGAGACCTTCTCGAGCACGATCTGGTCGCCGTATTCCTTCCAGACATTGTCGACGACGATCATGACGCCTTCCCCAGGTCGGACCAGGGGAAGACCCGGATGCGGAGCAGATCGAGCAGGACGTTGGTGAGCACGGCCAGCAGCGTGATCCAGATCACGTACGGAAAGATCACGTCCATGGAGAGGTAACGGCGGACCAGGAAAATCCGGTAGCCAAGCCCGGAATCCGCCGAGATCGCCTCGGCCGCGATGAGGAACAGCCAGGCCGGGCCAAGCTGCAGGCGGAGGCAGGTGATGAGCCGTGGCAGCACCTGTGGCAGGACCACGCGGATGGCGATCTGCCATGAGTTGCCGCCAAGCGTTTCAGCCTTCACCGTCTGCTCGCGCGGCAGTTCCATGACCTTGAGCGCCAGGTCGCGGATCATGATCGGCGCGACACCGATGACGATGAGGGTGATCTTGCTGGTTTCGCCCAGCCCCATGACGATGAACAGGATCGGCAGCAGCGCCAGCGGCGGCACCATCGAGACGGCGGCAAAGAACGGCGCCAGCAGCGCCCGGGCATAGGGGAACATGCCCACGATCATGCCGAAGACCAGGGCGATGAGCGTCGAAATGCCCAGCGCCGAGAACAGGCGGCCGAGGCTCGCCCAGCTATCGGACCACAGCAGGTATTCGCCGGTGCGGGGGTCGGGGACGAATGCCATGCGATTGACCGCGTCGGCGAGGCTGGTCAGCGCCGGCAGCAGCTTGTCGGCGGGGTTATCGGCGAGCCGGGCCGCCGAGCCCAGCGCATAGGCCACCAGCAGCGCAACAAACGGCAGCAGCGCCAGGATCAGCTGATTGGTTCGCGATGGCTTGAGGTTGATGAGACGCATGGAGTGGCTCGGATGATTGAGACGTCACCGACCTCCCCCGCCCCTAAGGGCGAGGGCGCCGAGCGCGGCGAGACGGGTGGGGAGCACGGACTTACAGCGTGCCTGCCGCCGCTTCCTGCATGTAGACGTCGGTGAACCGCAGCTTGACGTTGGCCGGATCCCCCAGCACTTCGCCGCCGGGGAGCTCGATGCCGATGACGTCGGCGGAAGCGGCGCCGGAGCCAAGCAGGCCCTTGTCGAACAGGAAGGCGCGGACCTTGTCCATGGTGGTCTGGAGGTCGGGAGAAGTGACGAAGGTCACGGCTTCGGCGGGCGTCGGGAACAGTTTCGTCGCCGCAAGCTGCGCTTCGAAGCCCTGCTGATCGGTACCGGAAGCTGCGCCCATGGCGGCGCGCGCTGCGGCGCCCTCGGGCGTCTGGGCGGTCATGATGGCCGTGGTGTCGTACCAGATGCCGGCCAGCGCCTTGCCGAAATTGGGGTTGTCGGTGAGCACCTGCGTGTTGGCAACCATCATGTCGATGATCTCGCCGGGGATCTGCGCGCTGTCGAACACCTTGTGAGCGCCGGGCAGAGCAGCGATCTCAGAGACCATCGGATTCCAGGTGACCATGGCGCTGACATCAGGGGTCTGGAAGGCGCCGACCATGTCGGGGTCGGAGGTATTGACGACATTGACGTCGCGCTCGGTCAGACCGACGCTTTCGAGGGCGCGGGCGAGCAGGTAGTGCGAGACCGAGAACTCGACGAGGTTGACGGACAAGCCCTTGATATCGGCCAGCGCGGTCTTGTCCTTGAGGATCACCGCGTCGTTGCCGGCCGAGAAGTCACCGATGATGACGGCGGTGGTGTCGACCCCGCCGGCGGCGGGGATGGAGAGGCCATCCATGTTGGTGAGGGTCACCGCGTCATAGGCGCCGGCCGTATATTGGTTCATCGACTCGACGTAGTCGTTGAACTGCGTGACCTCGATGCCGATGCCGTATTTGTCGGCCCATTTCTTGACGATGCCGTTGTCGGCGGCGTAGCCCCAGGGCATCCAGCCGACATAGATCGACCAGGCAACCTTGAAGTCGTTCTTCTGCTGCGCCTCAGCGCCGGTGCCTGCGGCAGCAACGAGCATCGCGAGGGCGAGGGCGGAAACCAGTCTGGTGAACTTCATGCACAATCCCCTGTTTCGACTTGGGGATCGGCGAAGCGCGTAAAGACCCGCGCTGCCAATCCCTTGGCTTACGAGGTCTCCCGGGCTTTTGTCCCGCCGTGTCCCGGAGGGATGTCTCCCGCTCCGGTGGGTGCTCTCGGACCAGACGCGCCGGAAAAGATGGCGCCGGAACCCTAGCTCCTAACTCTGCATACAACGGAGCAAGGGCCATGCCAGAATCGAATATCGTTATATGTCAGTGCATTAGTAAGATCGTCCGTCTCCAATCCCGACGCTCGGCGTCGAATGCGGGGCATCGTGCACATAAAGTGGGCGCTGCCACTGTGCTGTGCAGTACCTGCTATTTGGTGATGGCAGGAGCCCCGGCATTGGCTCCGAGGTAGCGCTCCTCCCACCAGGTAAAGAGCAGATCGCGGAGCGCAGCGCCGTCGTCGTCGCCGTAGAGCGGCAGCCGGGCCGCGTCGAACAGGGCCGCGTCTTCCTCGGTCAGCGTGACCGCAAGTTCCTCGATGCGGATCGGCACGTTGGTGAAGGCCGGCGCGTAGGCGGGGTCGCGGGTGAGTTCGCGGTCCGCCTTGATGTGGGGCTGGCGGAAATCCCTGGGTGTCCGCTGGCTGCGCAGCACCGGCGTCGGCGGGACGGCGGCGAGGTCGGCTTCGGTCGCCTCGAACACGGTGAGGCGGATCGGCTTCAGCGAGAAGTTGGAGGTGCGCATGACGTCGGCGCCGCAGACATTGGGCACGGCGAGCACATCGGTCAGCGCCAGGAGATCGACATGGTCCCCTGCCCGGCTCGACTGCCGGGTGATCGTCGCCCGCCCATCGGCGCCGATCTCGGTGTTCATGAAGAGGTTGAAGCTGTCATGCACGTCGTCCGGGGTCAGACCGTACTCGCGCTGCGCCTCGGACTGGATGTCGTGGCAGTTGGTGTGATCGTGAAAGCCATAGGCGCTTTCGTAAAGATAAGCCGAGCAGCGCGGGAACAACACGTCGTTGCGTTTGACCGTGTCTTTCAGGATGTAGAGCAGCGCCCGCTCGCGCGGCGGCTGGCTCCACAGGAACGCGCCTTCGGTAGGGTTGAAGCCATGCACGGTGCGGGTACGGCCGCAATGCATGAACTCCTTGTAGTCGTGCAGGTTGAAGGCGTTGAAATCGACGCATTGCCCGCCCTCCACCTGCTCGATGCGCAGGATCTGCCCGGCGAGCAGTTCGATCGCCTTGCCGGTGCCCGGCTGCAGCATCAGGGTCTGGAGCACGGTTCTCATTTGGCGCGCCGTTCCGCGTGCTCGCGAATGGCCAGCTTCACCAATGCCGCACGGTCAGGTGCCACGCCTTTTGCGATGGTGCGGTCGATCAGTTCGAGCTGCTGCTGGTTGAGCTTGAGAATAATGGTCCTGACCGGCATGCGCCTCTCCCGTTCGAATACCAAAACTGTATACATGATTGACGGAACAACGATCCTGTTTCACGCAGATCAGCCATGCGCTTCTCGCATATTGGCCGCAAGTGGCTGCAAACTGCTGCAGTTTTTGCTGTGCGATGGTGAAATCTGGCATACTTGCAACGCACGATCTCGTATGCATGAATGGATCGGCAACACGAGGTTTGAATGACCAGGCCATCCCCCCGCACCGATATCGCTCACGAGGCGCTGAAACAGGCGATCCTCGAGCGGGCGCTGCAACCGGGCACCAAACTGCCCGAGGATGAGATCGGCGCACATTTCGGCATGAGCCGGACGCTGGTGCGGGCAGTGCTGGCGAAACTGCAATCAGAAGGGCTGGTCGATGCTCGGCCCAAGCGCACGGCCATCGTCGCCCAACCGACCCTGGCGGAGGCCCGTGACGTCTTCGAGGTGCGGCGCGGGCTGGAGGCCCAGGCCGTCGACCTCGTCATCAAGCGCTGGAAGCCAAGCTTTGGCGCCGAGCTCGAAGGGCTGGTGCGCGAGGAGGATGCGGCCCGCGAGCGGCATGAAGAACACGTTGCCGGGCGCCTGGGTGGTGAGTTTCACATCCGGCTGGCGAAACTGAGCGGCAATGTCCTGCTCGAGCGCTACATGTCGGAACTTGTGACCCGCTGTTCGCTGATCCTTGCCGTTTACGGCTCGCCGCACAGCCACGATCACAGCGGCCCCAACGAGCATATCGAGATCATCGCCGCGCTGCGTGCCGGCGACGCTACCAAGGCCATCGCCCTCATGGATGCGCACATGTCCGCCGTGGAGCGTCGGGCCATGCACGATACCGACCCCGCCGGCGCGGCGCTTGGCGATGTGCTCGCCCGCTACGCCGGCGCGATCGCCGCGCCCGCCGGCGCCATCCCGCTCAAGCGCAAGCGCGCCAGATGAGCGGCCATCTGCATTTCGACTTTGCCGAACTGGACCCGCGCGAGCGCTACAAACTGCTGATCGGGACGGTGATCCCGCGGCCTATCGCGTTCATCACCACGCTCAGCCGCGACGGCCGGCGCAACGCCGGGCCGTTCAGCTTCTTCAATGTTCTCACCCACGATCCGGCGATCGTCGCCATCGGCATCGAGAACTACGACGACATGCGCCTCAAGGACACGGCGCGCAATATCCGCGAGACCGAGGAGTTCACCGTCCACATCGTCGACGACGCGCTGGCCGCACAGATGGAGATCTGCGCCATCAAGTTCGGCCCCGATGTCGATGAACTCAGCGAGGCCGGTCTCGAAACGGTGCCCGGCAAGGCGGTGCGCAGCCCGCGCATCGTCTCGGCCCCCGCGGCGCTCGAATGCCGCCGGCACATGACCATCGAAGTGGGCAAGGCGCGCGAGATCGTGCTCGGCCAGGTGCTGGGCATCCACATCCGCGCCGACATCGTCGATGCGGCACGGCTCCACGTCGACCAGATCAAGATGGATGCGATCGGCCGTCTCGGTGGCCATGGCTATGCCCGCACGCGCGACCAGTTCGACATCCGGACGCTCAGCGTGGGCGAGTACGAACAGCTCAAGGCCGACCGCCTTGTGACTGAGACCGGCGCCGCCTAGCCGCGCGCAGGAACGACCCGACTAAACGGAACGCCGCGCCAACGCGTGGCCGAGACGGTGAGCGCATGCCGCGCTCCCCGGACGATGAAACCTGGACTCACGGGGGTGCAACCTTGTCCAACTTCTCAATGAACCGCCGACATTTCCTCGGCACTGCTGCCGCCGGATCGCTGCTGCTGGCGAGCGGCATGAAGGCACAAGCTGCAACGCCGCTGACCATCGGCATGATCTATGTCGGGCCGGTCACCGATTTCGGCTGGAACCAGGCCCATGCGGTCGGCGCCGCCGCGCTGAAGGCGCTGCCCGATGTCACCGTGGTGGAGGAGGAGAATGTCCCCGAAACCGACGCGGTCGCCCAATCGATGGAATCGATGATCAACCTCGACGGCGCCAAGCTGCTGTTTCCGACCTCGTTCGGCTATTTCGACCCGTTCATGAAGGAAGCGGCGAAGAAGCACGCGGACGTCGAATTCCGCCACCCGACGTCGCTGTGGAACAAGGACACCGACCCGATCAACCTCGGAGGCTACTTCTGCTACCTCGACCAGGGCCACTACGTGAACGGCGTCGCCGCGGGCCTCTCGACCAAATCCAACAAGATCGGCTTCATCGCCGCCAAGCCGATCGCGCTGGTGCTGCGAAACGTCAACGCCTTCACGCTGGGCGTCAAGAAGGTGAACCCCAACGCCGAGGTGCGCCTCATCATCACCGGCGAGTGGAGCCTGCCGGTGCGCGAGGCCGAGGCCGCCAATGCGCTGGTGGATGCCGGCTGCGACGTCATCGCCTGCCACGTCGACAGCCCCAAGGTGGTGGTCGAGACGGCCGAGGCGCGTGGCGTCAAGAGCTGCGGCCATAATGCCGACCAGGCCTCGCTGGCCCCCAACGGCTTCATCACCGGCGCCGAGCTCAAATGGGGCACGGTCTATACCGAGTACGCCAGGCTGATCGCCGCGGGCGAGAAACTGCCCAACGTCAACGAGGGCGGCTACGACAAGGACATGGTCTTTTCCACGCCGTTCGGCGTGGGAGCGACCGAAGCGGCGATCGCCGCAGCCACCAACGCGATTGCCGAAACCAAAGCCGGGGCGCCGATTTTCGTCGGCCCGCTCAAGGACAATACCGGCAAGCTCATCAGTCAGGAGACGCTCGGTCTCTATGACGGCGCCCTGTGGGGCACCGACTACCTGATCGAAGGCGTGGTCGGCTCGATCACCTGAGAGCGTCGGTGTGCGGGCCGCTACGGCGACCCGTACACCGATCCAGTTGCGATTGAGGCATTGGTGGAGGCCTGGCTCCGCCAATGCCAAGCTTAGTTGCCGGCCCGACCCGTCTCGAACAGGAACCAGGTCCGGCGTTCGGCTTCGTCGATCCAGACTTCGACGAGGCTGGTGGTGGCGGAATCATTGTGACCGGCAGCCAGTTCGTGCACGGCGCGAAGCAGGCTGACGAAGCGTGAGTTGTCGTCGGCCAGTTCGGCCAGCATGTCGGCCGGGGTGACGAACTCGGCATCGTTGTCGGCGAGGCGCTGCAGGCGGCCGATCTGGCCGATCGAGCGCAGGGTGCCGCCGCCGATCTTGCGGGCCCGTTCGGCGATATCGTCGGTGATGGCGAAGATCTGGTCGGCCTGCTCGTCGAGCAGCAGGTGATAATCGCGGAAGTGCGGGCCCGACATATGCCAGTGGAAGTTCTTGGTCTTGAGGTAGAGCGCGAAAGTGTCGGCCAGCAGTGCGGTCAGCGCGGCGGCAATGTCCTTGACCGCGGCTTCGCCGAGATCGGTGGGGGTGTGGAGCGGCGCGGCGCGCAGTGCACGGGTACGAGCGATGTCCATTCTGTTCTCCTTGAGTGAGTGGGTCAGGCGACCGGGTCGATCGGGTTGATACGGTTGACGAGCAGGGGATCCTGTTCGGTGAAGGGGAAATCAGGGAGTTCGGCGCGCGACACCCTCAGCGTTGCGGCCAGCACTTCGGGCGGAAAGCTGCCGACAAGGGTGCGGAAACCGATATCGCCGGGGTCGGCGCGATCAAAGAAGATCAGGAAGTGGGCGTCGCCGGCGCCGATATTCTCGATGTGATGCGGATAGGCTGGCGGGATGAAGTAGACGTCGCCGCTCTGCAGCTCGTAGGTGTCCGTCGTTCCATCCGGGTCGAGGATGGTCATCCGCGCCCGGCCCTCCAGCACGTAGCCCATCTCGGCCGTTGCCGGGTGCCAGTGCGGCTCGCGCATGCCGACATCCGAGATGCGGACCGAGTACATCGCGATATCCTCGAGCACCGGCCAGAGCCCCGCCTTGGTCTGGCGGGCGGAGCCGGCGGCGGCGTCGATCTGCGGCAGGTTGGCCTCGACGCGATACTTCAGTGCATCGACATGCAGGGCCTGCGGTTCGATCCCGGCCTCGCCGTCGACATGGACGATCTCGGGCTCGATCGGGCGGGTGGTGATGCTGCCGATCTCCTGGAAGAAGGCGGTCGGCGCGTCGAAGGTGTTGCCGAGCACGGCCGGCGTCATGGCCGCGAAGCTGCCGCCAAGACCGAAATCCTCGGGCTTCTCATGCGAGAACGCCAGGATAAACTCGGCCTCGGCCGGGCCGATATTGCGGATCGAGTGGAGGCTGCCGCTCGGGGCGAAGAACATGTCGCCGGGCCGGACGACGAAGCTGTCACGTACGGCGTGATTGCGCGCGATGGTGACCAGCGCCTCGCCGCGGACGCAGTAGCCCAGTTCATGGGCATTGGCGTGCCAATGCGGTTCGCGCAGCCCTTCGGGCGCCAGCAGCAACCGGCGCAGCGACAGACGCTTCAGGAGCGGCAACGCCGTGCTGTCGATATGAACCGTCGATCCCGACGCGTTCGCATAGCTGGGCGGCTGCAGGCTGATTGAAGCGACATGCCGCGAGGAATTGGGTTTGAAGTCCATGTCTCGTCTCCTCAGGTCGGGTTGACCATCGGAAGGTGCACTGAACGCGGCGCTGGCAGAATCCTCCGCAGGTTTGCGTGGCTCATACCTGAGTACAGGGTCGAGCCAACCAGCGCACGATGGGCTGCCGATCCCGGGGCGCGTTAGCTCGATAGTCGAAGCAGCCCAGCGAACGGAGACATCCAATGGAGCGCTCGATCATGGCCGGCAGCCCTACCGGCACGAGCTATGAAGGCCTTGCACCATTGCTGGCGTTCGTTGCGGGCTATGTCGACGCCACGACGTTCCTGGCGTTCGGTGGCCTGTTCGTGGCCCAGGCCACCGGCAGCCTGGTGGTCGCAGGCTCCGCCTTCGAAGCCGGTGGCGCCGATATCCTCAAGCTCGCGGCCATCCCTGCCTTCATTCTGGCCGGTATTGTAACGACCGCGGTGGTGCGCAGCTTCGGCCCCGACCGGGAGCACGCCCTCGCGGCTGCGCTGTTCATGGAGACAGTGTTGGTAGCCGGACTGGCGCTGTCGGCGTTGCTGATCCCGCATGACGCGCTGCTGCCGGGGCTGTTCGGCCTAGGCGCCATGGGCGTGCAGAGCGCGCTGGTGCGCCTGATGCTCAGCGGCGGGTCGACCAACGTGATGACCACCAACCTGACGCAGCTTTCGATCGACATCGAGGGCGCCCTTGCCGGTCTCGCGCGCAACCACATCGACCGCACGGCACTCGCATCGCTGCGCCGGGTGGCGCTGTTGATCCTGGGCTTTCTCGCAGGCGTGCTGGTGGGCAGCGTCGGATTTCATATCGCCGGCAGCGCCGGTGTGGTGCTGATGGTGGCCGTGCTCGCGGCACTGGCGCTGTGCGCCTGGATCCACGCTTTGCCCTGAGGCGACCCAAACCTCTGTATGATGGCAAATCTCCAGCGCCGCGGCACATTGCGTGCCGATAAGCCCGCCGCACTATCCGAGTTGCTCGGAGCGCGGCATGATCGGGTCGCCCGGACCACGCCGGGCGCTAGAGGATACGCGCGTCAATGTCGTCACAAGCCGTCGCAGAAGGTGGAGCAGCGCCGGGTGGCAAGCGGCCGCAACCGCTGATCGGCGCCAATGGCTATCGCCTCAGCGCTGCGGCGCTGGCGCTCGCGATCTTCCTCTTCGATACCCTGTCGCCGCTCGAAGGCGCCATCGCCGTGCTCTACGTGCTCGTGGTGTTCATGGTGGCGCGCACTGGTCGACGCAGGGAGATCATCGCCGCCGCAGCCGCCTGCCTCGGGCTCACGCTACTGGCTTATTTCATCTCGCATGGCATCAGCCATGCCGGCGCACCGACGCTGCGCGCGCTGGTCAGCATCGCCGCTATCGGCGTTGCGGCCCTGCTGGCCCTGCAGAACCAATCGGCCACCGCCACGCTGGTGCGCAGCGAACGGCGTTACCGGCGGATGTTCGACGCCACGCGGATCGGCGTGATGCAAGAGGACTGGTCGCGCGTTCGAAGCGAACTGGCCGATGCGAGTCCCGCTGACCTCGAAGCGCGTGCGCCGGGCCTGATCCGCATTGTCGACGTCAATCCGGCATTCCTCGCCATGGTTGGCGCCGGCGCGGGCAGCTTCCGCGGCACCGTCGACGACATCCTAAGCGCCGGCGATCGCACGTTTGCCGGAGCGCTCGCCGCTTTCGCCCGTGGCGACACCCACTATGAAGGCGAGACCGAGATCATCGCCACCGACGGCCGGCGCGTGCCGGTGCTGTTCGCCATCACCCTTCCAGCAACGCCTGAGGATGACGGCAACGTGCTGGTCTTCGTGGTCGACATCACCGAACGGCGCGAAGCGCATGACGCGCTGCACCTGGCGCAGACCGAGCTGGCGCATGCCGCCCGCGTGGCGACGCTGGGTGAGCTGACCGCCTCGATTGCCCACGAGGTCAACCAGCCGCTGATGGCGGTGGTGACCAATGGCGAGGCCGGCATGCGCTGGCTGCGACGCGAGCCGCCGGACCTCGGCGAGGTTGAGAAGGCAATGGGCCGGGTGATTTCTGAAGGCCGGCGCGCCAGCGATATCGTCAAACGCATCCGCGCCTTCCTCAGCAAGGCGCCGGGTCAACCGGCCGAGCTGAGCGTCTCCTCGCTGATCGAGGACGCTTCGGCGCTGGTCGAGCGCGAGCTGGCCCGGGCGGGCGTGCAGTTGCGCATCGAGGCGCCGGACGGATTGCCCACGGTGCTCGGCGACCGGGTGCAGTTGCAGCAGGTGCTGGTGAACCTGATGGTCAACGCCAGCCAGGCCATGGCAGGCCATCCCGGCAACCGCCACTTGACCGTCAAGGCATGGGCAGACAGCGGCAAGATCGCGATCACGGTGTCTGATACCGGCCCCGGCATCGCGGCACAGGACCTGCAGCGGCTGTTCGACCCGTTCTTCACCACCAAGGCAGACGGCATGGGCATGGGGCTCGCGATTTGCCGGACCACCGTCGAGGCGCATGGTGGCTCTCTCACCGTCGAAAGCGAGCCACCCGATGGCGCGACCTTTCGCATATCGCTGCCAGCCCAGGAGGCCAGCCCATGATCCGGCAGACATCGGGGCGCGGCGCCTCGGCAGAAGACCCCACAGTGCCGTTCGTGGCGGTCGTCGACGACGATCCGGCAGTGCTCGAAGCGCTCGACAGCCTGCTGCGCTCCATCTCGCTCGCAACGCGGTTGTTCGGCTCGCCGGCCGAGCTGCTGGCCGCACAGTTGCCCGATGCGCCGGGCTGCATCGTGCTCGATGTCCGGCTGCCGGGCGTCAGCGGGCTGGATTTCCAGGGGCAACTGGTCGAGCGCGGCATCGGTCGGCCGATCGTGTTCATGACCGGGCACGGCGATATCCCGATGAGCGTCCGCGCCATGAAGGCCGGGGCGGTAGATTTCCTGTCCAAGCCCTTCCGCGACCAGGACATGCTGGACGCGGTCTCCGCCGCCATCGAACGCGATCGGCAGCAGAGGGCGGCGGCGGCCAGCCGCAACGATCTGACGGCGGAGTTCGAAACGCTGACGGCGCGGGAGCGCGAGGTCATGACCCACGTCGTGGCTGGCCTCATGAACAAGCAGGTCGCCGGCATCCTGGGGCTCAGCGAGATCACCGTGAAAATCCATCGTGGCAACGTCATGCGAAAGATGGGTGTGCGGACGCTCGCCGACCTGGTGCGAAAGGCCGAGGCGCTCGGGATCAAACCATGAGGGGGAGAGGGGCAAACCTGCGTATGATTCCGCGGGACTCGCAGCTGCGCCATAACGACGGTGGACGCAGGGCTTGGCCACATGGCCGAGCCTCAGCGACACGAGAAATTTGTCATGCACAGTGAAAAGACCATCGCCATCGTCGACGACGACGAGGGTGTCCGCATTTCCCTCGCGAGCCTCCTCCGTTCGTTCGGCTACCAGGTCAGCACCTATGGCTCCGCCATCGCATTCCTCGAGAGCGGCGCGGCGCCGGACTGCATGGTCGTCGACATCCAGATGCCGACGATGCAGGGCGACGAGCTGCAGGCGAGGCTCATCGCCGACGGGCAGTTCATTCCGATGATCTTCATGACGGCATTTCCGACCGAGGCAGTCCGCAATCGCGTCCTCGCGGCCGGCGGCCGGGCTTTCCTTGAGAAACCCACCGATACCGACATCCTCGTCCATGAGGTCGAGCGGGCCATGGCCTGACATACCTTGGTATGAGTGCGCCACCCCAGCGTAGAATTCGGCCGACGACGAACCGGCCCTAGGCTCCGGGCGTTGTATCACCTCAACGCAAGGAGCAGCAGATGAGCAGCGGCTACATCACCACCCGGGACGGCACTGAGATCTTCTACAAGGACTGGGGCAGCAAGACCGCGCAACCCATCGTCTTCCATCACGGCTGGCCGCTATCGGCCGATGACTGGGACGCGCAGATGCTGTTCTTCTTTTCGAAAGGCTATCGCGTCATCGCGCATGATCGACGCGGCCACGGGCGTTCGAGCCAGACCGACACCGGCAACGAGATGGACACCTACGCCGCCGACGTCGCCGAACTGGCCGAAAAGCTCGATCTGCGCAACGCCATCCATATCGGCCACTCCACCGGCGGTGGCGAGGTTGCCCGCTATGTGGCGCGCTACGGCAAGGGCCGGGTTGCCAAGGCGGTGCTGATCGGGGCGGTGCCGCCGATCATGGTGCAGACCGCCAGCAATCCAGGTGGCCTGCCGCTCTCGGTGTTCGACGGTTTCCGCTCAGCCCTCGCGGCCAACCGCTCGCAGTTCTACCTCGATGTGGCATCGGGTCCGTTCTACGGCTTCAACCGACCCGGTGCGACGGTGATCGAGGGCGCCATCCGCAACTGGTGGCGGCAGGGCATGATGGGCGGGGCCCAGGCACACTACGAGTGCATCAAGGTCTTCTCGGAGACCGACTTCACCGAAGACCTCAAAGCCATCGAGGTGCCGGTGCTGGTGATGCACGGCGAGGACGATCAGGTGGTGCCGATCGCCGACTCGGCGCTGTTGTCGATCAAGCTGCTGAAGCAGGGCACGCTCAAGACCTATCCGGGCTATCCGCACGGCATGGCGACAACTCATGCCGACGTCATCAACCCGGACCTCTTGGCCTTCATCACGGCATGACGGTTTGCGGCGGCCACCGGCCACCAGTGGCCGCCGCAACGCCGGCGGATTTTGTCAGAGGCGCGATCGCGCCCGCAGAGCATCCGACGGCGTGTGACCGAAACGCTCGGCATAGTAAGCCGAGAAGCGACCCAAATGCCAAAAGCCCCATTTCATCGCGATCTCGGAGACGCTGCCGTTGGCGCTGTTGAGGTCGCGGCGTGCGCCATGCAGCCGATGCTGGCGCAGCCAGGCGCTGGGGGTAATGCCGATCGTTTCCGTGAAGGCTTCGCGCAGGCTTGTAGCCGGAACACCAAGCTCCTGCGCCATATCGGCGACCGACAGCGGTTCGCGATGCTGATCCTCCATCAGGCGCAATGCCTGCCGGTAGAGCCCATAGGCGGCTCGAGGGCGCAGCGCGGTGTCGTCGCTGAGCAGGAAATGCTGCAGCATGGCGTGCAACCGGTCGAGGACGAGGCCCGGCAGCAAGGCGTCAAGCTCCGGCGGGGCCTCGTTCCTGCCATAGATGGCCAGCAGCGAACTGAGCCACTGTTTGGTGGCTTCGGTTTGGGCTGAGCCGAAACAATAGCGCACCGGCGGGATGTCCTCCGCTGCGACACCCAGCTGTTGCGCCTCGACTGTAACGATCAGCACGTCACTGTGGTCGGGCGCCACGGCGGTGACTTCCGTGCCGCCGCGGTAAAGCGAGATGACATCGGTGCCGCGTCGGGCCGCATTGACGCGCCACTCCGCCGAGTTCGACAGGGACGCGACGAAAACGGCGCAGCCCAGTGGGCTTGCGATCTCCTGCGCCACGGCCAGGTTCACGCGCTCCCGGGTAATGCTGATCCCCGGCAGGCTCAACGTCTGAACCTCGCCGGCGAAGCTGCCGCGACGCAGTTGGCTATAGCGCTGATGCCAACCCACCAGCGCCGCTTCCTGCACGGAAGCATCCGCAAAGCACTGTCGCGTGAGGTGGTGGGAACTTGTGCGCATCGTGTGGCCTTCGCCTGAACGTAGCAGAGCGCATAGATTAGGCAAGTCTCGTTGTTGCCTACGATTTAGGCAGGATTTCTGCTCAAACTGGATATTCAGCCTCAGTCCTGCCTCGCTAGCCTCTCCTCGAAACGCGATGGAGACCCCGCATGGCCCGTTCCCTAACCCTATCAGTCTGCCTCGCCTGCGCCCTTGCCGCGGCCGCGCCGACCTTGGCCCAGGAGGCCGAGTTCAAGCCCGAGAGCGTCGGCGTCAAGGCGGCGATCGACCCTGGGCCAAACGTTTTCGTCAACAAGCAGGAATGGGGTGGTGCGGGCTCGATCAACGTCTATTCGGCTGCCGACCTGACCTACAAGGGCAACATGAGCGCCGGCTCGATGGGCCAGGTGCTGATCTCGCCCGATGGCAAGACGGCCTACAGCCAGTCGAGCTACCTCAAGCGCATCATGTACGGCGACCATGAGCAGGTTCTGCAATTGTTCGACGTCGCGACGCTGACCCCGACCAAGGAAATAATCCTGCCCAACAAGGCGGCCATGGTCGCGGCATATACACCGCTGCTGACGCAAAGCGCCGATGGCAAGTTCGTCTATGTGCAGAACGCCACCCCGGCAACGTCCGTGACGGTGGTGGATGTCGCGGCGGGCGAGGTGGTGCAGGAGCTGCCGACACCGGGTTGCTGGGGCATCTACCCGTCGCTTGCGGGCTATTCGTTCTCCGCCATCTGCGGTGACGGCACCTTCGCCAGCTTCGCACTGGGCGAGGACGGCAAGGGCATTGCCAAGACCAGCAGCGAGAAGATCTTCGACGCCGATGCCGACGCACTCTTCGTCTCGGCCGAACGGATCGAGGGCAAGCTCGCCTTCATGAGCTTCAAAGGCAATCTCTACGTCCTCGACGATGCCACCGGCACGATCACGCTGAGCGACAAGATCGCCGTCACCGAAGGGCAGGAGGGATGGGCGCCGGGTGGCTACAACCTGTTCGACTACAACGACCCCAACGGCGTCATCTTCCTCACCATGCATGACGAGGCCAAGGAGGGCACGCACAAGAACGCGTCGAAGGAAATCTGGGCCTACGACGTCAAGAACAAGAAACTGCTCTACCGGTCGCCGGTCGAGCACGTCATCTCGCTCACTGTCAGCGATGACCCGGTTCCGGTGGTCTATGGACTCAACGAAGACGACGGCAAGGTCATCCGCTTCGCGTCCGATCCGGAGGCCAAGTTCGTCCTCAAGCAGACGGCCGAACACGAGGACACCGGCTTCGCCACCGTCGTAGCGGTGCGCAATTGAGCGCCGACTGGACAAGCCTCGTCGCGGCGAGTGCGACAGCGTTCACGACGCTGATCTTCGCTCGTGCAGCGCTCCATAAACTGGGTGATTTCACCACGTTCACCGGTTTCGTCGCCGACTACCAGGTCGTGTCGGAGCGACAGGTGGCGCCGGTCTCGATGGCACTCGCCGCCGCCGAAGTGGTGGTGGTTGCGGCGGCTTTCCTGCCCGGGCTGCAGCCGCTGGGCAGCGTCGCTGCGATCGGGCTCTACCTGCTCTACGCCACGGTCATCGGGCTCAACGTCGCCCGTGGGCGGGACCGGGTCGAGTGCGGCTGCGGCGGAGCAGCCCAGCCGCTGAGCTGGACCCTCGTTGCGCGGAATTTCGTGCTGGCGGCCATCGCGGCAATCGGCCTTGCCGGCCCGATCTCGGCCCTCAGCGTGGCCGAAGCGGTAACCGCGATCGTCTCCGGCTTCACGCTTTTCGTTGGCTACCAGCTCGTCGAGCAGATCATGGCCAACTTCACCCAAATGCGCCTCAAACGCTGACCGGGCCGGAACAGGAGTATCTCAAATGGATGCCGTTACCTTCGCAGTGATCGTGCTCTGGCTGGTGGTGATCGGACTGATCATTGTGCTGTTCGCCATGGCCCGGCAGATCGGCGTGCTCTACGAGCGCGTCTCGCCGATGGGGGCACTGGTCAACGAATCCGGCCCACGCATCGGCGACATGACCCCGCTGTTCAGCCTCACGAGCCTCAATGGCGGCGAGGTGGCGATCGGCCCGAAGCCCGAGCGCTCGACGCTGATGTTCTTCCTCTCGCCCACCTGTCCGGTGTGCAAGAAGCTGTTGCCCATCCTCAAGTCAGTTCGGCAGGCCGAGGGCAAATGGCTCGATGTGGTGCTGGCGAGCGATGGCGACGTGGCCAAGCACCAGCGGTTCATCCAGACGGCCGATCTCAAGGCCTTCCCCTATGTCGTGTCGACCGAGTTGGGCCTCGCCTACCGCGTCGCCCGACTGCCGTTTGCGGTGCTGCTCGACAGCAAGGGAACGGTCAAGGCGAAGGGCCTCGTCAATAATCGCGAGCAGCTGGAAAGCCTGTTCAACGCCCATGAGATGGGGATCGATTCCATCCAGGGCTTCCTCGAGACACAGCCCGCTCAAGGCTGATCCCCCGAACGGAGAGAAAAATGTTCAACATCGTTGATACGCTGCTCGAATGGATGGACAGCCGGGCCGAGTCCGGCGCCCGCCGGGTGGCGCAACGCACGGGGCGCCGAAGCTTCCTCACCAAGGCCGGTGCGGCTCTACTTGGTGGCGCGCTCCTGCCGATGCTGCCCTACGACCGCAATTTCGGCGAAGCCCATGCCCAGGAGGGCGCCTCCACCGACGGCGACCAGACCGAGTGCGAATACTGGCGCTATTGCGCGCTCGACGGGAACCTCTGCAACAGCTGCGGCGGCACGCTCACCGAATGCCCGCCGGGCGCAGAGGCTTCGAAGGTCAGCTGGGTCGGCACCTGCCGCAACCCGAACGACAACAAGGACTATCTCGTCTCCTACAACGACTGCTGCGGCAAGGCGTCGTGCTCGGGTTCGTTCTGCTTCACCTCCGAGGGCGAACGGCCGGGCTACCGGATGGGTCTCTACAACGACATCAACTGGTGCATGGCCAATACCTCCAAGGGCTACCACTGCACTGTCGCGGTGCTCGTCGGCCTTGCGGATGCGTAATCTCTGCGCCCTTGCGGCGGTACTGCTGCTGGCGGCCTCCGGGCCGGCGGCAGCGGCTGACGGTGAGGCAATCTTCAACGATATCTGCTCGGCCTGCCACCAGCCGGACGGCAGCGGCCAGCCGGGGCTGGCGCCGCCGCTGGTGGACGCCGCTTTGTGGTCGAGGTTGGGCGGGAAGGCGCCCGGCTACGTGGTCGGGGTCGTCCTCGCGGGCCTTACCGGGACGATCGAGGCGGCCGGCCAGAGCTATATCGGTCTCGTCATGCCGACGCACGACTTCATGAGCGACGAAGAGATCGCAGCGGTTACCAACTACGTGCTGCAGGACCTCAATCAGGTCGGCACGCCCATAGATGCCACGACCGTTGGGGACGTCCGCGCTGCAGTGCCCACCCACAAGCAACTGCGCGACATCCGCAAGGGCGGTAGCTGACATGCGCGTCCTGGCAGTTCTTGCAGCAGGTCTTGCACTTGGCCTCGCTCTGGTCTCGCCCGCGCTGGCACAGCAAGCAGGCCGCAGCAATTTCATTTTGCGCTGCGCCGGCTGCCACGCCATGGATGGGTCAGGAAGCGAGCCGGGCGGTATCCCCGACTTTCGCAACTATGTCGGTGCATTCGCCCAGACCGAGGATGGCCGTCGCTACCTCATGCACGTCCCCGGTGTGGTGAGCGCAAGCCTCACCGACAAGCAGATCGCCGATGTGATGAACTATGTGATGGAAACCTGGGGCGGAACCTCTTTAGCAGCGGACCACCGACCCTTCACAGGAGCCGAGGTCACGACGCTCAGGGCCGAGCCGGTGGGCGATGTGGTGGCCTATCGGCGGAAAGTGGCGGCGGATCTGTTGGCGCAGGGGATCGCAACGGCAGGCTATCCCTGGCCTTAGGGCCGATCACTCAGCGGGGCGACCGTTCACCCGGCCTGCCCCTGCCCGTCCCACGATGTCACGCTGGTCGAGAGCCGCGAGGTCGCGCGGCATGGCGAGGTGCTTCACCTCGGTCCCTGGTCGGTAGTGGTCTCGTGGCAACGCAAATCCCGGGGGACCGACCGCGATGTCGGTACCAGATCGACCCGAGTTTGTTTTGGAATCGAGCCAGCCCGATTTTCGTGTCGCGCCAAAATGAAGTTGGGTCGGCTAAGCCCATGAAAAGGCTCAACCCACCAAAATTTCTTGGGTCAACCCCGCCAAAGGAACCTGGGTCGATCAGGTCGTACTTCCAAAATTTCTTGGGTCGACTGCGCACCGGGTGTGGCCACCCCTCCTTCGCCGCTGCTCGGAATCGTCGGTAGACTGGACGCCACGATCTCCCTCTTGTCGGATGGCCGCCAATAACCGTGATGAGCTCCACGCGCTGGTTGCTAAGCCAACGTCCGTTCTTGGGCGCGGAGGGGTCACCGTCGGGGGCCGGTTCGGCCCAAAAGCGGCCATTGGCGCTCCTAGAAATCCGTGGACAAACTCGTCGCGATCCACCTCTCGGCTTCCTCGCGGCGAGCGGCTTCGGATTGAGAGACTCGGGCTACCGCGTCGCTACCGAGGATAAGGTGCTCTGGCACGTCGTCTCGGCGCGAGAGGTCGAACAGGACCTACGCGACCCGCATCGGATCACCCGGTTCGTTGCCGGCTATGTGCTCGGTCAGCTTCATAATCATGCCAATTGTCGGTTCGTATTCCTCGAGCAGCGTCGGCACGTTTCCTCGCGCCACCCGTGTCCAGTTGGTGCGGATGCTGCCGGGCTCAACCGATACGGCTTTCACCCCGGATGGCGCGACTTCCTTGGCTAGGGACTCGGTGAATCCACTCACCGCCCATTTCGCGGCGCTATAGGCGGTTGAACCCGGACCGCCAAAGCGACCGGAACTTGAGGAGATGTTGAGGATGTGCCCTGCCCTTTGCCGCCGCATCACCGGCAGGACAGCTCGCGTCAGGTTGACCACCCCGAAGAAGTTGGTTTCCACCTCGTTGCGAAAGTCGACCTCCGGCGTCTGCTCGAAGGGCGCGAGGTGAGCGTATCCGGCATTGTTGATCAGCACGTCGAGCCGGCCGAAGCGTTCCAGCGCCTTTGCGACGGCCCGCGATGCGGCTGCGCTGTCGGTCACATCGAGCTCCGCCAGCGCCACGCTCGAACCATACCGCTCCACCAGATCGCCGAGTCGGTCGACCCGACGCGCCGTGGCGACCAGTCGGTCGCCCTTCTCCAGTACTAGCTCCGCGGTGGCGCGTCCGATGCCATTGGCGGCACCGGTAATCAGCCAAACCTTGCTCATTTGCTTCGTCCTTCAAGTGCGTGTGTCGTGATATCGATGACTGCCGAAGCGAAGGCGTCGGGCGCTTCCTGAGGCAGGTTGTGGCCGATGCCGCCGGCTAGCGTCCGGTGCTCGTAGTGGCCGGTGACTCGGTCGCGATAGGTTGCGGGCTCGGGGTGCGGGGCGCCATTCGCGTCGCCCTCGAGCGTGATAGTCGGTACCGAGATAAGCGGCCGCGCCGCCAGCCTCGCCTCGAACGCGTCGAGCCTGGGGTCACCTTCGGCCACACCGAGCCGCCATCGATAATTGTGGATCACGACGTCGACATGGTCGGGATTGTTCAGCGCCTCAGCCGTGAGGGCGAACTGGGCTTCGTTGAATGCCCAGCGCGGCGAGGCCAGCCGCCAGATCAGCCGGGCGAAGTCCACGCGGTGCGCCGCATATCCCCGGCGGCCACGCTCCGTGGCGAAGTAATACTGATACCACCAGCGTAGCTCCGCCTCCGGCGGCAATGGCGCCTTGCCGGCGTGCTGACTAGAGATCAGGTACCCGCTCACCGACACCAGCGCCGTCACCCGTTCCGGCCAGAGCGCCGCGACACAGCAGGCGGCGCGGGCGCCCCAGTCGGTACCGGCCAATGTCGCTCGTTCGAGCCCCAAGGCATCCATCAGCCCCAACACGTCGAGTGCCAGCGCCGCCTGCTGACCGTTGCGCAAGGCCCGGGCGTCACGAAACCGCGTCGTGCCGAAGCCGCGCAGGTAGGGCACGATCACTCGAAACCCGGCGCCGGCGAGGCGCGGCGCGACCTGCACATAGGTGTGGATGTCATAGGGCCAGCCGTGGAGGGGGATCACGGCTGGCCCGTCGACGGGGCCGAGCTCGGCGTAGCCGATGCTGAGTTCGCCCACATCGATTTGTCGAAGGTGGTCAGTCAGCGTCGTCATGCGGCACGGGACCGTTGAGAACGTGCGCCACACGGGTGGCCTCGAGCAGCTCCAGCGCTGCTCCCACCCTCTCGGCCACGTCGAAGCGGAAATGCCGGTCGGGCTGGGTGTGCTCGTAGTCGTGCAGTTCCTCGACGCTGACGCCGGCGGCAGCCGCGAATTCCTCCCGACTGGCGCCCAGCGATAGCCGGCGGTTCTTGTCGCCGCGAGGCAGGCGATCATGCGGATCGTTGGGAAAGGTCATTCCGGCCTCCTCAGTGATAGCCGTTGCCAGCGATATAGTTGATCAGAGCTTCCTCCTGGCTCTCCTCGGACTTGAGGATGGCCGAGAGCGCATCGCGGATATCGAGCGTTCCGACGAGCCGGCGGTCCGAACCCACCACGGGCAGGTTCTGCAGCCGCTGACGCACCATGTATTGCCAGGTCTCGTGCAGATCGTCGGCGGGCGAGGCAGTGATGACCGTGTGGGTCATCACCGCCGTGACCGGCAAGTCGACCAGTCCGGCCTGCGCGAGATGCCGCACCAGATCGGACTTGCTCACCACCCCCGTCGGACGCTCGTCCGAGCCGCACACCACGATGAGGCCCAGCCGTGGGTTGGCCAACGCTTCTGCGGCCAGCCGCACCGTGCTCGTCTCATCGAGTGCCTTGAAACGCGAGCGCATCTGCTCGTCGAGGTCGCGGACGAACATCCTCGCCTCCATCAGGCGGCGCGAGGCTGGCTGCGGGCCAGCCAGTCGTCGAGCGACACGGCACCGATGAAGGGATCGTCACCCACCGGCACCAGCGTGCGTTCGCTGATCGTGACGCCGAAATACTTTGCCTTGGGGTCGGCAATCACCAGTCGTTCATCATGGTTCACCGCCAGTACGCGGCCGACCACATCGCTCAGGCGATAGGCCTGCGGTCCGGCCAGTTCGGCGCGGCCGTTGACCGGTGCCCTCAGCGCCAGCTGTGCCAGCGTTTCGCCGACATCGTCGGCAGCCACCGGCTGCATCAGCGCCGGCGGCAGGCGCACCACTTGGTCTTCGCCGGTCGAGAACCCGGCAACGCCATTCAGGAATTCGTAGAACTGGGTGGCCCGGAGGATCGTGTAGGGAATGCCGCCCTCTTCGATCAGTTGTTCCTGCAGCGCCTTGGCACGGAAATAACCGCTGTCCTGCAATTGTTCGGTGCCAACGACTGAAAGCGCCACATGGTGCTTCACACCTGCCGCCTTTTCGGCGGCAAAGATGTTGTTGCCGGCGTTGAAGAAGAAGTCCCAGGCCGCCGCGCTGTCGAACGATGGCGAGTTGGCGACGTCGACAACCACGTCGGTGCCTTCCATCGCCTCGGGCAATCCGTCGCCGGTCACCGTATTGATCCCGGTCGACGGCGAGCCCGCGATCACGTCGTGGCCGCCTTGACGCAACCGGCTGACCACGCGTGAACCGATGAGACCGCTGCCGCCGATAACCAGAACTCTCATGACTTGCTCCTGTTGTTTGCTCGATGCCGAATTGCCCCTGAAGTCTGTCTCCGGAGCCGGCTGCCGACCATCGTGCCTGGGCTGAGCCCGCCTATACCGAAGGTCTAGGTGCAACAGCCGCTAGGGCTGCAGCGCCTAGACGACCGGAAATCGAAGCCTCACCGCGGTGCCGGATCCGAGGGCGGATTCGATCGCAATGCGTCCGCCGGCGCCCTCGACGAAGCGTCGGACGCCCGGCAGGCCCATGCCGCCGCCGGTCGGTTTGGTGCTGAAGCGAGGCTCGAAGGCACGCTGAATGACTTCCGACGACATGCCGGTGCCGTCGTCGGCAACTACCAGCTCGATTTCCGCGCCATCCGGTCCTTCGGCGAGCATCGCCGAGATCGACAGGGTGCCGCCTACCGGCATGGCGTCCCGGGCATTCACCGCCAGGTTGAGCAGCGCGTTCTGCAGCTCGATCCGGCTGATCCGCACTCGCGGCAGCAGTCCGACCAGCAGCCGCACATGCACATGGGGTCCGGTCGCGTAGCGCAGCAGCGAAGCCATCTGCATAACGCACTCGCCGATGCTCACGTCATCATCCGCATCGTTGCGGCGCACGGTATGGCGCACCAGCGCGCCGGCACGGTCGAGCGCGTCATCGGCCTGCGCCAGCATTGTGCTGAGGGCCATCGACCCCGCAGCATCCTTGTGGCGAGAAACGAGGCGTACCGCCGACATGGCGATCTGGATGTAGTTTCCGAGGTCGTGCACCAGTCCGGCCATGCCATCGTAAGGCAAAGGCGGGATCACTTCGGACCTGCCGCCGGGTACAAAATCCGTCATTTTGCTCTCCTGTAGACCCAAAGGGGGCGGCGAACCGAACAGGTCCGCCGCCTCGGCCTTACGGCTGCGAGAACACGAAGCGCAGGTAGCCCGTGGCCTGGCCAACGGCGCCGCGGACGGCCGGCGTCAGCGCGAGGGCGTTGAGCATCATGAAGTCGTGGATGGTGCCGTTGTATCGGACTGAGGTGACACGAACGCCGGCCTCGGCGAGCTTCCGGCCATAGGCTTCGCCCTCGTCGCGCAAAACGTCGTTCTCGTCCACCATCAGCAGCGTCTGGGGCAACCCGCTCAGCTCGTCCTTGCTGGCGTTGACCGGCGAGGCGTGCGTCTGGGAACGTTGCGCGGCCTCGGGAATATACTGTTCCCAGTACCAGGCCATCGCGTCCCGGGTCAGCCACGGGCCGGCGGCAAACTGCTCGTACGAGCGAGTCGACATCGAGGCGTCGGTCACCGGGTAGAGCAGGACCTGGGCCCGGAAGTTCGGCCCCTTGCGCTCCTTGGCGAGCAACGCAATCGCCGCCGCCATGTTGCCGCCCACGCTGTCACCGGCGATCACGATGTGCTGGCCGTCGATCATCAGTTTGTCGGCATTGTTGGAGACATAGTTCGCCACCGCGTAGCCCTGCTCGATCGCTACCGGGTAGCGAGCTTCGGGCGAGCGCTCGTAGTCGACGAAGACCAGCGCCGCGTTGGCGCCAGTCGCGAGCTCGCGGATCAGGCGGTCATGCGTCTCGCGGTCGCCCAGCACCCAGCCGCCGCCATGCATGTAGATGATCGCCGGCAGTACGCCGGTCGCTCCGGCCGGGCGGACAACGCGGATGTTGATGCTGCCGGTCGGGCCGAGCGGCAGCGCCACATCCTTGATCTGCGCATCGAGCAACTTTACGTCGGCGGCTTTCTGCACGCTCGTGAGCACGCCACGCGCTTCGGTGGGCGTCAGGGTCTGGATCGGCTTGCCACCCGCAAGGCCTTCGACGAAGGCGCCAGCAGTGGGGTCGAGGATCGGGGTGGGAGTGATCGGCTTGTTCATTTCGGCTCCTATGGAGTTGGCAAGAGCGTTCGCTGCTCTCGTCCACCATCTGGCGGCGGCCCGTCGCGTCGGGCCATTCGCCCTCGCAGCGAGCTGCGCTAGTGCCGAGGGTGTAGGCGGCTCGACCCGGGGGCAGGAGTGCAACACCCAGCAGCGAGGCGATGCCATGCCTCCGCAGCGGTCATCCTCCGCCTGCGCACAAATGGCCGCTTCGACGGCTTCGGCGATGCTCGCTTCACGGCCAAACCCGGCCGACATGGAGACAATCAAATGCAGAAGACTCTCGGAGTTATCGCGATTGCAGCGGCCGCCGTGCTTGGCGCTACCGGTGGCGGCATCGCCCAGGATGTGACCAAGCCGACCATCGTTCTGGTCCACGGCGCCTTCGCCGATTCCTCGGGCTGGGGCGGCGTCATCGCGGAGCTCAACAAGGACGGCTACACTGCCATCGCCGCCTCGAACCCGCTGCGGACGCTTGCTGGCGACGCAGCTTCGGTCGCCGACCTCGTGAAGTCCATCCCGGGTGACGTCGTGCTGGTCGGCCACTCCTATGGCGGCCTCGTCATCACCGAGGCGGCGAACGGCAACAAGAACGTCAAGGCGCTGGTCTATGTTGGCGGCTTTATCCCCGCGCCTGGCGAGTCGGCTTCCGTGCTCTCAACTAAGTTCCCGGGCTCGACGCTGGGCGCCGCGCTGCAGCCAGTGCCGCTGGCCTCGGGCGGCGCCGACCTCTACATCCAGCCGGCGAAGTTCCACGCCCAGTTCGCTGCCGACGTGCCCGAGACTGTCACCGCCCTGATGGCGGCGACCCAGCGCCCCGTCACCCAGGCGGCGCTCGAGGAGCTCACCGCTGTCGCGACCTGGAAGGACGTGCCGAGCTACTCGATCTATGGCTCGCTCGACCTCAACATCCCAGCCGCCGTGCAGGAGTTCATGGCCGACCGCGCCGAGGTCAAGAAGGCCGTGGCGATCGAAGGCGGCTCGCACGCCCTGATGGTCTCTCATCCGGCCGAAGTCGCCGCGATAATCGAGGAAGCGGCTACAGCGAAGTAAGCATCGCGACAAACTTGAGCCGGCCGGAGGTGCGCCCCCGGCCGGTGTCGTCTGCCCGCTACAACAGGCCTTCCACGCTCATTGCTTCGCGCACCGCCGCCCGCCGGCTGAGCCGGTCGCCGAGAGCGACGATTTCTTCCGGGATGGTCACGCCTAAGCGCTGCGCCCAGAGCAGCATCACAAACAAGTAGAAGTCGGCGACGGATGGGTGATCTCCGAGCAGATAGTCGCCCCGCATCCGATCGGAGAAATATTGCATGTGCCGGTTGATCGTTTCGGCCGCATGCGCCTTTTCCGCGACCGATCCGTTATGCCAGAACGGCTTGAAGGCGCGATGGATCTCGGTCGAGATGAAGGTCAACGCCTCCAGCAGGCGGGTACGCCCGAGCGGCCCCTCGAGCCCGAGCGCCGGGTAGCGGCCGGCGATCCAGTCCAGCACGGCAGTGTTTTCGGTCACCACCTCGCCATCGTCGAGCACCAGTGCCGGCACGTAGCTCTTGCCGGTGATCTCGGTGATGTCGCGTCCGGTCGCGGTGCGCTTGGTGCGCAAGTCGACCTGCTCGCGCTCGAACTGCATTCCGGCTTCAAGCAGGGCGATGTGGTCGGCAAGGCTGCAGGCCAGCGGGGCATAGTAAAGCTTCATGGTCTTGATCCTCTGTAGGGAGACCTGAAGTTGTCCCCGCGAGGATCGCGGCGCGGTATTATGCTAGGCGGGGAGTGCGGCTCGACCTGAGGGTAGGTTCGTCCATCGAAAAGCCAGTCCCGTCAGCCTCTTAAGGCAGTCAGAATTCGTTCAGACAGCGTTCATGTTGATGGCGGAGCCGTGTCAACCGGACGAGACAGCGATGGCGAACACGCGGGATTTTTCCGGTTTCTCCCCGTGGCCGACGAAGGGGCAGGCGAGCGCTTTACCTGTCCGGCTCCGCCCCGCCCCGCCCGGGGCATGGATTTCCACTAGATACGACGGAAGTGGTTTGTGGTTAGCCTCGGCGCCAGTGAGGGACGACCGGAGCAGCCGGCAATGACCATAGCCCACCCAGACCTGACGGGAGCCGGTATAACCGCCGCAAACGCGGCAAGGGCGGTCGAGCGCATCCTCGGCAACGCTTGGGCCGCAGATATCGACGGCCGGCTCACCTACGCGAACGGTGGAAGCCCTGCGGGAGAAGCTGCCTGGTGCCGGCTCGCCCATCCCGACGACCTCGCCCGGATCGAGGCAGCCTGGCGCCAAAGCCTCGACACCGGCGAACGTCTCGACGTTGAGCACCGCACGCGGCGCGGCGACGGCCGGCTCGGCTGGGCACGAACCACCGGTGAGCCGGTTCGCGACGGCTCCGGCGCCATCACCGGCTGGTACGGCGCCATGGTCGATATCGAAGCCCCCGGTCTCGCGTCGGAGATAGAAGCATCAATGCATCCCGAGGACCGCCCGCTGGTGGAGCAGGCCGCCTCCCGGGCTTTCTTCCACGGCACCCCACAGGTCAGCAGCTACCGCCAGCTGCAGCCTGACGGCAGCTATGCCTGGGTCGAGTTCCGACTCGAGCCACAGGCGAGCCCACGTCTCACTATCGCTCCAGCCACCGCCCGTGGCGACGACCGCTGGACTGTCGCCTCGTCATTCGGCGAAACCGAGGAGGCCGTCCGCGCGGCCAAGGCGGTCGAAGACCTCTATGGCGGGGCCTGGGCCATGGACGCTACCGGCCAGTTCACCTACGCCACACCCACGGCCCAGACTTCGATTGGGATGACGCTCGAGGGCCTCAACGAGCTGCTCGACGGCATCCCGTTCCTCGAAGGCGGCCGGCAGGGCTGGCAGCGCAGCTGGCATCCCGACGATGCTCCGCTTGCCGCCGAAGTTCTGCGCAACTCGCTGCGGACTGGTGAAAATTGTCATTTCGAGTACCGAGTGCTGCGGGCCAATGGTGCCTTCGTCTGGCATCGGGTTGCGGCGCGACCGACCCGCAATGCCGACGGTCGCATTACCGGCTGGTACGGCGCGATGCTCGATATCGACGTCTACCGCCTTACCGAACAGGCGCTGCGCGAACGCGAGCGTCGCTTGCAACGCCTCGTCGACACCGTGCCAATCCAGATCTGGTGTGTCACGCCCGACGGCGAGCCCGCCTACATCAACAAGACGATGACCGACTATATCGGCCTCGACCTCGCTTTCTTCGACGCTCAGGGAGGCCTGCGCGAGGCGATCGGCACCATTGTGCACCCCGATGACCGGACGCTCCTCGCCAACGCGCTGCACCACTCCTTCACCACAGGTGAGCCGTTCCATCTGCATTACCGCAACCGCCGTCACGACGGCGCATGGCGGTGGACAGAGGGGCAAGCAGCGCCATTCCGGGCTTCCGACGGCAAGATCGTCCAGTGGTACGGCGTCAACGTCGACATCGAGGACATGGTGGTGGCGCAGGACTCGCTGCGGCAGAGCGAACAGCAGTTCCGGCAACTGGTCGAGACACTGCCGGCTATGATCGACTGTGCTGCTCCCGACGGCGAGCCCATCTTCCGCAGCCAACAGCTCCGCGAGTACCTGGGCTATGACCTCGATGCCCTCGACGGCACGGGAAAGTCTCGGCTGGCCGGCACGCTCGATGCGGGCGTCCATCCCGACGATCTCGCGGCGGTCAAGGAGGACTATGGCCTATCGCTGCGCACCGGCCAGCCATACGCCCGCAAGCACCGGCTGCGGCGCCATGATGGCGAATACCGCTGGGTCGAGACCCGTGCCGCGCCGATGCGCAGCGCCGATGGCACGATCCTGCAGTGGAACGTCATCTGCCTCGATATCGACAGCGAGATGCGGGCCGAGGAAGAATTGCGGTTGGCGCGGGAGAGCCTGGCCCGGGCCAGCCAGGCGGCGAGCCTTGCCGAACTTTCCGCCTCGATCGCCCACGAAGTGAACCAGCCTCTAGCCGCCATCGTCGCCAATTCGCATGCCTGCGAACGGTGGCTGAAGGCCGATCCACCCAACCTTGAGCGGGCGAGGATCACGGCCGAGCGCATCATCCGCGACGCCAACGCGGCTGCCGATATCGTCAGCAGCATCCGCTCCCTGTTCAAGCAGTCTGCCGACACCCGTTCCAGCATGGGGCTCGACCGCCTCGTTGCGGAAGCTCGAGAGCTGATGGCCGAAGATGCCGCCCGGCGGCGCGTTCGCCTGACCGTTCAGGTCTCGGCCGACCTCCCGGATGTCGTGATCGATCGCGTGCAGATCCAGCAGGTGATCATCAACCTGCTGCGCAACGGCATCGAGGCGATGGAGTCGGCGACGGGACCGCGAGACTTACGGATCGATGTCAGCGCCGCCGATGGCCTGGTGCGAACCGAAATCAGCGACACAGGCTCTGGGCTATCGAACCCCGAGACGATCTTCGAGCCGTTCGTCACCACCAAGGGCGGCGGCATGGGCATGGGACTGGCGATCAGCCGTTCGATCGTCCAGTCGCATGGCGGTCGACTCTGGGCCGAGCCGAATACGCCGGCGGGAGCCAGATTTATCTTCACCCTGCCGGTCGCGGCCAACGTGCCGGAGACGCAGACTTCGCCATGACCAGTAACGACAAAATCGCCTTCATCGTTGACGACGATGCGCCGATCCGCGAGGCGCTCACGGAGCTGCTCGATTCACACGGGATACGTTCAATGCCGTTCGCCTCGGCCGCTGAATATGTCAGGGCCGACAAACCGGACCTGCCTGCCTGCCTGATCCTCGATCTCGAACTCCCAGGTATCACAGGATTGGAACTGCAGCGCCAACTGGGGGAGGGCGAGCATCCACCCATCGTCTTCATCACCGGTCACGGCGACATCCCATCATCGGTGCGAGCGATCAAAGGCGGCGCGGTGGATTTTCTCACCAAGCCATTCAGCGACTCCGACCTGATGCGAGCAATCGATCAGGCGATCGCGCTCGATCGCGCCAGGCGGACCGAGCAGACTGAACTGCTGGCCCTGCGGCGTCGCTACGACGAGTTGACCCCGCGAGAACGCGACGTGCTGCCATTGGTGGTCAGCGGGCTGCTCAACAAGCAGGCCGCGGCCGAGCTCGGGATCAGCGAAGTGACCCTGCAAATCCATCGCCGCAACGTCATGCACAAGATGGCGGCCGCGTCGCTGGCCGATCTCGTCCGCATCGCCGAGCGCCTGCAGGTCCCGGTCACCCATTCCCGTTTGGGAGTGACCGATCGTGACCACTGAGCGAGCCGTGATCGCCATCGTCGACGACGATGCGCGGGTATTGGAGTCCCTGTCGGAACTTCTAGAATCTGCAGGATATGTGGCTCGTTGCTATCTGTCGGGACAGGCTTTGCTGGAGGGCGGCACAGCCGACATCGACATGCTGATCACCGACATCGGGATGGTCGGTATGGATGGGTTCGAACTCCGTGACCGGGTGCTGCGCGTGCGGCCGGACCTGCCGGTTTTCCTGATCACCGGGCGCCATGAGGTTGCCGACCGTGCCTCGAACGTTGGCGGCCTGTTCCGCAAGCCGTTCGACGCCGGTGAGCTACTGTCGACGGTGGTGGGCGCCCTCAAATCCAGAGACGGAGGCAAGCATGGGACTTGACCAAGGACAGACAACCAGGGTTGTGGCGTCGCAGTCCGTCACGGGATTGGACCTGAGGCCGGCGGTCTTCATCGTCGATGACGACCAGCGAGTCCGCGAGGGTCTGACCGAGCTTATCCAATCGGCAGGATATGAGCCCTTACCCTTCGCGTCAGTCGGTGAGATGCTTGAGAGTGGCTCGCTGAAACGGCCGGGCTGCCTGATCCTCGATGTTCGCATGCCGGGCAGCAGCGGACTGGATATCCAGCAGCAACTGGCCCGTGGCCCCAATCCGAAGCCGGTCATTTTTCTCACCGGGCATGGCGACATCCCTATGACCGTCCAGGCGATGAAGGCGGGTGCCATCGACTTCCTGACCAAGCCGGTGCGGGACCAGACGCTACTCGATGCCATCGCCGCGGGAATCGCCCGGGATGCCGCCCAACGGGCCGACGCCGAAGTAACACGTCGGCACGCCGAGCGTGTCGCTACTCTGACGCCTCGCGAGCTCGAGGTGCTGGAAAAGGTCGCGCATGGCCGCCTCAACAAGCAGATCGCCTTCGACCTCGGCATCAGCGAAGTCACGGTGAAGCTTCACCGCAGCAACGCCATGCGGAAAATGGGGCTCGGTTCGATTGCCGAGCTAATCCGAGTCTGGAGCATCTCCTCCGGCACACAGGCTCCGTGACCGGATGTCGGCAATTGGCGCGATAGCGTTGAAAAAGCGGGCCGAAGGGCGTCCATGGCGCCACTACGGCCGACGTGCTGGGATGAGGTTCCGGCAGTGGCCAGTAGCGAGAACGGTTTCGCTGCCAAAGGGCCTCTCGGCGGCTGGCCGCGCAAGATCGTTTCAGCCAGTTTGGCAGCTGATGACCCGCGCGGACTTTTTCAACACTATCCGCCCAAAGCGGAAGTCAGACAGCGGTCAAATCTAGCCTGCCGTTGAGGAATTGGGCGGCGAGGAACGATGCAAGCTCGTGACCTTGGGACTCGATAGCCGCGACGACGCATGCAGTACCCAGAACTCGATCGGCCGATTGAGCACGTCTCCCCAGTTGGCCAAATGACTAGAAGCAACATCGGCGGCAGTTAGCGATCAACGCAGACGGCGGCACCGCGCTCGACCGGGACAGCCTGATGGACCATCAGGATGGATGATAACCGCATCACCGGTTCGGCTGGTAGGTGACGCTAAGCCCTCATCAGCAAATGAGGCTCCACCTGCTGCCGGTCGTAGATGGTGTCAAAAACGGTCGCCAATCTTGAAAGCGTCCGCAGCGCCTATCAACAGCTGTTGGCGAGAGGCAACTCTCCGTCCGCGGCCAATGTTCTCAAATTGACGGGCGGCTCGAAGAGCACAGTGTTGAAGCACTTGGCAGTGGTCCGGTCAGAACGCCTGAATGCGTCCCATGACGACGATCCCTCCGCGAGCTTTCTTGCCGACATCGCAGAGCCGGTGCTCAAGAAGCTGTGGGCTGCGGCTAAGCGTCATGCCGAGGGAGCGCTGGCGGCCGAGGTCCGCGAGTTTCGAGCGGCCTATGCCGGCCTAAGAGAGGATTCGAGTTGCTAGAGGCTTCTGAAGAGGCAGCGACAAAACGTGCGGAGCTCGCCGAGAACCGGCTGGACCAATTGCTTCAGAGCACGAGCGAGCTTCAGGCGGCCGCTCAATTGTTCCGTGCGCAAACGTCGGCGGTGTCAAGTTCGCTCCCAGCGCCTACAGCCGCGGTTCCTGAGGAAACGTCCACGCTACTCGCCCTGCTCGCTGTGTTGAGCGGGGCCGACGAACCAATTGCGACCAAGGTGCTTTACGCTGAGCTCGAGGCTCAGGGACACAAGCCACACGAGGCGCAAAAGGCCAGAACCCATGCGATCGACCGCGGGTACATCGGGCTAAGCCTGACGGAAAAGGGCAGAAATGGGTCCGCAGGGACGAACCGAAGGCAGCTGCTAGCTGACGCTACTGCCGGCAACCTTGCAGTCGCCGCTCGGATCTTCGGATCCGAGCGCTGGCCGTGTCGAGCTAGCGGCCGACCCAACTTTCTTTGGAATCGACCCAATCGCGATTTGGCGTGACATTTCGGCTGACAGCTCGGGGAAGGAGTGGCGCGCCCTAAGAGATTCGAACTCCTGACCCCCAGATTCGTAGTCTGGTGCTCTATCCAGCTGAGCTAAGGGCGCGCACGGCCGGTGGTGTTTCCGGCGAACGGCGAGACCCATACATGGGCCGCCGCAGCATTGCAAGCATCGACGCGCGAGGAATTTTGACGCTGACGTGACAGTTCAGGCGATGCGGATGGAACGGGGCAGCGTGACGTCGAAACGCGTGCCCAGCGGCTGGTCGACGAAGCTGAGCTTGCCACCATGCGCCTCGGTCAACTCGCGAGCGATGGCGAGCCCAAGACCGGTGCCGCCGGCCTTGGCGGAGCCCTCGAAGGCGACGAACAGGTTCTCGCGGGCCCGTGGCGGCAGGCCGGGACCGTTGTCGGTGACCGTGAGGGTGAGCCAGTCGGGCGTCTCGGCGATGCTAACCTCGACCTGAGGGCCGTCGATCTTGCCGCCGGCGGCCTCGAGCGCCTCGCGGGCATTCTTGAACAGGTTGTCGAAGATGCGGGCAAACTGGTCGGGATCGGCGGAAATCGACACCGCGTCAGGCACGTGGTTGGTCCAGCGGATCGCGGGGTGGCCGACGAGGCCGGCATCGAAGGCGGCTTCATCGAGCAGCAGATGCAGGTCAACCGGCACCGGCCGCGGCGGGGTGGCGCTCTGGCGGCCATAGTCGAGCACCGACTGGGCGAAGCCGATGGCCTTGTCGATCGACAGCACCAGGCGCGGCGCGAGGCGCTGCACCTTGGGATCGTCGAGATTGGCCACCTGGTCACTGAGCAGTTGCGCCGAGGTCAGGGTGTTGCGCAGGTCGTGATTGATCTTGGCGACGGCGAGGCCGAGATCGGCGAGATGCCGGCGCTGGCGCAGCATCGAATAGATATCGGATTCCATCGCCGCCAGCTCGCGCTCCATGATGCCGATTTCGTCGCGCCGGTCGGATGGGGTGACGATCAGCGCGGCGTTCTCGGGCCCCTCGGAGAACTCCACCATGTTGCCGGTGAGGCGGCGGATTGGCGCAATCAGGATGCGCGAGACAAATACATAGAGAACCGCCGAAGTGATGATGGCGAGGATCAGCGACAGGAAGAACAGGTTGCGCGAATAGAGCAGCAGCTCGCTGCGTAACGGCGCCTCGGGCATCAGCACCTCGATGACCCGGTCGGGCATACCGTCTTCTTCGCCGACGATGCGCAGCGTGCGGTTGGAGCCGAGCACCAGGGTCTCGAGGGCGCCGAGAATCAGTGAGGCCGGATCGCGCTGGCGCAGATCCACCGTCACCGCCTCGCGCGGCATGGTGACGTTCTCGAGTTCGATCAGCTGGCTCTGGCCCTCGCGGCGATAGACGATGGCGAGGGCGCCGGCCGAGGTGAGCAGCCGGTCGGTCAGCATGCGCGGCAGGTTCATGGCGTCGGGCACGGCATCGAGCACGCGGGCGGCGACGACGCCGACGCGCAACCGGTCGTTGAGCCAGCTTTGGCGGAAGTTGGCGGCCGATGGCAGATAGATCACGATCTCAACCGCGAGGATCACCACGATGATGGTGGCGATGATCTTGACGGACAGCCCGGAGAACGGGCCAGGCATCGCGCGGTTTTGTTTAGCCATTGGGCGATGATTAGCGGGGAAAGCTGTGGCTTTCCAGCGTCAACAGGTGACAAACAGGCCTAGCCGAGCAGCTTATTGAGGCTGATCCACTGCCGGATGAGCGGCTTGGCCGTCCCGCCACGGCGGAACTCCTCGCCGAGCCGCACTGCGATCTCGGCGTAAGAGGGGTAAGGCGCAACCAGCTCGGCGAGCTTGTCGGCCCTGAGCCCACCGGTCATGGCGAGGGAAAACAGCGCAACCAGCTCGCCGGCGCCGGGACCGACGACGCCAGCGCCGAGGATCCTGCCGGAGCGGTCGGTGATGAGCTTGGCGAGGCCATAGGTCGCACGTGAGGTGCGGGCCCGATCATTGTCGGCATAGGACCAGCGGGTGACGCGAAAGCCGGCGCCGTGCCTGGTGCGGGCCAGCGCTTCGTTGAGGCCGATCTCGGCGAGCTCGGGGTCGGTGGAGACGACGCGCGGGACGCGCAGCGCGTCCGGTTTGGCCATAGCACCGAGGAGGACGCTGCGCACCACGACCTCGGCCTGGCGCACCGCCGCCTGCACCGACTGGCCGCCGGCGGCGTCGCCGACGGCGTAGACGCGTGGATTGGTGGTCTTGAGGCCGGGCGACAGCAGCAGCAGCCGCGGATCGGCCTTGTTCATCCGGATGCCGGCCTTGTCGAGGTCGAGGCCGGCAAGGTTGGGCATGCGTTCGGCGGCAACGAGGATGTGCGAGACGTCGAGCAACTGGTCGTCCTCGCCGTTCTGCACGGCGACGCCGATGCCCATCGAGCGGGCCTGGATGGCGGTGACGGTGGTGTGCGCCCGGAGGCGGACGCCCTCCTCTTCGACCCGCTTCAATGCGACGGCCGCCAGTTCGGGGTCGAAGCCTGCAAGCATCGGACCGTTCTCGACCACAGTGACCTCGGTGCCGAGCCGGGCATAGGCCTGGGCCAGTTCGAGCGCCACGCCGCCGCCACCGATGACCACGAGGTGGGTGAGTTTCCTCGTATTGTCGAGAATGGTCTCGCTGGTGAAATACGGCACCGCGTCGAGCCCCGGGATGGAGGGGATCGGCAGCCGCGCGCCGGTCGCAATAACGAAGCGGCGGGCGCGGATTTCACTATCCCCGACCGACAGGGCCTTGCGGTTGATGAAGCGGGCGGCGCCGCGGATGATCTCGACGCCGAGCGCTTCGAGCCGGCCCGCGGCATCATGCGGCGCAAGCGCGGCGATCACCTGCTCGACATGGTCGTGCACCCTGCGAAAATTGATCTTGGGCTCGTCCGCAGCGATGCCGAAAGCGGCGCCATCCCGCAGCGCCTGGGCGTGAGCGGCGGCGGCGACCAGCGCCTTGGCCGGAATCGCGCCGGCATGCAGCGCGTTGCCACCCAGCCGCGCCTTCTCGACCAGCACGACCGAGGCGCCATAGGCGCGGGCGGCCTCGGCGACGGCCAGGCCGCCGGATCCGGCCCCGATGACACAGAGGTCGGGCGTAAGGATATCGGCCAATCTCGCTCTCTCGACTAAGCCCCCGCGCCTCATTATCACCGGGTGACGGCCCAACAATAGTGGGCGGGATCAAGGCAGTGTGGAAATCGGCGGATTTCGGGGGCAGACAATGCCGTTCTGCCGCACGGTCCTCGCGTTGACTTCACCGAACCAATTCCCTATAAGCCGCCCCAATCTGCCGTAGGCGCCCAGATCAGGGCCCGGCCGGCAAGCACCTTGCTGCTCTCAAGTATAAGAGGAACCGCGCGCCGGCGTGGTCAGATCGTATGTCGAAACGCACTTTCCAGCCGAGCACGCTCGTCCGCACTCGCCGGCACGGTTTCCGCGCCCGTATGGCGACCAAGAACGGCCGCAAGATTCTGAACCGCCGCCGCGCTGTCGGCCGCGCCAAGCTCTCGGCCTAAGGTTTTGGCCGTGAACACGGCCATGCCACGGGATGGCGCTTTGCGGCGCCTCAAGAACCGGTCCGAATTTCTGAAAGCCGCCCGAGGCCAGCGCGTCGGGCGCGCTGCGTTTTCGCTGCAGGCGAACGCGCGTGAGCTCGACGAGCCGGGCATCGGCCTGGCCGAGCCGGGCATCGGCTTCACGGTTACCAAGCAGATGGGCAACTCGCCCCAGCGCAACCGCATTCGCCGGCGCCTTCGGGCTGCCGCGAAGGCTTGCGCGAGCGGGTTCGAACCCCAACATGATTACGTGCTGGTCGGCCGCCGCGAGGCGCTGAGCATTCCGTACGGCCAGCTGGTCAACGACCTGGCCGCCGCCATTTCCAAAGTCCACCTGAAGAAGAAGAGCTGATGCAGTCCGATAACAACCGCAACATGATCATTGCGATCGTGCTCAGCGTCGTGGTGCTGTTCGGATGGCAGTTCTTCATTGCCGGCCCGCAACTGGAGCAGGCGCAGAA
>Ga0209902_100388_pt1 | contig 52456 bp, 67 predicted proteins | sample FECB27metaG_FD_188304 | JGI IMG/M metagenome (GOLD analysis project Ga0209902, IMG submission 188304) | Cyanobacterial communities from the Joint Genome Institute, California, USA - FECB-27 (SPAdes) (version 2) | ecosystem: Environmental > Aquatic > Thermal springs > Hot (42-90C) > Microbial mats...
TAATGAAGGTGGTGAAGCCCATCAACAAGGACTTCACCCAGGACCTGGCTGATTCCAAAGAGCAGGGAGTTAAGCCCAGGTATGATCTGGGTGAAGTCCCCCCTGCCTTAAAGACCTTTGCCAAAAACCTAGGTCAGCAGCTTTCCGCCTACGCTTCTGGCGCTTTTGATGCCCTCTTTGGCGGGGTTCCCGGCAGTTTACCGCGTACTGTGGAATCTCCGGCGAAGAAACCCGAAGAAAAAATCCGAAATCCATCGGAGGCGAATGCGCCAGCGAATCGGCCTCCGGGAGAATCGACCAAGCGCGATACGGAGACCTTAGCCAAAATAGCGGACAGAGTGGAATCCCGACCGCCAGCTCCTGGGGATATTGCAAAGAGGGAAGTAGTCACCTCTTCCCAAGCAGGGGGAAAAGTGATTCTCTCACCATCCCTGCCCGGCAGTAAGAAGGAAGGAATCTCTCAAGCTGAAAAGGAAAGCTTAAGTAAAATAGCCGAAAGAATCGAGCCGCTTACGAGTCAGCCATCCCCCCGTATCCGTGTCCGCTAAGGTACAGAAGTGGGCTCTTTTGTGATTGTTCGTTTTCCTCTCCTTACTAAAGAAAGGAAGGGAAACGAACAATGACTTTTTTATTTGATCCGACGCCGGTGCTTTTTGGGCTCAACAGCCCGTTGAGACTCGGCGATCTTGGCCAGATCGCTTTTTGTTTCACCGGCTGCATTGGGTCCGGCGATTACTTTAGTAGAAGCCTCTACGACAACCATCTCTTTGGTCTTTTCCTCCATGGTCTCATTTTCCCTGCCGGTTTTTGCTTTACCGTCCTTTAGCTCTACCAGCAACCGATCCAACTCCTGGGGCGTTCTCCCAAACCGTAGGGCCAAGGCTTTCACCGTGTAGGCTTCTCCCAACTCCCGGCTGTTGACGTAGCGGCGTTCCCCCGTTTGAAAAGCTGCCCCCTTGATTCTTCCACTGGGTTCATCCCTCACTAGCTTTAAGGTAACACCCTCCTTCTTCAGTCGCTCACCAAAGTCATTCCAGGAGACATTCAGAACGCCTTGCTGAGCCTCTCTGGGAAGCTTGGTATGGTTTGGGATGGTTTGACCTACCACCCGATCAATTGTCTCCCGCAGCGCCTGGCGCTGTAAACCGTCGAACCGATCGGGCTTGGCATTGGCTTGGCTCAAATCCTTTCCCAGTCGCTTTTCCAGGTGTGCCCGGCTGTACTCCCTTCCCAGATCCGAACCCTTGAAACTCGTGCCAGTCCATTGATCAGTGAAGGCTACTCCCCTACCCAATTGTAGAACGATCCCCTTCTTCTTCAGGGCAAGGGACAACTCGCTTAGGCTATGGCTTTGGGGCAATAACCCGTCTACGACCTTGCGTATTTGCTCCAGCCGAGGATTCTCCCGGTTGTGCTTGGAATCAACTTTTTGCTGGTGGTTCTCCGTGACGCTCAAGCCATACTTCTGCTCCATCTGACGAGAGAACACCTGGATGCGCTCGTAGTTGTGTTGATCACTGGCCGTGTTTTTACCCTCCCCGTTGATGCGGTTGGCAATGATGTGGAAGTGTTCGTGGGCCTTGTCCCGGTGGCGAAAGACCAGGTACTGATTGTCCTCAAAGCCGAAGTCCTTGGCGAAGTCTCTGGCGATCTTCACCATCGTTTCATTGGTCACTTTCTCCCCGGGAGGAAAGCTAAAAGTCTGGTGCCAGATGAACTTGGTGGTGTCCCGGTTCAGGGCCGCCGTTTGGTGGAACTGGGCCGCCAGGCTGGCCAGGTTTAATTCCCCGTTGGGATGGCGGGCTTCCCAAACTTCGTTTGAGTACAACAGTTCTCCCCGAATCACTTCTTCCTGGGGCTGGTCCTGCTCAAAATAGCAGTAACTGATCACTCCCGCTGCTCGGGCTCCCAACGATACTTTTCCAACCATAGCAAAGTTAATTAATCAACAGAAACAGATAACCCGTCAGCACCACGATGCTGTTGTAAAGGGTATGCATCGTAGTGGCCGGCCAAAGGGCCAGCAAGGTAGCGCGATGGGTAGAGCCCGTTCCTAGCAGTAGCTTTCGGTACTGGGAGCGGTAGTAGAGCGAAAAGCAGAAACCTGCGCCGATCAAGGCCATCGCAGCAAAGAGAGGAATGCCTACTATACCGTGGACCAGACCAAAGATAACGGCCCCCTGCACCATTGCTCGCCCCCCGATGCGTCCCTTGCGAAAGAATCGCTCTTCCTGCAGGGCAAAGGAGGGAAGCAACAAAAGCAAAGGAATCAGTATCAACAAGCTCCCCTGCCAGCCACCTGCCTGGTGGGCTTGTTTCATCGGTAGCATCGTCACGTTGGCGGAGGTGTCCAGCAGGCTTACCCTCAGCACTTAGGGACTGTACAGCATCAGCACCCCGGCCACGACCAGCGTAAGCACCAGTGTACCCACGGCCAGCCCGTAGGGACGCCAGCCACTACCGAAGTAAATCTTCCAATAGAAGCCCAGCAGCCGGTTGCGTTGCCGCCTACTGCGAAGGGAGCTGAAGATTTTTAAAAAGGCCAATCCCCCAATGGCCACTTCCACCATCACCGTATGCTGGTGAAGAATGCCCATCAGCAAGGCCGATAAGAGCGGAAAGCTCAACAACTCCTCGACCGAGAATAGAATTAAGTTTTTGCTGGGCGCTTGCCTGGCCGTACCTGGCTCCACTCGTTTCGGTGGAGAAGTAGGCCAAACCGGAATAGTGGACAGCATCCCAATGCAGCCCGCCGCAACCCAGGTATTGAACAGAGCACTCACGCCCCCCTGCCGGTAGAAGATCAGTGCTCCCCAAAAGGTGACCACCAACGTAATCATAAACACATCTGCCGGTTTGCTGCCCAAGGGATGGGGATTGGTAGAATGGGCTTTCATAATAAAGGGGCTAGGTGGAGGTTTTTCCCTGGGATAGGGACAAAAACTGATAGTGTCCTTCTAAGAGACTCACCAGCCGTTGCAACAGCTTTTCCATCGTCTGCCAGTCCGCCCGCTCGAAGCCCTGCCGCCCCTTGGTGCCTTCCAGCACTTGTTTAAAAACCTCCCCTAAACGCGTCATTTCCTCCAGCTCATCGGCCCGATCCAGACTCTCAAAGACGCTGCGTTGCAGCCGCTCGACGGCACTGCGCATCGATGCCGAAGAACCGATCAGTACCTGCTTTTCTTGCTCCGTAAAGTCCCGCTCCCGGTGGGAAAGCAGTGTGATAAGACTGGACTTCTTCTTGAAATCAGACAATATCTCCATTAGTTCCTCCGGGGCCAGACGGGCCTTGGGAATGCGTAGGCCTTTCCCAAACAGGGCATGCCGGAACAGCTCTGCCGCAGACAGCCCCGTTTCTTCCATCGTCCGCAAAAGCTGCTTCTCCTCCCCTTCTGAAAGAAAAAGAGTGTGCTTGTAGCGGCGAATCTGAGTATCACTTTTCTTCGGTCTTCCTCCCTTTCGAGTAAATGGCTTCTTCTCGGTGTTTGAGGGGAGATTAGTGCTCCTAGCTGGATTTTCCATTAACTGCTGCGGTTTTTTTATAATCTACCAGTATGAGCCTTTAGCCGAATACAATCTGCCTGGGGCAGCCACCGAGCCAGCACGGTGTGGTTTTATAAACAGTAAAACATAGCTTGCTCCCTTCCCTCATATTACGCTACCCATCAAACGTACGCAAAACAGGCCTTTTTTACCAGCGCATGGGAAAGAAAAATATATTTATAACTTCGATATAACTTAGTTACAGGATAGTTATAACTTCATTCAATAAAAGGTATTTTTTAAAAGATATATACAAGTAAGTTACAGCTACGTTACAACTTGGTTACACCAACGACAAATCATACATTAAAAATGGCTATCATATCCAGAGAAGACGTTCAGAAAGCATTCCAAGGAGGGAAAATGAAGCGTTGCCGACTCCTCTACGACTATTATCGTACGGAATATTTTATCCAGGACTATACGGCAGCCTTCATTGCCGATAAAATTTCTGCCGACTTGGGATTCCCCATAACCGAAGGAATGATTAAGCAGATTCGATTTCGGATAGCCAAAAAAGATTTCACTCCCCTGCCATCACCTACCTCATCATTAGCAGAACAGCCAAAGGGAAAAGAAGATGTAGCTCTTAAAAAAACACTAAAACAGGAGAAAGAATGGGTCTTTACTAACCAGGATGATGAGCCGAAAAAGAACCCATTTGAAGACCTGTTTAAAGGTCGGTAAGCCAATCTTTTAAAAAGAGGTTTATGAATTTTGCATAGGTGCTTAATTAAAACTACTTTTACTCAAAAGGTGCTTTAATAAAGCACCTTTTGAGTAAACCTTAAAAATTTCACCCTTATGAAAAAGCTGATTTTTGTGACCCAATCCAAAGGTGGAGCAGGGAAGTCAATCCTTTCGTTTTTGATGGCGGAAAAATATCCGGACGCGCTTATTTTGGATATGGATGATGCAACTAAAACTACTTCTCTTCAATTAGCCTACCGAAATCCAATACCGGTAACCTTTCTCAATAAGCACAATGTGATTGATAGGGGCTTGTTTAATTCTTTTTTAGAGGGAGCCAGCAAATCGGAAAGTGATCTATTCATTGCCGATCTGGGAGCCTCCATTTCCGAACAGCTTCCCTTCTATCTGGAGGAAGTAAACAACTTTTTACCCGAGATCCTAAACGATCTGAACATCAGTCTCCAACTCTACAACATTGTGGGAGGAGGAAACATATTTGTTCAGACGATGACCTATTTGAAAGACCTGGTAACGGCGGCCAATCACCAATTCGTGATTAGAATTATGAAAAATGAGTACTTTGACTTCACCCAACTCCAATGCCAGCAATTAGAAGAATTCGCCTCTGTACATGAACTGGAGATCGGCTCCTTTACCATTAGCAATGACAAGAACACCAGCACCCAGGACAGATTGAGAGAAGTATTAAAAAGCGGCCAGGGAGTCAATAACGCCGCTCCCATCAGTAAAGCGTACTTCAAAAAAGCGATCAACAACCTTGCGGTATAACCATGCTCTCCGAAAGCCAAAAAAGGATTTTCTGTGCCCAATTACTGGAGCGGTATGGTATTCAAATTGACTTGAACAATGAGCTGCTGCCGGTATTTTATGTGGCTTATCAATCTGCGTTGATTGGGGAGAGTACCACCAAACAGAACGCAGCAGAGATACAGCGAATCGTTGCGGAGTTCGAAAAAAACACGGCTGCTAAAATAAGTAAAATAGAGGTAAAGCAGTTCCGCTTTGCCAGCCCGAAAGAAGCCTTTCATTTTGCCTTCGGCCAATATGGCGTGCTGGGTTGTTTGCTGCTATTCCTATGCTTTTCGGGATGGGTCTTCAACCGTTACCAGAAAGACAAAATACAGGCCTTGGAAAGACAATTTCAAATTTCCGAAAGACAAGCCCAGGTTTCCGAAGGAATCACCTTCCTGCTCAGCCAATCCCCAATTACTCAGAAAACGGTAAACGATACGATTTGGGCACAAATCATCACCCTATACCCGGCAAAAGACCTCAGGAATGCATTGGCCGGAAAAAACTATGTATTTCGCCCAGCGTGTCAATGCATCGATATTCCACTTTATTTTGAAAGAAAACGGAAGAACGCAAAACGCTAAGCAATGACGCACTAGCGTCCCTTACTCCCCTTACATAACGAATTGCCAGTTAAATAAAAAGGAGACACCGCTGTTATCTTTTAGCGGAGTCTCCCTTTTTGCACCATCACCAATCAGGCGCTTGCCCTTCTCATTAGCGGTTGTTCCTCATTTAACGTGAAACAGCTGTGATTTACTAAGTGAAACTCTAAATCCGAAAAATCCTGAAAATGATCTATTCCTATATCACACCAGCGAGCAAAAAGGAGTTGATGAGTAGCAGATTTACAGCTAGCAATTATGCCTTGATCTTCCTTGCTGAATGACCAGTATTGGATTGGATGGTCGTATAAATACCCTTTACTTTGAAACATCTCGATAAATTGAAAAACCCATCGGTTATAACCATTTGCTTTCAAAGCAATACAGTTGGGAGACAAGTGGAGTGGCTTTACATCCCTTTCAAAAGAAAGGATGGGCTCAACGGGAATCTGGGGATTTTGGGTCAATGTATTCATAGCTATGGCCAGGTTAGAGAATGCGCAATAAAATTTGTAACCCAAGGATTTATGAAATGGATTTACTAAATAGTAAAGGCGGCTTGAGCCAAACAACAGGGTTTACGTGAACTGGGGATATTTCACAGTGAAGTAAATTTTTCAGGATGTTTTAAGGCTAAAATGAATAGAGTTCCATTTTTACAATGGCCGAATTCGGTATCGCAAACTCAGTAGATACGATGAAAGCCTAACCCCTCAAAAGTTAAAAGGAGAACAAAAAATAGAAAGGAGCAGCATTTTTAAACAAACTGTTCCTTCGCATCGGAATCGGGACCCGCGGACCTTTCATCGAGTAGTAAGAAGGTACCCCTGAGGTTGTGATAGCATTACACGGAGCCGAAAGGAGGAAACTACGGAAGGCCGGTGTAATGCTTTTTTTATGAGCATTTTGGGCGAAAACCTCCATTCCTTTGAGATTAAGTTGCTTGGTGGTTGATACTCTCGCGTACTTCTCGCAATACCGATAGGATATGAAAGCCAACCCGTGATATCTCAATCTGGTGTGGTCCCTTTTTTTCGGACAGTGGTGTTGCATACAGTCCGCTTCCCGGCACCTTTCGGTAACTCATCCCTGAAGGGGGAGAAAATGACTCGGCCGACCAGGCAAAAGGCTTACGCTCAACCTATAGTTATCCGTTTTGACACAGTAATTGTAAAGGTCATTGAGCAATTTTCGCAGGGACTGTCACAGCCGATTGGCCATCCCTCTCCACCGATATAGCATCCGTTTCAACAGGCTACTGTTCTGAGTGACAATCTGAGCTTTTGCCACCATTCCTGATTTGTAGGGAATCTTTTTCTGGTATTGGGTTATCAAGCCATCGGGTAGTTCTACCTTACCCAGAAATGCATTTTCTTCATTGGGCAGTGCAGACAAAAAAGTGACTTTTCCTTTTACACTTCCGAACTCTGCCGAGGGGTAGCTTTCAAATTGAATATATACAGTTTGTCCTAATTTGATTTTACCCATGTTAGGTTGAGAAAGCTTAATTTCTCCGTACGGCTTTCCACTATCGCTTTCAACCTGAAAAATCGATTGTTGCATCCCGACAAGCTGTTTTTCCTCCAAGAATTGGGAATAGTGAAGTTTACCACTGGTAGGAGCCACCAATGTATACTGACTTTTCCAAGCATCCACGGTACTTTGCAGGCTCATCAGCGACTGCCGGTAAATGCTGCTTTGTTCCGCAAACATTCTTTCCAGGTCTAACATGTCCCTTTCTTTGATGTGACGTAGGGCTCGGTTTTGCAGCAAAGCCGTTTGAGATTGTTGCAGGGGAAGTTGTTTGGCCAGTAGCTTGCTTTCTTCTTTTTTCAGATCCAGCGAAGAGATCACCTGCTGTTCGTTTAATTTCTTTTGCAATTGGTACTCTTCCTGAGCCAGCACTAAATCTTTTTGCTGAATCCGCTGCTGTTTCGCCAGCGATGATTCTAGGCTCATCAAATCGGCTAATTCATTCTGAAGATTTTGTTTTCTTTTAGCATAGTAGCCATTGGGTCCGAACAACGAATAGTTCCGGTAAATTTGCTCAAAAGATTGATAGGCGGTTTGAATTTCCCCCAAATGATGAAGAGTTGGTAAGGCCGGAATATCGGTGCGCATGGTATTGTCTAAACTCTTCATCAAGGTATCAACCCAAGAGGAAAGAGCGAGTATTTGCTCCGGGTCCGCAGTACTCTCCAGTTGACATCCTCCCCAGCCCTAAAGGGTAAGGGATTCCTTTGATAGCGTCTGATGCCCCAGACGGAAACTGTTTAATATATTCTGTGCTGCATTCACATCTCTTTGATGGGAAGCGCCACAAGCAGAACATACCCAGTTTCTTACTCCCAATGCCGCTTGACCTTTCGGCCCTGTTCGTTCTTTGCAAAATGAACAGGTGACGGTTGAGAAACTTTCATTGACCTCTCTTACTTCGACACCAAGCGCAACCGCTTTGTAGGCAAGCATCGTTTTGAAGGATGACCAACCCGCATCACTGACGGACTTAGCCATTCGGGTCTTTTTTAACTTAGACGAACTCACGTTACCTATCACGATCAGATCGTAGTTTCTGATCAGCTTAGTTGTTTGTTGGTGGTTCCAGTCTTTTCGTTGATTCTTGATTTTCGTGTGGATGGTTTTGACCAACTTCTTTTTGTTGGCTCGTTGTGCCATGGCTAACTTTTGCTCGTACTTTCGGGTTAAGTTTTCCCGATCTAGTTGGGTTCCATCAGACAGGGTAGCAATTGTTTTTAAGCCTAAGTCAATACCCACTTCTTTGCCAGTAGCAACCCTACCACCGTCACAGTCTTCTATTATCAAATTGACGAACCAATGGCCTTTTGCATCCTGCGCAAAAGAGCCAAAGCGTATACTTCCTTCGATAGACCTAGACACCCAGAAGCGGAACGAATGCCCATTATAAGTAATGCTATCGCCTTTCAGTTTTACACACGCCGCCTTAAAGGGAATCCAGCCCAGCGATCGTTTGCGGCTTCGCCAAGCCAACTTCACCTTTTTTAACTGTTTGCAACATTTGGCGTACTCTTCGGCAATAGCCTGAACGGTTTGCGAATGCAACCCTAAGTCTTTGGCACAACCTGCTGTTTTTTTATTCAGATCGAAAGCCGAATACGTTTTGTGGAATTTGAGCCAGCTATCGTAATTCACCTCATTGCAATAGTTCCACACGAAATTCACTGCACCTGCCATCTTGTTAAGATGTTTGGCAGTTGTTTCGTCCTTGATACGGTATTGCAAAGTAGTATATCTCATAGGATATGATAACTTATCTATAAGCACCAAACAATGTTATTATGTATAAATTTACTACATAGTTATATAAAAAACAAACATAAGCCGTATTTTTTATTTATTTGTGCATTATTATTAATGGGTTTTAGAACTAATCGTTTACTTATTCTTTATTTACCCTCCCTTTGAATACAACTAGACACATATATAGGGTTATGCCCAATAACAAGCCGAGCTATCTAAGTAGCATTGGAATACTCATCAAGGAATTGGGCTTATCCCTTCCCTTTGTGATTGAAAAAAGCGGGATACCAAGGAGCCGATTGGTTTATCTGAGAACTAATTCCAATGCGGAGCTTTCTTTCAGGGAGGCGCAGGCACTTGCTCCTGTATTCAAAATGAGCTTAGAAGAACTTGCTTTGGAACTAAAGAAAAGGGAAAATACTAAGTGACATTTTTTATTGATTTTACCTCCGAGTGGATGGGTGAAAACTTGGGATAGTTTGATAGTAGACTGAGACGCTCCCTAACTCTGGTAATAGAAGATCGTGGTAAAACAAGCTGAAAGCAGATCGAAAAAAAAATTTACTATTTTTCTTACTACGCAAAAAGACTGCGCAGGTCCCCTTCAACTTTGGCACATCAAAAGCACAAGACGATGTCAAAGTTCAATAGTACCAAAAAGGAAATCACCCGCTTCGTCAACCAACGCCTGGCGGGTGGGTTTGGAATGAAAGCAGCCAATCAGGATGCTTATCCACTCCTGCGCCGCTCCGTGCTGGCCTGCCTGCTCTGGGAGGACCTGGCCTATGAGTCAGGCGACTCGGGTAACATCGCTGCCCTGATCCCGCTGGTAGAACCCCAGCGGGTGGCGGACCTGGCCTGCGAAGCCCGGCACCGGCAGAAACTTCGGCACGTCCCATTGTTCATTGCCAGCGAAATGTTGAAGCACCCCTCCCACCGTCCTTTCGTAGCCGACGTGCTGGCTTCGGTGATTACCCGGGTGGACATGATTACCGACTTCGTGGCCATCTACTGGAAGCAGGGCAAGCATCCTTTGCCTGCCCAGGCCAAGAAGGGGCTGGCCGAAGCTTTCAACCGCTTCTCGGAATATGAGTTTGCCAAGTACGATCGCAACGCCCCCATCAAGCTGCGGGATGTGATGTTTTTAGTGCATCCCAAACCCCAGCCTGGGAAGGAGGATTTGTTCCGAAAGATTGCTGATCGGATGCTGGATGTGCCCGACACCTGGGAAGTAGCCCTCTCCCGGGATGGCAACCAAGCTCTCATCTGGGAACGGCTGATCACCGAGAACAAGCTGGGTGCCCTGGCCTTTCTGAGCAACCTTCGAAATATGAAACAGGCAGGAGTGAATCACAACTTGGTGCGTAAAGGCTTTTCACAGGTCAAATCGGCTTTGCTTTTGCCGCTTAACTTCTTCTCTGCCCGCAACAGCGCGCCCGAGTTCGAGCGGGAGATTGAGGAGCTGATGCTGAAGACCTATGCCAACCTGCCCAAACTGCCTGGTTACACGGTATTTGTGGTGGATGTGTCGGGGTCAATGGGAGCGGCGGTCTCCCGCAAATCGAGCTTTACCCGCCACCAAGTGGCCGCGGCCATGGCCGTGCTGGCCGCCAATCAATGCGAGGAAATCGACGTGTTTGCCACGGCCGGTTCAGACAGCACCCGCATCCACGCCACCCAACGGATTGACTATCCCAGCAAAGGGTTTGGATTGGTTGCTCAGATTGAAGCGGCTACCCGCTCCCTGGGCGGTGGAGGTATCTTTACCCGCCAGTGCCTTGAGTACATAAAAGGACAGGTGAGCAAGACCCCTGACCGGATCATTGTCTTCTCCGACTCCCAGGACTGTGATGCCCGCAACCGGGTGCCCCAGCCATTCGGTCGATTCAACTATATCGTGGATGTGTCGGCACACCAACGGGGAATCAACTACCAGGGAGTCTGGACGGCAGAGGTAAGTGGTTGGTCGGAGCATTTTATCACGTATATCGCCTCTTTGGAAGGTCATCAAAATACCTTCGAAGAGCAGGACATTGCAGTGGTGTAGGGAAGGGTTACTTCATCAGGGTTGACGTGGTTGCTGGTTCGAGTCTGGCCCGGTTGTTAAGCAATCGGTAGCTCAAGCGGTAGAGCACGATACACCCTTCCCGTTGGTTCCCTGCGATAATATTTGCCGTGGTGAGTGGATGGGATACTTCAGATCCATTCTGCAGATGCAGGCGACGGTCGCTGCCGTTCGACTCCTGCTTGCCGCAAGGCAATCGTCTAATAATAAGGACAGCAGAACTAAAAGACCCGTCTCAGGGTTCCCGGCAAGCCTACGGTGGTGGAGATAGCGTTACTTCTTACTCTCAATAAGTCAAACCCGCTATCTGGTGTTCCCCGTAAAGCATTGGGCCCGCTTCCTTAAAGGCGGGCTTTTTATTTTAAATGTCCAGTCTTTAAGATTGGTGAGAAAAGCATGGACTCACTGGCTTCCCTTACCATTGTCTTTAATTGGTCTAAAATCCTTCGAGTGGTGTACTGAATAAAATGGTCTGCTATTTAATGCCTTATTCTGGCATTAAACCAGTTTCTTATTTTGGAAAAGTGTAGTGCTGAAATCATGTGATTTTAATACATATGACTCATAAAAAAATATATATTTACGCTTGACATTATACTTATGCTTATTCAGTCTAAATACCAAACTCAACTTGGAACCTGTTATCACTCTAAAATAGAGGACTTTCTCAATTCAGAAATAGCTTTTGACCTTAAAGGAAAAGTGAATTTGATTATTACTTCTCCGCCTTTTCCCCTGAACAGGAAGAAAAAGTACGGGAATTTAAATGGTCAAGAGTACTTGGATTGGTTAAGTGGGCTTGCTGTTAAACTTAATGAACTATTATCCGATGATGGATCATTAGTCATTGAGATAGGTAATTCGTGGGAGCCAAATGTGCCAGTAATGTCAACGTTGCCATTGAAAGCACTTTTAGGATTTCTAGAAGAAGGGAAATATCATTTATGTCAACAGTTTATTTGGTACAACACGGCTAAGCTACCATCACCAGTCCAATGGGTTAATATAGATAGGGTACGAGTCAAGGATTCATTTACTAATATATGGTGGATGAGCAAAAGCACTAGTCCTAAGGCTAATAATAAAAATATACTCGAAGAGTATAGTGAGTCAATGAAAAGGCTTTTAAAAACGAAAAAATACAATTCTGGAGCAAGGCCATCAGAACATAACATTGGAGAGGAGTCGTTTTTAACTGACAATGCTGGAGCTATCCCAGGAAGTGTACTGGTTGGTGCTAATACTCAGTCAAATTCTAATTATCAATCGTATTGTAAAGAAAATAATTTAGAACCCCATCCTGCTAGGATGCCTTATTTCATTCCTGATTTTTTTATAAAGTTTCTTACCGATGTTGATGACTTAGTTTTGGATCCTTTTGGGGGCAGTAATACTACTGGAGAAGCTGCGGAGAAACTTGGGCGAAAATGGGTGTCAATTGAAGCAAACGAAGACTATATCGAAGCTTCAAAGGGAAGATTTGAAACAATTACACAACCAGTTCAATAAACTTTATCCAGTGGGCAGAATTTTTGTTCCAGACTCACGTAGTCCTTGGTATGATGAGCTGAACCAAATTGCGTATTATACTGAAACAAGATTCGAAGAATTAGTTTTACATAATATAAGTGCAAGCTTCCCTGGTTATATAGCTATCCCTTTTAAAATTGACGTGTATTCTCCAGTAACTGGCTTAACAAAAAGGCCAGATCTTGCTCTTATTCGGGAGGATCTTCAAGAGTGGTGGATTATTGAAGCAGAATTATCTGATCATAGCTATGAAGGACACGTTAAAGACCAAGTGGTAACTTTTAAAACTGGTAGTTACAATGCCATTGCGGTTGCTAAGTACATAGTATCCAAAATACAGAGTACCCATAGGCAAGCGTGGGATGAAAGAGGTGTCATTGATTTGATTCAGAGTCAGGAGCCAAACATATTAGTGATTGTAGACAAACCAAAGCACGAATGGGTTGCCCCTCTTAAAAAGCTTGACATTTCCTTATGTTACTTTCACGTTTTCAGAAATGCTATGGGTGGCAACGCTTATCTACTAGATGGAAAATACCCATTTAAAAGCCTTGGTGAATCCCACTGCACTTATCATAGATCAATGTCGTATGTACTTACTCTTTCTAATCCTCAGTTATTAGCTGATAGTACGGAGACATTGATAGTAATATATGAAGGTAGAGGTATCCAGTGTAAAAAAATTCAAATCGGTGGTATCACATATCTACGTATTCTGCATCGAGGTGAGCTAATTACAGCGGGTTATAGTTATGTCCTAAAAAAAGGAATGGATAACAAGTTTTATCTAACTATCAATTAGAATGAATTTTCAATTAGGACCTGAAATTATTGCTTCATATAAAAGACTTTCTTATAAAGCCTGGTATGCGTTTGCTGAATTTGTAGATAATTCAACACAGTCCTACTTTAATAACAAAAGAGTGTTGGACGACGCATTTGCAGTTGAGGGGACTAAGTTGAGGGTTGAGATATTAACGGATACAGATGCCATAGGCCAATTCATCCAAATAAAGGATAATTCTATTGGGATGTCTTATAGTGAATTGGAGTCTGCTGTTATTGTTGGCAGGCCCCCCATCAATAATTCAGGGAGGTCTAAATATGGTTTAGGTCTTAAAACTGCTGCTTTTTGGTTCGGAGATAAGTGGCAAATCACAACTAAGAAACTGAACGAAGAAGAAGAAATTACGATATCATTTGATGCTTTCGAAATTTCTAGGGGCAATCAATCGCTGCCGATTGAAAGAAGGAGCGTTAGCCCTCAGGAACATTACACAATAATTACTATTAGAGAGCTAAATCGGAAAATACAAGGGTCAACAATTAGGAAAGTGAAGGAACATCTCAGTTCATTCTATAGAATTGATATATCAGATGGAATTTTAGATTTAGTTTGGCAGAGGCAGTCTTTAACCTGGAGTTATGATACGATTTATTGCGAATTGCTACAAAACATTGACGGAGAAATTGTAAAAAAGGATTTTGATTTTCTAGTAAATGGGAAACGAGTACGGGGATGGGCAGGGGTTTACGAAAAAGGAAGTCGATCCAAAGCAGGATTCTCTATCCTTCAAGCGAATAGAGTGATTATTGGTTATCCCGAATCTTATAGGCCTAGTACAATATTTGGCAGCCAAGACGGAGGCTCTAATGATTTAGTTAACCAACGTTTAGTAGGGGAGATATTTTTGGATGGATTTGATGTAAGCCACACAAAAGATGAAATCCTATGGACTGACGAAGAAAAAGATGAAGTAGAATATGAGTTGCTAGAAAGGCTCAGTGATCTACGAAACATGGCCAAAATGTATAGAAAAGCCACTGCCGATGAACGAGAAATAGGAACATCAACATTTGATTCTGCTCTCTCTACCTTTGAGGACGAACTTAGCTCAAACGAAGTAAAATCAATTTTAGCTGTTTATGAAGTTCCTGAAAGAGAGTTGATTCAGGAATCTAATAAATCTTTGGTTGAGTATATTACTTCAACAGACTCTCCTACTATTATAGTAAATTTAGGTAGGCTTTCTGTCCATTTGTATATTGTTAGTTCATCCCCAAATGATCCATATCTAATAATCGAATCTACGGCTTCAGAAACTCTTGTTATAGTTATTGTAAATAGAAGCCATCCGCATTGGAAACAACTGAAAACTGAAGATAGTGTGTTAAATTTTCTTCGTCACTGCGTGTATGACGGGGTAGCTGAATGGAAAACATATTTTATCACTCACTCATTAGATACCGATACTATAAAATTGATTAAAGATCAACTTCTTCGGGTTCCTTTTTACATGGAAAAGCATACTGCTTAAGAGTAAATACTTGTAAATTCGCTGAACAACATCAATTTATACCTTTCTGAAAGCCGCTATATACACCCGCGTCTCAACTACCAAACAGAACACCGATCGTCAAGTTGCCGAACTTCAAGACTACGCTAAAAAGCAGGGCTTTGATGTAGTGCTGGTAATTTCGGAAATAGTATCTGGTTCATCTAAGAATGTGGACCGCCCAGGCCTGCAGCAAATTTTTGATCTGGCAAGGAAAGAGGAAATTCAAGAAGTGATTTCCCTGGAGCTTTCTCGGTTGGGTCGTAATGCGATGGATGTGCGGCAAACCATTCTTCATTTAATTGAACTGGGTGTCTGTACGCATATTGTTAACCGCAGTCTTAAATCACTGGACCGGAATCGAAAAAAGGATAATACAGTCATGCTTATCCTTGGATTGTTGGCGGACCTGGCAGAGATGGAAAAAGAGACGCTGGTAGAGAGAATTCACTCTGGCCTCGACGAAGCCCGACGCAAAGACAAGAAGCTAGGCCGGCCAGTTGGCAGCCATATAGATGATAGAAAGCTGCTGCAGGACTATGCCGGCGTGGCTAAAGATTTGAAAAGTGGTCTCAGCATTCGAAAGACAGCTGCCTTCCGGAAGGTGTCAGTGGATACAGTGCAACGGGTAAAGAAAGCGATGACGATAGGGCACAATATTTAAAGAGAAATAACGATATTTATATTTTATCCTCTTTATGTCCCTGATCACGCTACTGGAGCTGGCCAAAGCAGTCAGCGAACTACCCAACGTCTATGACTACGCGGGAAATGAAATTGCCGTCAACAATCCGCAGATAAAAACCTGGCCGCGCCAAACTACTCCGGACCGGGCCGAGCAGATCCGCTTTTTCAAAGTGGAAATCAAGGAAGAGCTGAGCGGCTCGATGCAGCGCTGGGCGCTGTGTGATGGGCAGAATATTTTCATTTAAATGAAGTAGACAAAAAAAGCACGCTTTGTCAGCGTGCTCTTCTTAGGTTGGTAGGCTACTTTCGATTAAATGCTTTTAGAGGGGGCACTTTGACCTTCAATTCAACTTTTGCCTCCAGGGCATGAAAAACTCTCATAATAGTCGCCAGTGTCGCATTGCTGGCGTTCTTCTCCAGCTTGGAGATTTGAGATTTGTCAATGCCTAGTACTTTGCCCAGTTGCTCTTGGGTTAAGTCCCTGTCTTTTCGAATCTGCTTCAAAGTGTCCCCTAACAAGTCAAGCTGAAGCTCAAACTCGTAGATATCACGCTTAGCCGTTCCTTTTTTTCCGATGTACTTATCCTCAATTTCATCAAGTGAATAAGATTTGAGCACACCAGGAGTCAATTTGGGTTTATTCATCATTTACATAAATTCCTTAAATAGATGTTCGATCATTCCTTCTGCTCGAAATAGTAATCCCTGATGTCTTTTGCTCTTTGGACCTCTTTAGAAGGCATTTTAGAGGTCTTTTTGATCACTCCATGGGTGCAAATCACAAGGGTATTCGCCTTATCACGCTTATCCCAGAAGGCCAACAGGCGATAATGTTTTTTGTTATAAAGAGTTCTGAACTCCCAGATATTATCATCCAGTTTCTTGAAAAGTTCAGGATCTTTGGAGCTGCGCGCTTTTCGTAGATTATAGATTATTTTTACGCGAACAGGCTCTTCGAGCGACTTTAAAAATTCATCAGCCTCAGTGAGAATTTGAATTTGGAATTGGGGGGTCATGTAATGCTTTTGCAGTCATATGTGTAACATTTAAAGTAGCGGTCCAGCTGTCGTCATCCTGGAACCATATTGTGTTAACTTTCATTCGCATTGGCTTCTGAACTAATGGACGACTCTACAAAGGTAATAGAAGTTGCATTATAATGCAACTTCTATTACCTTTTTTTATGACAATAATTTCCTCATCCTTTCAGTAGCCTGCATCAGCTTCCGGGTGTCGGTTTGCACGTAATACTTCCGGGTCGTCTCCGGATCAGCGTGGCCCAACATCAGCGCCACGTCGTCCATGGCTACTCCTCCTTCATTGTGCCAGATGTTGGCCGCCGTCTTTCTGGCTGTATGCGTAGTAACTTTGATGTCGAGGCCGGCAATGGCTGCCACCTGCTTGATGTAGTTGTTGTAATGATCATTTATGATTTTAGGCAGCTTGCCCTGGTACTTCTCCATAATGCGCCGGGCACCCTCAAACAGAGGGAGCATGGCTATCTCATCGGTTTTGCCTCTCTCTTTGTAGATCCATAATTGAGCATCCGGCCCGGGTTTTACATTTTTTTTGGGGTTGAAGCTGCTTAAGTCTTCGTAAGCAAACCCGGTATAGCAGCAAAACACAAACAGATCCGCCGTCATTTGCAGCGTCGGGCTGACAAACTGCAGGGATTCTATTTCTTTGAGTTCGGCCAGTGTGAGAAAGACTGGTTTTTTGGGTTTTCCTCGTTTTAATACCATATGCTGTAAGGGGTTAGTGGTGATGTCTCCTTGTTTGACGGCTAGTTTCAGCGTTTCCTTTACCAGTTGCAGGTGCTTGGCCACGTGCTCAGTGCCGCAGCTGGGCAGGTTGCTCCTCAGCCAGAACTCCAGCTCATCGGCCAGGCTTTCGGAGAAATCGCCCGGCAACAGATCTCTCCTACCGGTGGCCTTGAGAAAGTTTTCAATGTTGTCGTACTTGTAAGTGTTGGCCTGAATGGTGCCCTTGGATCGCTTCAGGATTTTTTTTCTTTCAATCAGCTGAGCAAATGTCTCCAGAAAGGTTCGCTGAGGTTCACCCTTCTGAAGATACAGGGCTTTGACCCTTACGGCGGTGATGGTGAGCTTTTCGGCTTTCAACCGGTTGTAGACGCTCCGGATCTCGTTGCGGATGTTGGTCAGGGCATCATTGGTGAGCTGGGCTTCTTCGGTGCCGGCCACTACGACCTGGCCCTTGGCGTGCCAGTCATCGGGAAGAACGTGTCCGAAGGTGGAGAAATCACCGGCTCTTTGGCCATTGATGGTGATGCGGCAGTAGATGGTGGCCGGACGGGTTTTGTTGCGCTGGTTCAGTCGCAACACAAAAAGAATCTCCATTCTGGAGCGGGGTTGGTTTTTTGATCCATGATTCGGAATTTGTTAAAGTGAAAACTTCAACAGACGTTGTATCCGAATTTCTGGATGCAGTATCCGAAAGGGAAAAACACCCTTTTTTTATTTAGGAAAAACGTTAAGGAGGGGCTAAAAACGCAAAAACCCGCTGAATTGGCAGGTTTCTACTGAAGCTGAAATGGTGATAAATGGTAAGATTGTGGGCCCTGATGGGAGTGAACCATAGACCCTGACTATGAGTACGAATTATACTATTAATTATATCTGAAATTGTTCATAATCTATTCAGTGTGTGACGATATAGTTTATACTTTTTTATCTCACTTAAGTATTTAGTCCCTATACTGCAAAAGAATGCCCCTACACTCATAAGAAAGCCAATTAAAGAGAGGCTTGTATTAACTTTGAATCAAGAAACCCTTACCCAATGAATTTCCGAAGGATCTGTACGCATGCATTCTTATGGGTAGCCTATGCGGTGTTGACAGTTTTCATTCTGTACTATCTCAACCCTGACTACGTATTCCACTTTTGGGATATGTTTTTCTTCATTGCCAATTATGCACTGGTATTCTATGGGAGCGGTTTAGTGATATTCCCACGCTTTCTAAAAAGCAAGCAGTATCTGTTTTGTATTTTATCATTGGGGGTATTAATAGCCATCTATTTAGGTAATCATTATCTGATGGCTTATACCTTCCAACCCTTTCTTAATCCGGATACTCCTCCTGATCTGACCCATTCGCTATCCAGCTTTCTGATCACGATGTTAGACGCCGCCCTTCCCTTCTTTGTCTTTGGCTATGCCTACTGGAAGCACGGTCATTCCCTGAAAATCGAGCAGGAGAAATATCGCCTTGCCGAACGGAATCACGATTTACTATTACGCAATCGGGAAGTAGAGATCCAACAGGCACAAGCTCAGCTGGCACTACTTAAATCTCAGATTGATCCGCATACTTTATACAACACATTGAATTTCTTATACAAGAAAGCTTCGGATGTATCCCTGGAAATGGCCAGTGCCATTCTCAAGCTGTCTGATATGCTTCGATATAGTATAAAAGAAACTGAAGTTGAACAGGTAACCCTACAACAGGAGATTGAATACATACAAAACTACATTGACCTGCATCAACTGCGTTACCGGAATGGGCTTCACGTGGACTTTCGGCTAAAAGGAAGTATCTCCGAGGTATGCATTATCCCCTTAGTGCTGATTCCTTTCGTGGAAAATCTTTTCAAACACGGTTACTTGAAGGATCCCCATGAACCGGGGCAGATTCACCTCACGGTAGAGAACAACCAATTTTCGCTGATGATCAGGAACCGAAAGGGGAAAAAAAGTATTCCTTCCACCGGCCTGGGATTGTCGAACGTAAAAAAGCGATTGGAACTTTCTTACCCGATGACGCATCAATTGCTGATTGAAGATAGTCTCACCCATTACCATTGCCAACTCACGATTCAATTCGCCAGCCACCTAACCCTAACCCCTTCATGAAAATCACGTGCCTCCTAATTGATGATGAGCCCGATGCCCTGGAGCTATTGGAATCCTATATTCAGAAAGTCCCTTTTCTGGAATTAAAAGGAACCTTTACCGATCCTACTCAGGCCCTCAAATACCTGGCATCCCAACCGGTGGATCTTATTTTTCTGGATATGCATATGGATGAGCTGACGGGCCTGGAATTTATGCAGATAGCCGGTAACCAGTATCAATACGTCTTGACGACCGGACACGCTCAATACGCTATCAAAGGCTATGAATTCAACGTAAAATTCTACCTGTTGAAACCCATTTCATTCGATAAGTTTCTGGCCGCCGTTCAAAAAGTAAGTAAGCAACCCCTGGAGCAAACGCACCTCTCTTTCAAGGACGGCGGAATGAGCTACCGGATTCCCTATTCGGAAATCATTTGCGTGCAGGCCAAGGACATCTTAAGTATTCTCAAGACGGCCACCAATCAATACATAGTCAGCACGAAATTAAAAAACATGGAGGAGCAGCTCTCCTCCCCGAACTTCCTCCGCATTCACAAGTCCTGGATCATTTCCCTAAATTACGTTCAATCCTGGGACGCCGAGTACGTCTATTTAAAAACCAACCATCCCACTCCTCTGAAAGTGCCGCTGGGCCCCACTTATCGAAGTGATTTCCTTAAGTTGGTTCAGGGGTGAGAAAGGGAGTGGATGCCTGGTTGGGTAAGGGTTGTTTCAATCATCTCCAGCAGTGAATCCCTCCAGGCATTGGCCCATATTCCACTCCCATATACGTGATATCCTCTCCACCACTGGCAGATACTGGCCTCTGAGCATCAGGGTGCGGATAATGCCCTGATACTCCGAACAGGATGTCAAGTGTCCGTTGGGCAAGGCCAGCACCTGCCAGACCCAATCCTGATGTCATTCCAGGGTGCGAATCACTTCCCCTCCAAGTTCGCTATGTTAATCAGGTTGTCCCCACCACCACTGGCGAACATTTGGTTGGAGAGCCTGCACAAGCCGCTTTATGGAATCCTCCTGACATGGGAGTTAGACTATTTTACTAATCGGATATTTTTGTTTTAATCTTTTCAACGCTTCTTCCATAGCAGAAACCCAATTGTAAGGTAATCGATGATCATCTAAGTAATTTCTACGCACCTCCAACAGTTTGCTACCATAATCAAATGCAATTTGAGCAAATAACTTTTCTGATATGACGCACTCATAGTCCATTAAAATATCCCTTATATATACTTCTCCTTCTTTTATTCCGCCAATTTCCTTTATCTGATCTTTGTCTTGTTCATCTAACAAGTTGAACGACATAAAAGAGGAGTACTGATTTGCGAACTGGGTTGAATAAATTACACTTTCAATAAACTCAGGGTATTGCTTTTCACTCAAACCAACATTTGTTATAAACGCTGCCAAAGCGTCATTGGCAGGGATGAATTCTATATTCAATCCATAAGCCCTTGGATTAGGATTAGTTTCGAAATTCCATTTCAAATCTTCCATCCTACTTTTTATGGCCTTTCAATGATTGCTATTCAAAACTCTTTCTTCAAGCCAGCTCTTCGGAGATGATTTCATATGTCCGCCCATCGCCTTCAATGAGAAGGATTTGCAAAACATCAAAACCGTTTCTTTTCACTTGTTCAAAACTCACTTTGTCTCTATTGACAAGCGTTATTTTTCCCGCTTCGTCCACTTTATCGGCAAACTCTTCTTCGAAATCAACCTGATAGTAAGCCGACAATACTACCTCAAATACATCCTGACCGTCTTCTGACCGAAATAAGAAATCCACAGGCCGTTCACGCATCTGTTCTTCGCTGAAGGTATTGCTGAACAAGGCATTGTATCCATGCTGGCAACCATCAAAGATCACGATTTCATGACCAGTTACCATATCCAGTGCCACGACTTTCTGGGGAGCGAAATCTGTAGCCACGATTAAGCCATCTTTCCGCAATGCTCCATAATACTTGATTTGAAACAGGGTATTGCCCGATTCACTTCGCAGTCTTCTTCTCCATTCAAAAGGTTCCAGTTGCTGGGGGTGTTCAATGTGCTGAGTCAGACCTTCCAAGTAAGTAGGGCCAGGGATGCCGTTGGAAATCCAATCAAAATCCATTGTATTTATTGGCTGTTAGCTTGACTAATTTGGCGGATGGCCTGTAAGTGATTTTCCATCTGGCTGGTGTCTATGTCTCTGTCCCAATAAGGCTTATTAGAAAGGAAGTCCAGCCAGGCAGCCCAATGCTTTTCCAGGTTTCGTGAGCCGTTCACCTGGTCCAGATAATGCATTGCTTCCATCGCATTGGTCTGGTCGAACCACAGGTCTTTTCTTTGGAGGTAGTATTCCAGGTAACGATTCAGATAATCCATGCCTTTTTCCTGGTTGAAGTAAGCCAGTATCAGACAGTATATCTTCCCTGCAAAGCACACTTCGCTTTTTAGCAAGTGAACCCCAATGATGTCAATCATGTCCGAATAGCCCTTGATGGCGGCAAAATAGGCTCCCGTTTGTCGGGTACGCCAATTGAAGTCGCCCAACAGCTTCCATACCACTTCCTCGGTTATGTGCTCCTTAATGGCGGCATACTTGTCCAGTTGTGTCTGGTCTTCCAAGTTAGCTGGCAAGTCCATATAGTAGGGAACGCACCATTGCTCAATAAAAGGCTGGGTTAATTCCTTCTCGTTGACTAAAGAAGGTAAGTGGGAAAAAGGATTGGTGTGCCTGACCGTCGCTCCCGCCACGTGCAGTCTGATTTGTTCCTCGGAAGATTGATCCATTTTTCGGGTAGAAGACTCCGTTAAATTTTCAGAATATGAAGGATTACCGTCCTTCCAAACCATCTTCTCCCTTCAGGTTTGGAAACAACGAAGGTTGATTTTGTTGCAAATGTTGATGTTGGGCCTTTGTAAGGAATATGTACCCACCTGCTTGTCCGTTATCCAAACAGTAATAAAATCCACCATCCACCTTGTTCTCCGAAAGCGACTTTTCAATTAATTCCAAAAATTTAGGGTCGAGCCAGTCGCCGTTCATCTCCAATTCCGCCACATACGTTTTGCCCTTGAACTGGAAGCTGTACTTGGTTTTCTTCTTTTTCCAATCTTTCTGAAAGGTATCGCTGATTTTAGTGGGCGTAAAACCGCCTCTGGACGCTTCCCCAAACCGCTGGGTCAATTCCTGGTAAGGATTTTCCAGATTCCCCGTTTCCCAATCAAAATACACGATTGTTCGGGGAAAATGCACGAGAATGCTGCAATAACCATCGATCTCGCTTTCCTCCACCTTACGAATTGCTTCCGCTTTTTCCGACTGGTTCAAATGGGAGAACAGACCGATCTGCTCGTACTGACCAATGATTTGATAAATATTCTCACTGTTAAATGAGTTATCGTGGCTTTGTTCGAAAAGGAAATAATCGGAATTATACGTTCCCCAGGCTTTGAACTGTTCTTCCGTGAGCAGAATAAGGCCAAAGGTTTTGTGATTGTAGGCATAGCCCTGCTCAAACTTATTGGCATAATATAATCGCTCTGGGGAATTTCGATCCGCCAGCCATTTATTAATCCCCTTGTGGAATTCAGTGCTTACCTGGGGAAGCGTATCGGGCTTTTCATCGGGTTGGGGGACCTTTCTGATGTAGTTGTGAAAAAACGTATTGCTATACCTTCTGCCATCCATCACAAAGGAAATAGTGGCATTCTGCTGAATGAGGTCCGAGTCAAATTCAGGATTAGGAGTAATGGTTACCGTGAGGTTGCTATAAGTAAAATCAGGAATGATTCTCTTCATTTCCTTGAATATTTGCTCATAATACCTTGATGGTTCCAACGGATAGGTAGACAGGTCGAACACAAGGGCATGGTTGCAGTAGGGAATCAAGTCAAACTTCTCCTTTAGTTCGTATGGCTGGTAGGAAGCCATCAGCCGCTCGTAATTGGCGGCAGATAATACCCGCTTTTCCTTCAACCGCTGCAAAAAGGTTACCTCTTCCGCTTTGTTCCGCTGGAAATCTTCATAAAAAGTAGCTCTTTGCGCCGCATATCCCACTACCAGCATTTCATAGAAAAGCCCTTGTGCGTGGATTTCACGTATCACCTCCTGATGGATCTTTTCGTCAATCAGACCAATCTTACGTAAATCATTGGCGGTTCTGGTAACCGTCTTGCCCAAGGCGCTCCTGTTGGGATGAATGAGGCCATACTCCTTGGCTTGGGGAATTGAAAAGGGGTGAATGGCGAAGGATTGTGCCGCTGCGGGTAGGGTGTCTTCGGCTGAAATGCGTTCTTCGATTTGAAAGGCTTCTGATTCCCTCCATTTTTTTTCCAACGCCCTGGCCAACTTTTCTAAGTCCTCATCCGAAGTGGGTTTGTTTTTTTTCTGAATGGCATTGAGCATTTCCATCTGCTGGGTCAACCCTGTTCGGTAATAAAATTCGTCGCCAAATGCTTGCGCGCAGAACAGTAAGAGATTGGACACGGAAAGTTTCCCAATCACTGGTATGCTACCGTCTTGCAAGGATCTGCGTCCCGTACGCTCGAAGTTGTTTTGCTGGATTTGTTCAATGAGTTTATTTTTCCCTTTTTGAGATAGGATTTCCACCTGATAAAGCTGGTCGGCAAAAGCAAGCGCTTGGGATTCGGTGAGGGACTGGGCTTTCACGAAAAAAGTCAAAGTAACGGTAAGGAGTAGTAGACAGTATTTCATTCTCAGGTATTCAGCAAGGTGAAAATAGGACGTTAAAAGTCAAATATCACTTTTTGGTTGCGGGTTAAAACTGGGTAAATTACTCCCTGGGCGATGATTAGAGGGAGCCTGATTCTGGGTAGTTGCTCCAATGGGTGTTGGGGCTCATGGAGGGACGATAGAAGGAAGTGTCGCCCGTTACAATTACCTTGGCTACCTGTTGCCAGGTCTCATATACGCTGGGGCGATTCTGCTCCCATTGCTGCCAATCCTGGCTTTTGCTCCGCATTTCCTGGTGTCTCACACTGTCGGCAAATGAGTCAAAATCCATTGCTGCTTTCCCAGTCAGTTCTTGGTTGAACTGGTAGATCCTATCCAACTCTTCCTGGCTGAAACTGGGAGCGAAATCGAGTTGGAAATCGTGGTGGTACCATTCATCCAGCACCAACACTTTCTTCAGCGTTTGTGGGATGGACTTGTAGAGTTCGGCATCCGTCGCCCTCAACAATGGACGGTGTTTAGTGACCAACAAACGGGCGGCTTCCTCAATTTGGATTTCCCCTGGTTGGTATTCCTTCCATTCGATGCCAGCCGCGCGGTATTCCTCCCGATCGTGACTGATGCTGACAGGGACGCCACGGATGAGTATCGTTTCGTCCCCTCGATTGAACACTTCGTCAGGAGCCGCTTTCAGGAAAGCGTCCCAATCACACGGAAGCAATTCATAGTAATTGGTAAGGTGATGGTTGTATTCTTCCAAATTAACCAGGCAGTTGCCGTAATAATAAATCTCTAATCGAATGTACCCTGCCCTGGGACTGTATCCAAGCCGTTCAATGGCAATCGCCCATTGGTCAGCGTCGTTGCGAAACACATTAAGTCGGGCATCAATCAGATAGGAATACACATCCCCCAGCCATACGAAATGGCGGTAATAACCATCATTCGAATGGTCCAGTGTATGCAGAATGTCTTCTTCAGTAAGCATCATTGGAAATATATAAATATTTGCTTTAGCGAAAGAGCAAATCTATTCACTCGTTGAAATTTATGGAATGAAAAGCCGCAGTGTTTACCCCCTTAATCCAGTCCTGTTTCGGTGATCCGTATTTTCTCCAAACCCACGTTCATCGCCAGGATCAATCCCAACTCCTCTTCATCCTCGCAGGCAATGATCAGCAACTGGTATTTCTCCTCCTTTTTCGCGAATTCGATTTCCTTTATGGCGCTTATGCGGAGGGTCAAGCTCAGGGAGGAATTCAGGGTGATATGGGCAAATTGATTGGGGCTTACTCTTCCAGAATCAACAGTGCCGATGATATAGTATTCCAAACTGGATCGGATCGCAAAGGAGTCGATGGCGGAGAAAACGGCTTTAATGTCGGTTAACATTTGGATATATCTTTAAGAATCGGTTATGACGAATGAAGCCAAAACTATCATCTATCTTGATAGGCTAATCCTCACCAGGGTCAGAATGGCATAAATCAAAATCATAGAGGCAGGCCCTGTTTCTATCCGGAAGGGGTACCTGATTCCGTTCTCCGTCTCCAAATAAATCTGCTCGAATGGTTGAGCCTTTATTCCCCTATTTTTGTTACGATAAATATATCCTCTTCATTCCTTAAATCCGGAAGGATTGTCCGGGTAAGGGTTGCCGAATAGCCCAGCAGGTTAAGTATCCTTAAAACCAGTTGAGGGGCATAATAGCCGAGCTTATTGTTCTTGAATTTGAGAATGGTCTTATAATACAGTTCGTGTTCATCACACCATTTTTTTAAACGGCCGTGGGTTTGGCTCATCTCTTTCAGCAGGTTCTGGGCCAATTCCAGGCACTGGGTGTAACTCATTGCCTGGGGAACATTTTTTTCCATGTCGTAAATTTTCTTTTTAACAGTTCCATTCGTCTCCTCCCTTTCATCGATCGGCGGGGCAATGTAAAGAACACACGGTTAAACATTCGATTTTGTAGTTGCCCCTCCCTTCCCATTCGCTTATTCTCCCTCAAAGAAAAAAAAAATTATCAGATACTTGACAAAGGTGCTTAGATAAAGCTACTTTTGCTCAAAAGGTGCTTTATTTAAGCATCTTTTGAATTGCTTTTTGTTCCGTACTCATTCTATAGCCCCGTGGCTTACTTACAACGATTCGTTATACCGATTATAAAGGTGCTTTATATAAGCACTTTTTGAGGATCCCATTTGTCTAATCATCATTCCATCGTCCCATGGCTTACTTACAACTTTTCGTTATTCAACTCATCCCAGACTTTCTATGGATTGCAGGCGCAGTAGTGATCATCCATTGGATCTGGCTTTTCGGGTTTAAAAAAGGAGTAAGGGTCCGGGTTGGGGCTTTGAAGATGTCTGGCGCAACGCAAACCCTTGATATCATACCAGCCAGCAGCGTAGGAGAATTCGGAGCGGAAATCACGCATCCCTCCTCCCCGGATGAAACATCCCCGGTTCAATTGGCGCCTCCCCCGCCTTTAACAGCGGAGTCCCTGGAAACCAAGCCAGAAAATGGGTCATCTGCTGCGCTGGAGAACAGCCTTTCCAGGATTCACCCCCTAGTTGAAAAATACGCGGGATTTTCGATCCTTCCCCACGTGCATGCTTTACAACACCACCAATTGGATGCCACTGCCCTAGCCGAACTGGATGAGCTGGCCCTTTTAACCCAACTAACCAAACAACAGGCAGCCCCGCTGGAGGCCTTGCCGGGCTGGTTGCCTACCTCCCTTGATTTCATTGCTTAAATCCATTTTCCATTTTAACCCGAATCAATTATGAAAAAGCGTTTTATTGCCGCTCCCCAAGTGATGCGTTCCGTGTCGCGTTTTGTTCCATCCCGTAAGCGTCTGATGATGCTCTCGGCGCTCGTGTTGGTGGCCTCCATCTCCGTGCAGGCCCAGGATGAGATCGAAACCATCAAGACCCAACTGGCCACCACCAACACTTCGATGCGGGGCACCTACATTGTCGTCCGCAACCTCATCTACGTGATCTGCGGGGTGATTGGCCTGGCTACCCTGCCGGCCAAGTACCAGAAGATGCAGTCGGGGGATCCGGATGCGGGCAAGTCCCTGCTCAACTGGGGAGGTGCCCTGATCCTGGTGGCGGCCGGGGCTTACATCCTGCAACTCATCTTCTTTGCCGGATAATGCGCCGCAGCTGGAGCCTGCTGCTGGGAAGTATCCTGCTCAGCGAGTCCGCCCACGCGGAGAGCCTGGCGGGATACTTCCTCCGCTTTGTCAGGAACGAGGCCATTTTCCAGTCCCTGATTCACCTTGCCTACGTTTTTACCGGCCTGCTGAGTCTGTTCAACCTGGTACGGGCTTTCCAGAAGTTCAACGAGGGGGACCACGAAGCCGGTCGCAACGCCCGCTCCTGGTGCCTCTCCCTGTTGCTCATCGCGGCCACCACGTTTTTTGTGTCCACCCTGATGGAGGATTCGAGAACGATGGCGGAAATCAACGTGGGGACGGCCCTTGAGAAAACCACGAGCGGCGTAAAAGGCACCTTCGATACGGTGAGCAAACTCGTCTACGTCGTTTGCGGACTGATCGGTCTGCTGGTGCTGCCGGGCAAGGTGATGGCCCTGCAAGCGGGCGACCGCCACGCGGGCCGATCCGTGACGGCCTGGGGCCTGAGCCTGTTGGGAATTGTTGCCATGACCTACACTCTCCACCAAATCTTCTTTCAATGATATGATTTATCTGCAAACCGTCATCAGCGAATTCAGCGCCCGATTCGTGCAAACCGAGCGGGCCAACATCGTTCAACTGGTTTCCCTGCTCTCCTACCTTCTGGCCCTGGTGATGTCCATCCGGCTGGTGCGCATGCTGCAACGGGGAGACCCTCATTTCGGCCTTTCCCTCTGGCGCTGGTGCACCGGTATCCTGTTTACGGTGCTGTTCCCCAATTTCCTGAGCATGGTCCTGCTGCGAAAACCCGTCAGCGAGGTGGTACTGGCCGCCCCGATGGAGGTTCCCCGGGGAGAAGCCATCGACGAGGAATCGGGACTCATTCCCGATTCCCGGATGCAGGATCTCATCATCCGGGCCAGCGAGGAGAAGAGCAGCCAGCCGGCCGATCCGCTCACCAGGGCCAACTACGGGGAGAATGAACTGGGCAGCACCATCAACAACCCCGATGCCGACCCCGAACGGTACGGGGAAGATTTGCTAACCCACCCCGATGAATAGCCATGGGAGAGCTCTTTCAAATCCAGAACCACCTCTTGTTTACCTGCAAGCTGATCTGCTTCATCGCCCTGATGATTTCGGGGCTATCCATTGCCATCCAGCTCTACCAGGGTCAGGAGGTGGAAGACCGCCTGTTCAACTGGTTCAAGGGCATTGCCGTGGTACTGGGCTTTTCCTACATGCTCGGCGCTTTTGTCCACTAAACCTTCCAACCCATGCCACACTACGAAATCATCCGCGGGGCCGACAACGAGATCGAATTCCAGGGACTGCGCGGCAAGTACGTCTACGGGCTGCTGATCGGGCTGGGCGGCGTGCTGCTGGTGGGCCTGGTGCTGTTCCTGCTGTTGCCCTCCCCCACCCTGGCCAGCATCCTGACCGTGGCCGGGGCCGCCGCCGTGTTCCGGACTGCCTTCCGGTGGAACAAGCAGTACGGCCGCTGGGGAATGGAGAAAAAGAAAATCAGGGATCACCTCCCCGGCCACGTGGTGCTGTCCAAACCCTTCACCCTAAAACGAAAACCGCTATGACAAAATCCAGCCGCAAAATAGACGAAGTATTTCCCATCCTGGCCATCGAGGGAGGCATCATCGTTTCCAAAAACGGGGACCTGACGGTCGCTTTCGAGCTGACCATGCCGGAGATCTTCACCATCAGCGAAGGGGAATACGAGCGCATGCACGCGGTTTTCTCCCGCGCCCTGCAGTCGGTGGAAACCAATGTCCTGGTGCACAAGCAGGACTGGTACCTGATGCAGTCCTACGCCCCCGAATTGGATCGGTATCCCAACAGCGAGGTGACGCTGGCCCGCTCGGATGAGCGGACCTTTGCCGAGCGGCCCTACCCCACCCACCACTGCCGGCTGTTCATCACCCGGCCGATGGACGGGGTGCTCAAACGCAAAAGCTCCGCCTCCTCCCTGCTCTCCCCCCGGCTGGTGCCCCGCCAGGTGACCCAGCCGGCCTACCGGCAAGGGCTGCTGGAAACCGCCGAGCGGTTCGTGCGCACCCTGGAAGAATCCAAGCTGTTCTCAGTCCGCCGGTTAAGTGAAGATGAAATGGACTATCAGCTCACCGGCGAAAGCATCTACCAGCAGTACTTCTCCCTTTCCTTGGGCGATCTATCCCTGACTGACATGGAACTGGGAGGGGATTTTAAGGTGAATGGTCAGTACTGCGGGGTGACGGCGGTGGGAGAACTGGAAGAGTTCCCGGTCCACCTGACCAATCAAATGCCCATCGAAAAGTATCAAATGGGTAAGCACCGCCTGCCGGGCAGCCTGGGCTACCGGGTGGGCATGAGCCTGCCCTTCAACCACGTCTACAACCAAATCTTCTACGTGGACGACACCGGGAAGCTGTTGAAGCAACTGGAGGGGGAGGCCAACCGGATGACCTCCTTCTCCCTGCATTCCCGCCAGAACCTCGAGAACCTCCAGTTCAAGCAGGCCTTCATCGGGAAAGCGTTGCAGACGGGCGGCAAGGTGGTCCGCTTGCACGCCAACGTGATGACCTGGCACGCCGACCGGGAGAAGATGCTCACCCAGCGTTCGATGGTGGGTGCCGGTTTCGCCCGGATGGGCTTCACTGCCCGCCAGGCCGTCCACGATGCGCCCACGCTTTTCTGGTCCTGCATTCCGGGGAACGCCGCCGAGATCGGCAAGGACAACCTGGCGATGTGCTTTGCCGAGGAGGGGGCCTGCATCCTGGCCCTGGAAAACAACTACCGCGACCGCTGCTACAATAACCTGGGCGTAAAACTGACCGATCGCAGCGGCCGGCCCGTGTCGGTGGATATTTTTATCGAACCGCGCAACCAGGGGATCATCGACAACCGCAACGCCCTGTTGGTGGGTCCCTCCGGATCGGGCAAGAGCTTTCTGATGAACCAGATCCAGTACCATTTGCTCGAACAGGGCACCGACATCATGATGGTGGACACGGGTCATTCCTACCGGCGGCTTTGCGAGCTGATGGGCGGGGTATACGTCTCATTTGATAAGGACAATCCGCTGGAATTCAATCCATTTTACTTCGATAAGCGGCTCAGCGCCGATGAGGTGGCCGAAAGCAAAGGGAACGTGGCCGCCCTGCTGCTTTCCCTCTGGAAGAGCGAGGCCGAATCCGTTTCCAAAAGCGAGGAGGTGGGCATCGAAAACCTCGTGAACGCCTATTATGACTTCCTTTCAACGGAAGGGAAGGAGGAATTTCCCTGCTTCAACAGTTTCTTTGATTTCTTCAACGAGCACTACCTGCCCCAGCAGACCCAGATCCGGGAGAAGGACATCGATCTGCACAACTTCCGCTTCGTGATGGCCCGCTTTTACAAGGATGCCTACCTGGGCTACCTCTTGAATGCCGGACCCGACAACCCCATCAACCGATTACTGGACGAGCGGTTCGTGGTCTTCGAAATGGACAACATCAAGGACAATCCAACCCTGCACACGGTCACCACCATCGCCATCATGACCCTGTACGTCCGCAAATTGATGCGCAAGGGTCCGACCGCCATCTTCAGCATGCTCATCATCGAGGAAGCCTGGCGGCTGGTGGGAGATCCCCGCTTCGCCCAGTTTTTGAAGTGGGTAGCCAAGACGGCCCGTAAGCATTTCGGCAGTCTGGTCAGCGTCACCCAGGAGCCTACCGACCTGCAATCGCCTTTGGTGAAGGATGCCATCATCAAGAACTCGGCCATCAAGATCCTGCTCGATTTCTCCTCCTACAAAAACCAGTCGGCCATGGTTCAGGAGATTCTGGGCCTTTCCGACGAGGAAACGGCGCTGCTGATGTCAGTCAACCAGGGCCGGGATGCCAACCGAAAGTACAAGGAGTGTTTCATCTCCTGGAACGGCTACGCCAAAGTCTACGGGGTGGAGGTGAGTAAGGAATCCTACGCGGCCTACACCACCGAGAAGTCCGAAGTGGCGGACATCGAAAACCTCAAGCGGCGCTACGGCAGCTACGGGCGGGCCATCACCGGATTTGCCCGTGGGGAGCACCTGCCCAAAAAAGTCTTCTCCGGCAACTAAAAAAGCAGAACCGAATTCCGGGACTATCCCCGCATTTTCTATCCAACCCAATCCGTTATTTCTATGCACAACCACTCGCTTTTTCTTCTACTTCAGACCGCGTTAGGCCTCGTGACGCCGGGGCGGTCGTTGCTAGGCGACACCGTTGCCAAGCTTACGCTGGGAGTGGCCATATGGGGCATTGCTCTGGCGGGCTGCTCCTCTCCAAAAGAGAGCAAACCCACTCAGGGCACCGGTCAACTGGATCAATCGGTGGTTCCTTCCGATGGATCATTGCCTGGCAGTACCCATATGGGCGGTCGCAAGTTCCTGGGGGAATACCACGAGGCCGATGGCAACACGTTCCGCATCGTGCTGCGGGAAGCAAAGAACCCATCCGGGGAAGTGATACCCGATACGCTCCTCTGTGACGTGTTTTACCTGCGGAAAAAGCCCCTGACCCTGCGCTTCTTTTACGATCCGCAAAAGGATCTGCTTTCCAACCGTTGGGATGAAAATACGCCCTCCTATTCCCTGATGCGGCTCCATGCCGGCGGTGAGGGGCTGATGGAGATTTACTTCCATCAGCAACGGGTCGAGCCGGACACGATGATGTATATCCGTCACCCAAAAGCACGCTAACGATGGATACGGCCTTATACGACGCGATGAACAATTCCTTCGTGGATGCTTACGCCTCCTCGAAGGGTTTCCTGCAACTGGGAGCCTTCCAGACCGCTGCCCGAAGCATCGGGATGATCGGAGCCACGATCTACATCTTCTCCCGGATCTGGGGACCGATTGCGATGGGCGAACCCATCAACTTCTTTCCCCTGATGCGGCCATTCGTGCTTTTGATCGCCATCATCTTCAGCCAGCCGCTGTGCAACTCCCTGGAGCGGATTTTCCAGGAGGTAGATCGTGTCTCCACCCTGAATGCCCACATGCGCAACGCCCGGGCCCGGCTGGACGGGGCCATTCTGGCCCGGGAAAAGCGCTACCTCAAGCTCGTGGAAATGCGGGAGAAATTGCAGGCGGACAAGTACACCAACGCCTTCAAAAACGAGAATGGGGAGTTGAACCCGGGTGCGGTGCTTAATCCGGTCGGAACGCTCGGCGGGGTATTGCTCGAGAATATGGCCGATGATGCCATTGACGGTTTGCAGGAGATGGTGACCAAGATGATGGTCTATATCTTCGACGGGGCCGGTCTGGTGGGCTACTTCCTGATCACGCTGATCTCGATGTTTCTGACCAACATCCTGGCCTTCGTGGCTCCCCTGGCCTTCGCCTTTGCCATTTTCGACGGCTATACCAACAACGCCGCGGAATGGTTTGCCAAGTACATCAACGCCAAGCTGATGATTCTGCTCTGCAAGGCCTACACCATCTTCACTTACTACTTTGAAATCCCCTTCGTGGAAAACTCCCTGGAGTGGGAAACGGGAAGGACGGCCCTTTACATCATCGTGGTGCTGGTCTGCCTGGTCGGCTACTTCTTCGTGCCCACCATGGCCAATATGGCGCTTTCGGTGGGCGGGGTAGGCCCAACGGCCACCACGGCCAGCCAACGGGTGATTGCCATGAAAAACCTGGCCACCAACACCGTTACCGCCCCGGCCCGGATGCTGGGTAAACTCTTCTAAAATCAAACCGCACTTATATCCTCCAATCAACTTTCCTATGCAATCACTTAAAAACCTGGACACCGCCTTTCAGAAAGTGCGCGCCATGGCGCTGGTGACCGTGGTGGCCTGCCTGGCCCTGACGGGCATCGTCTGCTATCAGGCCTTTGACTACGCCCAATCGGCCGCTAATAAAGTCTATATTCTCAATAACGGGGCGGCCATTGATGCGCTGGCCTCCTCGGTGCGGGAGAACCGGGAGGCTGAGGCCAGGCACCAGGTCCGCTACTACCACGACTTGCTCTTCAACATCTCTCCCGATCCGCGCTCCATCGATTACAACGCCCAGCGCGCCTTCTACCTGGGAGATGCCTCCATCAAGCTGCCTTACGAGCAGAACAAGGAAAGCAATTTCTACAACCAATTGATTGGGGGGAACATGCGCCAGGAATTCCGGGAGGACTCCATCCGGGTGCAGATGAAAAGTCTGCCTTACCAGGTCACGGTCTACGGCAAGGTCACCATTACCCGGTCCAGTTCCAAACTGGTCAAGTCGCTCATCACCTCCTGCCAGCTGGTGGATGTCAACCGGTCCGATGTCAATCCCAATGGTTTTCTGATGCAGAACTTCACCATTCTGGAAAACAGGAAAGTGTCCACCGAGCTACGCTAATCCTCATTTCTCTTTCATCTTTTCTAAACCTCTTCACGTCCTATGTTCAACGCCAATCGTTCGATCCGTTCACCGCAGCCATCGGCCCCCCAAATCCAGCCCGAAGCCGCGACGCTCATCCAAATGAAAAGCAACCTCAAGCGCAAGCTGTTGCTTCTCTTCACCGTTTTCCTGCTCAGCTCCACGGGCGGCTATAGCCAGTGGGTAGTGACTGATTTTTACAACGGCGTGATTAATACCGTCAGCCAGGTCATTCAATCCGCCTCTAAAATCATCAACTCGGAAGCCTTCAAGCAGGCCACCAAGGTGGTGGAAAAACTCAAGCAGATCGAAGGCGGCGTCCAGCAGTTCCGTCGCATTCAGGAGACGGCCCAGTTCATTCAGAGTTCGGTTGTGAGCTACCGCAAATCCCTGGAAGTCATTTCCGAGGACCGCCATTTTACCCCCAATGAACTGGCCGGTTTTTATAATACCCTGGAAAAACTGGCCAAACAGGACGCCAAGCTCATCGATGACCTGGGAACGGGCATCAAGGCCAACCTGGTGGAGATGAGCAGCGCCGAGCGGATGAACTTCATTATGAAGATTCACTCCGACGCCGCTTCCTCCTCGGCCCGCCTGCGGGCTTTCGTGTCCGGGCTGGAATACCTCTCCCTGCGCCGGGCCCGTACCACTAATGACCGCCTGAAAACCATGCAGCTCTACGCCGTGGCCCGGGGTGGGGATTTTTCCCACAATGCGACTGGAATCGACTTTGGAAAGTACACCGAAAAGGAGGTTGATTTCGAAGGGCTGGACCAAAGGGGAAAAGAAGCGGCCGAAGGGGCTACCCAAACGGAGATGGACTGGCTCAATGACGCAGCCAACCCCGAAGCCAAGGAAGCCGCCATCCGTAACCTGCTCTACGATCCCATGCCCCAAAAACCCGAATTTGATATGTCAAACCCCCTTGAATCCGCCAACCAGATCAAATACTACAATGACCGGCTGGAAAACTGGCAAGCCACCCACGCCCGGGATTTACGGGTGTTGGGCAACAAGTCTTTGACCGTGATGAATAAACCCGTTGGATTAAGCGACGCCGAATGGATGCAGGTACTGGCCAACAAGATCCGAAAGGGAGAGATCTAGCCCCTTCTCCCCTCAACGGCCAGCCGCCCGCTACGGGCCAGTCTCCCATTGGTAAGGGACTGACCCGAGCCTGGCACTGGGCCATCACGCCGGTGGCCACCTACCTGAATCGTTGGCAGCGCCGGGTGGGCTTTCGGACCCGCAACGGTATCCTGCTGCTCCTACTGGCAGCGGTCTTTTTATACGCCTCTTTTCTACTCATCTCCCTTTTCATTTGAACTTCAACGCATGGAAAATTCACCAGGAGTCACCTCCCTGCTTACCAAGGCCCTCTACGTTCCCTATTCCAGCCTGGCCCTGATGGGTTTGCTGGGGGTGCTGGGGATTGCTTCGGGCTTCATCTCCTACGGGCAGGATGCGGCACCCACCGGGCAAGCCCAGGCCCTGGACACGGCCCTGCCCGATATGAAAGGCAAAGGCTTCAAGTCCAACAAATACGATAACTCCTACCTGCTGCCCCTGGAAAGTGCCGACGACTCCCTCCGCCTGGCCGAAATAGGCAAGGATGCGGCCGCCCTGCCGGATGAGGAACCCTCCCCTCCTACTCCGGCGGCTCAACCGGGTAATGAGGGACTATCCATCGAGGCGATTGCCAGTAGCCAAAAGCAGTGGGGAAGTCGGGAGGAGGTGCGCGCCCAATACAACCGCAAACTGGATGCGCAAGCCCACACCAACCGGCAAACGATTGAGCGCCTCACCGCCCCGGCTCCCTTGACCCCTGAGGAACGGGCCGAGCGGCGGGAGCGGGAAGAGGCGCTGGAACGGGCGGCCCGGATGGAAAATCTGGCGACCCATCAGTTGGAGATGCTGCAAAATAGTCGGCCCGAAGGCCCTGGAACGGACCCCTCAAGGGCTGGGTTGGCCGGGAACGGTGCGCCTCCACCTCCATCGGCTTCCCCTTCTTCACCCAAACCGGAAACGGTTACCCTGGCGAATCTGGACGAATACGTTGCGCTTTCTAACGCCAACCGACCCGTGAACGCCTTCTACGGCTTGAAGGGCGAACGCAAGAGTCCCGAAATGGTGGCGGCCAAACCGGTACCCAATGCCATCGAGGCCGTCATTCACGGGGATGCCGACAACGTAACCCTGGTGACGGGCTCTACCCTGCGGCTACGGCTCCTGCAGGACATCCAGGTGGGGAAATACCTCTTGCCCCGCAATTCCATCCTCAGCGGGGAATGTGCCATCAGTGGGGAGCGGGTACAGGTTTTTGTCACCACCCTTCGGATCGGCAGCAGCATCATTGCCGTCAAGATGCGGGCCTACGACCTGGACGGACATCCGGGTATTTACGTGCCCAACCTGGCCGTGAAGAACCAGGTCTCCCAGACGGGCTCCCAGGCCGTGACGGGTGGGGGAATGCAAATGCCCTATATGGTGCCTACCGGGGCCAACATCGGGGAAATGGTCGTGGGACAAACGGCCTCCCAGGGCGTCAACATGGCCATCAACGGTATCAAATCGCTGACTTCCAAGAAAATGAGCGTGGTCAAGGTGACCATTCGCCCCAACCACCGGGTGTATCTCAAACAAGACCAACAATAGCGCAATGAAACAACTCCTGATGGGAATCCTATTGACGATCTTCGTCATTCCCCTATCCGCCCAAACCTTCCAGGCCCGCGTGGGGGTGCCCGCCAAACCGGCGCCCATCGGCAGCAAAAAGGAAGGCCCGATTCGCGTGGATTCCGTGCCAACCGCTCCCCTGGTGACCCATTCAGCCCCGGCACCCGCGTTTTTACTGCCGATCTCCAAAAATGCCGTGCGGGCCAGCTATCCCCTGGAAACGGGCTTTGGCAAGACCACGCACGTGATCTTTCCTTCTAAGATCCTTTACGTGGATCTGGGCTCGGATGCGGTGATCGCCGACAAGGCCGACCCTTCCGAGAATGTATTGCGCATCAAGGCCAACAAGATGGGTTTTGAGCAGACTACGCTCACCGTGATTACCGAGGATGGCAAATATTATCCCTTCCTGGTGGATTACAACGAGCACCCCCGCCTCTTGAACATCAGCATTGCCGGCAACCTGGCCGGGGATGAGATACGGGCCCAGGAAATGGGTATTCTGCGCTCGGCTACCCCGGCCGGTATCAGCCTTTCGGAAAACACCCTTTCCGCCGACGAGTTGAATGACCTCTCGGGTAAGGCCCTGCACCGCAAGCGCTTTATCAAGGATGTGGGCGTGATGAAGATGCGGATGTCGTTTCTGTTGACCGGCGTGTACGTCTACGGGAAGACCATGTTTCTCCAGATTCTGATGGAAAACCGCTCGGAGATCGATTACGACATCGACTTCATCAAGTTCTTCCTCAAGGACAAGGAGGTGACCAAACGGATGGCTTACCAGGAATTCGAGGTGCCCACCTTCCACCAGCATCCGGCCACCACCCGCCGCGTGCCCCACCAGGGGGAGGTAACGATGGTGTTTGCCCTGCCGATGGTCACTTACGGGGAGGACAAGGTGCTGGAGGTGCAGGTATACGAAAGCCAGGGCGGTCGCCACCTGCGCTTTGAACTGGATTCGAGTGTCATCATCAGAGCCAAGGGACTATGAAAAAGCGGGTTTCTCTTTTCGTGCTCTTCGTGAGCATTGGCTGGATCGCTTCCACCCGAGCAACCGCCCAGATCCACCAGCCCCGGCAGCGCTTCTTTGAAACCGGGGTTGGTCTGGCCGATGGTACGCAGCTTCGGAAGGCGGATCAAACCGGCTATTGGGGAAAGGTTGGCTTTGGTAAGTACGGCAAAAAGGAAGGCGTCTGGGCGTTCGGTCTCTCCGCCCAGTTGAAATACTATGCCGTTCCGGGTGAATCCGCTCCGCCGTGGATACGGACGCCGCGGCTGATGGGCGTGGAGCAGTATTTCCTGGAAGGCACTTTCTCCCCCAGGCTGTTCAAAACGGCGGACCGCACTTTTTATCTGCTGGCCCCGGTGGGATTGCTGATCGGCTACGAGCGGGCCAATGATGCCGGGCTGAATGCTTCCCTGAGCAAGGGAATGGTGGGATTCATCGGGGGCCTGAACGGGGAAGTTAACCTCTCCGACCGCACTGCCCTGATTCCCTACGGCCGGGTGAGTTTCCTGCCCTCTTCCCACGTGCAATCCTTTCATTTTCAGTATGGCATGGGTATCCGCTTCAACTATTTCAAACGATGAGACAGCTCCGCTTTCTTCTCTCGCTGCTGGTATTGACAAGCTGCGAAAAGCACCTGGAGGTACAACCTTCCCAATCGGGCAGTACTCCCCAGTTCAATTTTCTGGCCCGCCTGGCTGCGCCGGTTGCGCGGGACGGGGATACCATTCGCATTCAACTGTATCTGAAGCAACTGGATTTCCAGGCACCGAATGAAGTCTACCGGCTGGTGATTTCCCTGCCCGCCACCCTGGATGGGGTGTTGTATTACGGAGAGAAAGGCTACCGGTCCGGGGATTGGATCGAAATTCCCTACCTGGATTTATCGGAATACACGACCCTGCTGAAAATGGTCCCTTTCCAATTCGCCCAGGGCAACCATTCGGTCAACCTGAATTGTAGCGACCGACGCGGGCAGGCCAGAACCGCTTCCCTTTCGATTGCCGTTCCTTAAAGTCCTTGACGACCTAAAACCAATATTCACTCTCTACCTCTACTCCCTATGCGCACGCGCTTACTGGTTCCCAACTCTGGCCGGCTTCATATACTGCTGAGCCTCCTTTTGTATCTGCGTTTGAGGAAAGCGATATTCCCCGCCAGGAACCGGACGGTGAAACTGGCCGTCGTGGCCCTGTTCATCGGGCTACTCGCCACCGGCCAGCCGCTAAGGGCGCAATCGGCGGCATCCTTCCGATCCGATACCCTGGTCGGGCAGGTGCTCTGCCAGGCCTTGAATCTGACCGGGGAGCAAGCCATTGCTTTCCTCCCCCTTTTTCACTGGTACGAGGCTTCCCTGCAACGGCTGCGCGAGCGGCATCCCATCCTCTGGGAAGATGCACCCCTCTCCCATCGCGCCTACTCGGAAAGCGAGGCCTGGCTGTGCGTGGAGTCGATGCTGGTCTACGAACGGTCCAAAAACCGGCTGGACCGCCGACTTTCCCGCCGTTTGATGAAAATCCTGCCTCCCCCAACCGTGGCGCATTTCTTTCAATTGGAACGGCAGCAAAATCCACTGGTGGAGTCCGGGAATGGGAAGATCGTCTCGTTGCTGGAAACACCCTGACGGAGGTTCCGGTATGCCGGTTTGATCTACTCGAAGCCATTCCTTATCCATTTCAAAACGCAGACTGAAAGTTAACCCACAAAACGAACAGGATTATGAAAAACTTCGTTATATTTACTGAACAATTTCATCACCTTCTATGAGTGTAACGAGCGTCATTGAAATCCTGGGTGGGGAAACGGTGGTAGGCACTCCCGTTGCTTCCTCCGCCGACCTGGCTTTATTAGCCGAAAAAGGCATTCCCAAAGAGACCATCCAGCATTTGCTGGAATACCTGGGAATTCCCCTTTCGTCGCTGGAAGCCTATCTTAACGTAACGATGCGTAGTCTGCATCGTTACAAAAAGAGCCAGTTGTTGAGCCGCAACGTGAGCGATCACCTGATCCAATTAGCTACTTTATTTGACCTTGGGGAAAAAGTACTGGGAAAAGAACGATTTCAGACCTGGTTACAACTGCCCAATCTGGCTTTGGGTGCGGTCAAACCCGCCGACTTGCTCAAAACCGCGACCGGGATCCGAACCGTCAGTGATGAGCTCATCCGTATTGAATACGGTGTGTTTGCCTGATGGAGCTATATCGATTAAACAAAAAGCGGTACGCCGGTGACTTGAGCGGTTACGGAGCCTCGCTGGGAGGTGGGCGATGGAATAGCAAAGGAACGGCGCTGCTCTATACAGCTCAAAGCCGTTCCCTGGCATTGGTGGAATCCCTGGTGCATCTTTCCACGGTAAATAACCTGGAGGATTACCAGATGATGGTCATTTTTGTCCCCGACGACGCATCGGTCATTTACTACGATCGCCACCGACTGCCAGTTGGTTGGGAAAAGGCACCCTCGCTCACTCAAACGATCGGGGATCAATGGGCCACGTCGGCCGATTCCCTTCTGTTGCGGGTTCCTTCAGCGGTGGTCATCAATGAATATAACTTTCTAATTAATCCCCGGCATCGGGACGCAGGCAAAGTACAATTGGTTGGTAACGAATCCTTTATCTTCGACACCCGCTTAAAATAATCAACAACCTGGTGTGGTTGCGAACACAAAGTCCCTGATTTCCCGACTTATCAGAAGCCGAAATGCCAACAGTGAAAGAGCTCGCCATTTACACCGGGATAGGCCCAGCAAGCATCATCACCCCTATGATAGCTCCAGACATAATAGAGGGTATAATTCCCATTAGGATGATTATTAATTCATTGATTATTCGCTTATCTAGAGTTTGATATTTGTTGTATTTAATACCACATCAAAACTGAGTTGAATATCAAAGGTTATGTTTAGTAGGTGAGTTTTCTAAGTAGGATGAAGTATACCGACTCAAGGCTTTGTTTTCTTTACAGGATTATAGCCTGAGCTCATCAGAAACTGCTTGGCATTGTCATCAGTTAAATTCAGCCCGATCATATGGGATAAAGCTTTCTTCTTGTTCTTGGCCCGATCATAGTAGCTTTTACAGATTTTATACCCTATGAAGTAGCCAATGTCTCTAACTGTTTCTCCCTCAATGTTGCGCTCTGCATACAACCAACCCTTTTTGTGGTCAAAGGGTTGATTCATTTCTTTATAAAACTCTTTCCAGACGCTCTGCTCGTGTTTGAGGCCAAAGGTGATGTAACCACTCGACAATGGCTTTCCCAGCACCAGTTCGGCTACAAAGTCGGCCATGCCCTCTTCCAGGCATTTGCCCAGCAAATTGCGATGCGTGTCCATATACTGCTGGCCAGCCAAGGAATCAGCCTGCAGTTCCTTTAGATGACGTTGGGTCCATTGTTGGGTATGAACAAACTCGTGAAGTACCAAGTAAACTGACCAATCCGGTGAGCTGTTGGCGGCCACCTCCGTGCCGATATAAACCGTTCTGTCTTGTATCGTCCCCCCGGAATTGTTGATGCCTACGCAGAAGTAGATATCCCCATCCCTAAAGTCAGGATAGTACGATTTGAACAAGGCAATCCGTCTGAGAATCTCCGGTTGTTGGGTTAGAACGGAAAGGATGTGGGGCCTTTTCTCTTGCAAGGCAAGCTGATTCTTGACGATGAAGTTTCGCCACTCCCTGGTGTTCCCTCCGCGTAGTTCCATAAACTCTTTGAGACCACTGCTCGCTTTGTCAACATACAATTGTTGGATGAGCGCCAACTGTTTTGACGTGTCAGAAGTAGCAACAACACTATCGAAGGCCTGGTAAAAGCGAGGCAGATCTTCCGTATGTAACTTGATTTGAGCATAGCCTTTTCCACCCAACACGAGTAGCCAAAGAGTCGCCAACCAAGGAAACGGGTTAAAATTCATCAACCTATTAATGTTTGATAAGGAGGTTTATGTTAAACATAGCGTTCCAATAACTTCCGCATACCGGTCTTCTTGCGCGTTGGTCCTGAGTTGAGGTAGGCCGGTTGGCAGCTCGAGTTGGGTGTTATGTCTCGTTTTTATCAGTTCTAAATGCTTAGTTTAATTTATAACTCTACCACCGCAGTCATAAGTGAACCGAAGTAGGGTGTCAGCTTTTGCGATTTGTACGCCTAATTCTCCTTGATTCTTAATCAAAGTATCGCCAATATCGGCAGCACTGTATACATCTTTAAACCCCACCCATCGGAAAGTTTCATTTTCTCCTTTTTGATTTGTTCCTGATATGATTGTATCTCTGCCACTCTCATCTTTTTTTTCAATCTTAAACCGGTATTCCAACAATCTAAACTCTTCGGCCCAACCCTCACAGTTTTTCCCACAAGATTGAATTGTGAACAGAATTCCCATCAAATATCTCCAATTGAACTTCATTTTCATTCAATGAGGCATAATGTGTTAAGGTCACCCGTCCGCATGGCCTCAAGCTATGACCTTTCGGTGAGGCTGGTTGCTGACCGGTTGTAGCTCGTATTAAGCGGTGTTCTAATACTGCTTAAAAATACTGCTTTTAATTCTTCCTATTTCGTGGTTTGTCGAGAATTCATATTTGGGATAATACACCCAGTACTCCGATGAATCTTGACTATCTCTGCGCAGAAGAATGATTGTTGATTCTTTGGCATTGTTCATCGCTACTTCAATGGCGGTTCCAGGAGAGGAATGATGAGCGTCATAATTCCGAATCTTTTGCAGAGATGAAAGAACATCTGCTGGATTATCAACCAATTGATTATTCACTTTCAGCTCTCCAGAAGTTGATTGGAACGTTTTTATCTTTTCACGTACTTCCGCTTTGATATCTCTTTCAATGATCTTGCGGCAACTAACGGTAGCTACTCCGAATAGAAGCAGAAAACCCCAAGAAAATCCAATCAGCCAAGCTTTATCAATAAATTTATTGATGATGATACTAGCTACCATTAAAAAGAAAAAAAATATAGTGATGTATCCTAGTACATTATGTACACTCGTGGATAGTTGATCCATCATTTCTACTCATTTTTCAATAACGCCTAACATGAATATAAGCTTCACTAACTGAAGTTTTTTCTATTATTTGAGAAATATACGACAGTTGATATGCGCTTAGCTTCCAAATCTTGTTCTGTTTATAAGCAGCTTACAAAGCCAAAATCCGCCTCCTTTTTACTATAAAGTGCAATAAGTGGCCTTATTTGACATAAAGTAGATTATTCTGCCCACGCAACCAACTAAAAATCAATCAAATACCCTTCTACTTAAAATATTGTAAATTATATACATATGTATTCAGAAGGATATTTGGAATTAGCTAGATGGCTCAAATCAATAATAGCAGCAGAGCAAACATTTATCCCCTGCCTGCTCAGCATACGTTTTTAGCAACTTGCATCTGTGCACCACGAACTTGGGCGTATCAACGAACTGCTCCGACATCTTCACGTAGTACTCCACTTTCTTGAGTGCTTCCTCTTCCCCTATCTCTTTGGTCAGTTCGGTGTAATCGTATTTGTAGAATTCCATAGGACAATCTAAGGAGAAATAATTTAAGCCCGGACAGTCATCAGCTCATCCCATTGCGTTGTGAATCGAGGCGAACGCATAGCAGCTACGGTTTTCCAGACCTGATCGGTACCACAGGCCGCATAAACCAGCGTATTTCTGCCCATTGTTGCATTGACCTTATCCAGCGTTTGCATTTCCTTAGCTCCCCTTTGCCGGTCCATTTGATTGAATAAGTTCATCTGCACCTGGGTATCCGGCACTAGTGAGTTAAAGATCACCCCGGCCTTTTTGTAGACGTATCCTTCCTGGTAAATGCTTTTTAGCCCTGCATTGGCATACCGAATTAACTCACTGGTATGGTTGCTGGGCATCGGCAGCGTAATCTGGGTAGATGCATCGTAGCGCTCACACTCGGCAATGAACCGGCTGGTATGGATGAACACGGTCATCTTGTTGACGCAGGATTGCTGCCACCGGAGCTTTTCGGCGGCCCGGCTGATGTAAGTGGAAACGGCTTCCGATAAGTGTTCCAGGGAAGTGACTGTTTTTCCAAACGCCCGGGTGCAGGCGATGGACTTCTTTTTGGAAGGGAACAGATCCAACTGCAGGCAAACCACGCCCCGCAGTTCCTCAATCAGGCGCATACCTACCACGCCGCCTAATTGCTGTCTGGCCCATTGCACCCGCTGCCCGGAGAGTTGCCAGGCATTGGTGATGCCGGCTCTTTTGAGCTTGGCGGCATACTTCCTGCCAATGCCCCATATGTCTTCCACTTCCGTTTTCTCCAGGGCTTCCCGCTGCTTTTCCTTGGTATCCAGGATCAGTACGCCCTCGTTGGCCGGGTCTTTCTTGGCCAGCCGATTGGCGATTTTGGCTAGCGTCTTGGTAGGACCCAGTCCGATACAGACCGGAATGCCGGTGTATTGTCTTACTGTCTTGCGGATGTGCCGGGCGTATTCATCCAGGTCTTTGCCGACAAAGCCGTGCAATCCTAAAAATGCTTCATCAATGGAGTATACTTCTACTTCCGGGGTGAAGCCTCCCAGTACTTCCATCACCCGCTCGGACATATTTCCGTAGAGCGCATAATTGGAAGAGAATACATTCACCCCGTTTTCCTTAATCAAGGGCTTCAACTGAAAGTAGGGCTGACCCATTTTTATCCCTAAATCCTTGGCTTCCTGCGACCTGGCTATCACACACCCGTCATTGTTTGATAAAACAATGACGGGTTTTCCTTCCAGTTTAGGATTGAATACCCGCTCACAGGAAGCGTAAAAAGAGTCGCAATCTACCAGGGCAAACATGGTTTAGTGACGGCTGGTACGGGTGTAGGGATAGGTATGAATCGCTCCAATCACGATGCCCCAGACCTGGTAGTCGTTGTTCAGCTCATCCACGTTTACCTGGATGGGAGAATACTGGGGATTTTCCGGCATCAGGAACAGGTGATTCCCTTTGTAATGAAGGCGCTTAACGGTGAATTCTCCCCCAAGCCGGACTACGGCAATGCGGTCCTGCTCGGGATCCAGCGAACGATCCACTATAATCAGATCCCCGTCCAAGATACCGGCTCCTATCATCGAATCGCCACTCACTTTGAGCATAAAGGTGGCCGGTTTGTTGCGGATCAGGTAAGCATTCAGATCCAGGTTGTGTTCGATAAAATCCTCCGCCGGGGAGGGAAAGCCGGCTTTTACTGGCCAGCCAAAGACGGGGATTTCGTGTTGGGAAAGCTCTTCCTTTAGCTCGTAGATCGCTTCAATTCTCATATGGGATCGCGTTTAGCCGATAAGTATACGAAGCTTTACGACATTAGCAAATTAAAAGATACAAATTATCGTTTTTGTACTTTAAAATTTGCATATTGCCGAAGGAAAGGTTGGCTATGTTTACGCTGCTGGAATTCATTGCGCTGCCGTTTACTTATCAGCAGGTGTACGTCGCCCGTTGCTGCACCTATTTGAGCTACCGAAGCGAAACCGAAACGATAAGCTGCTTTCTGTATAGTGCGGACCGTTTTTTTGTGGAGGTATGGTACGATGAGCACCAGGGAGAAATGACCCGGATCCGTCCGTTCACCCACCGCAGGCTGCTGGAACCCTATTTGGAGCAAATTGATATACAACCGCTGCTGCCCGGTCCGTAGGGATGAAGGCATTCATTGTTTCAGTATGTGGTCTCGCCATTTTCGGCGCAGGCTGCGGATGTGTTCTCATCTAATCAGGGTATCCCATCCGCCAACCTGATCTGGCAATTGATAAAAAATTTCAGCGAAGAATTCCCAGCAATCGGACAAACCTACCCGCACTTGGATTGTTTCAAAAGCGGTGCATCAGCAACCGTCCGTTGTCCCAAACGTAAACCAATTGGTTCTCCGTGCGTATTGCGTGGCATTCGCGGAGGTTCATTCTACCGGTTCAGTCTCGTTTAGTCAGGGCTTTGATCTGGTCCAGTTCAGAAAAGAATTGGTTGGCTTTCTCGGTATTGATCTTCAGATGCACTTCTCTTCCTACCTTTTGAGCTTCAACCAATTGTGCATTCACCAGTTGCTTCACCTGATGAGAAACCAATGGCTGAGCCAGATTGAGCAGTTGGATTAATTCCAACATGGGCATACTACCCCGATCATCGATCTCCCGGAAAATCAGTAGCCGGGTACGATCCCCCAGTGCTTTGGCGGCTTTGGCAAAAAAAAGGTCCTTATCTATCCTGCCCATCGATTTGAGTATAATTTATGAAAGCGCTTCAATGTGAATCTGATCCAGGTAGGAGGCTAAAAGCTGCGCCGCTCGAAAAGTCACAATGGAATCAATACTGTTTCCGTTCACATGATACCGCCGAGCCGGGCCGCCGGGCGGTCGGTACGCCGATGCGGCCCCTCCGGTCGTTCCACTACGGGAGCGGCCCCGCACATTTCCACGAAATATTCTTCCCGGTACAACCTGGCCGGCCGGTAGTATAAGGCCGCCGTATGGGTTTCATCGGCGGGCCGATTCAACAGGAACTTGCAGTGATCCCAAACGAACCGAACCTGGTCGTGTAAATTGAGCTGATTGAATTCATAGAGGGTCATCGGCTATTGGTGTTTGGCTATCTTTTCGGGGTATGGCTTTGACTCCCGCACTTTTTCAACCGGTCTGGGTAGAATATGGCGCGACTGTCATTCGCACCAATTTACCTCTTGTCGACGATCTCATTCCGGATTGGGAAGTTAAATACGAATCGCCTTGAAAAAAAGAAAGAGAGTGCTCAGTTAGCCATTGATTGGTTTGAGGAGTGCTTTCAGTTGGTCGGGCTGGATAGAACCTTGTATGACTTTATTGATCAGGCCGGTGGTCCATTGATTGGAATAGTCCAGCTTATCCTTGGTTTGCTGCAGGGCCTTGATGTGGTCCCCCAGCACGTATTCCACTACGGTCCGGCTACTGCCCAGGATCACTTCGAAGTAATCATCTTCGGGTTCGGGTGCTACAATGGAAATCCGCTTTTGGGGAGAAGCCAATGCTTTGGCCAGGTAGGCATCGAACCGCAACCGGATGGGCAGGTAGCGTTTGGTGTGGACGAACAGTTCGTCGGCATTCCGTCCGTAGAAACTCTCGTAGTGTTCCGCATCCAGGCGGGTGATTAAAGCTAATTCCTCCATCGGTTCAATTTATCGGATTTTTCTACTGCGTTTGGTTTCGGGTTCCCTCTTTTGCTCCAAGTTACGCTTTTCGGCCGGATTTTCCCTCCCTTCCAGTTGCCTTAGATGCTGGGCACCGGTACGGATCACCTGCTGCACCTTTCCCCAATCGGTCAATTCGTTTAGCGCCTGATCAAAGCGGGAAAGCTTGGTGCGGGGAAAGGGAGCGAAATAGTCCCGGAAATCCCGCTGGAAACGCTCCTTCTGGTCCTTTTCAACAAAGGGTTCTATTTTTTCCAAGGTTTGTTTCAACGCCGAATCGGTGGGGTACTGAAGGCTGGAAGCTCTCAAGGCAGCCAACCCTGCCACCGGTATGCCTTCCTTGCGCAGTTGCAGGGTGAGCGCCCGCATCTGCTCCCCACCACTTACGATGTCATCCACCAGGATCACCACGGAACCGGACATATGTGCTTTCCGTAGCGTTTGGACCAGTTCTGGCTTCAGCTCGAAGCGAATTGGATCATCCAACCGAGCCAGGTAATTGCCCTTGTTTTTGCCCTCAATGGCAAAAAGCGGCTTGATCTCTCCGAATGTTTGGTTGTGAACGCGCAGGCTGGGCTTGGTATTGCCCCGTAATCGTGTTTGGAGTTGATAAATCTACCGGGCCCCGGCGGCTCTTTTTCAACCCTCCTCGCTTACGGGGGAATACCAAATGCGTTGAAGCCCTGCGCTGTGCAAGCCCGGTTATCGGTTAATAGGGTGTTGTGTGCAGAAGTTTACTCTTTATATGATTTCATTTCCCTCGCACGTGTTGCTCAACCGGCCATCGCTGTCAAATTGATAGATAAAATGATCGACAAACCTGAGCTTCCGATAAGCTGCGACCTCTACAAAATAAGTGTCACCTACCTTTCTGCTGAGCGAAACATATATTTTCAATCGGTTAGATTGGCTCCTGATTTTCCGGATGGGAATGCTGGACTGGGGTCGCTTCAGCTCTTTGGCAGCCTGTGTGCTTCGAGAACGTACTTCTTTTCTGGTTTTCTCATCCCATTGGGTGCAATTGCTGATAAACTCAATCCCACTGCTGGTATCAGTCTGGGTTGCCAGTTCCACTGATTTCAAATCCGGGTACTTCTGGGAGATAACATTATTGAAGAAATGATCTAAAGCCAGCTGTTCATAAACAGGAGCCGTATCCGCCAGTGCGATCGATAAAAACAAATTTATCAGTACCCCCATTCTTTTATTTGATCATTCTTTTGAACACAACGAACCAACTATTGTCGGAACCGGGGCTGTTGCGCTGATGTCTTGCGCTATGGCAAGCCCAGTTGCGAATTATGTGGTGTTAAAGCCAGTCATTTTGCTAGTTTACCTAACCAACCGGGTGGACAAACCTTTTTATCTACCCAGTATTGTTGTTTATCCCATTGAGCGGGATCAGACGAACCATTCCGCTTCCACTTGACTATAAAATCTCCCATATAACAGTCTTCCACATGCATATTCAAGGCATACCAATCCATTTGAATCAGTAATCTCTCCAGCTTATGCTCAAATTCTGTCCAACTATCACAAATATCTTTGTAAGACGCCGCAAAATGGAATATGCAATCTCGGTATTGAGGAGTAGTGGTCAAGGAGAACATGTTGCTGGTCAAACAAGGAAAATCGTCTTCCAGATGAGAGGCAGGTAATTGGTCAATCACTTTCTGATTTTCTTCGGTATTTCCAAATGTTTGTAGAACTCCCCCTACCGTTGAATCATGACTCATTGTTGTTCTTTATTTGGCTCTAACGTATCAAAGGCTGCCGTATACCGAGGCTCGAAGCTTGTGCTTGTGAGGGCTGGCTCTGCGGAGAGGCCAGGGCTGGCGGCCCGGTTATCGGTCAGCATGGTGTTATATAGCGTTTTTACTATTTATCTTCTTCTAAACTTAATAGGATTAACGTAATTATTCTAGTTGCCGCCTCCCATTCCTCTTGAGTTAATTCAGTGAATTGTTCTTGTATATGGATGGGCATCGGCATACTTTCAACCTCATTCATTATCTCCGAGAGTAAGATGTTCTTTCCTTTTACTTTGAGGCCGGAACACAATCTGTTATTTACTCTCACCTTGCCTATTTCTATCCTATCTACACTGGCTCGGTTATCTGGAGTCTGAGAGCCGTAATCCAATATGGCGGTCCTGAATTGTTGATTAATCACCTCAACTTGCTTTGCATTGAAGCTGAAATTGGCAAAATACATTAGTAAACTCCTCAACTTCAGCTTCGTGAACATATTCGCATCCGGTTGTAATGTCTGATTTAAATGCTATATAACGGAACATTGCTAACCAACCCCATGGCTCAATGCGTCGGCTTTGCGGAGGAGCAGGCAGGTGGCAGGAATAGCCGATGTTAGGCACCGAGTTTATGTTTCTTTATAATTGCCTTTCAGAAAACACTGCTTTAGACAGTTCCCGCTGAATATCTTGCGTCATTTTTTGAATAATTCCTTGATCGCCTCGCTTCAAATAAGCAATCACATCCCCAAGTCCAGACTTCGAGAAGGAATACTTCTCGCCATTGGTCAAATACAGATAATAGTAACTCTGTCCAGGAATGATGACCTCAATCTTGTAAAACAAACTTCCAGCGATTACCTTTTTTCCTTGGTAAAGGCTCTCAATATAAAAATCACCTTCTTTCAAATAGATATAGTGGTTACGGGAGCCAATCCAATTGAAGAACAATCCAACTACGAAGGTGAGTATGGGTAAGGTTATATTGTCAGCAAAGTAGTAGTAGGGCAAAGTACCAAGGAAAAGGGCCGTAGTAAAAAAGATAACTATGGCTTGTCCTACTCTTATATCATTACTCAGCACGTACATCTTTATACTATTTCTTTAATGGTGCCTAATGTATTGAGAGCCCTCCCCGCCTGGCCTTAGCTAAGCCTGGCGATGAGCAGGCTGGTGGGGAATGGCTTGATGTTCTCAGCTGCTTTTATTCACCCTTGTCAAACTGTGTAAAAGAAGTATTCAACACCTAATCCCATACCTACGATTCTTCTTAATTGTTGATTGGATAGCTTCATACTATTATCCTTGTCTCGCCAATAGTGGTAACTCGAAATTGTAATTCTTGAATTAGTCCCTTCAGCTACTTGGCTTACTTTGTCAGCCACGGGCTCCAACAAATCCAAAAGGATACTGACTTGAGGAATAACGGAGGTACTTTTTCTTATTTCAAGTCTGTACTCCCAGTAGTTGTGTTTTCGTACTTTTTGTTCTCCCGAATAAGTTTCCCCTGCCCAGGCAGTGGTGGAGGGTTGTAATCCCAGCATAGAAGTAACAATATCAGGTGGCAGGTCGGTTTCTATTCTCAAAACTACTTCATGCTCATTGTTGATAAAATAGGCCTCTTTCTGCCATCCGGGAGGGGGCATACTTAAATCGATGTAAGTCATTGAAGATTGCATTTCTTTGCCGTCCTCATGAGGCTGATAGTTTACCATCATCCAAAACTCGGGATAATAAGACCAACTTCCCAGGGTTTTGGAACTGCCACTCTCAGATATTTCTGGTATTCCAAGCTTTTCCTCTACTTCCTTTTTGGTCATATCAAAAGAGATCCCATGGGGTAATTGACCAAAATATCTTTCATAGTCGTCATGACCCTTATTGTATAGAAAGACTTGTTTTAAGTAATCATCGGTATTAAAAAGAAGAGAGATACCCAACGATTTATAGTTCTGGTAATAGAAGTCTTTATGATGGCTAATCTTGTATTTGTCCCCCAAAAGCTGAAGCAAATTTTGTATCTGTTGCTCTTTCTTATGTTTTGTTAACAGTTCAAGTAAATTCATTTTAGTTGCTGAGAATGGATCTACTGCTGCCGCATACCGTCTTTCCGAGTTAAGGTCTTGCGTTGTGGCCCTAAGGAAAGCGGTTGACGGCCAGCAGGATGTTGTATGTCGTTTTACCTTTCTTGTATCATCACTCCATCCAAGATTCTTTTGGGAAACCAAACCTCTTCAATCCTGAGGGACTGGTCTGTAGATGGTTTGGAGGCAGATGAATTCTTTACCAAATAGAGTCGGCATAAGATCTTGTCTGGATTAAGTTGCAGGATACGGGAGCGATTGACACGAAGCATCCCTTTTTCAGTATACCCTTTAATAAGAAAATATTGTTCCCGAAAGTACCAATAATCCACTCCCCGTTTGCGCACTTCTATAATCTGGACAGAGTCTTTACCTAGCATCGTAGAAAGAGTATCTGCCCGCCAGAAGGCCGGCGAACGGCTACGTTTCTTGGATGAAGCAAAGTCTAGGTGTACATCGTTTTCTAAGTATTTTTCCGATAAACTATTGATGCCAACATACACAATATCAACACCTCCTTGTGAATAGCAAAGGGGATGTAATCCTCCGATGAATAGTAAAATTAGGTACCAGTTTTTCATACCAGTTTTTTACTTTAATGACATACAATGGCCTAATAACTCCCGCATACCAGTCCTTCTGCGTTGAGTTCTGCGCTAGGTCGAGGCTGGTTGGCGGTCGAGTTTGGTGTTAGCGATAGATTTTACTCCTGTTTCTTTAAATATTTTCATCAAGATAATACGTCAAATACCACTTTCCCCGGTTAAGCTCAAACTGCCGTTCAAGATAGAATCCGGAGTTAGGAATCCATACTTTGTCAACCACTAAGCTGTCGGTTTGGCGAAGTTCTGTTTGATATTCATTGGTGTCTAAATCGGTAGTCTTTACTTTGTGGTAGTGCCATTCTTCCTTTTTCCAGGGTCTTTCATTCCCAAATTCTACCGCTTTTCCAGCCAAAGGAAAACGAACTCTTTCTATTTGAAAGACTGTATCGGTATGAAAGCGGGTATAAAATGACTTGAAATCTTCCTTGGCTGTTGATGCTAGTATATCTTTTTCCTTTGCTTTACGAGTTTCAGAACAGGAATAAGATACTGATAATAAGCAGAAAACAAGTATTGGTAGTCTTCTCATTTATTTATCGCTAACATATCAAGGCCACCCAGCACCGTGCCCTGCTGCGTCAGCCCTGCAGTGTGGCGGGCCGGTGATTGGCGTAGGCGGTGTTGGGCGTATGTCCTTTATTCTGTTATTTTATTGTATCGGTAGAAAGGAGTTTTAAAAAGCAACTCTTCCATTTCGGCATCATCAATACGACCTCCCAAAATCCCCTTAACTACTTCAAATACAAACTCTTCTCCAAATGCGTCTTCCGTATATCCATCCTCGACAGTATCGCCAAGCTTGAAGATCTTTGATCCACTTTCTGTTATAACAGCTTTTTTGTAAAGCTCTTTCTCTTCTTCTAAGGGCTGCCCCAATTCTAGGATTACAGGTCTTTCCCAGTCCCCTACCTTCACCCGTACTTTCTTGCCCTTATCGATGAGCACGTATCCATAGAAGTTGCTAGTGCTATCAAGGTTCACCGCCAGTATGCGGTTATTTGGAAAGAGTTTAATAATCAGCTTTTCCACTTTCGATAACTTATCGTCGTAGAAGATCAGCGGTAAGTCAGTATCACAAATTATAGAATTGCCCTGATAGGTGCCAAAATAAAGCTTGCCCTCTTCTGGATTTATAGCTTCTTCAAAAGTAGTTTCTGCTTCGAAGACTATTTTGCTGCCCCCTATCTTCTTGATAAGCTTTTCTGTTGGTAATTCTATTTTGGTATCAATAATTACCATTGCTGCTCTCCAGCCCATTCAGTAGTATTTTTTTGATTCGATTACGCCCAACATACAAAGACCACCCGGCGCCGTTCCCTCTGTTGTGGCCCTGCGTCGGGGCGGGTCGGTGTTCGGAGTGGACCTTTATATTCGTTGAGGAAAAATAATGCAATTTTTCCAACTTGAGAAAGAAGGAGAACTGACGAAGTGAGTAGGCTAACGACCTTGACACCGCGATAGTCCTTCTTCTGCTGGTGGTTGGACCTTT